>Ga0315554_1001953_pt1 | contig 12107 bp, 8 predicted proteins | sample SalMarSW160370MG_FD_202114 | JGI IMG/M metagenome (GOLD analysis project Ga0315554, IMG submission 202114) | Salt marsh sediment microbial communities from the Plum Island Ecosystem LTER, Massachusetts, United States - Salt Marsh Sediment SW1603-70 ... | reverse complement strand
CAGGATAAAGACCAGGATGACCGTATAGGCGCTGAGGTACTGAGGTTTGGAGAGCAGAGCGATCACTGGCTTGCCGAACAATACAAAGGCCAGGAAAATTGGTGCCGCGATCAGGACGCCGACCACAAATTGGCGGGCAAAGAATTTGTGAAGGTGGCGGAAGCGGCCCTCTGCGTAGAGCGTCGTGATTTCCGGGGTGATCGAGGTTCGGGCGTTGTTGATGTAGAGGTTGAACATCCGCGTGAGTGTGGTCGCGATGGAATAGAAGGCGACCTGTTCCGGGGTGGAGAAGATCCCGACGAGGAACGTGTCGCCGGGAGAGGCGAAAAGCCGGAGATACCCCATGATGTTCGTTTGGACGAAGGTCGAAACCAGGTTCTTCCGGAAAGGCTTCAGCGATCGAAGGGCCTTGATCGGCGTGGCGCGGAAGAGGCGAAGTTTGAGAACGTACAGCATCGAGATCAGTAGTGACCCCTGCGTGTACACCTCACCGATCAGCAGGGCCGCCACGGCATACGTGATACCCTTCATGCCGAGCACAAAGAACATCACCACCACCGCGACTATACGCAGGACCCGTCCGATGATCTGATGCGTGGTGATCAACAGATAGCGGTCTTTCAGGCGGAGCAGGGCCTGGTTCATCCCCGTGAGCGAGGAAAGCGGGGCGACAAAGGCGTAGAGGCGGAACAAACGTGCGAGGTCGGCGTTGTCGTACCAGGCGCGCGCGATGTCGTCCGCAAAGATATACAGGCTGACCGAGGTGATGATCCCAACGGATATCGACAGCAGGAATGAGACGAAAAGCAGGCCGCTGATTGGACGCTCTTCCTTCCGCAGGTTGAATTCGGGGTAAAAGCGAAACAGTGCATCACCAACACGGAAAGAGAGAAACGCGAGGATGGTGGAAAACAAGTTGACGACGATGATCACGTAGCCGTAATCGGCAATACTCAGCGATTTCGTCAGGATCGCGATCCAGGCAATGTTCAGCAGCGACAGCCCCAGCGACCCTGTCAAGGAGATGGAGAAATTCTTGAAGATGCGCTTGTAGAGTGAGGTTTCGCTCGCGCGTATGCGAAACATTGAGCGCAGACGTTGCATCCACTGTGATGCACTTCGAACCATTCAGCCGCTCCTCTTCAAGGTGTGTTTCCTGGTGCTGTCATCGAGTGACGTTGGATCGCGCATCGAGCACGGACTGCACGATGTCCATCAGATATCGATAGTTCATTTCCGGCCGGTAGCGTGCTTCGAATGTGCTGCGCGCGCCTTGCCGAAGGGAGTGAAGCCGATCCTCATCCCGCCAGAGCTGTTCAACAGCCTGCCTCAGCGATGCTGGGTCTTTCGCCGTGAAGTGGATGCCGTTGACACCCTCCTCTACGACCTCGCTCAGCGCGCCGATATCAGAGGCGGCCACCGGAAGCCCGCAGGCGAACGCCTCTGCGATCGTCACCGGAAAACCCTCGTACCAGAACGAAGGGAAGATCATCAATCGCGCCTCCTTCATCAGTGCCAACACCTCGGCGTGTGATTTCCACCCGAGCAACCGCACGCGATCTTCCAGGGCGTGTTCGCTGACAAAGGCTTTCAGCTCATCGGTAATGGCGGAATCGCCGACGATGCGCAGTTCGATGTCCGGCAGCTCTTTCCACGCTTCGAGCAGTGTCCAGATGCCTTTGATCACCACCGTGCGTCCGACAAAGAGAGCGAAACTGCCATCTCCCGCTCCCACGCCCGGGTCCTCACTGAGGATGTTGGGTTTGACATGGATGCGCTCCGCGGGCAAACCGCCTTCGATGAACTTCCGCCGCGCAAACTCGGTGAGCACGATATAGGCGTCCACCAGCCGCTGGTAGGTTCGCTTCACCCGGTGAAAGGTCAACATGGAAGCCACCACGACCGATTGAGCGCGGGAATCATGATAACAACCGTAGCGAATCCCGGGCAGCGGGACGAATCTGCCGACGCACAGTTCGCACACCTCCTCGTTCCGCAGCAGCCGGGCGTTCAGACAGAGGAAGCGGTAATTGTGGAGACGCTGAATGACCGGCACGCCCTCTGCCCGGCAGGCGTAATAGACGGACGGCGATAGCAGCGGGAACGTGTTTTCGACAAGTGCCACGTCCGGGCGATGGGCGCGCAGGAGTGCGCGGAGGGTGCGATAGGATTCCGCTGACCAGATTGTGCGCATCGCCAGCTTGATCCGGTTCATTGCGCCGATGCGCCGGTTGCTGTCAACGAACGTAGTGACCTCGTGCCCGTGCCTCTGCAGCATCTTCTGCTCTTCCCGGACGACGGAATCCTCGCCTCCAGGCTTGATGTATTCGTTGTGTACGATGACAAACTTCATGGATTGTCTTTCACATGCTGCCGGGCGTTCGCCCTGCGGCTTTCCCGTAGCTTCGCCTCGACCACCAGACCGTGTCCTCGAAGATTCCCGGCCGAAAGGGCAAGGGCGCACTCTCTCCTCGACTCTCCCTTCAGCTCAAGGGGTGCCAGATCAGTGCAAGGGTGTAGAGCTGAAAACTCCTTTCACGAGACGTTCCGGAAATCGGATGAAAACTGTAGCCTTGATGGGCAAGAGAGCCTTCCAGGATCAGGTCGTAGACGGGTTCGTAGCGGATGCTCAGCTTCGCGGTGCGAACCATCTCCCGATCCCCTTCGAGCAGTCTGACGGAAGCCTTGGCGTGGTCACGGATGGAACGGAGGACATCCCCGCCGACGTTCACGGTCTCGGAAGGATTCGCGCCGTGACGCCACTGCTGCCATTCGGCCTCAAGGGTGAGCCGCTTGTGGGGGAACAGGCGCAAACCGAGGGTGAGCTGGTCGCTGTTCGGGGGAATCGGATACCCGAGGTTCACCCCCCAGTGCTGGTCGATATTGATCTCGAATTTGTGGGAATAGACAAACGGCCGAACACGAGCGTACTCGGCGTAGACCAGCGTGTTGCGCAGTATCAACGGATCGGACAACTTCAGGCTGACTAGCTGGGCGTTGCGGTCCGCGCGGCTGTCGTTCGAAAAGATCTTGCTGAACTGCATGTCGTCGATCAGGAACTGTCCGAAAAGGGCCATCCCGGCGACCGGGTAAAAATGCCCGTCAAAACCGATCAGCACGTTGTCGCGGTCCCTGCCGAAATGCTCGATGCCACGGATGAAGGAGAGCGGGTGGAAATAATCCGGGTCGGGGCCCCGTTCGCCGTAGATCACCTGCTCGAAAAAGCCGATGCGGAAGGAGCGGTGAAGCGTGAACTCGTAGCGGTGGGCGGCCATCCACTTGTCGGCGTAATTGCGCCGGACCGCACCGCCCTGGAGCGAATCGATCGAGGTGTAGACCGGCGGCTGCTGGGTCAGTTTGCCCTGCAGCATCGTCATCTCGATCGGGCCGAATCGTCCGCGAAGGCGCAAATAGGTGTAGGAAAGGGTCTTGCCGGAGAGCGCCAGTGAGCCGCTTTCTCCATATCCCCAGGCGTTCTCCCCCTTGCCGAACTGCACCAGGAAATGTGCGTCCTGGTAGGAAAAGGAGCTGATCGTCCGGTAGAAGTCGAACGAAGTTTGAGTGGTGTTGAAGTTCCGGTAAGGAAACCGGAGGGTGTCGTAGATCGCATCTTTGCTGGAGATCGTCGCGTCCGTGCCGGAACCGTAGATCTCGAGATGCCTGTAGCGGAGCCCGCCCTCAAGGCCGTAGTTCACGATTGTCTGCAAACCGGCCGCTGTCCATTCCGGATCGGGAATCCGGTCGGCTTCGTATCCCGCCATTCCGTTCGCGAAGAACCGCCAGTCATCCCGTTCGATTTCCATGATATCCCGGTTGTTGCTGAAGAGATGGAGCGAGCGAAAATACTCCGAACGCGAAATCCGGTTCCACTCCGGCCGAAAACCGGTCTCTCCGCTACCCGGGGAAAGACGGTCCATCTCGTCGCTGAACCGGAAGCAGTACTCCTCGAGTTCGCCCTGTTCGACCCGCGTGAGTTCTTTTTCGTGCCCGCGCAGCTCGATCAGCAGGCGGGCGACATCCTCACGGGTGTAGGGCCGGACGCCGCTGAGCCGCTCCGCAAACAGGCCCCGCATGTCCATGCGGTCGAGAAAAGTGTAAACCTCCGACCGGAGTGGCACGTCGTAGGCCCGAGCGTTTGAGAGCGGCAAAACTGCGAGAAGGAGAATCAGCCACAGCGGCGAAAGCGATCGCCCGAACCGTTTCCTCCGCTGGGAGAAGGCTGTGGAGGCGTGTATTCGTCTGGCCATCACGACGTGATCCCTTGCGATTCCGCTCTTTGTAGGCGCGATCTGCCCGCTATTTCGGGACAATCTACGACGGCTCGAGTCCGAAAGCACCCGGGACAGCGGGAAAGATCAGGAACCGGCGATCCTGCCCAGCCTTGTCCTCAGCCTTTGCAGAAACCAGCGAAGCGACAGGCAGGGAAGGCGCCAGCGGCGGTTGGCCTGCGCGCTGCGCACGGTGTAGCCAAGCCCGCTGCCCAGCTTCCCCGAGATCACCTGGCGGTACGTCGGCTCTTGAGTGGATTTTTCCACGAGGACGCTCTTGATTCCGTCGATCATCTCATATTCCGGGGCGAGGCGCTGGCGGAGCCGGGCGGCCTGCTTTTCGGACGGCGTAAAATCAACGTTCGCTTTGCGTTCGTGCGCGTAGGGGATCGAAACGCCGAGGTCCGCCTCCAGCTCTTTCAGACCCCGGTCCATCTCCTCCAGGAACAGCACGCGCGAGCAGGAGGCGAGCCGGTCGACGGCCTCCCGCGCGTCGAGCAGGGGCGAGAAGATGAAAAACTGCCCCATCAGCACTTCGTCAGGCGCTCTCTGGATGAAACCGTCGAATCCCCGTCTCAACAGGCAGGATTCCGTGTGAAACCCGGGATGCCTGGGCGTCTGCGCCTGCATCTCAAGCAGCATGCGGTAATGAGAGACGACGCGTTGCACCGGGTCGCGGAGGATGGTGAACGTGTAGGTGTCCGGCGGCAGGCGGAGAGAGTGCAGCGGCCTGTGCGAATAGGCGTAATCGTACTGCCCGCCTTCGATCAGCGCCTTCCGCCACGCCGTGTAGCGGATCCCCTTGGCTTCGAAGCGCCCCCTCCGTACAAGCAGCTCGTACAGCTGTCCCGGATCCATCCCGGACATGCGCAGGAACGCCCGGTTAATGCTCGTCCCGCCGGTCTTCCGGAGATGGATATGGTAGACCCGCTGCCACGGCAGGGGATTGCCCCGGAAGAAGGGGGGTTCGTTCACGCCGTCACTCCTGCTGGCCATAAATGCTGAACGCTCCGTTGTCATCGCCGTGCAATCGTGGGAAAACCGTGCCGCTCCCGCTCGATCCACTTCCGGTCGTCAATCCGTTGTGCTGGCGGAACGGGTGCGCGCCCGAACGGTTGGCATCACGTTGCCCGATTCGAGCAGCCGCTAGCCCTCCACCGGATCCAGCGGCTTGTTCTCCAGCCAATTGTCCAAATCCCGTCCGAGCAACTCGCCCAACGCTCGGATCTCATCCGCCATCTCCTGTGTCAGCAAGGAGACGTAGCTCGGATCCAGCTCCGGCCGTTTCGCGGGTTTGCTGTTCAGGCGAAGCAGAAGGCTGCGGATTCGCTTGCGGCGCAGCTCGTTGGGAGCGCTCCAGTTGAACACCCGCTCTAACCAGCTCGGCGGTTCCTGGAAAAAACGTTGCAACGCGGGAATCCGCGGCACTTTGTTCGGGTTCACGATTTCCACGTTCGGCTTGAAATCTTCGTCAATTTCAAGAAAACGATAGGTGTCGCGAATGCAGGATTCCGTATCCCGGCGGAGATCGTCAAAGAAGATGAAACGGATCTGCTCGCGGTGAAACTGCTCAAGGTAGCGCTTCACCTGATCGCAATAACTGTAAACCCGGAAATAATACCGGTGCATCATTTCGGGCGGGCCGTTTCTTTTCGGTAGCCGGACGCCGGTCTGATTGTCACGTTCGATCGCCGCATGGAAATCGAGCTCCGGTTCCTTGCCGGAGTACACATTTTGCGAATGGAGCGCGTGCATCGCCTCGACCGGATGCCGCAGCATGATGATGATTCGGGCATTCGGTGAAAAATCATGAATGTTCTTCGCCGCAACCCTCGAGGCGAGGTACCAGGTCGTTCCTTCGAGCAGCCACTTCTCGTCCTTCGCGCCGTTGTACAGCGCGAGATACTGTTCGGGGCGAAGGGGAGCCCCGCGGGGAAAATCGTCGTTGAAAAAATTGGGCTCCTTCTTCGCCGCTGGATAGATCATCGGGTGTTGCCGAAGATACTCATACATCGCGGTCGTGCCCGCCTTGGGAGCGCCGGCGATAAACAGGTTGGGTTTCTTCATTTTATCCACGACTCCGTAGGTAGCTTTTTACCACGGCTGCTTTTCACAACCGCAACCTATTGCCTCCAGTCCGACAAGTCTCGCCCGATTAATGCTTCCAGCGCGTCCACTTCGGGAGCCAATTCAGCGGCAAGCCTGTCGTGCAGCACCGGGTCCATCGTTGGCCGGGCGGTCCACTTGCTGTTGAGCGTGACGATCTTTCTGTGGAAACATCGCCGTGTCGTAAATTCTGGCAATAGCATACAGGCGATCTTGTGAATCCAATCGGGAGGCTGGAGAAGCAGATCGCGCAGCCAGACAATCCTCGGTTCCTTGTTTGCGTTGATGACTTTGAAAGACGGTGTAAAGTCCGCGTCAACGTTGAGAAATTCGAGAGTGGAGCGATAGCTTGAGGCAACGTCACGTTTGAAGTCGTCGTAAAAGATCACATGAACATGGTTTCTCCCGAAGATATCGAAGTAACGCTCTACTTGTTCGGCATAATGGACGGCGAGGCGATACCGGAGACGAGGATTCGAATCGGGATCGCCGCGCATCCAGGCTTCCGTTCTATCCGGTTCGAGCGCCAGCGCTTTTTCGAAATCCGTAACAGGTTCGATGCCGTTGAATAAATTCTGCGAATGGAGAGAATACATGGTTTCAACCGGGTGGCGCAACATGATCAGGATCCGAGCCTCAGGCGAAAATTGCTTGATCTCTATTGCCGCTTCCGTGGAGCTCAGGTACCACGTCGACGCTTCCCCGACCCACTTCTCGTTCTTCGCTCCCCTGAAAAAACTGAAATACTCCTGGTCTTTGATTCTCTTGGGCTTGTTCCGTTGCAGGTCCCTGCCGAAGTAGTGTGTTTCCTTCAGCGGAGAAAAAAAGATCTCCGGGTGAGCCTTCAGGAAGCAGTACATCGCTGTTGTGCCGCACTTTGGTGCGCCTACGATGAATAGATGTGGCGTCTTCATGTCTTTGCCGGGCTGAATTCGTACTCGGCTGCTATGTTTCTGTCTTGCGTCTGTTCTTCAAAACACGGGCGATGACCTGCACGATTGTCAGTTCGAGGTGCAGCCTGCGCGCGATAGAAACGGCCAGCAACGTGTTTCAAATGATCTTGCTGGCCAAGGTCGCTGGCGCGCTGCCCACCAGACCATAATAGGGGTCAGCATCGTCGAAAATGCGGCCTCGTACCATTGCTTCCGATCGCCGTAGCCGGGTGCTCCGGCGGAGAGATCATGAACAAGCTGGGGACTGAATATTGACGGCCGCGCGGAACACGAGCAGGTCCGCGGCGAGTCACTTCGCGTTTATGCTCCGGGTTCATTCTCCCCGCCTATTGCGAAGGATCCTTTCTTCCGGAACGCGATTTCTTCTTGTCAGATGACGCTTCCGCGTTCTCATCCGCCAGCAGGTCCCGAAAATACCTTCTGATTTCCGTGTACCAGTGTTGCTCAATTCCGCGGAGCACGAGCGAGAGCAGGACCATTCCGCCGATGAAGATCGAGATCGCAATCACCTTCCGGGAGGGCGCGTTCGGAACCATCTTAATGATGGCCTCGTCGAGAACGTTCACAACCGGCGTCGAGCCGAGTACCTCCAGCTTGGTCAACTCCTCCTGCTTCTTCAGCTCGAGGAACACCTCCTGGTTGATCGTCACGTCGCGCTGCAGGCGCGACAATTTCATCTGGAGATTCGGCGAGGTGATCGATTGATTTCGCTCCCGGAAATCGGTCAGGGCATTCTCCGCAAGATGCAGCGAGTCGGAAACTTGGTCAATCCGGATCTCGATCATGTCCAGTTTGTTCTTCGCCTCCGTACGGAAGGATTGCTGAAAATAGGTTTCGAGGTTTTTCAGTACCGTATTGATGATGAACGCGTCGAGCTCCGAATCTTTCGAGAGAATCTGCACGGTGGTCATGCTGGTCGATTCATCGACCCCGATCATCAGGGCTTGACGCAATTTGAAGACCAGCTTTTGCCTCGCGAGCTCGAGTTCATTCGGCTTCAAGGAGGCCCAACCCTTCGGATCGTCGTAGAGAATCTGCTCGACGGTGGAGCCGCGGAAGGGTGTTTCGAGAGTGCGTCTAAGCACCCATTGGCTATCGATAATCTTCAGGTAGTAATAGGCCATCGAGGTTGTGCTGGCGCCGCCGAGATTCAGTCCAAAGCTGCCCAACTGCGCCAGCATGCTGGAGACCGGCGAGGCGGGTTTTGTCGGCAGGATCGACGCCGTGGTCATGTACTTCTTCGGCGTGATCAGCGCAATACCGACCGAGAGTGCGGCGATGCCCACCCCGTACACGATGATGTTCTTCCGGCGGTGCCAGAGGAACCGGATCCACCCTTCAACAAAACGCCGAAGGTAGATGCCGATTGATTCGCCGGACAGCAGGTTTTGAGAGTCCATGGTACCCGTTCCGTATGTTCGTAATCCTCATGCGGAGGATCGGTACAGGATGAATCGACCGTCTGTTCCGCTTCTACGGCGGCCGCGTCACGGCCTGGTTGCGTTCGATTCATCCGGAAGCTTCGAAATTCCTGCCTTCCTGAGCCAATTGCAGCCGGTTCACCGGTTCTTTTGAAGGATCCGGCAAGAATGGCAGTCGAATAGCCACCGCTGGCGTGAGCCAGAACAATTTTGTGAAGAAATGGGGATTCGAATTTATGAGGATAAACTCCCCCACGAGCATCCCCATCAGGAAAACGCCCCAGCGCCGGATCGACGGATCGTCTTTGCTGGCCAGCCGAAATGTATTCAGGAAGGCTTCAAACCACCAGAATCCCAATACGATCACCAGCGGCTGGCCGCCAATCGCGAAAAATCCCGCCATCACGTTGTGGGGATCGATCGCGTGAAAGTCGCCGAGCTCCTGTGAATAGGGAATCGGTCCCGGTCCCGTCAGGTAAATTCCCGAGAAGAAGCTTTTGAGTCCCCACTTGATCGCACCGGTTCGTAATCCTGTTGATCTCGATCCGATATCCGTGAATCGTTCGACAATCGTTGCAAAATATTTATAATAAACAATATATGCCGTAACACCGGCGACGATGAGGAAGAGCAGGAAGAGCAACGTCTCGCGCTTCGCCGAACGGGACGTGCCTTTCAGGCTCAGCAACAGCACCACGAATAGGGTGATACCCAACGATAGTAGTCCGCTTCTCGAACCGGATAGCGCTGCGGTGATAAAAGCGAGCGCAAGGAACGTGTAGGTAAAGGCGCGGTGGATGAGATTGCGGCGGCTGCGGATGAACACGCCGAAATAGGCTACCGTTGCGAGGGTGAACGCCGTGGACGTGTTGAAATCTGCGCCGAGACGAAGGCGCATCGAATTTTTCTTCGAAATGAACGCTTCGCCGACTCCGACGATCCCGAGCGCGCCACCCATCCGCAGCACATCCGATATCACCGCCGTGATCAGGAGTGTGACAAGCACCACTTTCACCCCTCGCCAGTTGCGGAGGTGAACCCAGTAGAATACGATCACGATTAAGGCCGTTGAGGATTGACTCATGTACTTCCTGATCAGACTTGCCCAGAAGGGATCCATATTGTAGTGGGCCAGGTACCCGATCAGGAATGGCAAAAAGAAGGCGAGAACCCAGGCGAGCAGCGGCCAGGGGATCAAGTAGCGGCGCGGTTTGATCGCCACGGAAATCAACAGGATGACGGCGAATAGGTAGCGATCATCACTGAAAAAATGTCCAAGGAAGGTCGGTATCAGCAGGACCAATCCGAAGACCGCCGTGGCGAGCATCAGCAGGAACTCGTCCGAATCCAGGGAGCTTACCGCTTTCCAACGGCCTCTGATAGCCTGTCGTGGGTTCGGGACGTTGTTCGTCTGGCCGCTAATCAAGCTGGAGCTCCGGGATTCGGCGAAAATCGACTCTAACCTGTTTTAGGATTACAAAATAGAGCATCCGATTCTGAACCTGCAACAAGGCTGAATCTCAACGTCTCAGTATACCTTATATTTTCGAAAGTATAACCAGCAGGTTGATGATAATCTATATTGGCGAGGAGATAGGCAATCCCATGTCAGGCTGGAATCGCAGCACGCGCATGCATAAACACTCGCTGCCTCGCCGGATCGCCCGCGGCCTGCGGGAACGGATCAAGGGAGCGATATCCCGGCCCCATGATCGCCCGATCCTTATCCTTGGAAACCAGAAGTCCGGGACTACCGCCATCGCCAACCTCCTCGGGAAAGCGACGGAATTGCCGGTTCGCCTTGACTTTTTCTACCTGCTCGACGAACCGGTCGAGGAAAGACTGTACACAGGACATGATTCAATCGGCGCCTTTGTCGAACGCTATTCCCATTTCTTCTCTCAGCCGATCGTCAAGGAACCGGGCCTTACCTTTCTCGTGGATCAATTGCTTACCGTCTTTCCAGCCAGCCCGATGGTGTTCATCGTACGCGATCCTCGCGACAACGTCCGCAGCCTGCTCAACAGGTTGCATCTGCCGGGGAACCTGTTGGACTTGAACGAGGGCCATTTTCGGAACATGCCCAACGATATTTGGCGCTCGATCATGGATGGAACCGCCCTCGGCGTGCACGGGGACAGTTACATCGATACCCAGGCCAACCGCTGGGTGAAAGCGGTTGCAGCGTACGAACGATACGCCTCCGCAATGATCCTGGTCCGCTATGAAGACTTCCGCGTGGACAAGCCCGGGGAGATCGGGAAACTCGCCGCCGCGCTGGGCCTCGAAGCAACCCATGATATTACCGCGGAGATGAACCGCCAGTTCCAGTCGGCCGGGGACCATTCCGTCAGTTGGGAGGAATTCTTCGGCGAAGTGAATCTCGAACGGATCAACAGGATTGCAGGCCCCAAAGCGCGCTCTCTGGGTTACCGGATCTGATCCGGTGTGCGGTTCAACCGTTCGAGAGCTCGATCCAGTTCCTCGCGGGTAAGCCGCCGGTCCCCCGTCGCGTACAGGCTGTTCCACTCCCTCAGGTTCAGCAGCTTGGCCCTTTGCCTGTTGGTCGAGACTGTCGCCCAACGAGACACTCCGGGGCCTCCGCCGTTGTCTTGTATCGTGGCGAGCCTGTCGCGGCCCATCAGGCCCTGCACCTGAAACACGACGGCGCGGTTTCTGCCCGGGGCGAAAAACCGGTTCCCCTTGACGACGTTGCTCACCATCATCCGGTTTTCCTTGTCCGCGTAGTGGTCTTCCCGGATGCGCATCCCGGCTGTTCGGTAGCCGATCAGGGTGTTGTTGCGGACGACGTTTGCGTAGCAGTTGTGCAGCTTGACTCCGAAATTGTAGTCAACGACGATGTTGTCGCGCGCCTCCACGCCGCTCGTGCCAACATCAAAATAGATCCCTCCGCCTGCACGGGTGGTGCGCTTGCCGTCCAGCGGATTCCCGTCGTGCTCGATGAGATTGCCCTCGACCAGGGAATGGCTGTTCCGGTTTCGATAGCAATAGATCGCTCCGCCATCCCCGAGCAGCAGGTTGGTGTGCCTGACCGTGTTGTCTCGAATTGTCGCATCGCGGCCCAGCCAGCGTATGCCGTTATACGCTGAGCTGTCGATTGACATCCCCGTGATCAGGGTGGAATCTCCATTCACCCACACAGCAGTGGGCGAACGGTCCGGAAACGGTTGCAGTCCGCAGCGGCGAACCGCGCAGTCGCGCAGCTCCAGCCCCACGCTCTTGAGCGTGTACACTCCGCAGTCGGCCATATCGGTCATTTGTGTCTGCTGAACCGCAATCTCCGAACTCCGCTCGATGTAGATCCCGGTGTCCGCCTCGCTGATGGAGAGATTTCGCAG
>Ga0315554_1001952_pt1 | contig 12113 bp, 6 predicted proteins | sample SalMarSW160370MG_FD_202114 | JGI IMG/M metagenome (GOLD analysis project Ga0315554, IMG submission 202114) | Salt marsh sediment microbial communities from the Plum Island Ecosystem LTER, Massachusetts, United States - Salt Marsh Sediment SW1603-70 ... | reverse complement strand
AGTACAAGGATTGGTGCTAACCACCATTTTTTACGAACTTTAAGAAATTGCCACAATTCAGAAAGTATTGATAATTTACTCATTTAAATAATTTGAATTATTAAAATTGTTTTTCATAATCTTCAGGGCTGAAATTCCTTTTCTCCCTTTTTTCCCAATAAGTATTCCTCGATTTATCAATTTTTAAATCAAGGAAATTCTTTTTAAATAATTTTGCAATAAAAGCAGTAGGAGTCAATACAATATAAAATAAAATTGTCAAAATTACCCTGGTCATTACCCATCCCATTAAGATAGCCAGTGTCATCCAGGCTTTGTTCAAAGGCTTTAAAATAGTGGGTATAATTAAACCGGTTAAAACTAATATAACACCTAAAGAACCAAAATATATAAAGCTCTCTTTTTGTTTCCAGAATAAAAACCCTCCGATTAGTATAAGAACTGTTCCAACAGTAGTCCCAAATTTTCGGAGTTCTTTTTTTGTTTCTTTAATATTTTTTATTTCTTCTAAAATCATATTAAAAAATAATTTATTTTGAAGAGATGAGCATTAAACCAAATATTGTGGATAAGTCATTCCTCTTTTTTCCATTTTGTATATGATGATTCCCAAAAAGTAATTTTTTCAGTCTGAGCCTTGTCGAAGACTAACAACCTGGCATATCATGCTTCGATAGGCTTAGCATGACATTAAGCTCTTTTTTAATCAGCTTCACCAAGGTTTTTTAATCCAAAGCAAATTCTTTTTTCCAATCTTTGTCTTCTTCAAATTTCTTTTGTTCGGTTTTATCCAATAAATAATTTCCCATAATTAAATAATCCATATTTGTGCGCATGAAGCATTTATAAGCATCTTCAGGAGTACAAACAATCGGTTCGCCGCGCACGTTGAATGATGTATTTATTATAACCGGGCAGCCATAATCTTCGTCAAATTTTTTAATTAATTCATAGTAAAGTTGGTTTGTTTCTTTGTGAACTGTCTGGATTCTCGCAGAATAATCAACATGAGTTACAGCAGGGATATCCGATCTTATTATATTTAGTTTTTCTATTCCAAAAAGTTTCTGTTCAATTAAACTCATTTCTTTTTGATGATCCTTTTTTATATATGCAACCAAAAGCATGTATGGACTATCGTCATTCATCTCAAAATAATCACTCAGTTTTTCAGCAAGTACAGAGGGAGCAAAAGGCCTAAATCCTTCTCTAAATTTTATTTTTAAATTCATTTGAGCCTGCATCTTTGGAGAACGTGCATCTCCGATAATAGATCTTGCGCCAAGTGCACGAGGTCCAAATTCCATCCTGCCCTGGAACCAGCCGATTACTTTTTCCTGTGCAATCAAACCGGAAATTGTTTTAGGAATTTCATTTTCATCTATTTTCTTAAAATTTATTTCTTTTTGATTTAAGAATTCAAGAATTTCATCATTGGAAAATTCCGGACCTAAATACGAACCTTTTTGAGAATCATTTTTAGGATTAACACGACGTGATTTTTCAAAATAATTATACCATCCGATTAAAGCAGAACCTAAAGCCCCGCCGGCGTCACCAGATGCTGGCTGTATCCATATATTTTCAAAAGGTCCCTCTCTAAGAAGTCTTCCGTTTGCAACACAGTTAAGTGCAACTCCTCCTGCAAGTGCTAAATTTTTCATCCCTGTTTCATTGTAAACATGATTACCTAATTTCAAAACAATTTCTTCAGTTACGTCTTGAATTGATCTTGCGATATCCATTTCCTTTTGAGTAAGCTTTGTTTCCGGTTTTCTTGGTGGACCGCCAAAAAGCTTGTTAAATTTCTCATTAATCATTCTTAAACCGGCAGGATAATCAAAATATTCCATATTCATTCTGAAAGAACCGTCTTCTTTTATATCGATTAATTCTTTCAGGATTATACTCTTATATTTTGATTCTCCATATGGAGCTAAACCCATAACTTTATATTCACCTGAATTAACTTTAAAGCCTGTATAATAAGTAAATGCTGAATACAAAAGTCCAAGCGAATGAGGAAATTTTATATCTGCAATTAATTCAATCTTATTATCTTTACCGGTTCCAAAACTTGTTGTTGTCCATTCACCCACGCCATCCATTGTTAAAATTGCTGCTTCATTAAAAGGGGAAGGGAAAAATGCAGATGCTGCGTGCGATTCATGATGCTCGGGGAATATTATTTTACCTTCATAGTTTAATTCTTTTTTTATCAATTCCTTCATCCACAATTTTTCTTTAATCCACAAAGGCATTGCTTTAATAAAAGATTTTATCCCCATTGGTGCATAACTTAAGTAGCTTTCCAATAATCTTTCGAATTTTAGGAATGGTTTATCATAAAAGGCGACCAAATCCAGATCATTCACTGTTATTTTGCTATAGTTCAAACAAAAGTTGATTGCATTGGATGGAAAGTTAAAATCATGTTTTTTACGGGTAAATCTTTCTTCCTGGGCTGCTGAAATTATTTCCCCATCTTTAACAAGACATGCGGCACTATCATGATAAAAAGCGGATATTCCTAAAATGTACATAAAAGATGTTTTTTATTAGAATTATTCCGGTTATTGATACTTTTATATGCAAATATAGCAATATTGAATTAGTAAAAAATACTTAAACGGATAAAATAAATGAATTTTAGGGGACTATATTTTTATCGGGATTATAATATTTTATCCAATCTTCGCGTGGATATAAAGGCGGGACAGCTATTATTTTTCCGCCGAATCCAATGTAACGGAAAGTAAGCATTTGTATAGGCGTTAAGTCTATCTTATCAATGTTTTCTTTAAAAATTTTCACATTCTGTTCTTTGGCAAGGTTGGCAATATATTCATTCAATATATTCCCTTTTCTTTCTGTCAGCAGTATGTCTTTTGCAACCTGGATACTGTTGCTTATTTTTTCGGATGATATTGAGGATTGCTTATCTAAAATCCGGAAGATTGTATATTTACCTTTTATAAACAGCGGGCCGTAAATCTCTCCATTATTTAATTGTGATAATACCGCACCCATTTCACTTAATTGTGAAGCGTGCAGCCAAATTGCACCGGCGGTGTCATCAGAAGCATTTTTAATTTGACTTAATCTATTCAGTACTTTTGCAGCTTCATTAATATTCTCAAAAGAAAAAATCTGCAGCCGGAGCTTTACATCTTTTAAAACTTCATCTTTATGATTTATGAAGAAATTATTTATTTGATTCTGAGAAACCGTTACTGTATCAATTATATTGTTCATTAAACCGGCTGAGCGGAATGCATCTAAAAACGTCTGTGTATTATTTTTCACTTCAGGTGAATCTTCCATACCTAACTCTTTCGCCTTTTCGGCTAAAAAATGATTTTGAACTATAAACTTTAAAGAAGAGTGAAGTGAATTTGTAATTTCAGCTACCGAAGTATCGATGGGTGCAAATCCGGATGTTAATAGATTATCAAGGACATAACCTAAAGTCAAATTGCCCCCTTTAAACTGCAACATAGGTGCCCTGGGATCAAAGGGAAATTTATCTTTTATATATAATATTTCATCTCTACTTAAATAATAATTAGGATCAAAGCTTGCCGGCCGATGGGTAGATAAAAGACTTTTTATAAAATAGACCAATGGCCTAAATATTTTATAATTAATTTTTACCTCAATACCTTTCATTACAGATAAAAGGTATTTGTATCCTAATTTATCTTCCTTCCTGCTTTCAATTATTTTTCGCACCATTTCTTTTCTGTCATTAATAGCAGCTCCGGCAAATTTTTTATTAGGTATTTCATTTATAACTTTAAATATTACCCATCCGTCAATTGTGTAGGTGGGATTTGATATAAATCCTGCTTTTTTTCCGAAAAAAGCATTCTCAATATTTTCTGTTGATTCACCATAACCAATAATAAGAGTATCGTGCCGCGCATTTAAACTATCCGACAAAAAGTAAATATTCTTCTTTGATTTATTATTTGCGAGCTTAAAAAATTTTTTTGCTGCCAGACTATCCGGGAAATAAAATGTATCTACTATATAGAAATAATTTGATATTTTAAAACCTTTATTTATTTCATTTTTTGAAACTTTAACTTTTGGTAGAACTTCTTTTCTATAGAGCGCATCCCTTAAAAATATTCTTTCAATTTCATTTTTCATTAATTCTTCACTTTGATTATCCTTTTTTATTGCTTTAGATCCAGCATTAGACAACAATTTTTCAGCAATCATTGATAGAAGGAAATCATATTTAACTTTATTAAGATCCTCTTTGTCCTTTCCAGGGTAGATAGAGAGTTCGAATCTATTTTTTAATTCAGCACCCATTATTGGCTTACCGTTTACAATGGCCAATGTATCCGGTTCTGCCATTAGAAAAGCTTTTGGAATGCTAATAATTGAAATAGTAATAATTAAAAGGATAATCTTTTTTGTCATCTGTAGATTTTAAATTTATATAACAATAACAAATTAATTATATAATGAAATATTTATTAGTCATTAAATTATGTGTAGAACTTGAGATCATATATAGAAACTGATAATAAAAAACCGATACTTTAAATAACTTATTTTAATAAGAGCATTTTTTTTGTTGAAACAAAACCATTTATCTTCAGCTGATAAAAATATACACCGCTTGCCATGTCAGCAGCATCAAACTGAATTTGATAACTTCCACTTTGTTGAAATTTATTTATGAGTGTTTTTATTTCACTTCCAAGAATATCATATATTTTAATACTTACAATACCTGCTTTAGGAATCCGGTATTTAATTGTTGTCGACGGATTAAACGGATTCGGATAATTCTGTTCAAGCTTATAATTAGTAACTAAACCGGCATCAATATTTTTAACATCGGTAGGGATTGTTAAATCCGGTGTAGGAAGCTTAACTGTTGTATAAATATGATATTCACCCGGAGATAGAGAAATCGATGCATTCCGGTCGGAAACAGTAATGCTGTCTCCGGAAAGATAATCATACCACTCGCCTGTTTGCTGAAAATTTGGATTCATATTTGATTGATACACGCCAAAGTTACCAATTATATCAACTTTCATTGATGAATCTGATAATTGAATGCTTTTTAATGAATCAATGACATTCATTGTTGCATTACTTTGAAAAACAGGATAGTCATTTCTCAATTTATTTAAAGCTGCCATTGTTTTATAAAGTCTAAGCCTATCCGGATTATTTAAATAATCCCATCTAATGGGCTTTACTCCAGTTCTTCCATTATAATCAATTGAATAATCATATCCCAACTCCCCGAACTGCCAGATCATTTTAGGGCCTGGTATTGTAAAAAAGAAAGACGAAGCTTCTCCCACTCTTTTTAATCCCGTAGCTACATCTTTAATGTTATAATTCGTCCCGTGATTACCATAAGTTTCATTCTTATACATTAATCGTTCTTCATCGTGACTTTCCATATAAGATACGAGACTAGGTTTAGGCCATCCCCGGTTAACATAATATACGTTTGATAAATTCCAACTTTGATCGTCTCCCGAAGGTCCTCTCCGGTACCCCATAGTAGCTTGGCTGTAATTATAGTTCATGTTTCCCCATGATAAAAATCCAAAATTGGATAAAACTCTCTCTTCACTATCATCTGCAAAATGCTCAAGTATTAAAATAGAAGTCGAATCAATTAGCCATATCTTATTTGCAATTCTCTCGAGAATATTTATTCTCGACTGATCGTATTGTCCCCATGCCCCGACATTTCCAAGAGTGTTTTTCTGGGTAAATCCTTTTGAAAGATCGAATCTGTAACCATCAATATGAAATTCATTAATCCAGTAGCTTGTTACCCTATCAACATAATATTTGGTCTCCGGGCTTTCATGATTAAAATCATTTCCTACATTATAGTCATGTTTAGGAATTGGATTTAGCCAGGGATTATTTGCTGCAGGACGGTTGTTTATTGAATCCCAGTATAATCTTGCAAGCGGCGATGAGCCCATTATATGGTTTAGAACTACATCAAGAATTACAGCAATACCCATTGAGTGTGCTTTATCTATTAAAGCTTTTAAAGCATCGGGGGTACCGTAATATTTATCGAGAGCCAAGTGGAAATCAGGATTATATCCCCAGCTGATATTCCCTTCAAATTCCATAACGGGCATTAGTTCAATTGCATTTATTCCGAGTCGTTTTAAATAATTTAATGTATCTTCAACTGTTTTATACCAATGCGTAGAAACAAAATCCCTGACAAGCAATTCATAAATAACAAGATTTTTTGTTTTAGGTCTTTTGAAATTTGTAACCTTCCAGTTATACTGCGGTTGATCAGTTTGTAATACGGAAACAATCTCCGAAGTTTTACCTGAAGGATAAGGTTTTAAATTTGGATAAACAGTATCTGAAATATACGGGTCATTAGACGGATCCAATATTTTATGCGAAAAAGCATCAGCAATTCTCAAATTTCCATCAACAAGATATTGATAAGCATATTCCTTACCCGCAGTTAAATTATTTATTGTTGTCCACCAAACAATACTATCTGCTTTTACAGAATCCTTTTTCATCAAATAATTTGAATCGACTTTCCAATCATTAAAATCTCCAATTACATAAACAAAACTTTTATAAGGAGCATATAAAGCCAGGGTTACTGATGTTGGCGAATTGTAGTTAATTCCTAATTGATTTCCCTGTGGCAATTGAGCTTTTGTAATAGAAGGATTTATTATTATATCAAATGAACTTGTGTCTGCTGTTCCTGCCGTATCAATTCCGATTACAGATATTTGATTTTCTGACTGATGATCCGCTGCAAAAAAAGTGTACTTTAAAGAATCGGTGCTGGTTTGAATTATCTGTGTATCATTTATATATAAAGTTAATGTAGATATTTTTGTTCCCAATCCAACTGCTGAAGCTTTAATGTTTACAGAATCCGATTGTCTAATAAAATAAGGCGAACGTAAAGGATCTCCATAATCGTTTGATATATTCGGTTCATCAAAACTAATCGTCAGCCCGGGTTTATAAAGCGGTGTAAAAATGTCGGCACCGCCAACATCCCTTCCTGTTTTGCTGCCGTCTGCATTTCTGAAAACAAAAGCTAATTTTTGAATATGTTCAGTTGATGGAATAGTATTTGGCCAATCAGAAGAATGATTATTTGCATAATAAATTCTTGGTTTACCAATTACCAGGTGATAATGATCCACACTGTCTCTTGTTAATTTTATATCGGGATAATTAGTAGCCCAGGGAGCCATTACATATTTCCAGTCATGGCTGTCTTTACTCAAATTAGTAATTGCACCGGTATGGGCGTAAACATCACCTGTAAAACCTTTTAGCCCGGCATCGCCTTTTGTTGCATCAAAGTAGACTATAATAGAATCGTTTTCTGTCGGATATTGGGGGAACGTGGTTACTACTTGGGGAAAAGAAACTTGAGTTATTCCAATAAATATTAAATATAATAATCTAATTTTCATACATAAATCCCTGAAAGATCAAAAATCAAAACTTAGTTAAGCATTATTTGGACTTTTTACTTTTTGACCTTTGACTTTTAAACGTTTAATTCCTTTTCAATGTTTTTAATTTCTTCTTTAACATCTTTAACTTCATCGACATCATTAACAAACATTACAAAAATTCCTGCTAGGATCATTGCACCGCCGCCTAACAGCAGTGCATTTATTGCATCGTCGCCGAATAAATGTTTAACAAACCAGCCTAATATTGCCGCGGCTGTTATTTGGGGAATAACAATAAAGAAATTAAAAATCCCCATATAAACACCCATCTTTTCAGGCGGCAAAGCCCCGGCAAGAATTGCATACGGCATAGCAAGAATTGAGGCCCAAGCCAAACCAATTCCAAGCTCCGAAACCAAAAGCAGCTTTGGATCTTTAATTATATAAAAGGAAAGAAATGCAAGTCCGCCGCAGATTAAGCTTATCATGTGAACAGTTTTTCTGTTTGTCTTTTTAGAAAGCCAAACAAGAACAAAAGCCATTACTGCAGCAAAACCATTATAAACTGCCATCAAAACACCGACCCAGTCAGCCCCTTCATTATATAATTCTGAAGTGGTGTCAGTAGCTCCGTAAATATGATGAGTAACTGCCGGAGTTGTATAAATCCACATAGCAAATAAAGCGAACCACGAGAAGAATTGTACAATAGCCAATTGCTTCATGGTTTTGGGCATTTTGAAAAAATCATTAAATACAGTTACAAAACCACCTTCTGTTTTTTTCTGTGCTGTCATTATAGCGGCTATAAACAATAAAACTCCGAATACCACTGCACCGAAAAACAAAACATAAAGACCGTAATCGGTTTCCTTTAAAGTTAAAAATAGAATTACTGCTCCAATCAGCCCAATTAAAGTCCAGATAATTCCTCCACGATAAAACCGGCTTGATGAAACATGTTCGGTTAATATTTTACTATTTTTTGAGTGGGAGGAATTTTTATCAGATTCGGAAAATCTTTTTAGTTCTTCAGGTGAATACTCTTTTGTACTGAATACCGTCCATAAAACTGCGGCAAGAAATACTGCTCCGCCAATATAAAATGAATACTTAACTGAATCCGGTATCTTACCTTCAGGCGCTACGTTTGAAATTCCAATCCAGTTTGTCATCACATAAGGAAGTGCGGATGCAACTATTGCCCCGGTTCCGATAAAAAAACTCTGCATGGAAAATCCAATTGTTCTCTGTTCGGAAGGAAGCATATCTCCAACAAAAGCACGGAAAGGTTCCATTGAAATATTTATTGATGCATCCATTATCCAGAGCATGCCGGCAGCTACCCATAAAACCGGGGAATTAGGCATAACTAATAATGCAAGAGATGCAAGAATAGCGCCGGTCAAAAAGAACGGTCTTCTTCTACCAAGTTTTCCCCATGTTTTATCACTCATATGACCGATTATCGGCTGTACAATTAAGCCGGTAACAGGGGCAGCGATCCAGAGAATGGGAATATCATCAATCTTTGCGCCAAGCGTTTCAAATATCCTGCTTACGTTTGCATTTTGCAGGGCAAAACCAAATTGAATCCCGAGAAATCCGAAACTCATATTCCAGATTTGCCAAAAGCTAAGCCGTGGTTTATTCATTGAAAAGTTCCTCTTGCTTAATGGAAAGCTTTCTAAATTAAAATTATGGTGAGAATATAAGTAAAAATTTTTTTTTAACAACCTCCCCATTTGGGTAGTTATATTATTGAATAATCATCCTTATATTTGCCCCATTATAATTAGGAGAGGCACATGCCCCGTAGACAATTTTCTGTTTGGATTTCAATTTTATTCTTTTTGTTTGTTATATCTTCAAACATTCTTGCTCAAAAAGAGACTACTGTTGTACACCCTAATTGGAGTAAAAATGCATCCATCTATGAAGTGAATATCAGGCAATATACACCCGAAGGGACATTCAAAGCCTTTCAAAAACATGTGCCCGAATTAAAAAAAATGGGTATTGGAATAATTTGGATTATGCCAATCAATCCAATCGGGGAGAGGAACAGGAAAGGAAGCCTCGGTAGTTATTATTCGGTAGAGGATTATAAAGCCATAAATCCTGAATTCGGTACTCTTAATGATTTTAAAAATCTTGTAAATGAAATTCATAGAGAAGGGATGCATGTAATAATAGACTGGGTAGCAAACCATACTTCATGGGATAATGTTCTTACAAAAACAAACCCGGGTTTTTACAAAAAAGATTCCCTGGGAAATTTTGTTCCCCCAGTAGCAGATTGGACAGATGTAATAGCATTAAACTATAATAATCCAAACTTATGGATATACATGGAAAATACAATGGAATATTGGGTAAAAGAATGTAATATCGATGGATTCCGTTGTGACGTTGCTAGTATGGTGCCAACCCCGTTCTGGGATTTTGTTCGAAAGGAATTAGAAAAGATTAAACCTGTATTTATGCTGGCAGAAGCCGAAAGCCCCGCCCTGCAAAAACATGCTTTTGATATGACATATGCATGGGAATTTCATAATATTTTAAAAGAAATTTATAATGGGAAGATGACGGTTAATGATCTGGATAAATATTATAAAAAAGAAGAAAATAATTATAATCCCGATGCATACCGGATGGTTTTTACTACAAACCATGATGAAAACAGTTGGAACGGAACTGTGTTCCAAAGGTTTGGTGATGCTGTAAAAACTTTTGCTGTACTATGCGGTGTAGTGAAAGGAATGCCTCTTGTTTACAGTGGGCAGGAAGCCGGATTGAATAAGCCGTTGAGATTTTTTGATAAGGATACAATCGATTGGAAGAAGAGCAGTTTCAGAAGTTTATATACAGAGCTTTTTCATTTAAAGTTAAACAATAAAGCATTGTGGAACGGCTTAAGCGGCGGTGAAATGGAAAGAGTAAAAACCAATAATGATGATAAGATCTTTTCTTTTGTTAGAGAAAAAGGGAATGATAAAGTATTTGTTGTTTTTAATTTGTCTCCGGGAAAACAAAAAGTAGAAATTAATGATGATAAAATAACCGGCAGCTATAAAGACTTTTTTAGTAATAATAATCTATCATTGAAATCTAATTACAATTCTGAATTACCAGCTTGGGGATATAAAGTATTTGTGAAATAAATTAAAAACATTAAAAGAACTGTCCGGCATATCCTGATAAATCGCATAGGCTTCAACCTAAGAAATAAATATCGAATGAAATTTTAAAAAATTGTTTAGAAATTTGTTCATAAATAAATAATCTTATAAATCCTCTACAAGGATTTGGTGTATAAATCCATTATAATTTCTACAATAATTTTACCTCTACGAGGGCGGGAGACTAAACTTCGTAGAAGTTTTATTATTGTAGAAAAAAAATATCTCGCAAACCAGGCATCCTCGTAGAGGATGAATAACTGCCAATTTATAACTATTTCAACATTTTCTTCAACTTATTCACTTCATCTCTTAAAGAAGCTGCTTTTTCAAATTCCAGGTCTTTTGCAGCTTGATACATTTGTTCTGTCAACTGTTCAATTAGATCTTTCTTTTGATCCGAATTCATATATTTTAAAACAGGTTCCGCAACCTTGGAAAATGTAAACGTTTCTTTCTCTTCTCTTTTTCTTACGTCTGCAATGGAAGTAGAATTCATTATCTCTTCTATACTTTTATAAATTGTCTTTGGTTCTATATTATGCTCTTTATTGTATTCCGTCTGCAGTTTGCGTCTTCTGTTTGTCTCATTTATGGTTTTTCTCATAGATTCGGTTATAATATCTGCATACATAATTACTCTGCCGTTGACATTCCTCGCAGTCCTTCCGGCTGTCTGCATTAAAGATCTTTCGCTTCTTAAAAAACCTTCTTTGTCAGCATCTATTACAGCAACCAGTGAAACTTCAGGAAGATCCAATCCTTCTCTTAAAAGATTTACACCAACTAAAACATCAAATTCACCGAGCCGCAAATCTCTCAATATTTCAACCCGTTCGAGAGCATCAATATCGGAATGAATATACCTGACATTTATTCCGATTTTATCAAGATAATCGGAAAGATCTTCTGCCATTTTTTTTGTTAATGTAGTAACCAATGTTCTTTCTTTCCTCTCAACTCTCTTTCTCACTTCACCAATCAAATCATCTATTTGTCCTTTGATTGGTCGAACTTCAATTTCCGGATCAAGCAAGCCTGTCGGACGAATAATTTGTTCGACAACAACTCCGCCGCTTCTCTGCAGTTCAAAATCGGCCGGAGTCGCACTAACAAAAATTACCTGGTCAAGCATACTTTCAAATTCTTCAAATTTCATAGGACGGTTATCCAGAGCAGACGGGAGACGGAAACCATGTTCTACCAAAGTTTCTTTTCTTGCCCTGTCGCCGTTGTACATCCCTCTTATTTGAGGAACCGTAACATGTGATTCATCAATAATTGTTAAAAATTCTTTGGGAAAATAATCCATTAGGTTGAAAGGTCTTGAACCTGGTGCCCGCCCATCCATATGCCGGGAATAATTTTCAATTCCCGAGCAATAGCCAATTTCTTTCATCATTTCGATATCAAACTTTGTTCTTTGTTCAAGGCGCTCCGCTTCAAGATATTTTTCCTGAGAGCGGAAAAA
>Ga0315554_1001951_pt1 | contig 12115 bp, 9 predicted proteins | sample SalMarSW160370MG_FD_202114 | JGI IMG/M metagenome (GOLD analysis project Ga0315554, IMG submission 202114) | Salt marsh sediment microbial communities from the Plum Island Ecosystem LTER, Massachusetts, United States - Salt Marsh Sediment SW1603-70 ... | reverse complement strand
GGAGCTTGCCTCCGGATCAAGCAGGACATAGTCTCTTCCAATTCCGACATACGCCTTTTGGTCGGCCTGCTCAATTCTCTGCAAAAACTTGTCACCCTCTTTGTAAAGCTCGTCCTTGAAACCGTCTTCCGCCTCATCTGCATACCTGATTGCCTGCCTTATATGTTTATCCGTAAATCTAAAACCTAATCTTGCGAACTCTTTTTTTATTTCTCCAACAAGCAGCATTAAATCTCCGAAATGCAAAATTGGATTTATCTGTTTGCTTTTATCGAGGGAAAGGACGTCGTTTAAAACATAACCTTCGGATTCCGTATAGATACAGTATTTAAGGTCCGGAGGCTCTTGTCTTCTGTGCTCAATGAAGCTCGGATTAAATAAATACTTCACATCCGCGCAGGCATTTAAAATAGATGCATGGCCCGTTACCAGCTTTCTGGCTATGCAGAACTCGGTTCTTGAGTTATCAACTCCTATCTTGGCTATGTCTTTATCGCTTCTCGGCGATACAACCGGATGAAAACCGAGCTTTTCGAATAACGCTGCGCTCCAGATTCCCTTTTCGCTGAGCGTCGCAGTGCTTCTTTTGATTCCTACCGTCCTAACGGCTTTATCACTTAGAGAAGAAATCTCCTCCAGCAGACTGCCGTACTTCTTGAAGTGTTTTTCATATATCTTGTGATATTTTTCAACGTAATCAGTTTTAGGCTTGCCGGCAGATTCCGAGTTGCCCCTCGGACAGAAACCACCTGTAAAAATTTTGTCATCCTCGATAGAGAAAACTTCAAGCTGACAATCTCTCATGCCGCAGGACTTTTCTTTGAATAACTCTCTACATGAGATCTTTTTCTTATCAAAAGACATATCAACCAAGGACCACCCTCTGAATGCGGTCTCACATTTTTTCCCCTGCTGCTCCAGCCGCTTTATATTCTCAATGATGTCGAGCGCCTGTCCCCAGGCACCAAACATCTCCCGGTGCGGATAGGCTTCGATTTCCTTATCTGTCACCTGGGCAAGGGCTGCAAGAAAGGCTGTGCCTAATGGAGGGCCGCCTTGAGCAGAACATTTCAGTCCAACGTGCTGAGAGCCTCCTACGAACTTATAAAAATAGCTTGCGGCTGTCCCCCGCACTATAGCGGCGGCTATTTCCTCCCTGCTGAAACCCTCGGCGATGAGCCTGTTCTCATCCATCTCCATAAATACGCCGCAGGTAGAGTCGATGATGGGGACCCTCTCAGCCTTAAGAGCTGCTTGCTGCAGGGAATTCTCCACGTTTAGATTTATAATGTCCGCCATATTATCAAGGGTTTGGCCTGAGCCTGCCTGGCAGCTATAGTTCATTTTTGCCTGCTTGACAGTTTCGTCTTTAGCAAAAGTGGTGAACTTCATATCCTGGCCGCCAACCTCGAAAATCGTATCTATACCGGGATCGTAGTGTTTTACGCCAAGAGCATGACATGTGATTTCATCTGTGATTCTGTCTGTTACTTCCACACCCTTATCTACCAGCTCTTTTAACTTCTTTTTACTAACTAATATCTTCTCATATAACTTTCTGGCAGAACCGGTGGCACCAACCCCTCTGACAATGACCCTGTCCTTGTGCCTGCTCAGGTATTTTATAACGTGCCTCAAAGATTGCTCTGGATCCCCATGGGTCTTGATATAAAGTTTATCTAACAGTCTGCCCGTCTTTAATTCAACAAGGGCGCCCTTTGTTGTAGTGCTGCCTCCGTCTATTCCCAATACTACCTCTGTGCAATTCTCTATTGATTCATTTAGGCTGACGCTTTTTTGATGAACCTTATCAAGATATTTATAAAGGGCAGGCGCAAACTGCCTTTTCTCCCGGCCATACTCTGTGACCTCCTCAAGCCTGCCTGGAGCAAGAATGAACGTAGAGCCTTCTTCCATCCCCTTAAGGGCGGCACCAATTGCAGCTATGCTGTGATGATGCTCAGGTCTTATTAACGGTATTCCAACGAGACCCTCCATGTTCTTTTTAATTATATCATTAGTAAGAACTCCTCCTGAGATGATGGCGCTGCTGTGATTATCTAAGCTATCGAATTCCCTCGACCCCAAGACGTCGATCTTATAATTCCTTGCAACGGTTTTAAAAAGGCCTGCTAAATTATCTTCTCTTTTTGCCCCCTCATTTTGTTTATGGATTAAATCCGACTGAATAACCACTCCACAACGAGCCAGAAATTCGCTTGGTTCTTTTGATTTGTATGCCTCGCCCTCAGCTTTTTGCAGCATCTGCTCAAGCCGCACTTGTAGTTTTTTCCTGTTTTCAATCCTGATTTTTTCTCTTTTCTGCTCGATTCGAGCAGTATTAGCGTCTTTTAAGCTCGGCTCTTTAAACTCACCTTGAAATAGTCTTCTGCATTGTTTTTCTATTAACGTACCGGAGCCGCCGCCGCACTTGCTTCCTGTCCGCCATTCCTGAATGATTCGTTTGCCGTTTACTGACTTTATATGAAAGAAATAGGAATCCTTAGCTCCTATGTGAAAAATATATATGGCTTGCGGTGCTAAAATCTCCGCTCCTTTTGGAATTGCCACGCTGTCATACACGCACGTTACATCCTTGAAAACCATCGGAAAATGTGAAGCTCCGCTTCCAGTAAAAGCAGTGTTTTTAATGCCGCTCTCATGGAATCTCCTCGTTGTATCCAGCCAGGCCTCTTTTATTGCACCGATAGGATTCGCAAAGTGCATAATAGGCTTCGGACAGTACAATATTTTCTTGTCCTTGTTAATAACAGCATAATGAATGCTGCTGCTGCCAATGTCAAAGCCTACAAACAAATCCTCCGCCGTCCTTTTTTTCTTTCCTTTATCACTACGCTCCATTATCTCTCCGTTATAAGCACATATTAGTACTGTTAATAAGCTGTTAAATTCTATGCGAGGATTTATACAAAATCATCAGGCAAACAAATGTAAATAATCTTAGCTGTTAATTTTGTCAAGCAACCCACAGGAAAACCAACAGCTGTTCCACATCTGAATTCGCCCCCATAAAACACCTATCTATCTGTTATATAAGGCCTTGGCAAAAAATGATCTTAAAATCCAACAATTTCACTGGTTATAATATTTATAATACTACTTTTGATTAAAATAATATAAATCATATATAACACGAGTTCTTTGTTATAAACCAGATATATACGTATACATTTCAGTGATTGTTTTTTATCTATTCAAAACGAGCTAAAATCGGTATTTGTTTTTTCAATAAAAAGACTGTTATAATACCTTTTTTGCTGGAAAATATTCCTTTATTAGTGTAGTCTTTCAAATTATTATTTTGTTTTAAGGGAGGCCTTTAATGAAAGTAAGCTTTAATAAAGAAACCCTTGCTGATGCGTTAGGTCTACTAACATCTGTAGTACCGGCACGAACACCAAAGCCGATCCTGCAATGTGTTCACATAAATGCTGGAGAAAAGGATGTTTGCATATCAGCCACGGATTTAGAGACAGGGATCAGCTGTTTGCTGACAGAGGTACAAGTCGAAGAAAAAGGTGAGATCGTAGTTCCAGCAGACAGGTTAGCTGGTATAGTGCGCGAAAGCAGCGAAAGCGTGCTGACGGTAAAGACAGAAAATGGAACATGTGAGATATTAGGTGCTGACAGCCATTTTACTGTCTATGGGCAGGAGCCGGAGCATTATCCTTCAGTGATGACCTTTGAGGGAGAAGCTGACATAACAATGCCGCTTGATAATCTAAAAACCGGCATTGAGCAGTGTCTATTTGCTACAGCCAAGGAAACAAGCCGTTATGCGATTAACGGTGTGCTTTGGGAGTTCAAGGGCAAGAAGCTGATTGTAGTTGCTACGGACGGCAGAAGATTAGCACGCTCCAGAGTCAATCTCAACTCATCTCCAAGCGAGAAAATTTCCACACAGAAAATTATAGTTCCTGCCAAGACCATGGCGTTGCTTGCAAAAATAAGTGCACACGACAAGGATAACCTTGAGGTGAAACTTATTGATAACCAGGTAGTTTTTAGACATGCAAATGTGGTTATAAGTTCGGTTCTTGTAGAAGGAAAATTCCCCAACTATGAGGACATAATCCCCAAAGACTATAGTAATAAGATTGTTTTATCAACCGAGGTGGTTTTAAGTGCTGTTCGTCGAGCAGCCTTATTAACAAGTGAAGAGTCAAGAGGTATCAAGCTTTCTATAAGCAAAGATAATATTGAGTTTTCAAGCCGAGCACCTGAAGCAGGTGCTGCACAAGTCACTTTTCCCGTTGAATATGATGGTAAACCAATCGATATTGGTTTTAACCCACAGTTTTTGATTGATGCACTGCGGGCCATGCATACAAGTGATTTCGAGATGCAACTGGGCCAGTCGGATACGCCCGGTCTTATAAAAAGCGGAGCGGATTTTCTTTATGTTCTGATGCCGATAAGCCTTGGTTAGCAGCTGGACCAAGTCACAAACTAATGCTCAGCGAATCCAACAAGGAACCACGAAGCTTCAGGATTCTATATTCGTAAAATATGCGTTTATAGCGATGAATTAATTTTATACGTAAAGGTTAAAAACGGATGTTGGACAGCACTTATTTCTCTGAAAGACAGGCGAAGGAGGCAGCAAGGCTCAGTGATGTGCTTGTGGTGCTGATGGACAGCAAAATAGCGCCGCAGCAGGAGCGATTTTCTTTTGTATACGAGATCTGGCAGCAATTACTACCGCCCGAGCTTTCCAGACACTGCCGAATCGACGCTATTTCCAACGGACAGCTAAAAGTGCTTGTAGATTCATCTTCTTATATGTACCAAATTCAGTTGTGCAAAACAGATATTCTGGCGGGATTAAAAAGTTATTGTCCACAGTTTCGCATAACAAAGCTTAAACTTTCTGTTGGTTGAATATCAGCGTAAAACCCGTTAGAAGCCCTTCGTCCTTCTAACGGTACTTACGGGGCAATGAAGGCCGTGTAGCCGCTTCGGTGAAGGCAGGCCATGAGGCTTTCTAACAGGGTAAATTGTAAAGCTAAAACAGAGAAAAGTCCGATTTATTACTTAAGCACCCCCGTTCCTGTCTTTAACATAAGACACGGGGGCAGGATAACAATTCTACACGGCAGGTTTATATGGATACACATAAATACGATGCAAGTAATATAAAAATACTTGGCGGGGTTGATGCGGTCCGCAAACGGCCGGATATGTATATCGGTGACCGAGGCGTTGGCGGCCTTCACCATTTGGTCTATGAGGTGCTGGACAATTCTATAGACGAGGCCATGGCTGGCTTCTGCCAGAATATAACTATCAGGATAGGTCCTGATGGCAGTTGTATGGTGGAAGATGATGGCAGGGGAATACCAGTGGAGCTGCACAAGGAGGCCAAAGTCAGTGCTTTGGAGGTTGTCCTTACGACCCTTCATGCCGGCGGCAAGTTCGACTCGGATAGTTACAAAGTAGCGGGAGGTCTGCACGGCGTAGGTGTCAGCGTTGTTAATGCACTCAGCGAATGGCTCGAAGCAGATATTTATAGGGACGGCAAACACTATCATTTTGGATGTGCTCGAGGCAAGAGAAGCGGACCAGTGAAGGAGATAGGAACAACAAATAAAAGGGGTGCGAAAATAACGTTTATGCCGGATGAGGATATATTCGGCGATACTGAGTTCTCATACGATACGCTTCTGAAGCGAATACGTGAGATGGCATATTTAAATGCGGGCCTAAAGATCACATTTTGTGACGATCGAATAAAGAAAAAAGAGGTATTCAAGTTCGATGAGGGCGTCAAGGCCTTTATAAGACACCTCAACGAAGGCAAGGAAACACTGCACAAGGATGTAATCTACTTAGCCAAAGATGACCCAGGGTCGAGGCTGAGCTGTGAAGTGGCTATGCAGTATAATGATGGATATACCGAAAACGTTCTGGCTTTTGCAAACAATATCCGGAATATCGACGGCGGGACACATCTTTCCGGCTTCAAAACCGCCCTGACGAGAACTATGAACTATTACGCCAAGACGAATAACCTGCTTAAAAACGGCCAGGCAACAACGGGCGATGACTTGCGTGAAGGCTTAACTGCGGTAGTGGCGATAAAGCTATCAGAGCCCCACTTTGAGGCACAGACGAAAGTCAGGCTGACCAATCCCGAAGCCGGCACTTTCGTTGAAACCACCGTTAATGAGCAGCTTGGACATTACCTGGAGGAACACCCAACCGAGGCAAAACGTATTTTAAATAAGGCTATCCAGGCTGCGGCTGCAAGAGAGGCTGCAAGAAAAGCGCGTGAGCTTACACGGCGCAAAGGTGCTCTTGGCAGTTCCAATCTGCCCGGCAAGCTCTGGGACTGTGCCAGCAAGGAAAAGGCCTCTACAGAAATTTTCATCGTAGAAGGTGACTCAGCCGGCGGCTCGGCAAAGGCCGGCCGGGACAGGAACATACAGGCGATTCTGCCTCTGAAAGGCAAGATTCTAAACGTGGAGAAAGCCAGACTGGAGAAGATGCTTGCGCATGATGAAATCAGAACTATGATAAGCGCTTTGGGAACCGGCATCGGCATAGATGAATTTGATGTGCAGAGATGCAGATATGGGAAAATAATATTGATGACGGATGCTGATATCGATGGGGCACACATCAGAACGCTGCTTCTGACCTTTTTGTTCAGACAGATGCAGCAGCTGCTTACCGAGCGTATGATTTATATTGCTCAACCGCCGTTGTATGAAATCAGGATCAAGGGACAGAGAAAGTCTGAATATATCCTAAGTGAAGCTCAGATGCGAAAGCGTATGGTTACTCGCGGCCTTGAGGGCACAACACTATTAATAAGGAACGTTGAAGCAGGAAATAAACGCTCTAAGTCACGGCAAACCGAAAAGGAAGAAGGTAGACAAATCCGTAAGGTGGAAGATAAACAAATCGCTGCTCTTGTAAAACTCTTAGCTGATGCCGAAAGAATTATCAACGTTCTTACAAGGCGGGGGATCAATTTTGAAGAGTTTGTAAGTGCACATTATAATCCTGCAAAAGGTGGGCTGCCGCGTTTTATTATCAAGGTGCAGGGCCAGCGCGATGAGGTTTTTTACGAAAAGGGCGAATATGAAAAACGATTAGATAAGCTTGGTGAGTCCCAGGAATATGACGCCGAGGAGCTGCACGAGCTGGTTCGTATTAATCAGATAAATGATAAGCTAAAAGATGAATTCAGCCTGGACCTGAGTGATTATCTATTAAAACTGGTTAAAGCTGTTTCCGGCGAGGCTGTGCCGACCAAGTTTCAATTAGTCAATGACAAGGACGCTTATGAAATTGCATCGCTTGGTGAAATCTGCCCGTCGATCCGGCAAATTGGCGGCAGGGGAATTGAAATAAAACGCTTCAAGGGTTTGGGCGAGATGAATGCGGATCAGTTGTGGGAGACTACAATGAATCCTGCCACGCGGACGCTATTAAACGTTCGTGTTGATGATGCAGGCGAAGCCGACAGGCTCTTTAGTATATTGATGGGCGACGATGTGGAAAAGCGCCGGAACTTCATTCAGGAACACGCGCTCGAAGTCCAGAACCTCGATGTTTAAAAAGAAAACCCCGCAATAAATTGCGGGGCTAAATATATAGGTCACAGAGGGTGGTTTTGTAAATTGATTATCAACTACTTACTGTGTAAAAATTAGCACGCGTTCACGGAACTTATCAAAATCCAGGTCACCCTTTGCAAAGGATTCGATGTCAGACTTTTTCGCTCGAATGATAAGAATTGTAGGTGAGGAGGACCCTAAGTCGCCTGGTAAAGTTGGCGTAATTATGCTCAATGATTTGTCCCCTTTGTTTTGTACGATGGCTTGACCTCTTCCGGAAAGCGCCATACCATAGCTACCCCTACTACCATAGCCGCTGTAGGACGAGTCGCTTCCGGTGACCATAAGAATCACCGACTCATCAGGTTTTAAGTTTCGGATGTTTGTCGCGTGTTTTAGTGCTTTAATAATGTTTGTTTTGAGATTTTCTACCTTCTCGGCATCATATTTTTCTTCTTCGCGTTCCGTCCTGCGTCTTCGCTCCTCTTGCGGCTCATATATTTCCTGTCGCATCTGCTCCCAAACCGGGTCAACATCTTCCTTTGGGGTTTGCTTTTCTTCTTCTTGCACCGTAGGTCCAGGTGAGAGTGGAAAGCCCACTTTATTTAAGAACAGCGCGCCGTAGCCTTGAAGGTACATGGTTTCAGCCGTTCGGCCGCTTTGGCCCATAAAATGTCCAGAAAACCATGATGGTGGTCTGGCCTCATCCTGCTCAAGTTGTTTGTCAAAGATGCATGCCATAACAGTCATATCTTCCACTATCGTAGCGAGGTCTTCAGCCTTCATTTCTGAAGTTGGAATCACAAAGACTGTGCCTGCACCGCTGCGAGAAAACGGCATTCCGATATTAAAGCGAAGCTCCGTGATATCTTTTGTCAGCTTAGACAAAGCCTTTCCTCCCGTGTTTTTTGCGCGTTCTATCTGCTCACGTGTAGTATCCATCTGCCATCGTGAAGCTTCCATCTGTTCACGAGCGGCCTCCAATTGCGCCTCTTTCGCTGCAGTCTCAACTGCTTCTACTTGTGCCGGTTCCGGAGTGGTAGGCGCAGGGGCCGGCTCGGGTGGTGTCGAAACCGCTTGAGCTAATGCAAGACCTGTCACGGCCAAATTGAGAATGGCAAATACAGTAATTGTTCGGACTAAAGATTTCATTTCTTGCTCCTTTCATTTGTATTGCTTGGATTTCTAAGTTCTTCCGGATTTAGGCTGCTGGGTTGGTTATAAGATAATAGTTGCACCATATCCTGTCTGGTGCGCTGCAATTCATCTTCCGTTTGTAGGGCCAGCGTCTCTAAGCCGTCTGCAAGCTGGTTTTTGTCCTGCAGGCGATTATTCTCTATTTGTTTAAGAGCTGTTGCGAACCAGCGGCGATCCTGAGTTTGAGCGGTGTTGATAGCATCGATAAGCTCCTGGAGGCGTTGGTTTGTCACTGTACTTGAAGCGGCTAATGTCTGAATCGCAAAGTTGCTTAGGTCACGACGGTATTGCTGCTGAAGCTCATTTTTAAGTTGAGCGTACCCGCTTGCAAGGCCTACCTGCATATACTGACCCATCTCCTGGAGTAAATTCTGGCGAATAGCAGGTTCAATAGCGGAGCGAAGCTGTTCGATATCCGGCGTTTTCGGGGCCGATAGTCGGCCTGCTGTATAACCACAAGTGATTAGTAATACTGCTGCCGCGGCGAATTTTATCAGACCTTTCGTCGGTTTAATTCTGTCAATGAACTTTATTGTTTTGAACGCATCCTGAGGACTATCGGCAGCTTCGGCAAGTTTCGCAACGGTTGCATCTGTTAGTTCCTGTGGTGGGCCTGGCGGAACATCCGTATTTGCCAGGGCGTCTATCGCCTTATCTAAAATGTCTTTCGGTTCTTCCATAATTAAACCTGCCTTTCTTACGTAACAGCAGCCTTTTCAAGATGTTCCCTCAGTTTTGTTCTGGCTCGGTGCAGCAATACACCGGCGGTGTTGGCTTTAATGCCGAGCTCTTTAGCAATTAGGCGGTAGCTCATATCATTCAAATATCTCAGGCAGAAAATTTGTGCTTCCTGCTGAGGTAGTTGAGCCAGCGCTTCTCGCAGTCCTATCGCCAGCTCCTGTGCTTGTACCTGCTGATATGGTTCCACATCACTGCCTGGTACGGCAGCACAGTCAGCAATATTAGTGCTGATATTAGGCTCACGCATCCGCTGACGCAGCCGATCTATTGCACGGACGGTGGCCAGTCGAATCAGCAACGCCGGGAAGCTTCGCACATGCTGGCGTCGTGAAACTTCCAGGGCACAGACGAACGTTTCCTGGAAGCAGTCAGCCGTATCTGTATGGTTGCCCAGCAGCCTGTATGCGGTGTTCCATACAATCGGGCCGTGTTTGTTCACAACTGCCTGCCAGTCAATTACCTGCAAACTGCTCTCCTTCTGGATAACTCAGCCTTTTCAGTATATTAGTCGAAAAAGGATGGCTTTTATTACAATATTATAACCGGATTTTTCTGATTAAACAGAGCCGCGAAAGCCTGCCCTGAGCGTAGTCGAATGGGTCAGGGAGTAGTTTCACTCTGTTGATTTAAACATGCTTAAAATACTATTGCTGCGTAGCCGACGCTTTCGGTGCTTGTCGTGCCCATCTTATAGAGCATCACCTCGTTGCTGTTGGTGTGTGCGAGTAGCAGCCCCTTGGCTTTTCCGAGGCTTTTCGCCGCCGCGACCGTCGCCGCTGCCGCACCGGCACCGCAGGCGTTGTAATTTTCAGCGGCGCTTTTGAGAATGGCCTGCGGCTCCATCTTTAAGGCCAAATCAATAAATTTTCTGTCGTTGACTTCATTTGCCCAGCGTAGCGCTTCAGGGCCGGTTCCCATCGGCACAAAGCCGTAACGTGGCCCGTAATGCGTTAAATCGGTCGAGCCGATGCAGATGACCGTCTTTCCCCCCTGTGTGATAATGTCGCCGATGGCCTGGCCCAGCACAATCGCCTTATCGCTCGGCGGGACAACAATCGGCAGAATTTGAGCATCAGGGAAAAGATACTTTATAAACGGCACCTGGACCTCGATACTATGCTCGCCTCTGTGGGCGGACGAATTGATGACAGCTAATTTTTGATTTACCAGCCGTTCAGCCAGGTCATTATCAACGGCCACATCACCAAGCGGCGTCTCCCAGAAGTCGCTGTTGTCGAGAGCGGGCATTGGTCCGAAGTAGCTGTGTGCGGCTCCGAATATTATAAAAGTATTTACCCCGTTAGAGGATTCAAGGGACTTTTTTACGGCTGAAAAGACCATTGCCGCTAAGCTGCCGCTGAATGTCCAGCCGGCGTGCGGGACAATGCCGGCAGCAATTGTTTCGGGAAGCGGTACACTCAACGCTCTGGCCTCAAGGCATTCTTCGATTTCGGCCAAGCAGGAGCCGTGCTGGCCCGGATAGAACTGACCGGCAACAATTGGTTTTCTGGTTAGCATTTTGGCACCTATCACTTGCATTAGCGGCGTAGAGCCACTATTATTGATTACGATATGGTTTGGAACTGCGAAATATTCTAAGCATTTGGAAAGAAAAAAACAAATGGCATCTGAAAAAACATCTCCTGTGGCAGTAGTAATGGGCTCTGATAGTGATATGGAAGTAATGCAAAGCTGCATCGATACGCTCGATGGCTTTGGTATAAAACCTATAGTGCGGATTATCTCGGCGCACCGCACGCCGGAAATAGCTGCTGAATTTGCCCAAAATGCAGCCGAGAACGGCATAAAAGTTATTATTGCCGCTGCGGGGATGGCCGCTCACTTAGCGGGCGCGTTAGCGGCTCGAACTACACTACCGGTTATTGGAGTGCCATTAATCTCTGCGAGCGGTTTAGAGGGAATCGATGCGCTGCTGAGCACGGTTCAGATGCCGCCGGGCGTACCTGTAGCAACTATGGCTATCGGGAAGGCGGGTGCTAAAAATGCCGCTATATTTGCCGTGCAAATCCTGGCGCTTACAGATAAGGAGCTCGCAGAAAAATTGTCACAATTCAAAAAAACTCATAAACAAAAAGTAATCGATAAAGATTCCGCGCTTCGTTAAAAACTCGATTCTCGATGCTTGATATACGAGGGGCGAGTGGCGAAGAACTTGATAACCTATTCTTTGGAAACATTTTATGGCCTGATTGCCGGAAATGACAGGTAATTTAGGCATAAGATAGTGTGTAGAAGCTTAATTCCTGGGGACGGAAATTTTTAAGGGCTTTTTTGTTTTCTTTTTCTTCGAGACATAAGTCAATTACTTCTCGAATGTTTTTTAGGGCTTCATCTATGGTTTTTCCCTGGCTGTAACATCCTGAAAATACAGGACATTCAACTACATAAAAGCCATCTTCATCTTTTTCAATTAGTATAGGCAACTGATAGCGTTTTTTCATTTTCTAATTACCTCCGGCGGATTCAACTCACAAGTGCAACAAGTGAATCCTTCTGGGTTAACGATTTATAAAATACCTCATTTGGAGTTTTAAAGCCAAGAGATTTTCTGGGTCGGTTATTCAGGCGAG
>Ga0315554_1001944_pt1 | contig 12122 bp, 5 predicted proteins | sample SalMarSW160370MG_FD_202114 | JGI IMG/M metagenome (GOLD analysis project Ga0315554, IMG submission 202114) | Salt marsh sediment microbial communities from the Plum Island Ecosystem LTER, Massachusetts, United States - Salt Marsh Sediment SW1603-70 ... | reverse complement strand
CAATTGAAGATGTGGCAAAAAGAGCCGGGGTTACAAAGGGGACGGTATCTGCTGTTATCAATTCCAGAAATGTAGTGAAACCGGAAACACGCGATTCTGTTTTAAATTCAATGAGGGAACTGAACTTTCGTCCGAAGGGTGTTGCAAGGAATTTGAAAAACGGTAATCAATATAAAAGTATTGGTATAATTATAAAGGATTTAAACTACCCCTTTTACACATCAATAGCTACGGGGGTAAAAGAGTATGCAAATTCTAAAGGATATTCCGTTATTGTTGCAAGTTCAGAAAATGAGCATAAAAGTGAACAAAATTTTTCGCATCTCTTTTCGGCAAAGGATGTAAAAGGAGCAATAATAGCACCTATAGTTGAGGGCAAATCGGAAAGAGAGCATCTTTTTAAATTGAAGATGATAAATTACCCTTTTGTTCTATTGGAGGATGTTAAAGGGATACAAGCTAATATTGTTGCCATTGATAATATAAAAGCAATGAAAAAGGCTGTTAAATATTTGATAGAAACAGGACATACAAAAATTATTCATTTCGCCGGTCCTCAGCAATCAACTCACACACAAGAACGTATTGATGGCTTTCGCCATGCTTTTAGTGAAAGTCCGTTGGTATTTTCTAAAGATATGATTGTATCAGTAGGTTCGAAATATGAGATAAGCTTTCAAAAAACTATAGAGTATTTCCAAAATAAAAAAAGGAAGGATTATCCAACAGCTATTGTTTGTTTTAACGATCAGCAAGCTCTGGGAGTAATGAATGCTTTGATTAAACTTAAAATTAAGATCCCCGATGAAATTTCAATCATTGGAAATGATGATATTTATTATGCAAATATCTATCCTGTACCTTTAACATCAATACGAGCTCCGCAAAACGAAATTGGTAAGAAAGCTGCAGAAATACTTATTAAGAATATAGAATCGTCAAAAATATTGCCGATAGAAAAAATATATCTGAAAACGGAATTTTTCTTACGGCAATCATCGAAAATATTAAAAAGAATAAAAAATAATAAAGTTTCTAAAAGCCTATAAGGATGCTGGAAACTTTAGTGAAAGAAAGGCAAAGTTGCGAAAAAAGTTGACTTTAAGTTAGACAATGTTCCAAGGTCACCATTTTTAATAAATAAACATTGCGATTAATCATGTCTGCTCAAGATTTAATAAACTTAATCTTTAATGGTATAAGACCTATTGTTCTTAGATAATTAAAATGAAAACCAAATGATAGAAAAAAAGAAACTATTTATAATTAATAAAACTTAACAATAAAGAAATCGAAAATGGAATTACAAATTAGAACACAATGTTTTTACATCAAATTCATAAGAGAAACGTGTAATAGATATTCATTTAACTATATGTCATCGGAGTAAAAAATGAGACATAAATACTATGGTTTATTTGATAAGCTCCTTCCAATTATTTTATTTTTTTTAATTTTATCTTCAGAAATATTTGCTCAAGGTAAAATTATCGGTCATGTAAAGGATAAGAACACAGGCGAGCCTTTATTAGGAGTGAATGTAATTATACTCAATACATATATGGGAGCTGCTACCGATATAGATGGCTATTTTGTCATTGTTAACGTTCCGGTCGGGAAATATTCTTTACAAGCAACTATGGTTGGGGCAAATAAAGTAGTGGTTACTGATGTTGTTGTGTCTCAAAATCAAACTACGAAAGTTGATTTTGAATTAGAACAAACTGCAGTTAAGGGTCAAGAAGTTGTTATTACTGCGAAACGAGATATACTTCATAAAGAGGTATCAAGCAGTCAAACAGTAATTATTCCCAGTCAAATTCAAGAGACTGCTGGAATAAATACTCTCCATGAATATTTATCACAACAAGCCGGTATAACTGATTCTAAGTACCTGGATATTCGTGGAGGCTACGCGCGTGGGACTGGGACGATAATCAATGGTATGACATTCGTTAACACACGTGTTGGGAAAAGTGAATCATTTGTACCCATAAGCGGTGTTGAACAAGTTTCACTGAATTCAGGTGGGATGACAGCTGAATACGGCGAGTTTCGTTCCGGAATTATCGATATTACCACAAAGACCGGTTCAAAAGAAGGCTATCATGGTTCATTCTCGTTTTCCAGGAATCAAGCCCAATTAAAACGATTTGGAAGATCGTTATATGATCCCATGAGTAGTGCATTACGTCCTCATCTTGATCCCGATATTGCATTCATTGGTGTACAAAATGCAGTTGATCAAGGCATCATTTCCAAATATGATCAACAGCAATTTTATATCAATTCAAATTTCCGGGGTTTTAAGTTTTACACAGGTAATTTCTTGCCTTCCACATGGAAAGCGAGTCTTATTAATCAAGGATTAGATTACAATGCAATTTCGGCTGTAGATATGTATCTATTTGATGCATGGATGCACCAGGTTGTACCTGACTTTAATAAGCTAAATAGTGTAATTGATAAATTAAATGCTGAAGGTATGGATGTTGGCAACAAAGTTACGGATGAAAAACTAATGAACCTATTTAGGAATCATGCAAATTCAGAAGGACGTAATTATGATTTTAATTTTGACGGAGGTTTTGGCGGTCCAATACCATTTCTGAGTAAACAATTAGGTGATATGACATTTTATTTGTCAAATGTTACTGCCCGCACTTCTTACATCGAACCCGTAATAAGAAATTATGATCTAAATTCAACAACAATGCTTACTCTTAGTTCTAATATAACCAATCATATAAAACTTAAAGTCACGGGTTTATATAACTACCACAATGGTGTCTCTCCAACACACGGCGGAGACAGCGAAATCCCGGCTCTTTACGAGGGACAGGGTATAACAGGTACAGGTGTTCCATCCGGTCATGAGCGCGGTGCATTTTTAAGTGAAGATGATCTCCCGGTTTATGTCGAATCCGGATGGGGTGGAGATTACGGCCCTCCAATGTGGTGGTATCAAACCATGCTTCAGGACTGGATACAAAAAAACTACATGTTAAGTGCAAAACTAACACATGCATTAAGTGCAAGCAGTTTTTACAGTGTGAATTTAAGTTATCAGAGAACGAATGATGATATTAATGCTTCGGATAATAGAAATAATACAGTATTGTATAAATTATCCGGTATTCTTCCTCTAACTGAAATGCCCTATGGCAGAAGAATACTTCCGGAACTTCAAACTCAGGAAACCATTGATGGATTTATTTTTGATGAATTTTACAGCGTACCCGGATTGGACGAACGTTTTGGGAGCAAAGGAGGAGTACTAACTGATAATTCGGTCAACCAACAAATTCGTGCAAAAATAGATTTTGGAAGTCAGATTAATAAAGCGAATTTTGTTAAAACCGGGGCTGAATTGCTTTATATGAATCTGGATAATGCCCGCTGGGGGTGGTGGAGAGATGTAGGCAGTGCATACGATTACAAATTCAAAGTAAAACCGATTACTATCGGCGGGTACATTCAGGATGAAATTACTTATGAAGAAATGGTACTTAATATCGGTTTGCGTGCAGATTATTATGGAGAAGCAAGCGGATTAAAATGGCCTACCGGAAGACCTTGGGATGTGGCTGCTTTAGGTACACCAACTTCAGATCCCCCGAATTGGCTTGCAAGGTTACAATCGGGTCAATCTATCGTTTGGGAACAATGGGATTCTTTAGATAATATTTATAGAGCTGCCGGTGAACAACCATTATTGGAGCCGGTTAAGTCCCATTTTAGATTAAGTCCACGTATAGGTATTTCATTTCCAATTTCCGAACGGACAAAATTCTATCTCAATTATGGTCATTTTTACGCGCTGCCTCCTTACAGCGAAATGTATATGTATGATTACCGTTATGGTACTGCTAAAGGCGGATTATATAATCTCGGAAATCCAAATCTTAAACCATCACTTACAATTCAATATGAACTTGGTGTAGATTACAATCTTTTAGATGCTTACTTAATTCATATTGCCGGATATTATAAAGATATAAAAGATGAAGTACGTACTATAAGATATGTACCAAAAACGGGAAATACTTATTCTTTCAGAACAAATGATGCTTACAGGGATATAGAAGGAGTTGAAATTCAAATAACTAAATCCGTTGGTGAAATTTTTACCGGATGGATGAAGGGACAATATGTTTATGTAAGTAATGGTCGAAGCGGACGTTCTAACGTTTATGAAGATTCCGCAAGCAACAGTAATCCCGATCTTGTGAACTATTATGAAGACCCTTCCCGACCAGATCCTGTTCCGCAAGTATCCGCCAATTTCACATTTAAAAGCCCGGAATCATGGGGCTATTTTCTTGGTGGCTGGAGGTTAAGCATATTACCTAATTGGAAGCAAGGACAAATTTTCCGTTACAACCCACGAGGATTAGACGTTGATAACGAATTCCGTTGGCCAGGCTACTTGTTGGTTGACCTGGGATTAAGCAAAACATTTGATCTTAATTATGTTAGAGCAACATTTACTTTGGATGTTCGAAATCTATTTAATACAAAAGTATTTAATTACAATTATGCATTTGCAACAGGGATAGGTAGTGCCAATAGTCCGTCGGCGGATTTTAAGAATTATATGGAGTCTCTTCATCTTTCGGCGTATAAAGATTCCTATTATGATCCGATTCGTAAGGAAAAAGGTGTTAATGGGGCAACTGAAGATGCATATCTCTATCCAGGCTATATCCGTCAGGACGGCAGCGTTGTAAATGAAAATAAAGTTGGAGATTTGCGGTCAACGGCAAATCCTGATATAAATAATCCAGACATTGATGTATTTATGTTTGGTAATCCCCGTTCAGTTTGGTTCGGAATGAAAATAGATTTCTGATAAAATATTTGTACAAAATTTATTTTGTGGAGCGATAATGAAACAACAAAAATTTAATAAATGCAATGCTAATAATAAAATAAGAATTTTTTTGATACTGTTATTTACTGCTGCGCTAGTTTCGGCACAAACTGCAAATATCCGTGTGAACAGATTTTGGGGATCTGTAAATGCAACCGGGATTAATACTCCAACTTCTTACTCTTCTACAAATCTCAATTTATTTGCAGATCAAAGCGCATACGGGATGTCTTTGCAAGGGGATGAAACATATTTCAGCGGTGAAATTATTCTAGCATTTTCAAATTGGAAAGATACGGACGGTACAGTAATTCCTAATGTAATATGTCCGGTTACAAATGTAAAACAGCCAAACGGTCTTGAAATATTGGAACCTATGAAAAATTATTTACGGTATGGAAGTCCAGTAGATAGTGTATATTATCAGTCCAGGGGATTCGAATTACCTACTCCGGATTTTGGAAAAGATCCTATTGTCGATCCAGCGCAATGTTTCGGTTCTTCTGATCAAACCGTAAGCGTTACAAATAAGTATTTTAACGGATTGACAGTTACCCGTAGAATAATTGCCTGGGGCCAGAAATCAAACGATAACTATGTTATTTCCGATTTAACATTTAATAATAATTCAAACGATACACTACACAATTTTTATATAGTATTTCAGGAAGGTAATGATTACGGACGATATTCAGATGGTAATAATCCTTCAGTTGCTGGGGTGGATGCATATTTTAACGGCAGTCCCCGCAGGTGGTTTCATTACTATGGAGCCCGAACTTCGGATAGTTTAAGAATATTCTACGAATATGCCGGTGATGATCCTGAAAAAGCAGGTGATAATATGGGACAACCTTTAACTCAACAACAAGGAAGACTGCTGGATAAGGACTTCTGGTTTTCGGCAACACTTCATGCATCAGAAAAACCGTATAAACCTGCCGGAACTCCTTTTCCGGCAATTGATGCAAATGATGTTGATGATATGAACCAACCAACAGTAACTACTGTAGCCAGTCCCATCCAAAAAATTAATTTACCTTTGTTAAATGGTCAGAGCGAATTAGAGCAACAAGGTTGGTATGATCTGGTTACAGGAAAAACATTAGCCAGTGAAGATCTAACCGGAGCTGATATTCGCCCCGGTCATCATAGAAGTAATATTGACGAACTTGGAGAAGTTGCTCCCGGTGGAGAACCCGGTTTGGACGCATCAGGAATACACTGGGAAAATATGATTTATAGCTATGGACCATATACTTTTGCTCCCGGCGAACAGATACGTATTGTTAAGGCTTCGGGAATAGCCGGTATTAGTCGTGAACTTGCTGAGGAAGTTGGGAAAAAGTGGCTGGCACAGACTCTATCTGATCCACCGAACCTGCCAGATCAAAGAACGGGTTACTTCCCAACTAATTTTGTATTCCCGGCTGATGCAACAGAAAATGATAAAAGGAAGGATAGATGGATGAGTTTGGGGATAAAAGATTTACATGAAACCGTGAGCCGTGCAAAACAGAATTTTTTAAGCCAGTATAATATATCTCCTACCCCTGCCCCCCCAGAAAAATCAGATGTAACACCATTAACTACCGGTGGAATTCATATTTCATGGGAACCATCGGCATCGGAATCTAATCCGGGATTTGTTGGTTACAAACTCTACAGAAAAATTTCTTCATACGATACTGTTTTTTATAAGCTTGTTTATGAGGGAAAGAATAATTCATTTTTGGATGCAAAGGTCCGCCCTTCTCCAAAATATTTTTATTACATACAAGCAGGTGTAAAATATAATACTGATACTTTATGGAGCAGTCGCTTTTGGAGATACAACATTAACGGTACAAGTGCGAATACTCCACCCAATACAAGCGGTTTAGAAAATATTGTTATAGCTCCAAACCCGTTTAATTATCGTGATCCTGTTTTGGCTAAATATCTTTTTGAATCGCCGAAAAATCTTACGATTACCTTTTTTAATCTTCCACCGGTAGTGACAATTAGTGTTTATACAGAGAATGGTGATTTAGTGAGGAAGGAATATAACAGTGGTACCGGCGATTATAAAATGAAAATGGTTAACGAAAGCGGACAATCTTGGGCAAGTGGTATCTATGTTGTCGTTTTTCAAACACCCGATGGAAACTTTTCTTATCAAAAACTTGTTGTAGCACGGTAAAGTTAAACTTGAACAAAATGACATACAGGAGATTAATGTATGAAAAAAATTATAAAATTAGTGATACTTACATTGGCTATTAACATAACATCTGTTGCACAGGACATGAATTCTTTAAGTCAAAGTGGTGAAGTAACCCGGGCTGGTCAAACAACCATGAATTTTTTGCTGGTTGGTGTATCTCCAAAAATCGCAGGCCGTGGAAACATATCGGCCTCAATTGGTAGTGGAGTAGAAAGTATTTTTGGTAACCCTGCCGGATTAGCTGAGATGTCCACTTCCTACCAGGCATTTATGTCAGTTACGCAATGGTTTGCTGATATTAAATATTTAGCAGCCGCAGTTGCGTGGAATACAGGTAATTATGGTGTTTTTGGATTGCATGTGATTTCCATTGACTATGGAAAAATTAAGGGAGCTATGCTGACAGATCCGGACGTGGGCGAAAATAATTATATCCTTACCGGGGATGTAAAAAACGTTGGAGCATATTCGATCGGATTGTCATATGTTAAACAAGTTAATACAAAGTTTGCAATCGGCGGGACAATGAAATATGTCACTCAGCAGCTTGGACAATTAACAAATGAAGATGGTTCTGTTTCCGATAACAACCAGGGGAAATTAGCTTTCGACTTAGGATTAAGATATTACTTGGGTTGGAAATCTTTGAATCTGGCGATGACAATGCGAAATTTTTCGACGTTTGTCCGTTACCAGAACGAAAGTTTTTCACTTCCGATTATTTATACTCTGGGAGTTGGAATTAACATGATGGAGCTTATTGAACCTTCTCTTGGTGAAAATAACAGTATTCTTTTTTCAACTGAATTTGTTCATCCAAACAATCATTCTGAAAGAATAAATACCGGAGCCGAATATATCTTTCAAAAGATGTTTACCCTAAGAGCAGGATATGAATTTAACCAAGATCTTCTATCATTCTCATTTGGAGCAGGCATTAATCAAAATATTGGTGATATACAATTGGATGTTGATTATTCATATTCGAAAGTAAAATTGTTTGGAGGTGTAAATCGTTTTTCATTAAATATAGGATTTTAAATTTTAGACAGATTAAAGACGGTTTCATATTAATGAAGATAATAATATAAATAATTTCTTCGCCTCCTCGCTTGGGGTTGTTAATAAATATTAGCAACCCCGAGTTATTATAAAATGCTAAATATTGTAACTCATAGGTCATTCTATCTGTTTAATAGATTAAAAAATTCACTCAACAATATAGTAACCATCATTAATTAATTTCGTGTAGCACAATACACCGAAAAAAGAATAAACATGTTATCAAATCAAAGACGTGAAAAAATATTTGAATTGATTAAGGAAGACGGACATGCAAAGGTATTGGATCTTAGCGAAATTTTTAATGTAACAGAGGTTACTATTCGTCATGATCTTGAGTGGTTAGAAAATAAAGGCTTTATAAATCGCGAACATGGTGGAGCTTATCTTAAAAATATGGATATGATTGTCCGCAATTTTAAATTATTGAACCAGGATAACCTTACTGGAAAAATAGCGATTGCCCAAAAAGCACTTGAATATATTCATGATGGAGATACAATAATACTTGATTCAGGTTCTACTACCTCTGAAATTGCAAAGGTAATAACGGGATTTAGTAATCTAACTGTAATTACGAATGCTCTTAATATAGCGCTTATACTGGGAGCACAAACAGGTATAAATGTCAATGTAACCGGAGGGGAATTCAAGGCACCGACACTTTCATTAACAGGTCAAAAGGCAGCAGATTATTTTCAAAACCTTCATGTTGATAAGTTATTCCTGGCTACAGCAGGCATTACACTAAAAGCAGGTCTGACTTACCCGGGAATAAGTGATATTGTAGTAAAGAGAGCGATGATAGAATCATCGAATGAGGTATACCTAGTAGCAGATTCAACCAAATTGGGAAAGAGTTCCTTTGCCAGTTTAGGACCTCTATCTTTGATTGATTACCTTATAACGGACTCAAAAATAAAATCCGATGATATTGAATGGTTAAAAACATTTGAAGTGAATTTTATTATAGCTAAATAAGAATAAACTTTAAAAATGTTTCAGACAATACATAAGTCTTAATTTTTAAGCAGAAACTAATTTCTCCCCATTAAATTCTTCAACCAACAGATATAGTTTTCTTCTTCATTAAGTCCATCCATCTTATTGAAATATTCTTTTTCTATTTGCATAATTTTCGTTTTATAAATAATAAACTTTTATTTTTTGCTTTTAATGAAATAGTTTCGTAATTTTTCGGAACTTTAAGTAACTAAACGAAACTTGGGGGGTTTTGGAAAGGAAAACCAGAAGTTTTCGGTTATCCCAACTACATAGGAAAGAAAATAAAAATAGGAAATTGGTTTCAAAACTTGTGGAACTTGATCTGTCCAAGGATAAGAAAGTATCAAGACCAACGAATAGATTCTTTTTGTTACTTCAAAACCCGGATGGAATAGTACTAATAATACCTCATCAATAGGTAAATTCTAATAATTAGGGAAACTATCAATGAAAAAATATCTATTACTATTAGTATTCACTGCAACTCTATTACTAGGTGTATTCTCTAGACTTTATGCAACTCCCAAGACGCGGATTATTGTTAATACGGACGGGGAGGTTGATGACCAATGTTCTCTAGTAAGATTCCTTCTCTATACAAATGAATTTGATGTAGAGGGTATTATAAAAACCAGTTCACAATATCATGCACAAAATCACAATTGGCCGGGAGATAATTGGGAGCAACCGTACCTGGAGGCATATGCACAAGTTTATCCCAATCTGATCAAACACGACACAGCTTATCCTTCACCTGAGTATCTACAATCGGTTACTAAGCTTGGCAATGTGAAAACAGAAGGTGATACAAGTGAAGTGACACCAGGTTCGCAGCGTATTGTCGATGTTCTTCTTGACACAACGGACAACCGGCCTATCTGGATAATTTCCTGGGGTGGAATCAATACAATTGCCCGGGCTCTGGAAACTATCGAAGAAAAACATCCGGAAAAAATGGCGTACGTAGCCGGCAAGATACGCTTCTACTTCATTTGGGAACAGGATGGGACTTTTCAGTCGTATATTCGCCCACACTGGGAGAAACCCTACAACATTCTGACAATCATCTCGGATCAGTTTATTACATTTGGTTATTGGTGGACGGATTGGAATATGCCCGATAGTGTTGCAAACTATTTTAGGTCTACATGGATGAAAGAAAACCTGATTAATAACCATGGTCCACTTTTATCACTTTACTATACGCAGAGTGATGGATCTTTTAACTCTGAAGGAGATTCGCCGTCTTTCATTTATGAGATTCCTACAGGATTAACAAATGATAATTTGGAGCATCCTAACTGGGGAAGCTGGGGTGGCAGATACATCAAAGTCCGTGAAAACACTTGGCTTGATTCGGTCCCTGATCCGAACTACACTTATCCTTCAGGACGCTGGTACACAAGTACAGCCTGGGGACGATCAAGTCTGCGTGATAATTCAGCGACCAATGAGCAGCTTCTGGCGTACTTTAAACCAATATGGCGCTGGATTGATGTGATACAAAACGATTTTGCAGCACGGGCTGATTGGTGTGTAAAGTCGTATGCAGAAGCTAATCACCCGCCAGTAATCTCCTTGAACAATGCTCTGGAAATCAAAGCACAGCCTGGAGATACTGTGCAATTGAGTGCCCAGGGTTCTTATGACCCAGATGGGGATCAATTGGCTTATTCTTGGTGGCAGTATACAGAAGCAGGATCTTATAAAGGAATCATCGAGATTGGGAATGCCAGGAATCAAGATGCCTTCTTTATAGTACCAGCTGATTCAAAGTTAGGTGAGACTATTCATGTTATATGTGAGGTGACGGATAATGGAACACCTCCACTCACGCGGTATCAACGGGTGATCGTGACGGTGAGGGATCTAACTGATATTAAGAAATCCGAAGGATTTGTACCTGCTGAATTTAATCTTGAACAGAATTATCCAAATCCGTTTAATCCGTCTACCATTATAGAATATTCAGTTCCGAACCTTACTCATGCGACATTAAAAATCTACAACCTTATCGGAGAAGAGGTTGCTTCATTAATAAATGAAATGGTGCTTCCGGGAGTACACAGGATAGTTTGGGATGCATCAGGGTTATCCAGTGGTGTATATTTTTATAGTTTACAAGCAGGCAATTTTATACAAACCAAAAAATTGCTCCTTTTGAAATAAAATTTAAAATAAGGTAAACAAGTATTAACAAGATAAAGATATTACTTGTTAACATGGATTAGAATATTGCAACCTATCCTTACCACAGTGAAAGTGTTTGACTGATGCCTCTACGTATTCATCAAGGTGCTGATTGCACAGAAGTTATTATAGTAGATTAGAAATTGAATAACATTGTATCAAATGAAATATGAAAAATATTTTTAAATTGTCGCTTTCAATTGTCTTCCTTTTTCTAATTTAAAAGAAAGTTAATATTCTTTTTACTGTTGTTATTGCTTTTAGTAATATAAATACATAAATTATCGTAAATAAAAATAATCAAACGAAAAGATGAGTTTTAGTTGTAATTTTTAACTCTATGATTTTTTAAAAATTATTCATATGGTTCAAAATTCCAGAATATCTTAGTTCTATTTTATCAAATATATAACTAATTAAGGAGTTGCTTATGAATGTTTTTAAAAGTATGGTTGAAATTCTGATTGTAACATTATGCTTTTCATCTTTAATTGTCAAAGCACAGAACGTTAACTGGGACTTTGAGAACGGCAACGACGATGGATTTACATTATGGAGTTTAATTCCTGCAACGCCTGCTTCTGATGATCCCAATACGGCTGGTGATGAATCGATAACAGGTGTAGGTGGAGATTTAGGTTTGCCATTCGCCGGTATCGCCTGGACTATTGGTCCGCCCATCCAGTTTGACGGGCAAAAGCCTGCAGTTATGGATCCAAATAATGGAGATAAATGTCACCTCAATGCTGACTCCCAGTCAAGGAATCTTGGTATTAGCGAAGAGCT
>Ga0315554_1001943_pt1 | contig 12125 bp, 12 predicted proteins | sample SalMarSW160370MG_FD_202114 | JGI IMG/M metagenome (GOLD analysis project Ga0315554, IMG submission 202114) | Salt marsh sediment microbial communities from the Plum Island Ecosystem LTER, Massachusetts, United States - Salt Marsh Sediment SW1603-70 ... | reverse complement strand
ATTTCCACCCAGCACAGCCGGCAGGAGGCATCCGGGGCCGAATTATCATGCCGGGCGCAGAGGTGGGGGATATAGATGCCGTTACCCAGCGCCGCCCAGAGGACTTTCTCCCCTTCAGGGGCTTTTATTTCTTTGCCGTCAATGGTTAAAGATACCGTTTTCATTTCGGCACCTCGGTTGGCGGCGACAGCTTGACTATAGCGTTATACTGCGGCGGGCAGGCGGTAAGGCAGGTGCCGCACTTGACGCACTTTTCCTGGTCGATAATCTTATATCTCTTCTTGGGGTGGCTGGATATGGCTTCCACGGTACAGTTGCCGACGCAGGCGTCGCAGGTAAGCTCGCACCTGTCCGGTATGATGTAAAAGGCGATAAGCTCCTGGCACATAAGCGCCGGGCACCGGCCTTCTTTGATGTGCGCCTCGTACTCATCGCGGAAGTAGCGCAGGTTGGTCAGCACCGGGTTGGGCGCCGTCCTGCCCAGTCCGCAGAGCGAGCCCGCCCTGACATCCTCGGCCAGTTCGGCGAGGGTATCTAAATCTTTGATTTCCCCTTTGCCCCGGGTAAATTCAGCCAGCATTTCCAGCAGCTGCTTTGTCCCCAGGCGGCAAAAGGTACACTTGCCGCAGGACTCGCGCTGGGTGAACTCCAGAAAATAGCGGGCTATCTCCACCATGCAGTCGTCTTCGTCAAGGACAATCATGCCCCCGGAGCCCATCATCGCCCCGGCTTCGGTCAGGGAGTCAAAGTCAATGGGCAAATCCAGCGCCGATTCGGGCAGGCAGCCGCCGGAGGGGCCGCCTATCTGCACCGCCTTGAACGGCTTGCCGCCGGGGATGCCGCTGCCCACGTCAAAGATGACCTGGCGCAGGGTGGTGCCCATGGGGACTTCGGTCAGCCCGGTATTGACCACCTTGCCGGCCAGGGCGAAAACGGCCGTGCCGGGGCTGTTTTTAGTGCCGATGCCGCTAAACCATTTAGCTCCCTTATCAACTATATGGCGGATAAAAGCCAGCGTCTTGACATTGTTGATGAGGGTGGGCTTGCCCTCCAGGCCGCTTACTGCCGGATAGGGGGGGCGGTGGCTGGGGGTGCCCGCTTTTCCCTCCAGCGAGGCAATAAGGGCGCTCTCCTCGCCGCAGACGAAGGCGCCCGAGCCCTGAAACAGTTTTATATCAAAGCTGAAATCGCTGCCCAGTATATTCCTGCCCAGCAGGTTCAGCTTTTTTGCCTGGCTGAGGGCAAGACGAGTTCGGTGCACCGCCAGTGGGTATTCGGCGCGGACATAGATATAGCCGTAACGAGCGCCGACGGCGTAGCCGGCGATGAGCATGCCCTCAATCACGGAGTGGGGGTCGCTTTCCAGGATAGCCCGGTCCATGAAGGCACCGGGGTCGCCCTCGTCCCCGTTGCAGATGACGTACCTGGGCCTGCCGGGGGCATTACGGCAGGTGGCCCACTTCTCCCCGGTGGCAAAGCCGGCCCCGCCCCGGCCCCGCAGTCCCGACTTTTTGACCTCGTTAATAATCTCGTCCGGCTTTAGCCGGAGCGCCTTTACCAGAGCCGAATAGCCGCCGCCGGCGATGTAGTGGTCTATATCCTCCGGGTCTATATGCCCGCAGTTTTTTAAGATAATCTTCTGCTCGAATTGGGCGCGGGGGAAATCGGCCAGGCCGGGGACCAGCTCATTTTCCTCCAGAGCGCCGAGGACGGATTCAAGGCAGGGGTCATCGCCCAGTATGAATTCCCTGACCAGCCTCCTGGCGATGACCGGGTTGACCTGCTGGTAGACGATGGAGGGATAGCCCGGCTTGGCGATGATAACTATCGGTTCGGCATAGCAGTGCCCCATGCAGCCGACCTCGAATACGGGACAGTCCAGATTTTGCTTTTTAAGCTCGTCTTTGAATGCCCGGAGCACCTTCAGCGCCCCGGCGGCCCGGCCGCAGGTGGCGGCGCCGACCATAATCACCGCCCTGCGGTCCTGAAGCTCCTGCCAGCGCGCTTCAGCGCGTTTTCTTATTTTCTGGAAGGTTGAGGCTATATCTGGAAGCCCGGTTGCTTTCACCGTTTCTTTTTACCCCGCTTCTCCCTCTCCCGCTCAAATGAGAGAAGAATACCGTCTACTTTGGTCGGCTCCACCTGGCCTTCGGGCTTATCGTCAACCACCGTTACCGGCGCCATGACGCAGCAGCCGACGCAGGCCACCGTATCCAGGTCAAACTCGCGGTCGGCGGTGGTCTGACCCCGGTCAATTTTAAGCCGTCTCTTCCAGGCGTCCAGTGTTATATAACCGCCCTTCATATGGCAGGCGGTGCCCAGACATACCCTTATCGAGTGCTTTCCCGGGGGATTGAGCCGGAACTGGTTGTAGAAGGTGACCACGCCGTAGACGTCTATCTCCGGTATATCCAGAAATCGGGCGACCTCCAGCATGGCTTCGCGGGGCAGGTAGCCCAGCCCTTCCTGTACCTTTTGCAGGGTGGGGATAAGGTTGCCTCTTTTACGGCTAAAGCGGCTCAAGATGCGCCTGGTCTGCTCTTTGATTTTGGTCTTTTCCTCAGTATTTGCCATAGCCGTCAGTGCAGATTATAGGCTAGTGAGCCTGTCTATGCAACCGCGTATGCCCGGCACCTGTAATTCGGGCTTGACAGCCCAGCGCCGCAGGTTGTATTATCAGCATCAACTGCTCCTTAAAGTGCACAAGGTTATTAAATAGACTAGAGCCCCAAAATCAAAGGAGGAAAAATGGCCAAGAAATTTAACAGATCAATGTTTTTTCTCGACCAGAAGGACATGCCGACCCACTGGTATAATATCCAGCCTGATCTGCCTGAACCATTGCCGCCGACCCTGAACCCGATGACCAAACAGCCGGCGACCCCGGAGTTCATGCACGCCCTGTTCCCTATGGAGTGTATCCTGCAGGAGGTAAATACCACCGACCGCTATATTGAAATACCCGATGAGGTGCTGGAGATTTACCGCACCTGGCGGCCCACGGTTTTGCACCGGGCCTACCGGTTGGAGAAAGCCCTGGATACGCCCGCCAAGATTTTCTATAAATACGAGGGGACCAATCAGGCGGGCAGCCATAAGCCCAATACCGCCGTCGCCCAGGCCTACTATAACAAGAAGGAAGGCATCAAGCGTATAAGCACCGAGACCGGCGCCGGACAGTGGGGCAGCGCCCTGGCCTTCGCCGGGGCCCTATTTGATATAGAAATTAAGGTCTTTATGGTCAGGATTAGCTATGACCAGAAGCCTTACCGGCGCATCGCCATGGAGGTCTGGGGGGCTAACTGCGTCCCCAGCCCCAGCCCGGATACCAAGTCGGGGCGGGATATGCTGGCCAAGTGGCCCGATTGCCCCGGCAGCTTGGGGCTGGCTATCAGCGAGGCGGTGGAGGATGCCGTCAGCCGGGAGGATACCCATTACTCCCTGGGCAGTGTGGTTAACCACGTTCTGCTTCACCAGACCATCATCGGCGAGGAGACCCGCAAGCAGATGGAGATGGCTGATGCCTATCCGGACATCATAGTCGGCTGTATCGGCGGCGGCTCCAACTTCGCCGGGCAGTTTCTGCCCTGGGTTCGGGATAAGATTAGCGGTAAGAAGAAAGACCTGCGCATCATCTGCGTTGAGCCGGAAAGCTGTCCCACCGTGACCAAGGGGCTGTATGCCTTTGACTACGGCGACGCTGTCGGTCTTGGCCCTATCGTCAAGATGTATACCCTGGGGCATGGTTTTATTCCGCCCCCGATTCACGCCGGCGGGCTGCGCTACCACGGCATGGCCCCCATCATCTGTCACCTCCATAAGCTGGGCTTTGTTGAAGCTCGGGCGGTGCCTCAGACCAAGGTCTTTGATGCCGGGATACAGTTTGCCCGCACCGAGGGTATTATCACCGCTCCTGAGCCGTGCCACGACCTCAGGGTAGCTATTGATGAAGCCCTTAAGTGCAAGGAAGAGGGCAAATCCAAGACCATCCTGATTGCCCATAGCGGACACGGGCACTTTGACCTGTCGGCCTATGAGAAGTACATGTCGGGTGAACTGGTGGATTACGCCTATCCCGAGGAAGAAGTAAGAAAGGCCCAGGCGGAACTACCCCAGGTATCGTTATAATACCGTTTTAATTAGTCAAAAAGGGGCTGGGATGAAATCCCAGCCCCTCTATTTTATCCCTTACGCCAGCCGGTATTTAACGGTATCCAGCAACCAGCGGTTGTCCCGGTTGATAGTTTTACTCTCTATTATCTCGATTTTTCTCTTGAACAGGGGGCCGTTGACCACCAGGGTGTGGTATTCGCCGTTCTCACCGCAAAGGTCGACATTTCTGGTTTTTAGATAGCTCAGGAACTTCCTGCCCAGCCTCTGTCCGACCCAGCCCTCGTCAATTAACTCGTCGCTGGCGCTGACGATAATGGCTTCAAAGCCAGCATCAACAAAGCCGGAGAAGACCTCTTCCGTATCTTTATTCCAGAGCGGTTCAATGGCGGTAATCCCCAGCTCGCCGCAGACCCTTTCCACCCACTCCCGGTGTTCGTCGAGGTAGATATCGCCAAAGACCATCCCCTTTATACCTTTGGGTAGCAGGCTTTGCACCGCTTCTTTAAACTCTTGCTCGTAGCTTTCCCAGGTGGTCAGTTTCTGCAGCAGCGGGATGCCGATAGCCTGGCTTTGTAGCTGAATCAGCCTGGCTTCAGTGCCGTGAAAGCTTACCCGCTTAAATTCTTGAGAAATAAAATTTACCAGATGAGATATCTTATATCCCTGACCGAGCGCCAGATAAGCGGCCAAACAGCTGTCCTTGCCCCCGCTCCAGGATGAAATATAGCTCATAGATTTTTCAGCTGCGCTTGACCCAGTCCACGGCGTTTAAGAAGATAGCCAGGCCGTCCCCGTGCTGCCTTGTTGCTTCCCTGGTCCAGCGCGGGTGCTGGCTCCAGTTGATAAATCGCTCGGGGTGGGGCATCAGGGAGAAGATACGCCCGGTGGCGTCACAGATGCCGGCTATGTTATCCACCGAGCCGTTGGGGTTACCGGGATAGCCGGCTTTAGTATCGCCCTTGGCATCGGCGTAGCGCATCACCACATTCAGTTTGTCCAGCGTTTCTTTTTCCGCCATTATCTTGCCCTCGCCGTGGGCTATGGGCAGGTACATGGCGCTGATGCCTTTAGTGAAGATACAGGGGCTTTCCCGGTTTATTTGCAGGTAGACCCAGCGGCACTCAAAGCGGTTGGAGTCGTTGCCGGACAGGGTCAGGCGCTGGCCGTCCTCTACCGGCGGCAGGATGCCCGCTTTCACCAGCACCTGAAAGCCGTTACAGATGCCCAGGATTAAGCCGCCCCGTTCGACAAAACGCTGGATGTCACCGCCCAGCTTTAATTTCAGTTCGTTGGCCAGGATTTTACCGCCGGAGACATCGTCGCCGTAGGTGAAGCCGCCGGGTATTACCAGTATCTGGTAGCCGGAGAGGGAGGTATCGCCAGCGACGAGCCGGTTGATGTGGGCCGAATCTACCGCCGAGCCGGCCTGCTCGAAGGCAAAGGTTGTCTCCCCGTCGCAGTTTGTCCCCGGAGCCCTTAAGATTAATGTCTTTACTTTGGCCATTCTATTTTTACCAGCCCAGCGGTTTTTGCCAGGCTTCTTTTAGTTCGGCTAAGGGGGCCGAAACTATCTTTTTGCCGTTAAGGCCGTAGATATCAAGCTTATCGCTCTTGTTCACCTCTCCGACGGCGGCAAAAGTTACCCCTTTCAGTGCCTGCTCAAAGCGTTCCTTGTCTTCAGGCGCCACCTCTACCAGGAAGCGGCTATTTGATTCGGAGAATAATATAGTGTCATTGCGGGTGACGGCTCCGCCCAGGGGGACTTTGTCTAGTTGAAGGGTCATGCCCAGCCCGCCGGCGAAGGCCGTTTCCGCCGCCGCCACCCCTATGCCCCCCTCGCTCAAATCGTGGCAGGCCTTTACCAGCCCTTTGGCCGTGGCGGCGCTTAAAGCCTCCATCAGCTTTTTACCCTTTTCCGGGTTGACTCTGGGCACCTTATTGCCGACGGCGCCGTGAAGGCCGTAGTAGTGCGAGCCGCCCAGCTCATCACAGGTCGCTCCGACGATATAGATTAAGTCACCTTCCTTTTTGCAGTCCATGGAGACTGTTTTGGAGACGTCTTCCATCACCGCCATAGCCGAGATGAGCAGGGTGGGGGGGATACAGATGCTTTCCTTGCCCGTCTCGTATTCGTTGTAGAGGCTGTCCTTGCCCGAGATAAAGGGCGCCCCGTAGGCCAGGGCGGTATCGGCGCAGCCCTGCGCCGCCCGCACCAGACCGCCCAGCCGGTCCGGCTTCTCCGGGTTGCCCCAGCTGAAGTTGTCCAGCAGCGCCACCCGCTTAAGACTGCCGCCGACGGCGATAATCTGCCGGAGCGCTTCGTCTACCGCCGAGGCCGCCATCCAGTAGGGGTCGATGTCCCCGTATTTGGGGTTGATGCCGTTAGAGATAATCACGCCCATATCAGAATTGAGCAGGGGGCGGACGATGGCGGCGTCAGAGGGGCCGTCGTTGTTTATGCCTGACAGGGGCTTTAAAATACTGCCCCCTTGGACTTCGTGGTCATACTGGCGGATGACCCACTCCTTGCTGCAGACGTTCCACGAGCCTAAAATCTTTTTAAGGTCTTCGGCCAGGTCGGGCGGCTCGGCGAATGCGGGTTCGGGGTGGTCGGGTGGCTGCCAGACCGCTTTCCTTTCCGATTGGGGCAGGCCGTGGTGTAAAAATTCCATGTCAAGGTCACACACTAAATTATCCTGGTATAAAAGCTTTAAGCGCTTATCGCTGGTAAATTCGCCGATGACGGTGGCTTCCACATCCTCGCTGGCGAAGAGGCTAATCAGCTCTTTAGCCGATTCCGGAGGCACCGCCAGCAGCATCCTCTCCTGCGATTCGGAGAGCCATATCTCCCGGTAGGAGAGGCCGGAGTATTTAAGCGGCACCTTTTCCAGATTTACCCTGACGCCGGTTTCGGCGGCCATTTCGCCTACTGCCGAGGAAAGACCGCCGCCGCCGCAGTCGGTGATGCGCCGGTATAAACCACGCTCCCTGGCTACCAGCAGGACGTCAATCATCTTCTTTTCGGTGATGGCGTTGCCAATCTGCACCGACGAGGCCGAGACTTCTTCAGATTCGCCGGTGAGCAGCGCCGAGGCGAAGGTAACGCCGTGGATGCCGTCCCGCCCCGTTTTACCTCCCACCACCACCACCAAATCACCCGGCTTTTGTTGGCCCATCCGGGCGGCTTCCCTGGGCATGATGCCTATAGTCCCGCACATCACCACCGGATTGCCCAGATACCTATCATCGAAGAGAATTGCCCCGTTGACGGTGGGGATGCCCATTCTATTGCCGTAGTCGGCCACGCCGGCCCGCACCCCTTTGAGAATACGGCGGGGGTGGAGGATGCCGGCGGGCAGTTTATCGTGGGGGAAATCGGGGGGAGCGAAGCAGAAGACATCGGTGTTGGCGATGGGTTTTGACCCCAGGCCGGTGCCCAGGGGGTCGCGGATGACCCCGCCCAGCCCGGTGGAGGCCCCGCCGTAGGGTTCTATAGCGGAGGGGTGGTTATGGGTCTCAACCTTGCAGCAGAGGGCGTAGCGGCCGTCGAAGTCTATGACTCCGGAGTTATCTTTAAAGGTGGAGAGGCACCAGGGCCTGTTGAGTTTATCGGTCACCCGCATCACCGTGCTCTTGAGCAGGTTATCAATGACTTCTTCGCCTAAGCTTATCCTGGAACTGAAGGTCTTGTGCTTGCAGTGCTCCGACCAGGTCTGGGCCAGGGTTTCCAGTTCAACATCGGTGGGGTTACGCCCCACCCCGGTGAAATAGCCCCGGACCTGCTTCATCTCTTCCAGGTTTAGTTCCAGTTTTTCCCGTCCCAGCCTGGTTAATCCGCCGTCATCCAGGGTGAGCAGTTCAACCTTTTTCAGGGAGAAGCTGTAGCTGGCCGGGGGCAGCGCCGCCTTTTCCCCGCCGGTGACCACGTGCTGGATGACGCTGTTGACCAGCAGTTTGCTTGAGATGAGCTCAATATCGCCGGCGGAGAGCCTGCCCGACAGATAATATCTCTTGGCGGTTTTGACCGAGGTTACGGTGGTTACCCCCAAATCGCGGATGCCTTTGCTGACGCTTTCTTCCACGGGGTCCATCACGCCGGGGTTGTAGGCAACTTCAATAGCGTGGGCGTCCGGCGGGGTGGGGGGTGCTTCTCCGATGGAATAGTCTTCAACTACGGGGTCGGCCAGCAGCTGCCGGCAGATTATTTCCAGCTCTTTCCGGCTTAAGTCCCCTTCCAGCAGGTAGACATCGCTGACCCTGATTTGCCGGACGGTGCCAATGCCGAGGTCGCGGATATCGGCTTTTAGTGCTTCCCCGCGAGGGTCGGGGAGACTGGGCTTTACTGAGACTTCAACCCGGGACAATAACCCCCCTTGCTGGCTTTTCTGGGATATATTCTACTATTACCGCCGGATAATCACAAGTTTTTTTAGCTACGGGGTGGAGGGAATTTTTTGGTTTTTTAGCGTATGTTTTATTTCCCACCCTCCCACCCTACAGAAGTGATACTTCTATCAGTTTCTTTTTAGGGGGGGAGAAGGGGATAATTTCTCCTCCAAAAGGGGGGAGGGGATGATTTTCCCCCAAAACGGGGGTTGGGTAAAAAGATGAAAAAAGGGGGCGACTAATCAGGGGTGTTTAAGAGGGGGCTTTGCCCCCTCTTCTAAAAAAACAATTCCCCTTCCCCTTGCCAAGGGGAAGGGGATAAAGGGGATAGGGTTTCTAACCCCAAAACAACTTTGTTTTTTCGGGGGCCCCGTAAATAATTAAAAAATGATTGGGGGGTTGTGGGTGGGAAAAGATATAAACGGGGGTGGGGTCACTTGGCCTTGCGGAAGGAGTAGCCGACACCGGGCTCGGTAATGACATATTTGGGATTGGACTGGTCCGGCTCTATCTTCTGGCGCAGGTGCCAGATATAGATACGCACGTAGTCCAGGTCGTCAATGTATTCCCAGCCCCAGACTCCCTCCAGAAGCTGCTTGTGAGTGAGAATACGGCCGGCGTTCTGCAGCAGCAGCGCCAGCAGGCGGAACTCAATCGGGGTCAGCCTCACCCGCTCTCCGTTGATTAAAACCTGGCGCTGGATAACGTCCACCGTCAGGTAGCCGTCGCTGAAGGTGGTCCCCTTCTGCTCTTCCGGGGCGGAAAGCTCGGCGCGCCGCAGCACCGCCTGTACCCTCCCCACCAGCTCCCGCTTGCCCACCGGCTTTATCAGGTAGTTATCCGCCCCGCACTCCAGCCCGCGCACGATGTCCTCCTCGGTGTTCTTCTCGGCGGTAAGCATGATGACGGGGACATCGGTGATGTCGCGGATGCGGCTGCAGGTGTCCCATCCGTTCATCTCCGGCATGACCACGTCCAGCAGCACTATATCCGGGCGGTTGGTAAATAAAAGGCGCAGCCCCTCGCCGCCGCTGGCGGCGGTGAGCACCTTGAAGCCCGCCGGGGTGAGGACCTGCTCCACCAGCCTGACGAAGGCGGGGTCATCGTCGATTATTAGGATTTTTTTGGCCGTTGCCGTATCTGGCATATATGCCAATTGTACCATAAATGGCACAAATATACCATAAGGTGCCCCAAAGACCTCTACCACTCTTCGCGGGGGAGGGTGGCTATATCAGCCTCATAGTTGAACCAGTAGCCGAAAACCGTATCCGGCGGGGCTTCCTGGAGAATAAGCTCCCTAACCTGATGATACCACCCCTCGTATTCGGGGATTTGCTCCTCATCGTCGTCAAAGACCAGTACCATATCATTGGGACATCGGATGACACTTTTAATCATTACAATCATGGCCGCTCCTCATTGATAGTTTAATTTCACAGGTTAATCTTAGGATTTGGGGATTAATTGCCCATAAAATTGGGGTTTAAGTTTCGTTAAAAGGAGCGTTCAGCATGAAATAGGGGAAAATCTCGGGTAGCGAATAAGCTAAGATTGGGCCAGTTTGCCGACCACGGGGAACTTGAAAAGCAAATCGGGGTGGTGGGGGGCCTGTTTTAGGGCGCGGGTCAGGTCACGGCCGGCGTGATGCCTTATCTGGTGGACACCTTTCTTCCACTGGAAGCTGCCAGAAACATCATAGACCTTGCCGGCGTAGGCGACGTAGGAGACACCTTTACTGCCGTCATACTTTTTTAGCTCTTCTAATGTAAATACTCTCATTGCGGTGCCCGATTTGTTATTAGCCGAAGGCGACATCGAGCAGCATCATGACGGCGAAGCCAATCATGCCGCCGGCGGTGGCTAAATCGGTGTTGCCGCCGCGCTGGGCTTCCGGGATGACCTCCTCAATAACGACGAATATCATGGCGCCGGCGGCAAAAGACAGCGCGTAGGGCAGGATGGGCTGGGCGATGATAACGGCGGCGGCGCCGATAACACCGGCGATTGGCTCGACAATGCCGGACAGCTGACCGTAGGTGAAGCTTCTAGCGCGGGAGAGGCCTTCACGGCGCAGGGGCAAAGACACCGCCATACCTTCGGGGAAGTTCTGGATACCGATGCCGATGGCCAGGGCTATAGCCGCGCCCAGGGTGGCCGAGGGTAAACCGGCGGCCAGCGCCCCAAAGGCCACCCCTACCGCCAGCCCCTCCGGGATGTTGTGCAGGGTGATGGCCATGACCAGCAGGGTGCTCCGCCGCCACCCCGTCTTGACTCCTTCAGCTTCCTCGATGGGGAAGCCGAGGTGGAGGTGGGGCAGTACCTTGTCAATACCGCGCAGGAAGACGCCGCCCAGCAGAAAGCCGACCACCGCCGGCACCCAGGCGGGGATGGACTTGCCCTGGGACATGGCGATGGCCGGCGCCAGCAGCGACCAGTAGCTGGCGGCAATCATCACCCCGGCGGCAAAGCCGAGCATGGCGTCCAGCACCCGCCGGCTTATATCCCGGGCGGTAAACACGGCGGCGGCCCCCGCCGCCGTCATCGCCCAGGTGAAGCAGGTTGCCAGCAGCGCCTGTAGTACCGGTGGAAGGTTTTGAAAGAAGCCAATTTCCATTCCTGTCCCGGTTGCCTAAAATTTTGGGGAGGCCCGGATTAGCCCCGAGCCTCCCCACTATGATACATCATCTGACGGTTATTTCAAGAACTTGGAGACGAAGGGGGAGGTATCGCCGCGGCGCAGGAAATGGCCGGAGGGGCCTTCGCCCAGGAACTCGGAGAACCACGATTCGTGCTCAATCTCTTCGTTGAGAATAGACTGGGCCAAATCGTAGGTGCGGTGGTCTTTGCCCGCGGTGAGATTGCAGATATGGGTATAGCCCCTGACGGCGCACCGTTCCGCCTCCACCAGCACCTTGAGCAGCGCCTGGACGTCGTGGGCTTTCTTGGGCAGGCTGGCCGGCGGGCAGGACGACATGTTGTGAAAATCGACCATGCTTTCCGGCAGCTTGCCGCCCAGCTCGTAGATGCGGGGGACAATGGCCTCAAAGTGGTTGCGGTCTTCAATGCGGGCGGTCTCGGCGATTTCCTTTATCGTTTCCCCGTCCAGTCCGATAAGGTTGGCTCGCAGGATGGTGTAGTAGTAGTAAGTGGTCAGTTCGGCGGCGGCGTTGGTGACCAGGAGCTCTATAACCTCGTCAACGTCTAACCCGCTCATCTCCACCATTTCTCGGGCTACTTTAGCCATGGTTTGCCTCCTTTGTTTATTTTTATATTTTTTATTCAGCAGTTTTTACCTTTTTTAAGGTCACAAGGGCACCACCCCTTTAGTTAAGCGAGAGCGCCTTTTAACGGTCTATCCCTCTTGCCTGCCGCTTTTAGCCTATTTTTTCCATCTCCTCTCCGCAGCATACTAGAATGCCACCACCGACCTTGGTTACCGTCACTTCATTGCCGCAAATGTTGCATCTGTATTTCTCTCCGACCTTTTTAACTTTCATTTTTACGCCTCCTGTTCACTTAAATTAAGTAATTTTCCTGGCTGGCTTATGCTCTGCCCAGGCTCCACAGCGCATAGCCGGTGATGCCGAGGGCCAGCCCCATCACTATCATGAAAGCGCCGGCTG
>Ga0315554_1001942_pt1 | contig 12133 bp, 9 predicted proteins | sample SalMarSW160370MG_FD_202114 | JGI IMG/M metagenome (GOLD analysis project Ga0315554, IMG submission 202114) | Salt marsh sediment microbial communities from the Plum Island Ecosystem LTER, Massachusetts, United States - Salt Marsh Sediment SW1603-70 ... | reverse complement strand
TCGCCATCGTTGCCCAGGACGTCGATCTCGACTGGCGTGTCCTCGTCGGTCCCGGCGGAGTCGTTCTGCGCGATCGGCGGGTCGTTGACTGCGACGACGGTGACCGTCACCGTCGCCGTCGCGGCCCCGCCGTGGCCGTCGGCAGCGCCGTAGGCGAACGACTCGACGCCGTGGAAGTTCGGATCGGGCACGTATGTGATGTCGGACCCGTTGTTGATCGCCTCGCCGTGCGACGGCGAGGCGATCCAATCGACGGAGAGGGAGTCGCCGTCGGGATCGGAGTCGTTCTCCAGAACATCGATGGTGACCGGCGTGTCCTCGTCGGTTCCGTCCTGATCGTCCTGCGCGATGGGTTGGTCGTTGGTCGGTGTGACGGCGATTTGGACCGTCGCGACGTTGGAATCCTCCGATCCGTCGTTCGCGAGGTATCGGAAGGAATCGCCCGTCGTCTCGCTCCCGTCGTGTGCGTACACGAACGAACCGTCCGGATTGACCGTCAGCGTGCCGTGCGAGACGTCGGACACGAGGATCGCCGACAGCGGCTCCCACGGGCTCGTCTCGTCGTTGGCGAGGATTCCCGGATCGGGAACGTCGAGTGTCTCGCCCTCGGCGACGGTGTAGAGGTCGTCGATCGCCAGGGGCGGGTCGTCGCACATGACTTCGACCGTGACCGTTGCCTGGTTCGAGACCGCTCCATCGTCGTCCTCGACGGTGTAACGGAAGCTGTCGACGCCGCAGGCGCCGGGGTACGGCGTGTACGTCACGGCGCCGGTCGAAGGATGTACGCCGAGCTCCCCGAGCGTCGGGGGCAGCGTGATCGCGACGGACGCCGGGTCGATCGTCCCGTCGCTATCGGAGTCGTTGGCGACGACGTTGATCCCGATCGACGTGTTCTCGTTCGTGTTCGCGTTGTCATCGCCGGCGACCGGCGGCTCGTTGCACACGACTTGGACCGTCACCGTCGCCTCGTTGGAGGGCGTACCGTCGAAGTCATCGACCCGATAGGTGAAGCCATCGTACCCGCAAGCACCGGGGTCCGGCGTGTAGGTGACCACGCCGGTGGCCGGGTCGACGTCGATCTCGCCGAATCCCGGACTCGCGACGATGAAGACCGTCGCTTTGTCGATCGCCCCATCGGGGTCGACATCGTTGGCGGTGACGTCGATGTTCACGTAGCTGTTCTCGTCGGTGACGGCGGAGTCGTCCTGGGCGATCGGCGGATCGCTGACGCAGCCGATCTCGATGAACACCGTGGCCGTATCGGAGCCGTTCGGGTCTTCGATCGTGTACTCGAATTGGTCTTCCCCGCAGTAGTCATCGTCGGGGGTGTAGGTGATCGATCCGTCAGGATTGACCTCGGCGGAGCCGTGGGAAGGATCTCCCACCCAAATGACATCCAGCTCGCTATCCGCAATCTCGACATGGAGATCGAACGTTTGGCTCACCGGGTAGCCGACATCGCCGCAACAGAGGCCGGGCCCGGTGGTTCGACGAAGCGTCTCCGTCTCGAAGGCGACCGACGTGTCCTCCGATCCGTCAAGCGTGATCCGGGTCGACGCTGAATCGTTGTCGAGCACCGCGATGACCGCAGGGGTGTCCTCGTCTGTGGATTCGTGGTCGTCTTCGGCAGTCGGTGCCGAATCGTACGCCCGGAAGTCGATGTAGAACATGGCGATGTCGCTGTTCATGCACCGCCCGTACCAGTCGCATTGATCGCTCGTGCCGTCGATGTTCGGCTGCTGGGGCCAGACGGCCGTCACGGTGAACGAATAATCGCCCGCGGAAAGGTAGAGCGGGTGAGGGTTGCTCTGGTCCTCGTCCGGGCCCGCATAGAACTCGTACGAGAGCGGACCATCGATCGAGACGATCGCGCCGTCGTCTCCCTGAACGCTCGGGCCGGTGTCCCAAACGACGACCTCGACGTTCTCCGACTGGGCGAACGCGCCGAGCCCGGCGAGAAGGACCGAAACGGCGATCCCGACTACAGCGGCGCCGCGCACCGGTCGATGTCGGACAGGACTGCTCTCCGGACCGCCTCGTCGCTTGTGCTGCTGATGATCCTCAAACATAGCTCCTCCTGCGAAGGTCTTTGAGGTTGGTAGCCCAGCGGCCTTCTTTGGACTTGCGTGCCAAGTCGCGGAGGTCTGTGGCTTTGCGTCCCACCCTCGCGAGCGGTTTGCCTTTCACAGCCTGTCCCGTTCCGTATCGCTACGTGCGCGTGCGCGCGTGCGGGTCTGCCAGTGGATTATGCCTAAGGGGCAGCCTCTCCAGCGCCCTTTGCGCTGTTCGCAGGACACAGGATGGACATCCTATCATAGTAGGAAGCGGAGTCCACCATCCATGAGGCGTTGCTTCTCTCTAGGGTGCCGATTTGAGCCGGAGATGCGCTTCGCGCGCGCCGACGGTCAAGCCGTACAATCGATGCATCCAGGGCACGGGACCGCCGTGCGACGGAGGAAAGGGGGCGGGATGTACCGAAGCTCCGTTCGCAAGTTCATCCAGGGCGTGCTCAGTCTTCTCGACGAGGGTCGGGACATCTCCTTCGAACAGGTCACCGAATTGAAGGACTACACGGTCAACGATGTCCTCGCGATGCTGCGCGTCGACAAGGCGCAAAAGATCCGCGACGGGATGCCGCCGGAGGACTGGGGCGAGATCATGGCCTACGTCGGCCGATTTACGACCGCACACGGGCCGCAAGCGCTTCACTTCTACGATTCGACGATCGAGAACAGCTTCCTTTGCTGGCTGGCAGCGATCGGCGTCGAGCTTCTCTCGGACGTGTAGAAACTGCGTGGAGCGTGCGGACGCGCGACGAGTCCGGCTCAGCGAAGGTTCGCTGCCGGATCAGACACCTGTCCGGGATCGATCCGAGACGTTGGCGCAATATGGAGCACCAACATCGCGGGAGGTAGCCGGTGGGCGAGAAGCATTTGAATACTGAGGAACTGGTCAAGAACGCGTTGAATGGGATCTACCAGAGCTCGCCGGAAGGCGAGTTCCTGACCGTGAACCGAGCGCTCGTTCGGCTGCTCGGATACGAGGATGAGGACACCCTGCGTGCGGCGAAGTTCGGCGATCTGATCGCTGAAAAGGCGAGGCCGGAGTTGCTGGAGGATCAGCTGCGGCGGGGCGCGGAGATTAGGAACGTCGAGATCGCACTGAAGGCGAAGGACGGACCGACTGTCGATGCGCTGCTCAACGCGAGGGCGGTACGAACCGACGACGGGAAGTTCCTCTATCACGAGGGGATTCTCACCGACATCACGCACATCAAACGCCAGGAGGAACAGCTCCTCCACTTAGCGACGCACGATCCGCTGACCGGCCTTCACAATCGGCGCGAGTTCAACGCGATCCTCGAACGTCATCTCGCCCGCGCCAAGCGCTACAGCGGGTACGGCGCGGTCCTCTGGATGGACCTCGACGGGTTCAAGGAGATCAACGACGGCCTGGGGCACAAGGTCGGCGACGAGCTTCTCGCCAGCCTGGCGCATCGGATGAAGTCGACGATCCGTGAGTCGGACGTCCTCGCACGGCTCGGCGGGGACGAGTTCGCGATCCTCTACCCGAACGTCGATTCGACCCAGGTCCAGATCGCCGCGACGAGACTGCTCGACGCGATCCGCGGGCACGCCGCGAGCATCCAGGGGCAAGCGATCCGGACGACGGCGAGCATGGGGATCGTCCTGTTCCCGGAGCACGGGATGCAGCCGACCGAACTGCTGATGCAGGCCGACATGGCGATGTACCGAGCGAAGGGGCGGGGGCGAAACCGCTTCTGCGTCTACTCGCCCGATCAAGAGAAGCTCGAGGCACCGGAGAAACGGATCGACTGGCTGCGGCTGGTCCGCGAGGCGCTGGAGAGCGACGGGTTCATCCTGTACGCGCAGCCGATCCTCGATCTGAAGACCGACGAGATCGTTCGTTACGAGATCCTTCTCCGGCTTCTCGATCGGGACGGGGGAATCATCCCGCCGGGGGCGTTCCTCGACGTTGCGGAGCAGTTCGGGCTGAGCGGGGACATCGATCGATGGGTGCTCGGCAAGGTGGCGGAGATCCTGTCTGATGCCGAGATCATCAGGAAGGGGCTCTCGTTCGCCATCAACCTCTCTCCGCGGACGATGACCGACAACGAGTTCCTCGAGTTGATCTCCGCCATGCCGTCGCTGAGCATTATCGGCCCGGTCCGGCTGGTGATGGAGATCACCGAGACGGCGGCGATCTACAACATCCATGTGGCGAAGGACTTCCTCCGAACGCTGCGGAGACAGGGATACGAGTTCGCACTCGATGACTTTGGGATGGGGTTCTCGTCGTTCTACCAGCTGAAGAACCTCGACGTCGACTACCTGAAGATCGATGGGAGCTTCATCCGCAATCTGTCGCACGATCCGATCGACAAGCACTTGGTTCAGGCGATGGTCCATCTGGCGCGAAACCTGGGGAAGCAGACGATCGCCGAGTTCGTCGAGGATCGGGAGACGCTGGACATCCTCCGCGAAATCGAGGTCGATTGTGCCCAGGGTTTCTACATCGGCCGACCGAGGCCGCTCGACGACATCCTGGAGGAGAACCTCGAGGGCAACTCCGCCGGAGCGGCCTAGATCCCCGCTGTCCCGAACCCGAAGGGGCGTGCCTCGTGACGGCGCAGGCCGGAGTCTGGTAATGCCGTAAGGAAGGGGTGTGTCTGGCACTGGGAGGGCAAGGCGGGCACATCGGGAGCGCGGAGGACGGTCGTGCCGTTTTCGATTCACCCGAGCATCCGAGCGGTATTCTCCTCGTGCTCCTGCCCTTGGTCTTGCGCCGGTCGGTGGCGAAGCCCCCCGCCGACCTCGACAGTGGCGGTCTCTACGAGACGTCCACAGCGACGCGACCCTTTCCAACGTCCTGTCGCTCGAGGAACGCGTTTTAGAAGTGCCCATTGAGGAAGGACCTGGAGACCGATTGTGGTCTCGATCCGGAGGCGATGGCTCCCGAGACGTTGCGTGGACGGGTCGAGCGACGAAGGCCGTGCCTGTGGGCCGCCGGTTTCATTCTCGTCGGTACCGCGTCGGGCTATGCCGTTCAGCGATCGGCACCGACCAAGTGCGCTGGAAGGTTTCTCCGTATCGGACGTTTCGCCTGCTGGGAGGTGAGAGCGAGATCGCGACCGTCCGATACACGATCCTCGAACGGTCCCCGCTCGACCTGTCCCGAGACCGCCTCGGGAACGAGACCGCGGTCCGACGGACTCGCCAAGGATGTTCTGATCCGCCCCGAGGGGCCCTCGATGTGGTCTACACAATCGTGCCGGACCAGGTGCTGTCCGGCGCCGGCATGGCAGCGGACTCCCTGGACGGCATCCGATCGAGTGTGATAGAGTGAGTGCATGGGCCGCCGCTCTTGCAGGTTGGGAATAGCGCTTCTTGCGGTCGCTGTCGCCGCCTTCCTGGTTGTCTTCCTCGTCGCCCGGTCGCCCCGCTGGCCGGACGACGCGATCTTCGTTCCTCGGGACGTTGCCACGCTCCAGCAGGCCGTAGACCGGGCGTCTCCAGGAGCGACGATCGTCCTGCAAGAAGGGGGCGAAGCGTTCCGAGGGCCGGTGACGATCGACACGGCGAACGTCGTGATCACTTCGGCGCGAGGGAGAGCGAGACTCGAGGCGAGCGGAGGCGAACCGGCCCTTACGATCCGGGGCGATGGTGTCGTCGTGAGGGGACTGGAGATCGCGTCGGAGAGCATCGGGATCCGTGTTGGAGGATCTCGATGCTCGATCGAGGGGGTTCGGGTCCTCGGCGCGCCGATCGGGATCCAGCTTGTCAACGCAAGGGAGTGCGAGCTCAGTGACATCGAACTCCACGGCGGACGGGTCGGTCTCGAGCTCGTCTCATCGGGGGGAAATACCCTGGTCGGCGTGGTCGTGGAGGGAGCCTCCGAGATCGGCCTGAAGGCACTCGGATCGTGGGGGAACGTCATCGAGAGGGCCAGCGTCTTCGACGCTTCGATCGGCGTCTCGCTCGAGGAAGAATCAGCGGAGAACGAGCTTCGAGGTTGCCGGGTCGAGCGTGCCGCGGTTGCCGGGGTGGAGATCCATGCATCGAACGACAATCTGCTTGCCGGTTGCACGATCCGCGACTCGCGGATTGGGGTCGTCCTCGAGGGCGTAACGGGGAACGAGATCCTCGAATGCGAGATCGGCGAGGTCGTCGTCGCGGGACTGCTCCTGCAGCAGGCGATTCAGAACCGAATGACCGAGAACACGATCCGTGCGTCGCAGGACGCCGGGATCCTCCTCTCTCAAAGCGCGGAGAACGCGTTGTCGTACAACCGGATCGAGGGATGCGCTGGCGCCGGGATCCGCCTCGACGGGAGCGATCGGAACCTGGTCGTCGGGTGCAGGCTGGAAGGAAACGTCCTCGGCATCGACTCCGATCGATCGAGCGACAGTCGGATTCTCCGCAACACCATCGCCTCGACCGATCGAACGGGCACGGGACTGTCCTTCGCGGGAGGGGCCGAGAACCGGATCCTCGACAATCTGGTGTACCGCGGAGAGTTGGGGATCGTGCTGGTGGAGTCGGAGAAGAACACGCTCCTGCGCAACCGAATCGAGGAGCAGAAGGCGGCCGGCCTCTGCTTGTTGAGCGGATCTCACGCGAACAGTGTCGCGGAGAACCGGATCACGGGCAGCCTCGTTGGGATCGTGATGGCCGATTCGAGCAGGAGCGAGGTGCTGAACAACAAGGTCACCGGGAACGACGCCGGTTTGCTCCTCGTGCGCTCCGGTCCCGGCGCTCGGATCGAGGGCAACGCGATCGAGGCGAATCGGATCGGGATCCGCCAGACCGACGCGATCGACATCGCCGGGGTCGGGCCGTCGCTCGACCAAGGCGGCGAGGTCGCTCCCTCGGTCGTCGTGAATAACGTCTTCGCCCGCAACGAGTTCCTCGATGTCTCGAATGAGACATCCCTCCCCTTCTATGCCAGTGGGAACTGGTGGGGCGGTGTGACGGGCGAGCGAGAGACTTCGCTGGCGGTGGTTTCGGATGGCGTCTATCTCGAAGGCTCGGCCTGGAGAGGGACCCTCGCGATCGGGACGGAGGCGGACGTCTCACAGGAGATCTTGGGACGGATCCTTCAATATGCGCTGATCGAGACCGGCTTTCGGGTGATCGATCTGATCGGGATCGGAGACAGCGACCGCGTGAGAGAGGCGCTTCGAGCACGGGACGTCGACTTCATCTGGTGGGGAACCTCCGAGACGATCCTCCCCGAAGAGGGGGACAGCGAGGGGGAGATCTCCACCGCGCCGATTCCGGCGACGAGGCATTGGACCGCCGTCGTCCCGGAGGGGACAGCGCACCGGCTGGCGGGAACGACGCTCTCCGCGTTCGCCGCGTTCATGCGCGAGTCCGGGGAGGCATTCCGGTACGCCGCGACGCGCGGCTTCGGTGAGACCGCCTCGGCGTCCTTCGAAAAGCTGTACGGATTGGAGGAGTCGGTCGCTTCGGTCAGCCGGGCGGGGACCCTCGGGGAGGCCGAGACGCTCCTCAAGTTCGGCGCCGTCGAGATGGCGATCGTGGACAACCTCGAGGAGACGCTGACGTTCTCCGGCTACGTGGCGCTCGAGGACGATCTCGGGGCCTTCGAACCCGTCAGAATTCTCATCGCCTCCCGTCGCAATCTCCTCACGCGGTTCCCGGAGATCGAGGACGTTCTGACGAGCCTGACCGATTCACTGACGACCTCCACGATTCACGATCTGGTCAGCCGTGTCCGCCTCCTGCAGCGTCAGCCGGACGAGGTGGCGCGCGAGTATCTCGTGCAGCAGGGGCTTCTCGCGGAGTAAGAAAAGGAGATCTGATGGAGACGAAAGACGCTGCCGTTCGGAAGCGAGATCGGTGGCCTCGGGTGGTCCTGCGCGTCCGGTCCTGGCTTCGATATGGGTGGGGCCTGCGGGCCAAGCTTGTCGTGCTCGTCCTTGTGATCGCGGTCCTGGCCGTGGGGGCGCTGTACTGGTTCGCCTTCGTCTCCCTTCGGGCCTCGATCGCGTCGATCTACGAGCAGCGCGCGCGGAGCGTCGCCGCCGTCATCTCGAAGTCGATCCAGGAGAAGGAGTACATCGTCTACTACTCGGACGAGTTGGACGCCGACATCGGTCGGCTCCTCGAACGCTACGAGTCCGTCGTCGGGATCACGGTGATCGGCGTGAGCGCACGTGGGTTCCTCGCCGTCGCGAGCACCGATCCGACGATGGTCGGCGTGCTGGCGACCGAGGAGGAGCAGGACCGCTTCGAGCTTCTCAAGGGCGTGGAAGTCAGCACCGTCCGACTCGGTGGGGTCTCGTACTTGCGGGCGTACCACCCGATCTTCTCGGGGCCGGACCTTCTCGGCGTCGTCGTCGTGGACATGTCGCTCGCTGAACAGGCGGGGTTCATCTCCCGCCTCTCGTGGCAGTTCGGGATCGCGTCGATCGTCGGGTTCGTCCTCCTCGGCGGACTCTTGTACCTCGTCCTCCGAGCAATCGTGACAAAGCCGATCGGGCGGCTGGCGGGGGCGATCGGTTCGGTCGCCGAACGGAGGTACGACGTGGAAGTCCCGGTGCCGTTCCGCAGGATTCCGGGAACCCCGCTCCGCGATGAGGTCGGGCAGCTGATCGACGGCTTCAATCTGATGACCAAGGTCATCCACTCGCACGAGCAGGAATTGCTGAAGCTCGTCGTGCTCGACGAGCTGACCGGCGCCTATACGCTCGATCACTTCCGGGCGGAACTCGATCGCGAGCTGAGCAAGACCCGGCGGTACGGTCACGCGACCTCGCTGCTGCTGATCCAGGTGGACGGGTTGGAAACACGGACTGAGGAAGAGCGGGACCAGGTCCTCGTTCGGACGGCGAGCTTCCTCGTCGGCAACCTTCGCAACGTCGACGTCCTCTTCCGCGTCGGCGACCTGCGGTTCGCCTCTCTGCTCCCCGAGACGCCGGCGGAAGGGGCGGGCGTTGCGGCCGAGCGGCTGCGCGGCCTCATCCCGGACGTGACCGCGCAGTTCGCGTTCCCGTTTGCCTTGTCGATCACGCACATGGGGTGGGGCGAGGACGGGGCACCGACGATCGACGAAGCGATCGAACGGATCGTCGGCCCGCTCGGAAACCTGCGTGAATGAGAAGACGTCGAATCGCCCTCTGGCTGGTCGCTTTCCTCCTCCTGCTCGGCGGGCTCCACGCCGCCGCTCAGCCGTCGAGCGGGTGGATCGACCGGATCGAGATCGCTAGCCTCGTTCCGTTCGAGGTCACGTTTCGATTCTCGAATCGCGGGGCCACCCCGCTGGATGGTATCGAAGGGAGGGTGGCCCTGCAGGATCGGCTCGGCCAGATCATCGAGGTCGTTCCGATCGACGCGTTCTCGGCGGCGCCGGGCAGGACGGTGAACGTGTCGGTCGCGAGCCGGTGGGACTTCCAACGGACCGGGATTTACCTCGCGGAGGTTGCGCTGGACGTCGGAACCGGCGGTCCGATTTCGAACTCGCTCGCATTCCGGATCCTCCCGATTCCGTTGCCGCTCGAACCGGCTCCGGCGGCCGAAGGGGAAGGGCTGTACACCGTCTATCAGCAGCCGGTCAACTGGGGGCTCGTGCGGATCGCGGCCCCTGAGGCGTGGTCGATCGACCACGGGGACCCGAACGTCGTCGTCGCGGTGATCGACTCGGGGATCGATACGTCGATTCCGCAACTGCATGAGAGCATGTGGGTCAACGAGGACGAGATCCCCGGGAACGGGATCGATGACGATCGGAACGGCTACGTCGACGACGTCCATGGATGGGACTTCCGGGACGGGGACAACAGCTCGCTCGTCGGCACGCCGATCCATTGGCACGGGACGTTCAGCGCGGGGATCATCGCGGCGCGCCCCGGTGAGCTCCCGATCGTCGGGATCGCGCCCGGCGTACGGATCATGGATGTCCGGTTCCTCAATTCGGACAACCTGTTCCTCTCCTCGGATTGGCACATGTTTGCCGAGGCGATCGAGTACGCGGTCGACAACGGAGCGCAGATCATCAACCTGAGCATCTTCGCGAACGGGCGACCGCCCGGCTACTTTGAGGACGCAGTGCGGAGCGCCGCTGCACGAGGTGTGCTGATCGTCGGAATCTCGGGGAACACCGGCAAGGCCGGCGTCCTGTACCCAGGGAAGTACGAGGCGGTCTATGCTGTCTCGGCGACGACGCAAGACGACCTGGCGGCCGAGTTCAGCTCGTACGGGCCTGAGGTGTTCGTCTGCGCGCCGGGCGAGCGGATCGTCTCGTTCGTGCCGGGCGGCGGGACGTCGACCCGTTCGGGGACCTCGTTCGCTGCCCCGCACGTCTCCGGAACCCTGGCGCTGATCCTCTCGGCCCATCCGGGAATCTCCCAGGAAGATGCGATCGAGATCCTGCGGCGGTCCATCGTCGATCTCGGTACACGGGGTTTCGATCCGTGGTTCGGGAACGGGCTGATCAACGCATACGAAGCCGTCTCCTACTGATGGTCGTTCCGGCCCGGGTTTCCACGCCCGCCCCGGGAGCGTCTTGATCTGCGCGCACATCTCAACCATACTGGCAGGCGCGGTCGACGGAAGGTGAGGGGATGAAAAGACTGGTGGTGCTCGTCGGTCTGCCCGGCTCCGGGAAGACCGCTTTTCAGAGGCGGCATCCCGAATGGGCGGCCGTGTCGAAGGATGCGATCCGACGGGGGATCTTCCACTCCAACTACGCGCCGGAGCACGAGGAGGTGGTCGATCGGGTTTTCGCGTCGACCCTGGTCGAGGTGGTCGATTCCACGGCCGAGGTCGTCTGCGTCGATGACCTGAACCTGACGTGCACCACGCGACGCGAGCTGATCGAACTGGCGCAGCTGGCCGGTAGAGAGACGATCGCGTACGTCATGCCGTCCGAGCCGATCGACGAGCTGTTCGCCCGGACGCAGTGCAGGCTGGAGAGGCTTTCGGCGTCGGCCCCCGACCTTCGAGTGACCGACCTTTCGAGGGCTCGATTCGAGGAATTGGTTCGCTCGTACGACCCGGTCGACGCGCGGGAAGGGTTCGCTCGGGTGGAGAGGGGGACGCCGCTTCGTGACGGAGAAGCGCCGACGCCTTCTCCAGAAAGAGCGGGTCGACGAAGACGAGAGAAGCGGGAGCCGTTGCCGCTGTTCGTCCCTTGAGACGGGTCGCCCCGCCGCCGGAACGGAGGGTGTTCGTCGACCGCCGAGGCTATGCGATCCCCAGCAGCGCGTTGATTCTCGGCCGGTCGAATCCGATCACGATCTCCCCGTCGATGTCGAGGACAGGAACGCCGTATTGGCCGCTCTTCTCGATCATTTCGCGCGCCCGCTCCATGTCGGCAGAGACGTCGATGTCGTCGAACGGCACGTTGTGCGAGCGCAAGTGCTCCTTCGCGGCCTGACACCACGAGCAAGCGGGCGTCGAGTATACGGTTACCGTGTGTCCCATGACCCTTCCTCCTTCATGATGGTCCGAATCAACGTGCATAGCTCCTCGTGGAGCCGATAGCAGTTCCTCGTGCCTCGTCGTTCCTTGTGAACCACGCCGGCCCGTTCGAGCTTGGCCAAATGATACGAAACGGCCGGCTGACTGAGGTCGAGCTGGCCGAGGATCTCCTGACACTGGACTGCGTCCTCGGTGAGGAGTTCGACGATGTGCAGTCGCGGTTCGCTCGCCAAGGACGCGAAGATCTCGGCCCAACGGGCTCTCCTCTGTCGATCGTCCATCGGTTGCTCCTCCTCATGATCCGATCTAGGATGATGATACGGGGTGAGCTTGTGGCTGTCAAGTATTTAAATATTTGAAAGATTGGAGGGTGCGTGGGGCGAACGATTGTAGAGTACGCGGGCGGGATGGCATTTCGCGGGTCCGGGGCGAGCGGGCACGAGGTTCGGATGGACGCGGGCCGCAAGGTCGGGGGGGAGGATTCGGCGCCTCGCCCGGTGGAGACCCTCCTCTGCGCGCTCGGTGGGTGTACCGGGATGGACGTCGTCTCCATCCTCCGGAAGATGGGGACCGAACCAGCTGCCTTTCGAATTGAGATCGACGACGAGCAGGCGCCGGGGTACCCGAAGGTGATCACGAGGCTCCAGTTGACTTACATCGTCGAGGGG
>Ga0315554_1001940_pt1 | contig 12136 bp, 12 predicted proteins | sample SalMarSW160370MG_FD_202114 | JGI IMG/M metagenome (GOLD analysis project Ga0315554, IMG submission 202114) | Salt marsh sediment microbial communities from the Plum Island Ecosystem LTER, Massachusetts, United States - Salt Marsh Sediment SW1603-70 ... | reverse complement strand
GATAGAAAAGCAATATCATGTCAGTTATTTAGGAATATTCGGTTCTTACATTAGAGATGAGCAAACAGAATCAAGCGATTTAGATCTTTTAGTTGAATTTTCTGAAACTCCTAGTTTATTCCGATTTATACAATTAGAACACTATCTGAGTGAGTTATTAGGAGTAAATGTTGATTTAGTAATGAAAAGTGCTCTGCGTCCAAAAATTGGTGAACAGATTCTACAAGATGTTATTGGAGTCTGAATTTGATATGAATTTTAAGGTTTACCCAATACTAAACTGATACTAAAAAAGAACATAGTTTATTTTTCGAGATTATTTTCTTGAATTACTTATATGCGTCTCTTCTTAAACTAATTTCACCAATGTAGATTGCATGCTGATTGAAATCTACTTTGTAAATCAGCCGATATTTACCTAGTCTAATTCGATAGACATCGGTATGTCCTTGCAACTTTACAATGTTATATCCTTGAGGAAAAAAAGACATAGTAAATTCATCTAGAAGTTTCTTGATTTGTGATAAAATAGGTTCTTTGATGTTTTGGAGTTGTTTCTTAGCTTTTTTAGAGATTCTTACTTCTAGCATCTAGTCAAGCTCCTTTCTCACATCCTCCCAAGATTCCCATTCACCTGATTCTATTTCTTTTTCTAACTCTTTGATAGCCTTTTTTTCTTCATCTGTTGGCTTAGCTTCAGGTATAAGTTTAGCTTTGAGCAGATCTATATCTCCTCGAAGCATGATAATCGCTTGATAAATCTTTTCGAGCATCTCAGTTGTTTGGCTCATATTTCTCAAGATATATAATTAGTAAATACTCTTAACTTTTTCTTTTTCACAGCTAATCGAAAATTATTCTTTGTTCGTTTTATTTCATTTGGATTAACTTTTAGAATTTTTTATGAGCAATAATTTCATTAGCTTGTTCAATTAGAGTCATAACTTCGTATCTTGAGGATCATAATGTTCAGTATGTCATAGTTGGAGGATTAGCGGTTAATGCTATTGGAAGAACTAGAATGACCATGGACTTAGACATAATCATAGAACATAAGAAATTGAATAAACAAGATTTCGTACAATCTCTCTCTCAAAATGGATTTGATATTACTTTGTCTGATTTAGAAGGACTTGAAGAGAAGTCTCATTGTACATTCTATCCAAAAAACAGCTCCTTTAGAATAGATCTGAAAGGGAATTACACTGAATTGGAAACTGAAAGCATAGAAATGTCAATTAGAACAAGATATGACAGTATTGACATACAAATTGATAATCCGATTAACTTTATTCTATACAAACTAAAATTTGGTTCAGAACAAGATATAGAAGATGCATATGCTGTTTATGCTCACAACAATGATAGTCTAGAAGATGAGGAAATAATAAAGCGCTCTAAAATTATTGGAGTAGAAGAAGAAATTAGAAATTTTCTTGAGAAAGCAAATGAATTCATAAAGCAAGAAAAAAATGCTTGAAGAAGCATTAATAGCAAGAAATGGGTCGAAATACTCCTCGTTCTTGGAAGGATATCCTCTTTGCATAGTAATGAAAACGCAGTATTACATGTAATAGGAATAAGAAGCAGGAGGATCAACTTCAGTTTTATAAAGCTTCATTTCTCCCAAAATCTCTCCAACTTTTGAGGAGACTGAAACAGTAACTGGAAGTCTTGATGCAAACTTGGCTGAATTCCAATCTAGTTTGGTTAAGTTTAAAATATCTAATGAAATTTGTTCCGCTGAAGAGTCAGTTTTTTCAAATCCTACCCTAATAGGACTTGGGACACTACTTCCTGGATATGTTGCGAAAGCAGGAATGTAGCCATAGGTATAAATATAATTTTCTTCTTTACCCTTGTGTTTGTTTGAGAGAACTGTACCTCTTATTACTGGGTATTTAGAAGGTGTAAGAATCCTAAGATTTGTCCTTTCGTAGATATGAATGAAATCTTTTTTCACTATTCCTTCACATGAGGCTTGAAAACCAGTCATCTCTTCTTCTGAATAAGGAGATTTCTTATGCAAAATAACTCTATAAGGTGATTTATTGTCATGTTGCCTTTTATAAAGAGAGATAGCTTGTTTAAGTATATTACTCGATTGTTCTTCAGTTAAACAAGGAACTCGATCTTCTTCTTCCTTCAATGGAATCTCTATTCCCCTGATTATCTGAGAATCTCCTGTTTTCATATAGACCTGAGCAATGGCTGCACGTACTACTGGTTTTGATTCACTACCTATGTCGTTATAGAAAGATATACCAACATGGATAGTTTCTGGTTGTAGATCAGCAAGTTTCCATGGAGTTCCTGTAGCTTTGTAAAAATTCGCTACTGCAAAGTTCCAAGCAATAGTTGAAGGATCTTGTCGATTCGAAGCAAAATTGATTGTTGTATGCTGTAGTACTTGAGTTCGAAGATTCAATTCATAGCTGATTACCTTTAGATAATGGTGAAAATCAATAAGTATAGGTTTCAAATCATCAGGTAATTTTGAAAGACGGTTTAAGTCTGCATATGTTCTATCAATTAATTTTATTCTTCTCTGCTTGAAGAGAGGATTGCAACAGTTATTTAAAATCTCTTCAGGTATAGAAATGAGGACAATATCTGGTGTTGGATGGATACCACTTAAATCTTTTAATGCTTGCTCAAATGCTTTTGCAGCTTCTGTGATTTTTACAGTTCGTTTTTCATCTGAGTTCATCAATGTTAAGATATCATTAGGAATAGATTCACTATAGGCTTCATCAAATTTGAAATAATATCCTAAAGGTAGTCCTTTATCAACTCCAGGAAAATCAATACCTCTTATTCTTGTATCAGGAAACTCTACTCCTTGTATACCATTTTCTAATCTATTCAGGAAGAGCTTAGTTTCAATAATTGAATTAATCGAGCCAACAACTCCAAGTTGAATCTCCTGATTATCCTCAGTTAGACCATTTGGACCATGTTTTAATAATCCTATTTTTGGATCTATACATTTTTTATTGTTGTTGAAATACAAAAATGGTTCTGGAATGTAGTTAAGATTCATCTTCTTCATCATCCATGAAATTGATTAGTGTATGAGAGCCTAGTGGTACTGATTTTGATGACCAATTAAATTCTTCTTTAATAAATGAGATCAATTTGAAGACCTTCATCCATTCTTGAGGTTCTCTATAAAATTTAGTATTTGTAAGATAGAATTCCCAAAAATTCAGTTCACTCCTCTTATTACTATTTCTGTTATATATGGGATTCAGGTATTTCTGTGATATTTTTTTTGCAGCTTCACCAGTTATTCTAATCTGACCATCCAATGTGAATATGAATTTCGGCCATATGAACAATCCATAATCATCATCTATTTTACCTATATCAGCATGTATACCGTGATGCTCAACAAAATTGTAAACTCCGTCTTTGAATCTAACTGTGGTAACTTCTTTAGGACCTTTGGGACCACTAACGAATATAGGTTCATTGTCCTCTTCTTTTATTACGCTTAGGTTTCTATAAGGGAAGAAATAATCGTTTTTGAATTCCTTTAGTCCTTTGCAGTACATGAAACTTTTGAAATGATCTTTTAAGAGCCATATAATCTTATTTTCATCTAATTCGTCAGTTTTTCTCTTAATTGGTTCATCCTTATAACATTTTTCAAAAACAGAGATATCAGTTTCAAATGTTCTTATTATTGGATTCTTTGATTCATATGCTGAAAAACTGAAGGAAGGAAATCTAAGACCTTCGTTCTTAAAGAAATTTAGAAGGTTACCTTTCCTTTTGAATCTTGAAGTTATTTCCCAGTATTCGTTAGGAAAATCTAATCCTAGAAAATTAATAGTAAGTTTTGATCTTGATTTTAATGGTAGCCTTCTTGCTTTTACTTCATCATAGAGTACATTCACTTTGTATGAAGGAGCTCTTTTTAGGTCTTTTTCTCTTTTAGATACTATTATATCCAGTTCATAGCCATTAACTAAGTTGACTTCTATAGATTTTAAGAAGTTAAACATGTCCTCATTATTTGCTTCATTAAGAATCTTCACGTGCTCTTTTTCCAAATTATTTTCATAGGAATCAAAAACCCATTTCATTGATTCTTTTTTGTTGGCAAATAGAGATATAATTAGTTTAGTTTCATCTTTTTTTCTAAGATTTTCTGCAAATATTGCAAATTGAAATCTCTTATTTTCAGGTAATACAAGCCAATTAATCAAATACTGTAATATTTCTTTTTTAAATTTTTTTTCAAAAATTGATGCTGTTGTGTCTTTTGTTTCAACCCATAAATCAGGACTGTTTTTCTTTTCCATTATCAAATCAGCTAAATGACCTTCTTGTGTAGATGAGCTTTTAAGCGAGTATCCATGCGTCTGCAAATATCTAGTCACTGTTTTTTTGTACATTTCTCCTCCATATTGAAGAGACTCTCTTTCTCTAAGAAAATCATTCCAAGACATTTTCTCTTTCCCTGTTTGTATGTGTTTTGTAAACTAACTATTTTATGTATTTGAGTTTTATAAGTATATCTCAAAAATATCCTTAGTCTTATATAATTAACAAAAGGCTGTTGCTTTCAAATGAAATATACTGTAGTTTTCACTATACTGCAATTAATTCTAACTGAAGAGTTAGAAAGGTGTCTTCTTATTTCCTCTTCTTTACAAATTCTTACTGTTTTTTAGTAAAATAAAATTATAAATAATACATCTTTTTTAGTGATCTATTTGCTTTGTTTCATTTCTGTTGCTTTACATTTTCGGGAAAAAATGAAGCGATATAATATCAATGTTTATTCCGAAGCTCAGATGAGAACTGATGCCTTTAAAAAACAACTTGTTTAAACAACCAAAATTAAGAATTGTTTTGCTAGTTTCTATAATCTCTCTTTCTGTTATCTTAGGGATTCTTGGTGGCCTTTATTACTACATTTCTGAAAGCGATCTTTTTATTCGATTTGAACAACAAATCAATGATATTGATCCTGAAGATATGAGTGTTCCTGAATTTATTGAAGATTTCGAGTACATGTATAATCTATTAGCTAATAATTTTCCGTTTTTTGATGTTTATGAACGAAGAATAGGTTATAATTGGCTGGATCTTAAAGAAACGTATCTTGACAGAATTAGTTCGTGTGAAAATACTACTGAATTTCTTAATATAATACTAGATGCTATTACTTCTTTACAAAACTGCCATACCTATCTGGTACCTCCTTCTTATACCTCTACACAACGTCAATATTTCGTAGAAGATGATAGATATCCCTATTATGAAATTTTCAGTGAGCAAGTTGTTGAAGCCAACCAATATTGGATTGATATCTATAATACTCTCATGTATCAAAGAGATGATCAATTACTTGCTTTGAATAGAATCAATTACAATGTGTTAATGGTTTATGATAAAGGTGAGTATAATGTTCATGATGTTTGGAATTCAACTGATATTAACTTGCTTGGTTCCAAGGTTATCTCTGTAAATGGAGTGCCTATTCACGAGTTGATAGAAAATAGTTACAATGTTACTTATCTTCACTACGATTATGCGAGAAGCAGAAACTATGTGGAGTTCTTACGACCTCAACATCTCGGTTTTTCAACTGATTTCGCCTTTGAAAACACTACTGGAGGTTTTTTCAACAAAACCTTATCCTACGATTCTATTTATTATGATTCAGTAAATTGGAAAGGGTATTACCCTAATCTCCCTACTGTCTCAACAACTAGATACGTATCAGAAAAAGTTGGTTATATACAAGTTGGAGGAATGGTTAATCCTACTCCTGAACTTCATTACCAGATAATGTCTTTTTATGCATCAATTGCTGACTATGACCATCTGATTATTGATCTTAGAGGAAATGCTGGGGGAAATGATAATTTCTGGGTGCAAGAAATTGTAGAACCTCTGCTGAAAGAAAAGACTACCTCTACTTCTTATTTTGCTCTTGACAATAAAGCTACTTATTCACATATGATGGCAAGAGAACGAAGATGGATCTTTAGAGCTTCAAAATCAAATTTTGACCATTTACCTCCTGAAGCACAATCTGATGAAGTAAAAATCTATAAATTATCTACTACAATCGGAACAGAAAATACTGTCGATTTCGATGGAACTATCTCTGTATTGATTGATAAACTACTCTTTTCTTCTTCTGAATCCTTTGCTGTTTTTTGCAAAAACACAGGTTTTGCTACTTTGTATGGTACCAATACTGGAGGTGACGGAATAGGAGATGCTACCTATTTTGTACTCCCTAACAGTAAATTGATAATCCGATTTTCCTACCTTCTAGGTCTTTTTCCGAATGGAGATATCAACGAAGAGACTCACACTCCCCCTGATGTATATTATGAAAGTTCAGCAGGAAATTGGAGTGAGCTAATTGATTTTACAATAGCTGATCTTACTAGCTGACGAAAATTATTCAAAGGATTAGACCTTCTCAATTTTTTTAATTTTTTCTAAGTATGTTAAATTACTGTTGCGTTTAAGTTCTGTTTGCATTCTGACGTATTTTTAATAAATATCTTTTCTATTCTTTGGTTATGTCTCAGAAAAGTAAAATCGTTATTTTTGTGATCATTACTCTTCTAACTCTGCCTTTACTCCCCTTTACAGCTCTTACATCTGCTCAGTCTTTCAATTTAGTCAGAGTTGATGAATATGATATAGATGTTGGATATACAATTCAAATTGAAAGTAATTACGCTTATATTACTGGTAATGATGGTCTTATAATTTTCAACGTAAGTGATCCTAATAACGTTAATATGGTCCAGAATGTAACTCTTCCTTATGGTTCACTAGGTGCTTATGTTGTTGAAGGAATAGCCTATATTGCAGATTTATACGCAGGATTTTATATTGTAAATTTAACTGATATCTATTCTCCTGAGATTATAGGACATGATAATAGTACAACAATAGCAACCGATGCTTTTGCTCTTGATGATTTAGCTTTTATTACTGATTATGATAATGGAGTGTTTATCTATGATGTAAGTAATAAAAGCGATCCTGTTCTTGAATCACAATATTCAACTGGTGGAAATTATTGGCAAACAGCTGCAAAAGGAGAGATAGTCTATATTGCAAATCCACAGATTGGGATTGATGTAGTCAACATAACTGAACCTTCTACTCCTGTGAGAATATCCGTTATCCCTTCTACATTAGGTGTTACATGTCTTACAATTCATGAAAATTACTTGTATGCTGGAAAACATGGTAATGGTCTTAATGTATTTGATATTTCTATTCCTGCTTCTCCCGTCTTATTAGGAAGTTATTATGATAATGATGGAGGAGAAGAACTTGGTGTAAGAGGAAATGGTACTGTTATGGCTGTAGCTGATAATTATGGCGTTGAGTTATTTGATATTACTGGATTACCTGTTATCTCAAAGATCGCGGAACAAAGAGACAATGTCGTTGCTGCTCATGATTGTGAATTAGTTGGTAATTATATCTTCGTAGTTGATGGTGCTTCAGGCTTCTTTGTTTTGGAAATTGTTGAACGACATGAAACACCAACCGTAGCAAGTTATCCAGTGCAAACATCACTCTTATTATTCATTGTACTCTCATTGAGTATAGTGAAATTGAGTAAAAGAAACTTCAAGAAGAGAACTTGATGAAATTTAAATCATCTGTTATACTCTTTATATTGCCAAAATAGATAAAAAGATGATATAGATATTAATTGCTGATAAGATGGAATTTATGATGATAAGTCGAATTTGGCATGGTTGGACTACTTTTGAGAACGCAGATGCTTATGAGTCCCTTCTCAAGAGAGAAATTTTCATTGGTATTATAGACCGAGAAATTGAAGGCTTTAAGAAAATTCACCTTCTTCGTCGCAATGTTGGTGATGAAGTAGAATTCGTTACAATAATGTGGTTTGAATCGTTGGAAGCTGTTCGAACATTTGCAGGTGAAGACTATGAAGTAGCTGTTGTTCCTCCAGAAGCACGAGCTCTACTTTCGCGTTTTGATGCAAGATCTCAGCATTATGAAGTTAAAGCTGAAAACTAGTATCAAAGTGGAGATTACGGATTTTCTCAATAAATTGTTTTTAGGTTCTGATAAAGAAAAAGACAGATTCAAATCTTATGGAAAAGGTTTAAAGTGTTTGAATAAACATCCTTCGCATGCTGATAATCAAAGAGTCTGAGAATTCTACCTTAGATAAAGAGGAATTAGTTCAACATCATGTAGAACGAAAAAGAAACGAACTTGGTAGAGAATTAACAGAGGAAGAACTAAGCAAAATCACTAAGAGAATAGATTCTCTCTTAAAGTCCTTCATTACAAACAATTTCTTAGCTTATGAATCTGATAAATTAGTAGGTTGGCTAGGAGTAAGAGATGCTATTCCTTGTACCATGAATCTCTATGAATATCACCCTATCATATTCTCAGATATAAACAAAATAGAGATTGCTCAGAAGTTAATTCATTATAGTATCAACTATGCTACAAAGAAGAATATTAGTAATGTACGTGTTTTTACTGATGCTACTAAAGAATATTTGGATACCTATCTTGAAATTAAAGAGTATTTCCTTAATTCTGGTATGATTCAAACTCACACTGTTCTTTGTATGGAAAATAAGATAACAGAAGAAACATTGAAAGTTAATACTCTTGACAGTGATTATCGCGTTGAACCCATGAATCTACAAGATAGAGATAAGCTATTAGATTGTTATGAGAACATTTTTGCAACTGATACTGATCATTTTACTAGTAGTTTAGATGAAGAAGAGTCAAAATATTGGAATTTTACTTTTCACACTCAATTTACCGATGATGCTAAAGTGGTCAAGAAAGATGATGAAGTTGTAGGAATAGCTGGTGTGCATGATTATGATAGTTTTATAGAACTAGGGCCAATAGGTGTACTACCCGAACACAGAGGGAAGGGACTTGGGAAAGTGTTAATGGAAGAGATTCTTTCGAGCCTGTTTAAACGAGGAATAAAAGAGAGCTATCTAGAAGTAGATATAACAAATACATCAGCAATAAAACTCTACGAAAAATATGGTTTTATAGAAGTTTCACAGAAACATGGATTCTTATGGAGAGCAGCTGATCAGAACAACTAACCACTTATAGTCATTATTTTCAACTAGCACTATTTACATTTCTAAATTCTATAAGATAACAATTTATCTTTTTTCACTTAATTTCTACTGAATTTTTTTCGAAACAACACTTTATGACTAAATTATTTACTTACTAGTTTTTATTGATTCTTCAAGGTTTTCAGTTGCTCACAAACTCTGATAAGTTCAATGTTATATTCTCTTAATTTTCTTCCGTTTGCTTTTTCTCCCCCTACCTTATCATTTTCTGTTTTTTTGAATCTCAGAATTTCTTGATTGTTATAGTCAATCATCTTCATCAAACTATCAAGAATATCAAGCAAATATTTATTCTCCTTTTTTATTTCACTTATTGTTTCTCTGATTTTATCTAATTCTTTTTGTATAAACAATTTCTAACTCCCCAACTTACTCTTCAAAGAGAATCTTTATCGTGAGACTATAAAAAATTTGTTAACAAAAAATGATGATAAAAAATTAATTTAGAAATCAATTCTTAAATCCATTTTCAACTATTTCTGCTAATTTCACTTCTTCTTTATAGATAAAATAATCTTTTAGAGCCAATTTATAGACATTAATGATTGTTTGCTGAAAATTTTCTTCCTTCAACCATTTTCCAAAAGCGATTAAATCTTCAGTGGAAGATAAATTTATTTCATTGTGTCCTTTATGTTTTTGTAAGAAGTTCTGGTACTTCTTTAACATAGTAACATAGATATCAACACCTCTTGGGCTTCGTTTTTTCTTCAACTGAAACTCTCTAAATCCTTCTTCATCCATGCTACTCATTCCTAATCTATTATTCTTGATTGAAGATTTTTTGCAATATTAATAGCTTCTTCAGCTTCCTTTCTTTCAGGTGGCCACCCTTTAAAATCGAACTTTTTAATATATTCTGATGTTTTTTCAATAATCTCTTGAGAAGTAGAGTTAGCTATTTTCTTCAGAGTGTCAAATCCTGAACTGTAGAATAATCTTGCTCTTTTTCTTTTCAAACCTGGTATTCTTGTTAATTCTGCTATTTTTACTAGTTCTGTTATTTCTTCAACAGGAACTTCAAGCACTTCTGCTAACGATTCTCGTTTTTCTTTTGTGTTTCCGTACTTTAACATATCCTGTACATTAATTATTCCTTTCTGTGAAAGAAACCAAACAGTCCAACCTGGCTTATTTAGAATTCTATATAACAACAATGGTTTTTCGTTTAGCTCCCACATTATATCTACAGTTTTAGCTTGCAGATCATATCGTTTTAGAAACTCAAAATATATCGCTATTCCTTTGCAGCATAAAAATGCTCTTTGGTCATCTTTTTCTTTTAACCAGAACAAGAAATCTTCAATATCTTGTGGTGTAGTTTTGTTAATCTCTTTATCGTTCTTAAAATCCTGAATATATTTTTTCAACATCTTCAAGTCCTCTATATATCTTTTCAAGGTTGTTGGAGAAGGTTTTTTTTTGTATTTCAGGAAATGAAGATAATCTTCATTCATCTTAACCACACTTAAATCTAAAGAATATTTCTATATAAATAAGATTTTTTAAAAAAAGAGAATTTTTTAGAGAAGTTAGTCTTTATTTATCTTCTCAATTAGTTGCTTGATACTGTCTGCTTCATCATTATTCTCCAGAAATCTTAACAAACTTTCTAGGAATTCTAAATCAAATTTCTCAAGATTACGGCTTTTAGGTTCTTTTTCTGATAATTCTAACAAATCTAGAACTGGATTATCGTATCTAAAAGTTTTAACATTTCCCCCTACCAAAAGGAAGTCTTCTTTGAACTCATAACCATTACCATTGAATGTGAAGAAGAGATTAGGTTTTACTCCACTTTCAAAAAGTTCTCTCTCACCATCAAAGTTCTTCATGATTAGACTCGTCTCTCCTTCTTTGATAGCAAAATAGCTTCTTTCAATTCCGTAATAATAGCAGATATATAAACCTTTGAATTTGTCCCAATCAATTTTCTTTGGTTCTGGTATGTTCTCAATTTTCTTGATAAAATTTGCTGGCCACCATCCATGTTCAACATGATTAAAGAGTAGTCTTTCAGGTATCCCCTGACTATTTACCTCAAATATAACAACAGGAAGTCTTTCTGTGCTAAATTCTGTTTTACTATGAGGAGTGAGTTTGTGATGGTCAAGGAACAAAGTACCATCTTTACAATTTATCTTGATATCCGATCCTCCTATAGATGAGTAATGTCCTTCTAATTTTTTTAACTCTTCAATTTCTACTTTTACAACAGGATCCTTCCTTCTATCTATATTCTCTTTCTCTTTGATAGTTAAACCACATTCTACTAGCATAGATTTAATTGTATCAACTGTTAAAGGTGTTATTGGCGCATTATATTCGTCGTTAGTCATCATAACTACTCCTAAATCATATTCTGGTATCATAACCATTGTAGTAGCATACCCAAAAGCTCCTCCCGGATGATGCCAAACTTTAATACTATTATTGATACTATTCAGAAACATTCCTAGACCATAACTAGAGAATCTCGATACAGCTCCAGTAAAGAAATCGTAACTATAATCCCCTTTAAGCATCTCTTTCAAATATTCTTCTTTGACAATTGTTTTTCCATTAATTTTTCCTCTTCCTAATATAAATCGTGCAAAAGTAGCTAAATCCTTTACTGAAAGAAAAGGCATTCCTGCACCATAATCATGACTATCACGAATTACTGCTTCATATTTTCCGAGAAATCCTCTTGCAGTGTTAGTTTCCTTAAAAGCTTCTTTTCTTTTATAAATTAGCGAAGTCATCCCTAATGGATCTGCTAAAACCTCCTTAACGAATTCAGGATAATCTTTCCCGCTTGCTCTCTGAAGACCATAAGCTGCCAAATCAAAACCAAAATTCGAATATCGCTTTCTACTACCGACAGGAAAAGTTAACCAACATCCCTGTAAGCTCGCTATTTTTTCTTCAAAAGTGGGATCATATTCTTTTCCATTCTCATCAAAACCTCTTCCAGGGGGACCATCATTAGGTAATCC
>Ga0315554_1001939_pt1 | contig 12141 bp, 11 predicted proteins | sample SalMarSW160370MG_FD_202114 | JGI IMG/M metagenome (GOLD analysis project Ga0315554, IMG submission 202114) | Salt marsh sediment microbial communities from the Plum Island Ecosystem LTER, Massachusetts, United States - Salt Marsh Sediment SW1603-70 ... | reverse complement strand
AACCTCCGCCCGGGATTTTGCACTTGCCAGTAGGGCGATGGCGATGTAATTTGTACATGCCGATCCATTTCATTTGTAAGAGCAAAAACCGAATGGCAGACGGTTCATTGCAGTCAGGGAGATTATGGAGGGATGTGGGACTATGTATCGCAAGAGCATTGCTCTGGTTGCCCTGTTGACCTTTCTCAGCTCAATTATGCCGTCATTTTGTTTTTCGCAGGAAGCGGCGCTTCAAGATGTCGTGTACCTCAAGAACGGCAGCATCATTCGCGGCGTCATTATCGAGCAAATACCCGAACAAAGCCTCAAAATCCGTACTGCCGACGGCAGTGTCTTTGTGTATCAGATGAGCGAGATCGAGCGAATCAGAAAAGAAAAACCGGTAACCAGTTTACCTCCTATACCGACCAAGTCGAGGAAGGAACCGGTTGTTGCCTGTGCGCTATCGATCTTTCTGCCCGGGCTGGGGCAATTTTATAACGGCGAGGTGGGCAAGGGGGCTATCATGCTCGGGGCCTCCGCAATAGGCGCGACGCTGATGATGGCCGCGTTGACAGAAGAAATTGTGGATTGGAACGACGAGGAATCCCACCCCGAAGGGACATTGGGGGTGTTTATGTTCCTTGGCGCATGGATATGGTCTGTCATCGATGCTCCAATGAGTGCGTCCAGGATCAATCGGAAAAACGGATGGACATCACTGCCGTTGATCGATGATAATCTTGCCATCGGGCTTGCCAATCTTTCGGTTGAGGGAAAGATGACGCCGGGAATCAGAGTCAAGTGGAGTTTTTGATCCCGTCAGGTGGCCGTCAAAGGAACGGACTCCGGTTCTCGGAAATATCGGGATCATCGCCATGAAACGACGTGAATTCATCGAGAAGACCGGAAAGGCGATCGCTTTGGCGGCGGTCGCCGGCGACGCCGCCATTTTGACGGCCGGATGCGGGTCGCAGACTTATCCTATAACGAATGCGGTCAAACCCGATTTCGAAGTGCCGTACGATCCCCAGCTACCCAATATCACTCTGGCCAGAAACGAAGATCACGCCGAAGCTCTCCACGCGGCATTGGATGCCATCGGCGGCATCGGACGGTTCGTCCGCAAAGGAGAACGGGTTCTGCTCAAGCCGAACGTCGCCTTTGACCGGGGACCGGAGCAAGCCGTCAATACCAACCCCGTCTTGGTCGGCGAGATGGTGCGTCAGTGCGTGGTTTCAGGCGCCTCGGAAGTGCTCGTGACCGATTACGGCTCTCATGATCCATACCGGACGTTTTCGCGCTCGGGGATTCAGGCGGCAGTCGAACAGAACGGCGGGAAGCTTCTTCTTTTGGATGAAGGCGATTTTGTGGAGGACGATTTCGGTCGTAAGTTCATCAAAGCCTGGCCGGCCCTGAAATATATTTTCGAAATCGATCGTCTGGTCAATATGCCGATCGCAAAGCATCACGGATTGGTATGGGGGACGGCGTCGATGAAGAATTTTTTCGGCGCCATCGGCGGCGAACGCGATAGGCTGCATGAGCGGCTCGATCAAGCGATCGTCGATCTGGCTTCGTATTTCCGCCCGACTCTCACCGTGGTGGATGCCACGCGGGTCTTGATGCGCAACGGCCCGGCGGGAGGCGCGACCGGCGACGTAAGGATATGCGATTCGGTGATCTGCGCCACCGATCAAGTCGCGGCGGATTCGCGCGCGTGCGAATTTCTGGGAATGACCGCCCGCCGTATCCGCCACGTAACGCTGGCGGCCGAGCAAGGTCTGGGCGAGATCGATTACCGCAAAGCCGGGTATCGAGAGATTCTTTGATCGTGTTTGATTTGGAGGGTCATTTGCTGATATAGAAATTCCGCAGGGTCGAAACAGGACCCTGCGGAACGATAGATCAATTACCCAGAAGCTTCCTTCGTTCGCCTATCTTCAGATTATTTGAACAGTTCGTCGAAGAAAAGCTTCATGTGTGCCCAGGAGCGATGGTCGGCCTCGGCGTTGTAGGCCACGCCCCGCGACGGATCGTCGCCGGAATTGGGATTGGTGAACGAATGCACCGCTCCGCTGTAGGCAATGAACTGATAATCCACCTTGGCGGCGCGCATCTCGTCGACGAATGCCAGTACCTGATCCCAGGTCACATGCGGATCATCAGCCCCGTGGCAGACGAGGATTTTGCAGCGGATGTTTTTGGCATCGTTCGGATCGGGCGTGTCGAGATTGCCATGGAAACTGACCACGCCGACGATGCCCGCGCCGGACCGGGCCAGCTCCAGAACCGTCCCGCCGCCGAAGCAATAGCCGATGGCGGCCACCCGATTGCGGTCGCATAATTCGTCGTTAACGAGCACATCCAGCCCGGCATTCACGCGCCGACGCATCAGCTGACGGTCGTTGCGGTAAATGCCGGCCTGTTTGGCGGCTTCTTCGGGAGTCTGAGGATGGATGCCCTTGCCGTACATATCCACCGCGAAGGCGACATATCCCAGTTCCGCCAGCATCCGGCAGCGCATCTTAGCGTAGTCGTTCAGCCCGGTCCATTCGTGCACGACCAGCACGCCCGGCCTCGGGCCCTCGATGGCATTATCCCAGGCTAAGAATCCTTGCAGTTGGACTGCGCCGTCATTGTAATCCACGTCCTTTGTCATTATTTCCCCTCGTGCCAGGGTTGCGAAGCAGAATATTATCGCCAGACAAACCGACAATTTCATACGTCACTCCGTTTTCAGGTTTTCCACGCGGGCGGCAACCGCCGAGTACGGCGAGTTTCGTATCGGCAATTGCGTTACAATTCCGTCGATTCATATACGGCGGAAACGATACTGATGATGGATATGACGCCGGTCGGATATTCAGTTGGCTCTGTTTCATGCGCCTTGTCGTATGGTGACGGCCCCTGCGATCATATCGGTGATGATCAAGATTTGGGAGCGGGGATATATGCAACGTCCTATTGAGCACACACAAACCATTTCGGTGTATCATCCCCGATTCTCACGGCAGTCGATTGCCAGGGAAGTGAACGATTTCCGGAAACTATACCCGAGATGCGACCGCCGTAACTGGATTTACGACCGATCGGAATCGTCTTCGTACAACCACTCTTTGGCGGCGTCGATATCCTTGAAAATGCGGACGTTTTGTCCTCGTATCGCTGAGGAGGCCCGGTAAAAGGCGTAATCGTCGAAATCGGCGGCGACCACCAGCGCCCGCCGCATGGAGATGTCCAAGCCTGCTTCGACGGCAAATCGGGGAAGGTCGTCAATCTCGAGAACGGATAACCGGGGTTTGGCGGTACGCAAGTCGGTAAGAACCCGGTTGCAGTGTTTTTTTTTCGCAAGGGCGGCCATCGCCTCAAGAAATTCCTTGACCACCGCCAGGTCGTAATCCCCTGCTATTGCGGCCATAATGCAATCCGCTTCGGGATCGTAAGTGAGCGTATAGGGCATTTTCAAACTCCATTCCAAGAATATAATTGACTCATTTTCAGCAATTGTCAATAGCTCGGCCCCAATTTTGGGTCCGCCGACTGTTGCCGGAGTTTCATTGAGAGGCGGCGGAAAAGCGCTTATTAATATAAATCATGGATGCAATAGGTCCGTAATAGTATATACAGGCAATTGAAATTTTACGGAGGATTTCAGGTGAGCACAAATGTCTCCAAAATAGGAGTAGATCTGGCCGTGCATCTGGAGCGGGCCGAGGCGGCGGCATGGAGCGATTTCTGCCGGGCCGCCACCCGAGAAACGGTCGCGGTCTGCGGCATCGGGCTGGCGGACGACGATTCGGTCAGCGCGTCGGCCGCTTCAAAAGTCGATGTCCTTGCCTTTAACCGGGTGGTCGGCCTGGGGATGTCGGAGCCGGCCACGGAGGAGCATCTTGACGAGCTGGTATCGTATTATCAGCGGCGGAAGGTCAAACGATTTTTCGTCCAAGTTTGTCCCGCGGCGAGCCCGGCCAAACTCCCGGCGTGGCTGGAAAAGCGGGGATTCACATATTACAACAACTGGGTCAAACTGTGGCGCGGGGTCGAGCCTTGCCAGCCCGTGGATACCGACTTGCGCGTGCGCCGGATCGGAAAAACGCACGCGGCGTCTTTCGCCCGGATTCTGGTGACCAGTTTCAACTGGCCCCGGCCGTTGGAATCGTGGGTCACTCAAATGATCGGCCGGCCCGGGTGGCGGCATTATATGGCGTTCGACCGCGAGGCGCCGGCGGCGACGGCGGCTTTGTACATAGACGGCGAGAACGGCTGGATCGATTTTGCCAGTACGCTCCCCGAATTTCGAGGTCGCGGCGCGCAGGGAGCTCTGGTGGAGCAGCGTATTCGCGACGCCGCGGAATTGGGTTGCAGGCGGCTGGTAGTGGAAACTGCCGAAGAAAAACCGGGGCATTCCGCGTCCTCCTATCGGAATATGCGACGATTTGGGTTCGAGACGGCCTACGTGCGGCCCAACTATATTTATGTCAAGGGTTCTCAGCCGATTTAACGCTTATGGGGTCGGCTTTTCGCCGGATATCCCGCTATGGTTGGGTCCCTTTGGAAACCGAAACATCCGTGTCCGGCACTTTCGGCAGGAGGTGATTTTTTCGGGATAAATTTCACGGTTTTTCCTCCACTTTTTTTCCTTTTATGACAAAACCGTGACATTCAGTTCACGGTGTCGGCTATTTTGGGGCGAAATGATGTAAAAAGATTCACGAATTATGGGATAAAGGGAAACGGAGTCGAATGGAACTCGGAATCATCGGCACCTCGATCTGGCAGCAAAACATGCCTCTTCTGGAAAAATTGACGCTCGATCGCGACCAAAAGAACGATACTCTCACTGAAATCAAAGCCATACTCGATCTTGACGAACTTGTTTACCTGGCCACATGTAATCGGGTCGAATTCATTTATGTGACCTCCAGACCGAATCGCGGCGCTCGCATTATGCACCGACTGATAGATACTTTCTTCAGCGAGCGCCGCGATATCAGTTTTTTCCCCAACGATTTTTATCATTTCGAAGGAAAAGATGCCATCACCCATCTGTTTCGGACGGCGTCGTCTTTGGAATCTCTGGTTCTGGGCGAAAATCAAATAGCCGGCCAGTTCAAACAAGCCCATCTGGATGCGTCCGAAGCCGGGCTGACCGGGCCGGTATTGGACAGCTTGATTCAAGAGGCGCTCAATGTGGCGCGCAAGGTCAAATCGCAGACGAGCCTCGGCGAGGGGGCGTTGTCGATGGCGTCGCTGGCGGGCAATGAATTACGCGCCGGGCTGAACTCGGCCGAAAATCCGCTGGTGGCGCTGATCGGATCGGGCAAGATGCAGGTCAAGCTGGCCAGGTTCGTCCGGGAATCGCTGGGCGGGAAATTGCTATTCGTGAACAGGACGTTTTCCAAGGCCGAGGATTTGGCCGACGAATTCGGCGGCGAGGCGATGCGGTTGGACCAATTCCTGCAAACGCCGCCCGCGATAGACGCCATTGTTTCCGCCACGGCTTCGGTAGAGCCGATATTCGACGGCGAATTTCTGGATCGTCTGGCCGGACATGGCCGGCGCGTCGTCTGTATCGATTTGGCCGTGCCGCGCGATTTCTGCCTCGATTTTGTCGGCGACGACCGCGTTTCGCTGATAGATATCCCGGCGCTGAAGGCCAAAAGTCAGGGAAGCCTCCGGCAGAAATTCGTCGAAGCCGGCAAAGCCAACGAGATCGTCCGTAACGCGGTCAATAAATATTTGTCCAATCAAATCGAAGTGTCGCTCAAACCGATATTCCAAGACACCTACCGGGAAACATTGGAGACGGCCGAAAAAGCGCTGGGCGAGCTGTTCAGTAAAAGGGTTACGTCTCTGGCGACAGAGGATCAGGAAGCCGTCCTCCGTGTTGTCACCAAGCTCATCGGCCAGTCAACATTCGGGCCGGTGCGGCGATTGTCGCAGCAACTGGTCGAGAAGGGCCAGGAGTTGAATCTACCCAATCCGGCGCAAAATTTTCGCGAGGCGGTTTAACCTGCGGCGCGTCGGAACCGATCGATGTTTTCCACCGTTTCAATTCAGTAGTGATTTTCGATGATTCATATTGCCCGGAAATGCCATTGTTGCGATAATTAACGGCGTATCATGAAGAAGGACAATCGACTCAAAATTGCGGATTAATCCAATGGACGATTCGACCAAGAAAAAGACCGAAGACAAGGCGTTTATCACGACCAAATCGGAACTATTGAAGGAACAGGCCGAAAAAGTCATGCCCGGCGGCGTCAATTCGCCGGTGCGGGCGTTCAAAGCGGTCGGCGGCAAGCCCCGGTTTATCGCCAAAGGCGAGGGGGCATATCTATTCGACGTCGACGGCAATCGCTATCTCGACTTTTGCTCCTCCTGGGGACCGTTGATTCTGGGACATGCCGATCCCGACGTCATAGCGGCGGTCAAGGAACAGGTGGACCGCGGCATGACCTACGGCGCGACGACGGAATTGGAATATCAATTGGCCGATTTTATCGTCAGCCAGATCGACGCCGTGGAGAGCATCCGGTTTGTATCGTCGGGAACCGAAGCGGTTATGTCGGCGATACGGGTGGCGCGCGGGTTTACCGGTCGCGATATGATTTTAAAATTCGACGGCTGCTATCACGGGCATTGCGACTATCTGCTGGTACAGGCCGGGTCGGGGCTGGCAACGTTCGGGCAGCCCTCTTCGGCGGGCGTCCCCGCCGAGTTCACCAAGCATACGGCGGTGTTGCCGCTGGACGACGAGGAAGCCCTCGAGGAATTTTTCAAAAAGCACGGCGACGAACTGGCGGCGGTTATCGTCGAGGGGATTCCGGCCAACAACGGACTGCTGATTCAACGGCATGATTATATGCGGCTGCTTCGCGCCCTGACCGAGCGGCACGGGGCCCTGCTGATATTGGATGAGGTCATCACCGGCTTCCGTCTGGGCATGGGCGGCGCGGCCGATTATTACGGTATCCGCCCCGATCTGGTAACGTATGGAAAAATCATCGGTGGGGGCATGCCGGTGGGGGCCTTCGGGGGACGGCGCGATGTGATGAATGTTCTCTCTCCACTGGGACCGGTATATCAGGCGGGCACGTTGTCGGGAAATCCGGTGGCGATGACGGCCGGACTGGCGACGCTGAAGAAACTGGCCGACGGCCGCATCCATGCCCGGCTGGAACAAAAGAACCGGCGGTTTGTCACGGAATTATTGAACCGCGTCAACGGCAGCGCGGTGAATATCGCCGGGGTGGCGTCGATATTCTGGATCGTTTTCCAGCGCGACCTACCGCGTTCGGCGTCGGCCATCGACAAAGACGGCGTCTCGCATTACAACCGCATGCACGAAAGTGTCCTAAATCGCGGTGTGTATTTGCCGCCGTCCGGATACGAAGTCTGCTTCATCTCGAACGCCCATACCGACGAAATGCTGGACGATGCGGTCGAGATATTGGCGGAGGCCATCAAGAAGGAAGCGCACGAATGGGCCTGAACGGCAGCAATTTCATAGATGCCTGCTATGCCCGCAACAAAGGAACCATCCCGGTATGGATCATGCGGCAGGCCGGACGGTACCTTCCCGAATATCGTTCGGTGCGCGAGAAAGCGTCGTTTCTCGAACTGTGCCGTTCGCCGCAATTGATCGCCGAAGTCGTCCGTCAACCGATGGTTCGCTTCGATCTCGACGCCGCCATTTTGTTTTCGGATATCCTGACGGTGCTGCCGCCGATGGGCGTTTCCATCGATTTCCCCGAGGGCGGGCCGGTTATTTCGCCGGTGATATCGGGTCCTGAAGACGTGGATCGCCTGCGCGATTATGACGTTGTCCGCGAGCTGCCATTCGTTTTCGACGGCATCCGGGAAATCAAAAAAAATATCCCCGACAAGCCGCTCATCGGCTTCGCCGGTTCGCCGTTCACCCTCGCCTGTTACCTCATCGAGGGACAAGGCTCCAAGCATTTCAACAAGGCCAAGAGTTTTCTGCATCGATATCCGCAGGCGTCGGAAAAACTGATCGATCTGCTGAGCGATATCACCGCGAAATATCTGACTGCACAGGTTGACGCCGGGGCGGATGCGGTAAAGATATTCGAAAGCTGGGGCGGTATTTTATCCCAGAATGATTTCCTTCGCCGGTCGGCCGATCCGGTAAGCCGGATATTCGCATCGCTGAAGGATAAGGGCGTTCCGCGTATATTGTTCGTCAATAATATCGCGCCGTATCTGTCCATCGTTCGCGACATCGATTGTGAGGTAGTCGGCGTCGATTATCGTGTCGACCTAGCCGAGGCTGCCGCGGCGCTTCCCGGCAAGGCCATCCAGGGCAACCTTGATCCTGCTGCACTTTTCGGTTCCCCCGAGCACGTCGCCGATTGCACGCGTCGCATTCTCGACAGCGTCGGCGATCACGATCGATTCATTTTTAATCTCGGCCACGGGATACTTCCGGCCACGCCGTTGGAGTCAGTGCATGCCCTGGTTAAAACCGTTCACGGATACCGGACATCATGAGCAAACGAAACGCCGACGTTACTTCGATTCCCATCGATCTGCTGCGCAAATACGACCGCCCCGGCCCGCGCTACACCAGTTATCCGACCGCCCCGATATGGAACGGCGAAGTGGATTCCGGGACATATCGCGGGACGCTGAAAGCGGCCTCGGTTCATTCAGATAAGCCGCTGGCGATTTATTGCCATATTCCCTTTTGCCGCAAGCGATGCTTCTATTGCGGATGCAATACGTATGTGTCCAATTCTCAGGCGCGCGCCGACGAATATCTGGATCGGTTGATTCATGAAATCGAAACGGTGGCGAATCTGCTCGGCGAACGCCGGACGGTCAGCCAGCTCCATTTCGGCGGCGGCACCCCAACCTTTCTTGATATCGCCGGGCTGGAAAAAATAATCGGCGCCTTCGAAAAGCATTTCACCTTTACCGACGGCTTTGAGAAATCGATCGAACTCGATCCGCGCGTGACGACCGTCGAACAGCTGGAGTTCCTGGTATCGCGCGGATTCAACCGGGCGTCTCTGGGTGTGCAGGATTTCGACCCTTTAGTGCAGGAGGCTGCCGGGCGGATACAGCCGGAAGCACGGGTCAAAGAGATATACGATCACTGCCGGCGGCTGGGGTTCAAGGGAATCAATTTCGATCTCATCTACGGTCTGCCGAATCAGACCGTGGAAGGATTCGCGAAAACGATCGACAAGGTGATCGCGATGCGGCCCGACCGGGTCGCCGTATATTCCTTTGCCTATCTGCCGAACTTGAAATCGCATCAGCATTTGATCAGCCCCGAGGCGCTGCCGTCGACCGAGAGCAAGTACCGGTTGTTTGCGCAGAGTATCGAAAAATTCACCGACGCCGGGTATCGGCAGATCGGCATGGATCATTTCGCCCTGCCCGAGGACGAATTGTCGCTGGCGCAGGACGATGGGCGGCTGCACCGCAATTTCATGGGATATACGGTTCATGCGGCGGAGGATATGATCGGTTTCGGGATGTCAGCGATCGGTTATGTGGAAAACGGCTTTTTCCAGAATCATTCGAAACTGGACGAGTACAAGCAGGCCGTTGTCGATGCCGGCCTGGCGGTGTACCGGGGGATGACGTTGTCGCACGACGATCTCGTCCGGCAGTATGTCATAGCATCGTTGATGTGCAATTTCCGACTGCGGTTCGATGCATTGCGGAAGCGGTTCAATGTCGATTATGACCAGTATTTCCCGCAGCAACATGTGAAACTGGCGCCGTTTATCGAGGATGGCTTTATTACCGTATCCGACAGCGGGCTGGACATCACGCCTCTGGGACGGACATTCGTGCGGAATATCGCCATGACGTTCGATGCCTATCTCGATTTCCCGCAGGAGGGCAAACGTCCCACCTTCTCACAGACGATTTAGCGTCAACATGCCCATAGGCCGAATGTCCCGCCGCGGAATAAGATTCGAAACAATGGACAGATTATTATTACCGAAAATATGACTGGTAAACAGGCCATCCATACAAGTATAATGAATTGATATGAAAGCTCCGGCGGCAAAAAGAAAAACTCTGGTACTACTGGCGGGGATAGTCTGGTCAGCGGTCGGGATCGGTCTGATGATCGCCGCGACGTACTGGATTCTTCCGTATCGTGATGTCGAACTTCCCTGGATAATCGCCGGCGTGGCGGCGGGCGTGGTGATTTTCCGGTTCGGTTTTTCGCGGCTGGTGAAAGTGAATATCGCGAGGATTTTCGCGCAGGCGCCGGGAAAAGACCGGGTCTGTTTATTCGCCTTTCAGAACGCCCGCAGTTATGCGATCGTCATCGTCATGATGGCGATGGGGTACACGCTGCGCCACCTGCCGATCTCGAAAATGTATATCATGCCGATCTACGCCGCCATCGGCCTGGCCATGCTTCTATCCAGCCTCATCTATTATCGACATTTGCTCAGTTGAGCTTTCTCTAGTATGCCATCCATGACCCGACGACTCATGAGGCCATAAACATGAACGTACGAGTTTACGGCGAAGCACCGTTTAGAGTCGCTATCCTTCACGGTGGGCCGGGAGCGCCGGGATATATGGCGCCGGTCGCACGAGAACTGTCGCGGACAATGGGCGTCCTCGAACCGCTTCAAACGAAAGACTCGCTCGACGGGCAGATCGAGGAACTGCAGGGACAATTGACGACATCCGCCGATATCCCGGTGACATTGATCGGATCGTCATGGGGCGCAGTCCTGGCTCTTTTTCTCGCGGCACGAACGCCTCATCTGGTGCGCAAGTTGATTTTGATAGGCAGCGCCGTCTACGATGCCGAAAATTCTTCCCGCATAGAGGGTATCCGCATGGGGCGATTGGACGACGGGAGGCGCAAGCGATACGCTGAAATCATGACAGAAATCGAGACGGCATCGGCCAAGGATCGGCAGCGGCTCATGAGCGAATGGGGGGAGATGCTGTTCGATACCGACGTCTATGATCCCACGACGGTGAATCTGGAAATCATCGAGATTCAGAACGATATTTTTGCCGGAGTCTGGTCGGATTTTGTCGCGCTCCGGGACCGGCCCGGATATCTCATGGGGGAATTTTTGAAAATCAAAGCGCCCACGGTCGTAATTCACGGGAATTACGATCCGCATCCGATCGAGGGTATACGCCCATTTTTGGAAAATTGTCTACCTCATGTGCGATTTTACCTGTTGCCCCGATGCGGCCATTACCCGTGGATCGAAAGAAACGCCCGAAATAGATTTTTCGAAATCCTGCGTAACGAAATCTAACCACTCATCCCCGTGACGCGTAAACAATTTCCGCTATTTCTTCTGCGGCGGCTGCGGGAAGTACGGGATAGTGCTGTCCACCGGCGTGGCCTTCCCGGAATCGCTGCCGATAACGGCCACCAATACGCCGGCGACGGCGGCGCCAATGCCGCCGAAAAGCAAAATCCGTTTCCATGTGGGGGTTTTGTGCTCAGGGCCGCGTATCGCTTCCGCTTCCGCTTCGGCGATGGGGATCAGGTTCATGAAATCGCTGCGATTGGCGAACAGCCAGTCGCCCTGCCGTCCCGGATTGTACACAAACCCCATGGCCAGGTTCTGAACGATGGCCGAATCGGAATAGCCGGCGATCAGGTTTTGACCGTAATATGCTTGGCCAAGAAGAAAATACGCGTTGGCGATGGCGCCGCTGTCGGGTGTCTCAGCCGATTCGAATATATTGATGGCGGCCGAGGTTTCATTAACAGCGCAATCGTACAGATCATAACGGGCCATCATTTCGCGGGCATGTTCCAGAGATGGCTGCTCCGGATCGAAAGGACAGGTCAAGAGAGCGTCGGCTTGCGGGCGGGCGACCGCGACCATATCCATAAAGTTCGGCATGTCCCGGAAATACCATTCCCCGGTCCAGTCCGGATACGCCACGAACCCTTTGACCAGATATTCGATAATCGCCGAATCGGGGATATCGGCGCTGAGTTGCCTTCCGAACAACGCCCCGGCCAGCAAAAAATCGGCTCGAGCGATTGTCTGACGGTCACTCAGCGGCGTCACGGTTACGACATCACGGATTTCCAACTCGGCGCATTCGAACATGGCCGGGTCCATAAAGGCCGTGACGGCATGATCGAGAGAGGGATTCTCCGCGTCGTAGTCACAG
>Ga0315554_1001938_pt1 | contig 12142 bp, 11 predicted proteins | sample SalMarSW160370MG_FD_202114 | JGI IMG/M metagenome (GOLD analysis project Ga0315554, IMG submission 202114) | Salt marsh sediment microbial communities from the Plum Island Ecosystem LTER, Massachusetts, United States - Salt Marsh Sediment SW1603-70 ... | reverse complement strand
GGCGTCAAGGCAGGCGATGAGCCCGCCCATCTCGCCTGTAGCAGAGAGGGCCTCACGCATATACGGTCGCTGCCTAGTCCGAGGCGTCGACCTCGATCTGGTTCTCGACGTCGATCACGCCAGGCACGGAGCGCGCGATCGCCTCGGCGTGCCGCTTGCTCTTTGCCTCAGATACCGATCCACCAAGCCGGATGATGCCCCCCTCGGCAGAGATCTCCACCCGGTCGAACTCGCGCGAAGACTTGGCATAGCGGTCTCGCAGTTCAGCCACGAGATCCTGGCTCCGGCGGCGTTGGTAGCGTGGCAGCGCTACGATCGCTTCCTCGGTCAGGTTCACCGTCACCACCTCATCGCCGAACTCGTCCACCTCTTCTATAGGAAGGATCGGGTACCTGGGAACCAGACCCCGTCGCAGCACCAGGTGCGTGATCTTGTCGCTTTCGGGATCTATAAGCACGTGATCCACGCGCGCCACCTCGCCCTGTGCATTCAGCACGCGCGTGCCACGCCCGACGACGGCCCGGTCTGCATCCACGCCAGGATGCGTCTCGTGGCGGACCCTTGGTACCACCGGCAGGTCACACGCATAAGTATAAGTGTTGTTATAGCAACGTACGTCGCCACTTTCATAGACACCGGCTGATGGCTGTGTGTATTCGACCTCTCGGTACTCGGGATGCGCATCCAGTTCCTCTGCCGATAGCGAGAGATATACCTCATCCTCGTTCGTACGCTCCACTGCGTCAATGGGGACCACGCGATCTGCCGAGAACGGAAGACGCCTGGCTACGACCACGTCGGTGATTCGCTCCGAGTGCACGTCAACCACTACTTTGGCCACCCGCCCGCAGATGCCATCCTCGCAGTGCACCGTTGCTCCGATATTCAGGTCGTGCTCTGCCATGATTTACCTCCTTGATAGACTCATCTCTACTTGAATGATACCATCGGCGAGGGAACACACATGCTGGGGATCGTTGTGGTACCGGTTGGCTTTGGAGAGCAGCGTTAGGATCGGGTTGGTCCGCGCACAGGCGTACAGGCAGCCAACAACCCCTTGGCCGAGACCACCATCTGCTAGCGCGCCCTTGCGGCCTCGACCAGTTCCTTCTTCAGATTCCACAGTTTCTCGCTCAATGATACGTGGTAGATGTGCGGATTCATGATCCGCTTCACGCCCGGATCGAGTCGGCTGAGGTCAGCTTTGCGCCGCTCGCGCATCTCTTCGATCGGAGGTGGCTCATGAGCCATCTCGCCACCGTCGAGTATTCCCTCCAGGAGCGGCTCAATCTCCGAGACATCCTCGCGCGACAGTGTCCGTTGCTTCTGCCTCACGCTGGGATGTCGGAGCACGATTGTCTCCATCTCTCGCGGATCCTCGTCCTGGAGTGTCATCAGGTCCGCGGTAGCTTGGCCCCGCCGATCGTAGATCCGCCACACACGCTTGTTCCCGGGATTCGGAATCTTTTCCGGGTTCTCCGAGATCTTGATGGCCGGCGTCCACTCGTTCCCCTCTTGCACTGCCACGAGCTTGTACACCCCATCCAGAGCAGCATCTCCCTCTGAGGTGATCAGCCGTGTCCCGACACCATACACGAGACGATCGATCAGACTATCGGCGTCAACCCCGTATCGCGGCGCCTCTTCCTGGATCTGCGCGATGACCTGCAGGATCACCAGCTCGTCCAGTTGGTTCGAGAGCACGATCGATGTCTCTGTAAAGCCGGCATCATCCAGCATTTTGGCCGCTTGCACGGCCAGATAGGCCAGATCACCCGAGTCGAGACGGACGCCCACAGGCTGGTGTCCCTTTCGCCGTAGCTCCTCAAAGACCTTGATCGCGTTCGGAATCCCACTTTGGAGGGTGTCGATCGTGTCGACCAGCAGTAAGCAGTTGTCCGGGTACACATCCGCATAGGCACGAAATGCTGCAAGTTCACCCTCGCCCAAGGCCATGAACACCTGCACCATGCTGTGTGCGTGTGTGCCCTTGGGTGGGTACCCCAATACGTGAGAAACGCCTACATTCGAGGTAAAGTCCGCTCCCCCGATCAGTGCTGCGCGAGCCCCGGCGTTGGCTCCCCGGCCTTGTGCGCGTCGCAGGCCAAACTCGAGAAGCAGCCTACCCCGCCCGCTGTCACGGATCCTGGCCGCCTTGGTCGCGATCAGGGTCTGGTAGTTTAGCTGGTTGAGCAACGACGTCTCCAGGATCTGTGCCATAGCCAACGGTCCCTGCACCACTGTCAGTGGGACACTCGGATGCACGACCCGCCCCTCTGCGATTGCCCACATCGACATCCCCGCCCAGGGATCGGTTCGCTTCAGCCACCTTAGGAAATCGTCACCAAAGATCCGCTCGCCGTTCTGCCCCGTCTGTGCCCGCAGGTAGGCGAGGTCTGTGGCGCGGAAGCGTGCTTCCTGCATCCAGTTGAGCAGCCATTCCATGCCCGCGTTGATGCAGTACCCCGCCTGGTGTGCCCCATAGTCGGGGTAGCTTCTGAAGAAGTGATCGAACTGCGCCATCCGTTCGTGGAGACCCAGGCGATAGTACAACTGCGCCATGGTGAGCTGATATTCGTCCGTGAACAGGATTCCTTCTGCCGTCTTGCGATCGCTCGGCTTCACAGCATATTCCTCCTCCGGGAGCTTCCCTATCTACGCGCCGAACTTTCGCAGGCGCCTCGCGTGCGCCAGTGCCAGTGGCATCAGATCCGTCGCCGGGAACCGGGGGCCGAGCCCGCCGTGTAAGCAGGCCGTTTCTCCGAACGTCGACACGTCGTCTCTGCGGCAGTACTCCGACCACAGGAGGGTGGGGACGGGGTGCCAGCTATGATAGCGCATGCGGACCGGCGTCGAGTGATCGCCCGTGACTACCAACACGTCAGGTTCCAGATCGAGGAGGCGCGGCACGAGTGCATCCACCTCCTCGATCCGGGCCACCTTCTCGTCCATGTTACCGTCTTCCCCTGCACTGTCCATGTGCTTGGCATGCAGGAAGTAAAAGTCGTACCCTTCCCAATGCCGCTCGACCGTCGCGAACTCTTCCTCCAGCTCTGACCCGCTCTCGAGCACGTCCATACCCACCAACTTTGCCACGCCGCGGTACATTGGGTAGGCCGCCACGGCACCCGCCCGGAGCCCAAAGACATCCGGGAAGCGTGGCCACGATGGCCGCTTGGAAAAGCCGCGCAGCAAGACCATGTTCGCCGGTTCCCTGCCAGAAAGGATCTCCCCCGCCTGTCGCACAAACTCGCGGACCAGGTCGGCCGTGTGCTGTGCCTCCGTAGTGCGGGGTTCAGGATCCAGCGGCTTTTCGCCTACTTCCTGTGGGTCCGTGTCCTCGATCGCACCGGACAGACCCTCTCCGCGCAGCACCAGGAGCAGGCGATACTCCTTGACCGTCTCGACGAACACCTCCACGTCAGGTAGCTCGATCTGGCGCAGCAGCCCACACAGCTCCTCGTTCTCGGACGTCGGGATCCGGCCGGCTCGACGGTCCGCGATGCGTCCTTCCTCGTCGACCGTGCAAAAGTTCCCACGCGCTGCTACGTCCCCTTGCTGCAGGTCAAAGCCGATCCCCAGTGCGGCCAGTACGCCCCTTCCCACCTGGTAGCGGAGCGGATCGTAGCCAAACAGCGCCAGATGCGCAGGGCCGCTGCCCGGCGTGATCCCCGCCCGGACGGACTCGTGCAGCCCGCAGATTCCCTGGGCCGCGAGTTTGTCGAGGTGCGGCGTGCGCGCCGCCTCTAGCGCCGTCTTGCCACTCTCTGCCCCGGCCAGTCCACCCAACCCGTCCATCACTAGCAGAACGATCTTGGTATCCGCAGGCTCTACCAACGCCTCGATCACATCCAGGTCCACTGCAGCCTCCTCTCAGCCGATCGTGTCCGCACCGCACGGCAAGCATACATCAGGCACGGGGGGATCCCCTTACCGCACCAGCAAGACAGGGATCTCCGTTTCGTCCAGCAGGTCGAGAAGCATATCTTTGTGGAGCAGCCGGCTCCGCGCTGGCAACACCAGCGTGCCGCAGCCCTCCATCCGCACCATGTGAGCGAGCCGCTGCACGTTCGATGCGCTCAAAGGCACGTATCGCAGCTCGACCTCCTGCTCCGCACCCCGCAGATGCTGGTTCACTTCCTCCCGCAGGCGTGGCAGCGCCTCGTGGCCGTCCGCCAAGATTACGGTCAGTATGTCGCCCGCGTCCTCACTCAAGCCGAGCGCCGTTTCGAGTGCACGCGCCCCGATCTCCGACCCATCGTACACGACCATCACCGGCGGCCCCAAGCAGCCTCCCTCTTGGAGCAGAAGGGCCATGGAGGGCGCCTGCACTGCCACACCGCGCGCAGTCGATCCGAGCCGTCGCGCCTGCGTGAGCGACCAACCAGCCCGTCCCAGGATGATCATGTCTGCTTCGGACGCAGCGCGTAGCAGTTCAGCGGTGATCCGCCCCCGTGCCACCTCGAACGACCATTCCAGCTCTGCACGCTCTGCCTCTGCGCGCAGCAGCTCGCGCGCGCGGCGTGCCTGGGCGTGTAGCTGCCGCTCCATCTCGCGTGTACTGAGCTCGCGGCGCCGCGCCGAGTAGATGAAAACCTCGCGTGCGAACGGCAGCTCTGCCAGTCGGAGCAGGTTCACGTCCTCTACGAACATGCCGAGCAGCTCGGCATGAAAGCGTCCAGCCAAGTCCGCCGCCGCTGCCAGTGCTGCGCGGCTATGCGTGGACGCATCCAGAGCGACGAGAATACGCCGGATCCGCACTTCTCCCTCCTCGCTGCTCATGCTTCACCTTCCTTGCCCGACGCACCGTACTTGCGGCGCTTTTCCGCCAGCTCTGCGAGGCGCTGCTTGACCCGATAGTTGACCGTGCCCTCAGGATAGCTCCCCTCCTCGTCCGGCTCGCCAGCAGGCATACCGGTCAGGATCTCGATGCCCTGATCGATTGTGTCCACCGCATAGATGTGAAACTCGCCGGCATCGACTGCGTCGCGCACATCTTGCCGCAGCATGAGGTGCTTCACATTCGACGACGGGATCAGGACGCCTTGCTCTCCTGTCAGCCCGCGTGCCTTGCACACGTCGAAAAAGCCCTCGATCTTGACGTTTACGCCGCCGATCGCCTGCACGCGTCCATGCTGGTTCACAGAGCCTGTGACCGCGTAGGACTGCTTGATCGGCACTTCCGAGATGGCAGAAAGCAGCGCGTACAGCTCTGCCGACGAGGCGCTGTCTCCATCGACGCCACCGTAGGACTGCTCGAACACCAGGCTCGCCGACAACGAGAGCGGCGTATCCTCTGCATATCGCGCCCCCATAAAGCCCGAGAGGATCAGCACGCCCTTTGAGTGAAGCGGTCCGCCCAGCTCGACTTCGCGTTCGATGTCGACCACCTGCCCACTGCCCAGGCGTGTCTGCGCCGTAATCCGGGTCGGTCGCCCGAACCAAAAGTTGCCGAGCGAAATGACGGACAGGCCGTTCACCTGTCCCACCTCGGTCCCCTCTGTCGAGATCAGGATGGTCTCACGCAAAACCTGCTCCTGCATTCGCTCGCGGATCCGATCCGCGCGAAAGATCTGGGCATCGATTGCCTTTTGTACGTGGTCTGCCGACACGACGTCGGCATCCGCCTCACCGGCCCAGTAGCTGGCCTCCTGCAGCAGGTCAGCCACGCTGCGCACCTGCGTAGACAACTTGGCCGTGTCGCCCACCATCCGTGCGCTTTGCTCGATCACGCGTGCGACCCCGGTACGGTCCAAGGGGCGAAGGTCGTGCTGTCGCACCAGGCCCGCGATCAACTGCGCATACTGGCGCTGGCTCTGATCGGTGCGATCCATCTCCCCGGCAAAGTCGGCAGCGACCTTGAACAGCTCGCGGAAGTCGGGATCGAGCTGCCACAGCAAGTAATACAGCCTCTCATCCCCAACCAAGGCCACCCTGACGTTCAGCGGGATCGGCTCCGGCTCCAGGGACACGGTGCTGATCAGGCTCAGCCGCTGGCCCAACGACTCGATGCGCAGGTCCTTCGACTGCAGCGCCCGCTTCAGGCCTTCCCAGGCGTACGGCTCTGTCAGTACCTTTTGCACGTCCAGAATCAGGTATCCGCCATTTGCTTCGTGCAGCGCTCCACCCTTGATCAGGTTAAAGTCAGTGATCAGCGCGCCCATTTGGGCCTGGTGCTCCACCCGCCCGATCAGGTTCTGATAGCTCGGGTTGTCCTCGTAGATCACCGGCGCTCCCTGATCGTCGCCGTGCTCGACCACGAGGTTCACCCGGTAACGTCTCAGTATAGGCTGCTGATCCTGTGCGCCCGCCCCTCCCGCCAGCATCTGTAGGAAACCCGGCATCTGCTGTTGTTGCTGTTCTGACGGCATAAAGGCCTGCGCGTTCTCGATAACATCCTTCTGCACTGCTTGCAGGTAGTCGAGAACGTCCGGGAACCCGGCGTACTTTTCCTTCAGCTCGTCGATGATGCCGCCGACCGCAAACTCTGCCATCTCGCGGTTCAGCTTGTTGAGCTGCTCTCGTCGCTCGCGCTGCCAGGTCGGGACCTGTCGGAAGATCCGTTGCAGATCCTGCTCATAGTCTTCGACTCTCCGCTCCAATGCCCGCCGTCTCTCCTCGGACAACTGCTGGATCTCTTCGGGAGACAGCACGTTCCCGTCGTGGACTGGGGCGAACACAAAGCCGCCTGGCGTACGAATCAGGGCCAGATCATCCTTTTCGACGCGCTCTCGCAGTCCCTCGAGCGCCTCCGACTGGCGCTCCTGAAACTCTTCTGCGATCGACTGCTGCCGCGTCTGATATTCCTCGCTCTCGAAAGCAGCCGACATCGCTGTGCTCAGCTCCTCGGTTGCATGCTCCATGTCGTTGCGAAACTCTGTGCCCATGCCTGGCGGCAGGCCGATCGCGCGAGGTTTGGCCGGCTGGTCAAAGTTGTTGACGTAGCACCAGTCATTAGGCACGCGCTCTGACTTGGCCCGTCTCTGAAACAGCTCCCGTACGAGTTCGCGCTTGCGCGTTCCCGTTGGGCCCATCGCATAGATATTGTACCCATCCGTTCCGATGCCCATCCCAAAGTGCAGCGCTTCCACAGCGCGTGGCTGCCCGATGACCTCCCCCAACTCCTCGAGATCGGCCGTCGTCTCAAAGTCAAAGAGCGCAGGGTCACAACGCTGGTATAACTCGGATGTCTCTAGCTGCCTCTTGTCCATTTCTGCTTACCTCCGTTTTTCAGTGATTCGGGCTCACGCGGCGTCTCTGGACGCCGCGCCTACTCATCTGTTGGGCACTGCTGCTCCATGCGAGCCAACTGCGCCTGCAGATGCTCGATCTGCCTCCTCATACGCAGGATAATCTCGATGCCGTGTGGATTGATCCCCAGCGCGCGTAGGCGGCGGATGCGGCGCAAGCGCTCCAGCTCTGCTTCACCGAGATCCATCCCCACCAGGCCCTCGCGGATGCAGTGCTGCACCACCCGCACCGAGAGGCCGCTTTCCTGCGCAGCAATGGCAATCGTGGTCTCGATTTGCTCCACCTGCCTGCCCATCCTGTCTGGTGGCTCCCTCTAGACCGCTCGCCGCAGTTCCTCGAACAGCTCACGCTGCCGATCGCTCAGTTCCGTCGGCAACTCGACCTGCACTCTAGTATACAGGTCCCCGTGCTGTTCGGGATCCCGCAGCTGTGGCATGCCCTTCCCTCTCAGACGGAAAACCTGGCCGTTCTGCGTGCCCTCCGGGATCGTCAGTCGGACCGTGCCATCGAGGGTAGGCACTGGCACCTTCCCGCCCAGGATGGCAGTATACAGATCCACCCGCACGTCCGTATGCAGATCCGCGTGCTCGCGCTCGAACCGCGGATCAGGCGCCACGATCACGTGCAAGTAAAGGTCGCCCTGCTCGCCACCTGCACTGCCCGATGCCCCCGCTCCCGGAATGCGGACCCGTGTTCCCGTATGTGCTCCAGCGGGGATCTTGACTCGCAGACGTCGCCCGTCCATCTGTAGGGTACGAGTTGTGCCCTTGTAGGCCTCCAGTAGATCGATCTGCACCTCCTGCTCGACGTCCCGTCCACGCCTTGGTTGTACCTGATACTGGAATCCACCTGCTGGCGCACCTCCCCTGCCACCGAACATCTGCGCAAAAAAGTCAGAGAAGGGCGCCGCGCCTCCAAACAGGTCCTCGAGATCCTCCGGGGTACCGTAACGTACGTGCACCCGCTGCCCGCCTGGGCCTGCTTGCTGAGATCGCCATTGATCCCAGTCAAAGCCACCGGGCTGACCTCCGGCCTGCTGGTAACGACGCCATTCCGTGCCGAGTCGGTCGTACTTTTCCCGTTTTTCCGGGTCCGACAAGACCTCGTAGGCTTCATTGATCTCCTTGAACCGTTCCTCTGCCTCGCTGTCGCCGGGATTGACGTCGGGATGGTACTGGCGCGCAAGCTTTCGATACGCGCTCCGAAGCTCCTTTGGGTCTGCGTCTCGGCTCACGCCGAGGATCGCATAATAGTCTTTATACTCCATGTAGCCGTGGGTTTTCCTGTCTGTATCAAGACGGCAACGACCACGCGTGCCGGACACAACACGCCAAACCGCGTGTGCAACCCCCATTGTAGCAGACTGGCATCCGCGCAACCGATGGAGTTGGTTTGCGCTGCCTTCGGATCCGGTTGACTAGGTTGGATTTTCGTTGGGCACTGCACGTGGAGGAGACATTCGTATGTGATGTCGTCAGACAGAAGCAACATACCGAGTGCGGGAGCAGGCTAGCAGATGAGCAAAGCGAGGCCTGCCCAGTCTGGACTGGGCGGGCCTCGCTCTAGTATCGTGGAAAGCCGATTCGGGCTCGTTATGGCTCGAACATATAGCCGACGCCACGGACATTCAGGATATGCCTCGGGTTCGAAGGATCTGGCTCCACCTTACGGCGCAGCCGATGAACATACCACTTGATGATCTGGCGTGCTTCCTGCAGATATTCAGGCTTGTACTGGCGTACCGCTTGTACCAACTCGGGCGGTGAGATCGCCTCGCGCGCGTTCTGCATCATGTGGACCAAAAGCTTGAACTCGCTGGGAGTGAGATCCACTGTCTTCTCACCGTAGGTCACCTGGCGGCTCTGAAGATCAACCGCAAATGGGCCTCGCTTTAGTATGTGGCCCGAGTCCCCATCCTGCTCTGCTTCGACCAACATCTGGCGTCGCTCGACCGCCTCTCCCACAGCTCGGCGAATATCGTCGGGCCGGACAGGCTTGAGCAAGTATCCATCCACGCCTTCCTGGATCGCCGATACGGCAGACTCGAGCGACCCATGTGCAGTCAGGATGATCACGATCGTACCGGGCCAACGCCAGCGGATCGCTTCGAGGACACGCTGACCGTCGATCCGCCCACCCAGCATCAAGTCAAGCATCACGAGATCGAACGAGGTCTCCTGCAGCCGCTCCAGCGCCTCCTCTCCATTCGAGGCTGTCGTCACAACGTGTCCTGACCGCTGCAGGGTCTCCTGCAGGAAGAAGCGGATCCGTTCCTCGTCGTCCACGACCAACGTGCGCAGTATTCCGCTCATACCTTCTCCTCCTGCCCACGCTGGCTCGGGAGAGCCAACGCGGATGTTACACGACCCCGCTGCAGCACTTGGTCTACAGTACGCTCTGCAACAGGGGTCCTAGTTGGCGCGATTATACTACCATCTGCATCAGGCGCCAAGCCCACAAGGCGAAACGTGGCCCCGACCCGCTGCGGGCTGGGGCCACGCCCCGTTGGGGCGAAAGTGTAGCTAGCCAGGCTGACCTGCCGGACGAGCCTCCAGTTTGGCGGGAGATTCTATCTGCTGACCGTCACGAACGAGGGCCAACGTGACGACATCGCCACTGCGGGCATAGTAGCTGACTGCTCTCGCGCCTGCCTGTCTCACATAGAGCGCCTCGCTCCAGGTCCGCCTGGCCGCCCTGCACTATGTAATGAGCTTGCTCAAGCTGGTTTCTTCTGTCCTGAGCGCTTCCGCCACCTTCTCGTGCTGCGGGCCCAGACGCACCAGTTCCTGCATGGGTTTACGCTCCTCGTCCGGCCGTCCGACGGCAAGCACGCCCACCAGTCGCGTCTCACGAAAGTAAAAGTAGGCAAAGCTTCCACGCTCCAGGCAGCCGCGCAAGACGGTCGTGTCCCACGCGCTCAGATCGCCCCACGCCTCAAAGCTGAACTCGAACAGGTCCGAGAAAAAGTAGGGCAGCGTTGTATAGGGCGCCTGGTCGCCTGCCATGTTGCCGCCTGCACGCAACCCCTGGCTGCGCGCCACGTCCCAGTGCTCCACGCGCAGACGCTTGGGCCCGCCGGAGAGTGTAGCCTCGCGAAAGGTCATGCTGGGCCAGGCCGCGATATCTCCGGCCGCATAGATGTCGTGGTCGCTCGTCCGCAGGTATTGGTCTACAGCTACCGCACCCTCCTTCGTGAGCTCCAGTCCTGCATCTCGTGCCAGTTGAGTGTTCAGGTTGATACCGACGCCCATGACGACCATATCGACGGAGAGCGTTTCCCCATTGTCGAGCTGCGCGTCTGCGACCTTGGCACTCCCGTTCAGCTTCTCTGCTGTGGTCTCAGGAATGATCCGCACTCCCCGGTCCTTGTACATACGGTGCAGAAACGCACTCAACTCCTCAGGTACGACCCGCTCGAGCAATCGCCTGTCAGGAAAGACCATCGTTACCTCGACGCCCAGTTGGGTCAGTGAGGAAGCGACCTCCGAACCAATAAAGCTCCCGCCCAGGACCAGGGCGCGCTCGGCCGTCTCTGCTGCTTCCTTGATCGCATCCGAGTCCTCGATCGTCCGTAGGGTGAACACACCGGGCAGGCCGTTCCCTGGCAGAGGCAGTCGCTTCGCACGTCCGCCCGTCGCTAGCAGCAGCTTGTTGTAGCGGATCTGCTCCCCACTGTCCAACGTGACCACGTGCGAGGTTGGGCTCAGCTCAGTTGCCCGCACGCCGGTCCACACCTCTACGTCGTGCTCCGGATAATAGCTCTCGGGCCGCAGGTAGACGCGGCTCAGGCCCTTTTCCCCCACCATGTACTCCTTGGAGAGAGGTGGACGCTCGTAAGGCCGGTGGGCCTCGTCCGTGATCAGGACAACGTGCCCGCGCTCATCCACTTTGCGGATTCCTTCGGAGGCCTTTCCTCCGGCCATGCCGCCGCCGATGATGACATATTCGTACGTTTCCATGTTCGCTCCTCGTAGTCCCTTCCAGCTTGCAGTGGGACTCTACTCGGCCAGAGAGGCCTTTAGCGTGATCTCCAAGCCAGGACGTAGCAGGTTGGATACAGGACACCCCTGGTCGGCTTCTTCCACGAGCTCCTGGAAGGTTTCCTCGTCGATATCGAGCACCTTCGCGCTCACATCGAGGTCCATCTTGGCGATCTTGTACCCGCCTCCATCCAGGGGCACGAGTGTACAGGTAGCCACAGTCTTGATATAGCGCGGCGTATAGCCCTTGTCGCTTGCGGTGGCGGCGAGCGCCATGCTAAAGCACCCCGCATGGGCCGCTGCAATCAGCTCTTCTGGGTTCGTTCCCGGCTGGTCACCGAACCGCGTCTTGAAGGTATATCGCGTGCTGTCCAACACCTCGCTCTCGGTGCTGACCGTGCCGCTTCCCCTCTTGTCACCGGACCAGATCGCCTGGCCTTTGCGCTTGATCTCTGCCATCATGTCCATCCTTCTCGAACGAGCAGCGCGCCACCGAGACCACCTCTATGACGCCACTGCCACTTTCCTCTATCATAGCATCGCTCATCGATCCAAACTGATGGGCTGCGTTTGAGCTGTGGTTGACTTTGGTGGACATAGTTAGGATCGGGTTGGCTAGGTCGGCCCGCCTGCTGGAAAGAGCGACGTACCCTGCTCTGAGAACGGCAGCCGGCGCCAAGTCTCAGCGTTCTCCCTCGCCGCGATGGAACACGGCAATCTGTTCCCCATCTCCCTCGGGACGAACGGTCCTGTCTGCCACGCCATAGCGCCGCAGGAACCAGATCTCCGGGATGATCTCGGCGATGAGCTGGCCATCGTCAAATACACGGACGATCGAACTCGCAGAGACGACGACGGCAACGGCGTTCGTCTCGTACGTGATCGACGCTGCCGCCATGTGCCGGCCACCC
>Ga0315554_1001937_pt1 | contig 12145 bp, 7 predicted proteins | sample SalMarSW160370MG_FD_202114 | JGI IMG/M metagenome (GOLD analysis project Ga0315554, IMG submission 202114) | Salt marsh sediment microbial communities from the Plum Island Ecosystem LTER, Massachusetts, United States - Salt Marsh Sediment SW1603-70 ... | reverse complement strand
GAACGTAGGCGGTATCAATGTTTTCGGAAAGGGCTTCGGGAACTACGCGCAGGATATCCTTTTGAGGATGGAGTTTGTTTAGGCGAACCGGGAAAGACAAAGGAGGTGATGCACTAGATAATAAAAGAACAGGATGAGAATCGTAAAAATCCGAAAAGTTCTAAAAAATCCAAGGAGGAACGAAATGAGAAAGAAGTTACTTATCTTGCTGTTGCTCGTTATTGCGGGGGGACTCGTCTTTGGCGGCGGCACGCAGGGGAAGACGGCACCGAGAGAGCTTACCCTCGACACTTTTGTGGCGGATCACCAGAAGTTCTACGAGGAGATGGCCGAGGAGTTCAACAAAAAGTATCCTGAAGCCGGTTTGGTTCTCAAAGCGACGACAGCTCCAGATACTCAGGTGCACGACAAGCTGACCATGAGCCTGGCTGCAGGTTCTGGAGCTCCGGATCTTTTCGATCTGAATATCCAGTGGTCGGGGACATTCTTTAAGCAGAATCCTCAGTACTTTGTCCCACTCGATGATATTGTCGCGAAATATAAAGATGTTATGCACCCGGCAAGGATCAGGACCTATACCGATCCGGAAGGCCACATACTCGGTCTTCCGACCCACATCGGTGCGGGTGTTGCGTACTACAACGTTGAAATGTGCAACCAGGCCGGTATCGATTTCAACAACATCCCATATTGGACAGATTGGGTAGAGGCCGGTAAGAAGGTTACCAAAGCGGACCAGGGCATCTGGTGGACCGCCAATCAGAACAACTTAGCCCGGGAGCTCTCCCTTTTCATCATGCAGAACGGCGGCTATATTTTCGACCCTCAGGGAAAAATTACCGTGGACGAACCACCGGCTGTTGAAGCCCTCCAGTTCATCTATGACAATGTCCGTGTTCGCAAGATCTCGGTGATCGCTCCAAATGGTAGTTTTCACGATCCCAATTTTTGGCCCATGCTGAACCAAAACAAGGTTTGCTCTTTGCCCTACGCCCAGTGGTATATGATACGGTACAAGAATTTCGTGCCCGACTTGAAGGGCAAGGTCGTTGTCAGGCCTCTGCCGTTGTGGAGACCGAACGGGAACACCTCCGCTACCATGGGTGGTACCGGTACGGCTATTACGGCGCAGTGCAAAAACGTCGAGTTGGCCAAGCAGTTCCTCGAGTTTGCCAAGCTTACCTACGACGCCAATGTCAAGATTTGGACGGATCTCGGGTTTGATCCGCCGCGCATGGACGTGTACGACGATCCCAGGCTTCTGGAGCCAGATCCCTACTTCTACAACGAGCCGGTCATGATTGAGTTAAAGAAGGCTATGACCAAGCTTGTCTCGATATCAATCTGGCCTAAGTTCTCAGAGCTCTGGATGAAACTCGGCCGGGAGACATTATTCAACGTACTCGAGGGAACAAAAACCCCGGCAGAGGCCTTGAAAGAGGCTGCGGACGAAGTCAGGGGATAGTTGTAGCCCAAAGATCGAGATATCCGGTACCTCGGTCTACAGGCAGCTGCAGAGAGCGACGCTCTCTGCAGCTGTTTTAAAATTGCAGTATATTTTTCTTGTTCCCATCTGGAAGAGAATCGGTCAGTGACGATGTGGAAAATCTGAAATATAACGAAGCTAAGGACTGAGCGATGAACGAAAACAGAAATCAATCGAGGACCAGCCTGAGGGTATCTGCACGCAAACAGATCATCACGGTCAAGATCGCCCCTTATGTATTTATCTCCCCCTTCTTCATTCTCTTTGCCATATTCTTGATTTATCCCATCTGCTACTCCCTCGTAATTAGCCTCCATGAGTTTCAGGGTATTACCAGCAAGACCTTTGTTGGACTCAGTAATTATCTGACGCTCTTCAAGACACGGCGGTTCCTATATGCTCTGTCCAATACAACGAGATTCGCGGGTGGCATGCTCGTTTTTTCGGTAGTGACGGCGTTTTTTCTCGGTCTGATTCTTAATTCCAAACGGATAACCGGACGGAACTTATTCAGGCTGGCTCTTTTTCTTCCCGTTCTCACATCCACAGTGGTTGCCGGTGCACTTTTTAGACTCATCTTGGTGGATACTTCTGCAGGACTGCTCAATTCCGCCATAAAGATTTTCGGCATCCCGCCCCAAAGGTGGCTCTTCGGCAACTTATGGGCATTAAAGTCAGTGATTCTTGTGGCTTGCTGGCGCACACTCGGTCTGAACACCGTCTATTTTATAGCCGGACTTCAGGGGCTTCCCTCCGAGTTATACGAATCGGCGGTTATCGACGGGGCCAGTCCGTTTCAGCAGCTGAGATATCTCACAGTTCCGCTCATGAGACCGGTAATTGCATTTGTTGCGGTTATCACCTTGATCCACTCCTACCTGGTCTTCACAGAGGTATTCATGCTGAGTGAGACCTCTGCCCGGGACAATATGATAACCCTGGGATATTACCTGTATGAGTCGGCCTTTCGGTTCTTCAAGTTCGGTTACGGGGCATCGGTGGGTTTTATCATGACCGTGATAATTCTCCTTCTCACTGTCTTCCAACTCATGTTGCTAGGCGTTTTTCGCAAGGAATAGGAGGAAACTGATGCACACCACGACGAGACAAAAGATTGGGATCATAGTGGCGGAGATATTCATGATAGTTCTCTGCCTTGTCATGGCGTTTCCCTTTTACTGGATGCTCGTATCCTCCTTCAAGCCCGTTGGCCGAATCTTCACGGACCCCATTGTTCTTCTGCCGACTCCTTTTACCACTGACAGCTATTTCAAGCTCCTTACCGAAACGGCTTTTCCCAGGTGGTATCTCAACAGCCTGATCTTTGCCGTATTCTATCCTTGCCTGGCCATTTTCTTCAGCACCCTGGCAGGTTTCGGCTTTGCCAAATACTACTTCAAGGGGCGAAACGTTCTTATGATGATTGTGCTTTTTTCCATGATGATCCCCCTCCACGCGGTGATGATTCCCCTCTTCATGTTGTTGATAAAAATCAAGTGGGTGAACACCTACTGGGGTGTCATCATACCGTTTGCCGCCAATCCCTTCGGGATTTTCTTCGTTCGGCAGTACCTCGCCTCTGTGCCTACGGACCTGATCTATGCCGGACGAATCGATGGATGCTCGGAATTCGGTCTCTACGCCAGGATTATGCTGCCGCTCATGAAGCCTGCAATCGGTGTGTTGGTGATCTATTTCGCGATGATCAGCTGGAACTGGTTCCTCTGGCCTCTGGTGGTGATGAGAGAGGGATCCATGTTTCCGCTGAACGTCGGTATGGCCGCGTTTGTTTCCGACTACAGGATTCTCTACGACCAACTCATGGCAGCAGCAGTGCTCTGTACCTTGCCGTTGGTAATTCTCTTCCTGCTTATGCAGAGACAGTTTATCTCCGGTCTTACCGCAGGGGCCGTAAAACAGTAGGGACAGAATATTACTAGTCTTCAACAACGAGACCATAGAAACGCCTAATATTCATAGATATTTGCGTCGAGAGAGAGGGATCGATATGGAATCTAAGGCAATCGTGATCCTGGATGAAAGAATTGGCAACGTGAATCCGGATATATTCGGACATTTTGCAGAGCACTTGGGAAGATGCATCTACGAAGGCATCTATGTCGGGGAGGAATCCCCCATCCCCAACACGAGGGGGCTTCGCAACGACGTTGCCGACGCATTGAGAATAATCAGTCCTTCGGTCCTCCGCTGGCCGGGCGGCTGCTTCGCCGACGACTACCACTGGCGAGATGGAATCGGTCCCAAGAGCGAAAGACCGAAGACTGTAAATATCCACTGGGGTGGTGTTGTCGAGACCAATCAATTCGGGACCCATGAGTTCATCGATTTTTGCCGCCTCATCGGCGCTCAGCCCTATATCTGCTTCAACGTAGGAAGCGGTTCACCCGAAGAAGCCAGAGACTGGATAGAGTACTGCAACTTCAACGGGGCCAGCAGCTTGGCCGAAGAGCGACGGCGGAACGGGAGTCCCGATCCCTTTAATGTTAAATACTGGGGCATTGGAAACGAGCTATGGGGATGTGGCGGCCAGTGGCAGCCCGATACCTACGCCGCAGAGCTTAAAAGGTTTCAGACATTTATTTACGCCTTTTCTCCCTTCACCGTCGCGTGCGGGCCCAGGGGAAACAATCCCTTCGAGCTCCGGAGGGACTGGGTGCTGAAGTTTTTCCGGGAATTCGAGCAAAAACAGCATCCTCATAACAGGCCCGTTGACGGGTTTGCGCTGCATTTCTATACACGTGGTCCGGAAGCAGGCGGTGACCTTGATTTCTCGGAAAATCAGTACTACTGGATGCTGAGAGAGACGCTCGGAATGGAGGAGAGGATTAAGGAGGTCCGAGCGGGTATGGACGCCTACGATCCTTCAAGAAAAATCGGATTGATCGTCGACGAGTGGGGCACCTGGCACCCCCAGGCTCAGCACGACACAGGTCTGGAGCAGCAAAACACCATGAGGGATGCTCTGGTGGCGGCATTGAATCTCGACATATTTGTTCGAATGGCTGATCAGGTGATCATGAGCAATATCGCTCAGACCATAAACGTTCTTCAAGCAATGATACTCACTAAAGAGGATCTGATGTTATTAACCCCCACATACCACGTCTATAATATGTACAAGCATCATCAGGGGGCGGACTCGCTCCGGCTTCTCATCCACGGCCCTGAGATTGACTTCACCTCGAACGGAGAGCAATATTCACTTCCGGCGGTTGCAGGTTCCGCCTCTCTAAAAGACCGTACGGTCTTTCTGAGCCTGACAAACTCGCATGCGAAAGATAAAGCGCAGCTGGACCTCTCACTGCTGAGCTCGGAGAGCATCAAGATCAAAGAGGTGTCAGCGTGGGAGCTGACGGGAAGCGACATTCACGATCACAATACCTTCGAAAATCCGGAGGTTCTAAAGCCCGAGCCCGTGAAAATCGGCGTAAAAGATATCGAGAAAGGGAAGATTACTCTTTCGGCTCATTCCGTCACAACGATAAAGATCGATCTGGGCGATTAGATAACTCGATCTACGATTGACTCGACGATGATAATCAGGCGGGTTTCCTCCGGCATATTGGAGATTGTCGGTTTAAACTGTCTGTTCGATTCGGGATTGATCTCATTTGGACGCCGTTCTGACTACGCGCCGATACAGCAGCGTCCCAACAGCCCGCAGCCGGTCTATTTCCCAAGGCGAATTACGTTCCAAGAGAGTGGCGCAAGGATTACCTCCATTCGCCCTTCTTCGATTATCGGTAGTTCGGCACTACGTGGAGTGACTGCTTCATTGTCTCTCGTGTTTGTTGCCTTCAGATCCGGGTTTGCTAGGACAGAGTGCTCTACAGGCTTGTAACCGTTGAAACTGCGGAGATCGCACTCGACCTCCAGACTGCTTTTGTTGTCTCGGTTGACTGCAAAAATCGTTAGGAATGAGTCTTGCTCATTATAGACTGAAGCCGCCTCCAGACACGGGATATTGGAGAAATCCTTCGAGTCATATTCCGGCGAAGAAACGACTGGAACTAGTACCGTCCCACGACCATACGCTGAAGCCTGCGCAAACGGATAAAAAATCGTTTGCCGCCACGCAGGACCATTTTTTTCGGTCATTATAGGTGCAATAACATTCACAAGCTGTGCAAAGCATGCAATTCTAACCCTGTCGGCGTGCTTAAGAAGTGTAATAAGCAGACAGCCGACCAGTAACGCATCCTCGAAGTTGTAGACATCTTCAAGCAGATGAGGAGCAACAATCCAGGGTTCGACCTTCGTATCTGCCTCTCGCGAGTGATACCAGACATTCCACTCGTCGAAAGAGAGGTTCATGATCTTGGGCGAGCGTCTTTTCGCTCGCACAAAGTCGCAGGTTGCGATCACCGAGCGGATGTACTGGTCCATTTGGAGCGATTTCGCCAAATAGTTTTTGATATCGTTTTCCGGGTTACCAAAGTAGCTGTGGAGTGAAAGATAGTCTACCTGTTCATATGTTTCTTCAAGGACCGTTGATTCCCATTCAGGGAAGGTGGGCATCACACCGCTGGAACTACCGCAGACCACAAGTTCGATGTGCGGATCAACCCACTTCATGACTTTCGCGGCTTCGCAGGCAACTCTGCCGTATTCGTATGCCGTCCTATGCCCGATCTGCCACGGCCCGTCCATCTCGTTACCTAACGACCAAGTGCGGATCCGGTGCGGATCCGGATAACCGTGCGATCTACGTAGATCACTGAAATATGACCTACTGGGGTGATTGCAATACTCAACAAGATCCCGGGCCTCTTCCGGCCCCCGTGTGCCGAGATTTACCACCATGTTCACTTCCGCTTTGAGGCTTCTAGCCCATTCGACAAACTCATTTGTACCAATTTCGTTCGTTTCGAGAGTCCGCCAGGCTGAATCCAGCCTCTGCGGGCGTTTTTCACGTGGACCGACACCGTCCTCCCACCGATAGCCGGAGACAAAATTCCCACCTGGATACCGTATAAACGGAACGTTCAGTTCTCTGACAAGATTTGCTACATCCTGGCGGAATCCCTTGGTATCTGCCGATGAATGATTCGGCTCATAGATGCCCTGGTAAACGCAGCGTCCGAGATGCTCGACGAATGAACCGTACATTCGCGGATCCACTTCTCCTATCCGGTAGGACTTATCTACGAGCAAAGATGCCCTTTTAATAGAAGCCACGCCAAACTCCTTTCAGTGTGTTCAATCACCGCATGATAGCCAGTACGTTTTGAAATGCTATATTATGTGTTATATATTCGCTACACATGATCTCGCTACTAGATAAAACCGAAACAGATACTACACTCGCCGGTTCAAAGACAGAATGCGATATGGATAATATGTGCAATCCAACTCAATTCTATATCTGGACAGGTGGATCGTCAACATCCACTTTACAGATAAAGAACAATAACTTTGATACTTATACTCCTTATTCCTTGCTGTAGCATAAAGATATGAAGGAAAAATGGGATTATATTCAAAATGATACGTAATAATGTAAAACATGGTTGGTAGAATCATGACAGCAATTGTAATATGTTGAGCGAGGGTGACAGTAATCTTTGGTCACTGCTCAGGTCGGGTGTGGTTGTCCAGATTGCCTGATATTAGTAATTGTGATTTAATTATAGGTTACCCTTAAATGGAAAAACTTGGGGATTACGAATTATATGAATGAAAATAGTATTTTAATCATCGATCCCGAAAACGATTTGCGTATTCTGAAAGGGCTTGGCTCTTCGGTACGGCTGAAAATACTCGCTCTTGTTCAGAAGGCTCCCAAAAACGTGCAACAGATAACGGAGGCGCTTAAGCTTCCTCAGTCCACAGTCGCCACGAACGTTATGGTCCTCGAGAAGGCCGGTCTTGTTAAAACCTGGAACGTTAAGGGCAAGAAGGGGACCCAGAAGATGTGCCAGTCGGTTTGGACCGAAGTGGTGATCAAGCTTTGGAATGGCGAACACGATGTTCAAAAGAGCGACGTTATAGAAGTCGAGATGCCGGTTGGTCTTTATACTCGATACAACGTGAGAGCCCCCTGCGGCCTATGTTCTCGCGACAGCATCATCGGTTATCTCGATGTCACTAATTCATTTCTCGATCCTGCTCGTATGAAAGCTGGTCTTATCTGGTTCGAGGTTGGGTATCTCGAGTACAAGTTCCCAAACAACACCTTGTATAAAAAGAGGCCGATAAAGAGTCTCGAACTGTCTGCGGAGCTTTCGTCTGAAATTCCTGGTACAAACAAGGACTGGCTTTCCGACATCACCGTATGGATAAACGAAGTCGAGATTGGCAGCTGGACGTCACCCGGAGATTATGGAGATCGGCGCGGGAAGTTCACTCCTACATGGTGGAAGCTCGAAGGGTCTCAATATGGGTTGCTCAAGCATTGGCGTGTCACGGAGACCGGTTCGTTTGTGGATGGCATTCGAGTTTCCGGCGTGACGCTTGCCGATCTCAATTTGTCGGCACACCATTCTATTACTGTACGTATTGGTCTCAAAGAGGATGCCGAACATGTAGGCGGAATTAATATCTTCGGGCGCGGATTCGGAAACTACGACCAGGACCTCATGATGCGCCTTGTCTTCTAACTGGACGTCGCCCGGCTACGGTGGACCTTGTAGCCGGTGTATTGCTTCCAACCAGGTCCCGGATGTCGGCCCTTGGGGTTCCCGCTGCGCTCCCTCTTCCGGCGCCAGGGGTTGCCCTTTTTAGAGTTGGTTTCCGATCTGGACTTGAAGTAGAATAGTGTTGTACAGGCTGATTCGGCACGGCTACTCATAGCTCCGGGGTCTGCGCGCGCTGGGTTACGAGACAAGTCCGAATCTTTTGGAAGGAGGCCCTTATTTGTACTTGAACCTGAAATATGCCCAGTCTCTTTTGGTTAGTCTCCCCTGCATCGTCTTTTTCGAAACGAACGGTTGCCGATCAGCCCCACCGCCATCGGAGACCGTATCGGCGCTTGACCACAGCTCAGCGGAAGCTAAAGACAAGTTTGTACCATTCATAATTGAGGAGATTCGAGCAGAGCATTCGTTTCCGGAGGTAACTGCTGCGTACAACGAGGATCTTCGACAGCGGCTACAGCTCACGAGATGATCTATGGAACGGCCACGAACTCGGAAGCCCGCCCGAACACTCACCCTGCTCACTTTCATCCTGGCCGTGCTCGGCATCACGCGGGCAGAGAGCCAGATCCAGATCGACACCTCCCGGATGAAGGCCCCGATATCGAAGTACATCTACGGCCAGTTCATCGAGCACCTGGGCAGAAGCATCTATGGCGGCTTGTGGTCGGAGATGCTCGAGGATCGGAAGTTCTTTTTCATTGTCCGCGACCGGTACGCGCCCTGGGGGACCACATATGACCCCTACTGGGGATCGGGTCCCTACGACTACCTGTGGGCCTCGCCGTGGAAAGTGATCGGTCCGGCGGGCACGGTGACCATGGACACCGAGCGCCCGTTCACCGGCATACATTCCCCGGTCATCGTTCTCCCGGCAGACGGCACTACAGCGGGCATTTCGCAGGAAGGGCTTGCCCTCGTGCCGGGCAAGGCCTACGTCGGCAGGATCGTTCTGTCGGGTGATCCCGGCGTCGCCGTCCGCGTGCGCCTCGTGCAGGACGACGACAGCGCCCTGGAGCAGTCGATCGGCAGCCTGGGCGCGGAGTATCGGAGCTTTCCCCTGCACTTCCGGGCTTCCGCGGTCAGCGACAACGCTCACCTGGAGATCGTCGGGCAGGGGAAAGGAACGTTCGAGGTCGGCGCCGTCTCCCTCATGCCGGCGGACAACCTGGATGGGTGGCGCGCCGACGTGGTGGAGCTGCTGAAGCAGCTCGACTCTCCCATCTACCGCTGGCCCGGCGGCAACTTCGTAAGCGGCTACAACTGGCGGGACGGGATCGGACTACGGGACACCCGGCCTCCACGGCAAAACCCCGCGTGGCACGGCGTGGAGCCAAATGACGTGGGAATCCACGAGTACATGGAACTCATGAGGATGATCGGCTCCGAGCCCTACATCGCGCTCAACACCGGGCTGGGCACCGTGCAGGAGGTGGCCGAGGAGGTGCAGTACTGCAACGGTTCCGTGGACACGCCCATGGGCCGGCTGCGAGCGGCCAACGGCCATCCCGAGCCATTCGGCGTGACCTGGTGGGCGGTGGGAAACGAGATGTACGGCGACTGGCAGCTCGGCCACATGCCCATCGAGGACTACGTGAAGAAACACAACGCGGTGGTGGACGCCATTCGCGCCGTAGATCCGGACGCCCGGGTCGTGGGAGTCGGTTCCGTGGGTCCGTGGGACCAGGCGATCCTCCGCGGGAGCGCGGATCACATGAACCTAATCAGCGAGCACATCTACCGCAAGGATCTCCCGGGCGTGGACACCCACTCCCGGCAGCTTGCCGCCGATATCGACCGCGTGGCCAGCGCCCACCGGGCCTACCGGGAGACGATTCCGGGCCTGGCGGGAAAGGACATCCGCATCGCCATGGACGAGTGGAACTATTGGTACGGCCCTTATATCTACGGCGAGCTGGGCGTACAGTACCACCTCCAGGACGCGCTGGGTATCGCGCGGGCGCTGCACGCGTTCTTCCGTAACAGCGACCTGTATTTCATGGCCAACTACGCCCAGACCGTCAACGTGATCGGAGCCATCAAGACGTCAAGGACGGCCGCTGTGATCGATGCCACCGGGCTGGCCCTCCAGATGTACCGCGCCCACTTCGGCTCCCTGCCGGTAGCCGTCACCGGAGACACGAAGGGCTTGGACGTCTCCGCGGCGCTGACCGTGGACCGCCGCGCCCTCACGGTGGCGATCGTCAACACCGCCGCGACCCCCGCCCGGATCGCGCTCGCCGTCGGGCCGAGCCGGTTCGGCGGCAAGGCGCAGCGCTGGACGATCACCGGCCCGAATCCCATGGCCGGCAACGTTCCCGGACAGCCGCCGGATGTCGTGTTGAAGGAGGAAGCAGTTGCGCCGGCAACGACGAGTCTAGTTGCCGCCAGCTATTCCGTGTCGCTGTATCGGTTCGAGCTGCAGTAGGGAGCGCGGCAGGAGAGCTTCGCGCGCCCTCTGGCTAAGCTTCAGGTCCTTGTGCGTGCTCAAGAAACCCGCCTCTGGAAGGAGAAAGGAAGAGCTGCGGGGACACACTACTCCCCCGGAGCCGAGACAAAAGGGACAGATTGTCAATCAAGCGAAACTGGGGCGAACCCCGGCGGGGATCGGCTGGGCGCCCCCGACCGATCTTCACCAGGCGGGGAATGATCTTACGGACCTCCGCCGGTTCGGTGATCAACGCAAGGATCCGCATCGGGGCCGAGCAGCGGGAACAGACCAGCGGATCGACCTCGTAGACTTGGGTGATCAGCCTCGCCTACCCTAGCGGGCATCTACGACAGATCGAGCGGCTTTCCTTGTCGGAGACAGAGTAGGCCACTTCGGCTTCGTAGGGCTGCACGTCTTGATCAGCCCGCTGTTGTTGCCTCTTCCATCCCGGAGGAGCCGGCAGCATCACATACGGTTTGTCCGGCCATTCGCCCTTGCTGCAGGAGGCATACAGGCCATAGCGGCGGATATTCTGGCAGCCTTTGGGGGGGATACACACCGAAGCATACAAAGTTATGCTTGACAAAATATAGAATTCCCATTAAAATGATTTGGATCATGAGAATTGATTTAAAAATGAAATAAGCTGGGATTAACCAATCATTTCAATAGGAGGTGTTGTATGAAAGAGAAGTGCAAGAACATCTGGATCTTTGCAGCAATCGCGGCGTTGCTGCTGGCGGCGATGCCCGTGTGCGCCGGAGGCGGGCAGGAGGGCGCTGCAACAGGCGCGCAGACGGCTGCTGTCACAATGGGTCCCGGGGGCTATCCGGCGTATACGGGACAGCCCGTGACATTGCAGGAAACGGCTTGGACCAGCAACGAGAACTATTCAAACGATCTTTTCATGGCGGCGTATCCCCAAATTAAGGTGGAGTGGACGAACGCCGGCGTCAACTATGAACAGATCTTGACGGCGACGGCCGCCGGAGCCGGACTTCCCGACGTGATCATGAGTGAATACACCTATGCCCCGCAGTTCATGACATACGGAAGCTTCCAAGCCATGAACAAGTGGGTGTCCCGGGCTACCTACCTGAAATACTATCCCGAGGTGACGTTGAAATGGTGCGCCATGGACGGCCAGATCTATGGCACGCCTCAGGACAGCGGTGCGTGCACCATGGTCTACAGGAAGGATATCTTCGACAAGTACAGTCTGACCGTGCCCAAGACATGGGCGGAGTTTGCCACCCAGGCCGCAAAGCTGCACGCCGCAGATCCATCCATTTCGATGATCTCCTATCCCTCGAATTTTGTACTCGTGACCATGGGATTGGTATGGCAGGCCGGAGGGAAGATGTTCGACTACGCAAACGGGAAGTGGTATATCGATTTTACCAACCCGACCGCCACCAAGGTATTCGAGTTCTGGCAAAAACTCTTTAGGGATGGATCAGTCACCGCGGAAGCGTGGTGGAACGCGGACTGGTACAAGGGGCTCGCCGACGGCAAAGCGGCCACGGTCGTTTGCGGCGGATGGTTCCCGGAATGGCTTCAGTTGAACTGCAA
>Ga0315554_1001936_pt1 | contig 12145 bp, 11 predicted proteins | sample SalMarSW160370MG_FD_202114 | JGI IMG/M metagenome (GOLD analysis project Ga0315554, IMG submission 202114) | Salt marsh sediment microbial communities from the Plum Island Ecosystem LTER, Massachusetts, United States - Salt Marsh Sediment SW1603-70 ... | reverse complement strand
GAAAAGTAAGGCTGTTATGCCGTAAAATACGATGTAAGTTACGCTTTTGACACTGAAATTACCAATGTGTATAGAATAGTAACAATTTCATAAGTTATTCAGAGCTCTCAATTGCTTACCCAAACTAGAGTTGGTTGAGGAATCAAGCATTTTTAAGTTACTTTTCAGATTTGGATTTTTAAGAGTACCAGAAACTTGCATATCTATAATGTGATCTACATGTCTATTTTTTATCATTTCTTCCGCTTGTTCAGCCGCTTTTGCAGGACTAAGGCCTTGTGCTTCAAATCTGCCTATTAGACGTCCTTTTAATGCCCTTCGATAAGCCGCCTGTGCTACCTTTGCTTTATTTTTCATACCAGAAGTGTCGCCGACATACACCAAGCTCTTATTGCGTGCCGCGTTTTGTAGTTGACGTGCTTTTCTCCAAAAGTCTTTTACGGATCCAGTCTTGTATGTCAAGGTAATTACATTTCGAGCGGCTGATCTAAAAGTGCTTAACATGTTGCGAATCGCCCAAATGTCCATGGCGATGATTCCGCTCATTTGGCTCATATCACCGCCGTTACAGGCTATGAACATATCTAAGGCCTCTTGGCTGGTAGCCAACAATAATAAATTCGTTATTGCAAGTAAGCCCATCAATACCGCAGCTACCTTAGATGTCATAGTCCAATACATGGCGATGTTTATCCCTAACATCATCTTATCTATGACATTTGCAACAAATGTACTAAGCGCACTAAAAAACTGACCTGATGGGTCTATTCCGTTTGTGGGATTTGCGTGGCAGTAGAGATATTTGTGAAGGCTCTGCGGGTCCTAGGTGTTGTCGCTGAATGGGTCGACGCGGTTGAATCGGCCGTTGAGGGGATTGTACCAGCGGGCTCTTAGATAGTATTGCTGTGCGTCGGAGTCGAAATGTTCGCCCGTGTACAATAAACTTGTGGCCTGAGCGGGTGTTTTGCCCGGATTACTCTGGGCTGATGATTCGTCCTGTAACAGCACACCGTAACTATCGTAGCTGAAATCATCGATGATACTTGTGCTGCCGACGCTGCCTGAAACCAATTGCCTTGTCGAGCCATGTCCATCGTACAACAAATGCTCGGCAGGGTCGCTGTCCTCAGCTTGTGTCAGAACGTCATCACCGATTGTATATGTCTTTAGCGTACCGTCGGTATTTTCTTCCAGCGTATGGGTGTAGCCTGTATGATTGTAAGTATCTACGAGGTAGGTAGTTACAATCGGTGAACCGTCCGGGTCTTCAATCTTTTGTACTCGTATTCCCTCATCATTGTATTTGTATTCTACTACTGTTGTGGTGCTTGATAAGTAATCGACTGTAGTTACACGACTCAGACGGTTCTGTAGATTGTACTGGTAGGTGACTTCTTCGACTTTCGTATCGTCGCTGCCTGTTCCAGGTGTTCCGTTGGTATCCCATGTGATTTTCTTTATGACGGAGCCGTTGTCATCATAGCCGAGTGTAAAGTTACCCGTTCGGCCTGTGCCGTCCCACTGGCCGTATTCTATGACCCTATCAGCCTGACCCCACGTACTGACCCCAAGTCCGCTGTACTGCACAGAAGCATTGGCAAGCTGCTCAAAACCGGCAGGGCTTATCAGCATGACGTAGGCTATCAGGGAAGACTTTTACCGCACTAAATTTTTATGGAATTATCAAAGAGCAGGCTTTATAAAAGCCATTCCAAAATCCCTTAAAACTACGTTATCAGTGGAAAACCGTAATTTTGCATAGTTTTTGGGATAGGTTCTAATTATTTTTAACGATTCGAGAAGTTAGTTCATTCTTAGTATCATTTCTGTACAGCAGCACACTGTCTCATTTAGTAGAAAGCTGCCCCTGCCGGTTATCTTGTCCTATCCGCAACTTTATTGCAGCCTCTTGATAACTTATTCCAGACTTATTTGGTTTTAGGTGTTGTTCAATTACAATCGCGTTATCGGTATACCAGTTTCTGTCATAGACAGGAACGTCTAACTCTTGACAATAGGAAACAAGCATCTCGACCGTAAAACGGTCAGTTTTTCGATATGATTTATAAGCCTTTTCATTTTCGAATGGCTGTTTTTCACCAAACCGATAAAAACACCATCGCCCGGCATCATTGATTAATTGTACTCCAAAAACGGGGTCTTTATTATATGGTGTTTTTCTAGTTCGATATTCTAAAACACGAGCGCCCCAAGCACCTGACCTTTGGTCTTTACTGATTGTATTCGGAATATTGCAAACATAATATCCAGCAACTCCTAAATCTTCAGCGGCTCTCCACGTCGGTAACTCTACTGCACCTGACAAGAAATTATTAAACAACACTGTCTTTCCATCTTTTGTTTCAAACAGCAAAAATTTAGTTAAACAACCGATCGGTTCTAAATTCAATAAGCCCTCATCTATAGACTTCTTCTCCTGATATATCCCACCAAGTTTATCGTTGGGAATATACTTAGGTTGAACAATCTCTGCCACAGATTTCGGAGAAGCTTCTATTACTCCTATATACCATGTAATGGGTTGATATTTGTAATACAGGTCCATAATCACCACGGCACTATAGTATAATTCCCAGCGTCGTCAAACCATTTCAGGGTGATCACAGCTTCTGGATCATTTGTCTGAATTCGGGCAGCTCTTGTATATAACCTATCAAGTCGTGTATCATATTCAAAATGTCTTGCGGGTTGTTCTGTGAATATCCCTTGATTATCTGGCCTATTCCATCCCTTTTGAATAATGTTTCCATCATTCAAGATTCCAGATTGACGTTGGTCTACTCGCACCTCTATGGCACCTTGTTTATACAATCTCTGCACATCCCGGTTCTTTTCAGCATTAATATAACTGTTTTGTGCTACGGGTCGAGAGGTTGCTTTCGGCGGAGGCGCTGGTCTTCCGTCAACAGCCCTGTCGCGCGGCAGGCGCGCGGTGTTTTGCGGTGGTTGTGGTTTTACTCTGGGGTCCGGCAAGGTTGAAAGTAAACCCAGTGCCACGACACTTAATACAAACCCAACTCCGGAGTAATATCTGACAGATTCTATATAATCTTGTAGATCACGGGGTAGGTATCCCCACTCAATCAGTTGTAATCCAAGATTTGATGCAGCATACAACCCTGCACATACAAGTGCACTTGTAGTAAAAAAATCAAGAATAGCCCCTCCATATATTATCCAAAGAGTCGTTGCGCGAATGAAAATATTAGTCAACAAACCGCTTATGCTAAAGTCAATAAGGTTACCCGAAGGATCGGTGGCGTTTATCGGGTTTGCGTGGCAGTAGAGGTATTTGTGCAAACTTTGGGGGTCTTGGGTATTGCCGCTGAATGGGTCGATGCGGTTAAACCGGCCGTTGAGTGGATTGTAATACCGCGCGCGGAGGTAATACATCTGCGCAGATTCGTCCCACTGCTGGCCGGTGACAATACTTCAGCACACATTCAGCACCAAAGCCTTATGGAATTATCAAAGAGCAGACTTTTATAAAGTAGCTGTCTTTAAATTTGTTTTCTATTAAGAATATCAATAAGTATCAAAATAATTTTTCACTAGACTTCTTTTGTTTCTATAACCATTCTGCTCCCACAGCATAATCGTTATCATCTTCAAAAGGACGTATTCCTAGTCCTTTCTGGAATAGCGCATCTAGAAAAACAGCTAATTGATCTGGAGTAGCTTTTGCAATTGATATTTTTCCGTTTGTAACAGAAATTGAAAGAATCTCATTATTTAATCCAGCAAATCTTAGAATAGCGTCCAAATCAATTTCACGGTCACCAATATCGAAAGTATGACCTAACATATGAACGTTTTCTATGTGATATGATTCAGGAGAAGACCCTTGGCCTTGTGCGCTGAAAATAATCCATTTGTCCCAATTTTTAAGTTTATAAAGCCTTTTTATTGCAGATTTGATTGCCTGAAGCGCGTTACTATGTTCACCAGTTGGATGTTCCATGAAGGGTTTTACTTTTGAGCCGCAGCCCGAATTTCTATTGTGACCAATTTTTAAAAATGTGAATAATCTCATTTTGGATCCCATTTCATCTTATCTGTTTTTTTATTTCCAAGACTATTTTTATAACAACGAAATCAATAAAACTTTAACATAAATCACATAGGTCAAATATGTCACAATATCTGTGTAGTATATACGCCCTACTGATTCATAGCTTTCTTTCTCATGGTCCTGGCTTTTCAAATTCATGCCCCATATTACCAACAGGATCTTCTATTTGAAACCATTCAGCATGGCTATTCACCCAATCATTGAATTCTTTTTGTGTCATACTTCGACCGAGCGCTTCTTTGACTAATCTTCTATGTTCATTACCATATGTGTGCCCAAATTGGTATTTGCCTTCTATAACTTTTCCTGTATTAGCGTCAACGTAACTGCCATCCGCAGTCTTCTTAGCATTATTTATGATTTCTTCACGTAGCTTTTTTCTCATATAGGGCCTATTATAACCCTTGTCTCGCATTTTTGAAATATGTCTGGCAATTCTACCAAGAACTACGGCCAAAATAACTGATGCTGTTAGAACTCCTAAATAATGAGCAATTTCAGCGCGAGATATATCTTTATTTAACGCCATTTTCCAAGATAGTCTTATCGAAGAGATCAACGACCAGATAGAAAATACCACACCAATAAATGCTAAAACTCGCCTTCCTAATTGCTTAATTGCTGGTTTTATTAAGGCACCAACTGCGGTTCCCACACCAAGAGCGATCGCAGCTTCTTTCCATGTAGCCAAGCTAAATAATTCTGATAAATACTCCAATGGGCTTACACCTTGCTTGACTGCAACAATAACACCTGTGGCGACCGGAATAAATATTGAAAGCATTGTCGCGATAATGCTTACGACGGAACATACTTCTACAAAAGTCCCAATACCATATCCACTTAAATCAGCAGCGTTGATGGGATTGGCGTAGCAATACAAATACTTATGTAATGACTGAGGATCTTCGGTGTCACCTGAGAACGGATCCGTCCTGTTAAATAAACCAGCGTAGGGGTTATACCAGCGGGCTCGCAGATAGTATTGCTGTGCGTCGGAGTCGAAATGTTCGCCTGCGTATAACAAGCTCGTAGCTTGCTGTGATACCTTGCCGGGATTCGCAGAGGCTACAGAATCATCCTGCAGCAATACACCGTAGCCGTCGTAACTGTAGCTTTTAGCTATAGTTACAGAACCATCATATTCGGCAAGTTGACGTGTAGAACCGTGGCCATCGTACAAGAGATACTGAGTTTCACCATTGGTACTTTGGGCAATGACGTCGTCGCCGATAAGGTAGGTTGTCAGTGAATCCGGCACGCCGGATGTGTCCGTACCGTTATAAGTTTTTTCCTCTAAAGTCTGAGTGTAGCCTGTGTGGTTGTACTCATCGACAAGATAAACAATCGTTAAATCATCGGCTTGATGTGTGTCGTTGATTTCACTCCAGGTATGTTTGATTATTCTGATGCCGTTATCGTTGTATGTATATTCTGTAAACTCCTCTATCTTATCGCCTGCATCATCATATTGACGAACAATTTGCGCAAGACGATTCTGAAGGTTGTAATTGTAGATAACAGTTTCTTTGACTGCCTGCGTTGAAGTGACTTTTGTGGTCTTGCTAATTACTGAACCGTTGACATCGTAAGTATATTCGATAGTTGTATCACCATTAGCCCATGTTGCTGTGCTGAGGTTTGTATACTGAACATCGGCTTGTGCAATGCTGTGGAATTCTTCAGGGCCAAAGAGCATTACAAAGGCCATCAGTAAACAGATACCCTTGCGCGGTACGCGCAGCCGTAAGCGCGTCGGCTTGCCATAACACAAAACGAGCCTTCGAACCACACCAACCACGCCGGGTGCGAATAACATCACGGGCAAAAGCACCATCAGCAGTACGAACAGGTATCGTGACCATACAGAAGGCAAGCCTACAAAGAACGCTCGTATCGGGCCGACTTTATTGCCGTGTAAGTCCCGGTAGTAAAATGACTTGCCGCCGGCAACGCTAAAAGTCTATGGAATTATCAAAGAGCAAAGTGGATTCTAAAAAGTACAAAAAGATTAAGCTAATTCATGCAACAATGGGCCACTTGTCTCCTTATTATAATTGATTTCCTTCTGTAACTTGCTGGAGTTCAATAGCCCAAAAAGATCCGGTTTTCATGGCCATCTCATCAATCTGAGCTATATAATGGACGGCCTGAGCTTTGGCATCAGAAGGAATATCACCATCCAAGTATGCGTCCTCACCCCTTTCTTGTATTACTGAGTTCACAAACTCACGATAATAAAAGAGTGATTCTGCTAGTTGAGGAATCGATGAATTTACAAATTTTTTTCTGTACTCTGCGTTGTGGTCTAACAAGATCACTGCGCCATTCTCAGATTCATCTATACATATAGGATCTCCGGCACCATTGCAGCCAATCACTCGGTATACTGAGTATCCAGATGGCAGTCGATAAAGAGCAGAAGCACTTGGAAACCATCTTTTGGAGCCTTGTGGTCCAAAAGATAAAAAAGGAGCCGCTTCTTCGGGAAGTCCCGCTCTAATAAGCCAGTCTTTCATTGGTTTTGGAATGACTAACTGGTCAACCGCCTTTTCTGGCGGAAATACTAATTTGTCACCTGTTTTTGTCCACAGACTTACAAAATCTCTTGCGCTAATCATGGCTCTAACACTACGACCTAACATTTTTATGAATATATAACTCCAAAAACTATAATGTCAACTCTTCAATCCAATAAGCTATATTCAACGCGTATCAACTACAGGTTTAGAGTAATTGAAATCTTTAATATTTTTAACGACTTTTTCCAGTAGCATTTATTACACTCGAATCGTAACCGAGTAATTCATTATATATATTCGGTGGTATAGAGACATTTGCAACCTTTGCGCATTGAATCGCAAGATCCCCGGCAGCTCTATTGTTTTCGATTCTTTGCGATTTGGATAGATTTCTAATATCTGGATTCGGAGGTTCGAAGCCAGCGAGAAGAAGAACAGCCTCTAGAAAACAGTTACCGGAAGCAGCGCAGTACGCTATAACAAAATCTGGTTGTGCGTGGTCTAACAGTTCTACACTACCTGTTTGTGAGTCTATAACAAGAATATCTGCCTCAATGGCGCCTACGTGAATTTTTTTGCGAGAAGCTCGGAAATCATGCTCTTGCATCCCAAGTGTTAGTAGGCCAATCCGAAAATTGGAAGTGTCATAGCAGCAAATTAAGTTGACAAGAGGATCATTATAAAATATTTTCTCTGGTTTTTCTTTTTTGTTCAAAACATAAGAATTTCGAATTTCCTCTGCAACGACCTGTGGATAACCACACTTAATTAAATGGTCCAACGAAGGAGTAAGCTTCGAAAGTTTAAAAACAAATTCATCTGCGTTCATTTTTTCACCTTTTAAGCTAATCTCAATAAGTTTTCAGATGCTCAGAGCTTATAAAGCTGCCTTCCCGGCTTGGTTTTACGGTTTTTACCGGTTCCATTGTCCAAGAACAATTTATTAGGCAGTTTAATAAATTATATTTACCAAAATAACCACTTTTTATTCTATAAGAATATTCTCGAACATACTACTATTGTTTACCTTGATTTGTATGAAAAAATCTTGTCCAAGAATAGTGAACAGTTTGCGGTAATGGTGTCGCATATGGACCCTGACCAATATGATGATGTACTAATGTTTTTCCCATATAGCTTTGATGCTGAGGATGATATTTAATCCATGTAGCATCAACTTTGGGTGATATTGGTTTTGATGCTTGTATTCTTGCAAGGTTTTCTGCACTAAAATATTCAGGGTTAGAATTTTTTATCTGTTTCCAGAAATATGAAGCATTTCGTGCATATCCGGCAGCGTTTGTTGGTGATTTGGCTGGAGCTCCACGCATATCAACTATAGGCTTGGAGTAATAAGATTCCGGTAATTTGCTACAGGCACCCGGCTGGAAAGAACTAGCTGGCGGTGGCTTGGGCATAGTAGCAGTTCTGACTGCACCAGCGAATGCCAAGAAACATATAAAATTGACTGCAAGTATGACCTTATCTGTTGTGTCCATATTTGGCCAATTCTTTACAATGCCAATTATTCCCGCCACAAATGCAGCTAATAGAGTGATTGAGGCTGCTAATGCAAGCGGTCCCGTCAAAAGTGTGACCCCTATAATCAGCCCAAAAACAGCAAGATTTTGAATTACCTGCCATGCGATCGATAGAGGCTCTAAGCCATGTCTTACGCCATTGTATATGGTGGTTGTTGTTATAATCGCCATCGCAGTTATAGCGATTCCCATCATAACACCAGTAATATTGTATCCAAAAAGTATCATATCCCCGCTGGGGTCAACATTATTGATTGGATTGGCGTGGCAGTAGAGGTATTTGTGTAACGACTGAGGATCAGAGTAATTTCCGCCAAATGGGTCGATGCGATTAAACCGGCCATTGAGAGGATTGTAATATCGCGCGCGGAGGTAATACTGCTGGGCGTCGGTGTCGAAGTGTTCACCAGCATACAATAAATTTGTAGCCTGTTGTGAGGCTTTGCCGGGATTATTCTGTGCTACAGCATCATCCTGCAGCAATACACCGTAGCCATCGTAACTGTAGCTATCAGCTATAGTTACAGAACCGTCATATTCGGCTAATTGACGTGTAGAACCGTGGCCGTCGTATAGCAGATATTGAGTATTGCCATCCGTACTTTGGGCAATGATGTCATCACCGATTAAGTATGTGCGCAATGAATCCGGCATGCCGGATGTGTCTGTGCCGTTGTAAGTTTTTTCCTCTAAAGTTTGAGTGTAGCCTGTGTGATTGAAAGAGTCGACTAAGTAAACAACTGTCTTTTCATTCTGGATGCTTTGGCCATAGGGAATATCATAGCTGTAAGCTTTAACTCTTATGCCTTCATCGTTATAAGTATATTCAACGATGCGCTTATCACCGTTCTCATCTTCAGTGGTGACCTTAGCCAAACGATTCTGCAGGTTGTAATTGTAGATAACAGTTTCTTTGACTGCCTGCGTTGAAGTGACTTTGGTGGTCTTGGTTTCGACCGAACCGTTGGCATCGTAAGTATATTCGATAGTTGTATCACCATTAGCCCAGGTTGCCGTGCTGAGGTCTGCGTACTGGACATCGGCTTGTGCAATGCTGTGGAATTCTTCAGGGCCAAAGAGCATTACAAAGGCTACCAGCAGACAGATGCCTTTGCGCGGCACGCCAAGTCTCAGGCGCGTCGGCCTGCCATAACACAATACGAGCCTTCGAATTACCCCAACCACGCCGGGCACAAAGAGCATCACGGGCAAAAGCACCATCAGCAGCACAAACAGGTAACGTGACCATAACGAAGGCAGGCCCATGAAGAACGCACGTACAGACCCAATTTTGTGACCCTGACTATCGCGATAGAAATAACCACCGCCGGCGGCATAGGCGTAATACTGCTCGTTGCCTGCACCGAAGCCATAGACCGGTCCGCTGTGCGTCTCTTTTATAAGCCGGTCTGTATTGGGGTCGTAAGTATAATCTGTGGTCAGCGGCTGGCCATTGACGTTGACAACCCGCTGAGTACGATTGCCCGCTAAGTCATAGGTATAATGAGAATCGTAGCCGTCACCATCTGAATCGGCAATTTCCTGCGTTAAACGATTGAGGTTGTCATAAGTGTATACAATTCTGCGGTCTTCATTGGCAGGGAAGTTCTCATCGAGACTATGTCGCATGCCGTCGGCTTTGAGGGTGTAATTATATGTGGCAAGACTTACTGCGCCGGTTTTTTGCTGCAGCAGGTCGGTAAGGCGATTCATGTTGTCGTAAGTGTAACCGGTTTTGATTTCGTAACCTGCCGACCCATCCAGCTCAAGCTCCATATAGTCACGATTACCGACCTCGTCGTAGTAGTAAAAGGCTGATTCCGAGGCGGCCTGCACTTTTGCGAGTCGGCCGAGTTCGTCATACAGGAAATTAGTATCGGTATTGGAACTATAGGTCCGCGCCTTTCGGCCGGTTATCTCGTTGTATTCGTAATTGATAATCCCTTCCGGAGAATCAATCTGAGTGATATTACCTTCGTTATCGTAAGTGTTTACTTGTCAAAGAGCTACTAGACCTTGAACTGCTATACCTATTAGAATAATCTCTTTACAAGAACTTATTATTCCGCTACTCGTATAGATCCCAAAATTTCCGAAAAATCTTTGATATCAAATTCCCTCACACCAGTTATTTCAATAACTATGCAATGGGATTTGACAGATGTTATAATCACTCCATAGTTTTTCCCAATAAAAGTCCCGTCCATTTTATGATGCATAACCATACTAACAATAGCCGCATTATCCCTAAAAAACATTTCTCCTAAATATGTTATTCTTGTCATACCACCATCATAAGTCCGGCAATTGGTTGCCTGCCGTATTAGATCTTCCATGCAATCGGACGAAAAGAAAGCTATACTAATGAAAAAACCGCTATCTATCTTCAAATTATAGGATCCACCTTTTTTGTGGCATTTAAGCTTCATATGCGAAGGATACTCTATAAATAGCCGTCCGTCAGAATAGGCTTTTAATTTCTCTGTCTTATTCATTTGCATTTTTCCACTTTAATAGAAACTGTCGAATATATATTCAAATTGAATACAAAAATCAAGTATTGTCAAAGACCAAATTAAATTGGAACAGGCACTACTAAAAACGGCTGTGGTGTTGTTTTTAATATCCATCGACAAAAAGCTCCAAGATATCCACCCTGTATGAAATTCTGATGAATGGGAACTGCTTCTCCCCGGGCACCACGACCTCCTTGGAAAGTAGATGCGTAGGGGAATTCATCTATTGACCAACGGCCGGGCCTTCTTAAGTGGCCGTATCTTGCTTTGACAAAGCTTCTATTTGCTCTGGCTTTTATTGGATCTGCAAGGTAATATAGCACGAACCAGCTGGGATTTCTTGATAGACATCGCATATTGAAATCGAATATTTCTGAAAAGAACGTTCTGAAAAATACAAATTTCTTAAATTTAAGAAGTTTTTTTAATTCCCTTCCGGTTTTCTTTGCAGACTCGATCGCCTTCTTTATAGCTCTTTGAACAGCTTCTTTATTTCGTTGAATTGCATTTGCGATTGTAGATAAACCTGCTGCAATATAGTCATCAATTAGATCATAAACGATATGAATTGATGTGACAACAACCAAAGCAAGAAGTGCAGATACTATAAACGGAAATGCCATAGTTATTAATTCGCCTACAACCATGCCCACAGTAAGTTGGCTTGCATTAGTGTAATCCATTCCTGTCGGATCAATTGCGTTTATTGGGTTTGCGTGGCAGTAGAGATATTTATGAAGCGATTGAGGATCGGAGTAGTTGCCGCTATATGGGTCTACGCGGTTGAATAAGCCGTTTGACGGATTATACCACCTCGCTCGCAGGTAATAATTCTGGGAAGAAGAATCGCGATATTCGCCGGTGTAAAGCAGATTCGTAGCTGTTTGTCTTTCGCCTCCAAGCATCACGCCATAAGCATCGTAGCTGTATGACTCATCGGGAACTAACGAACCGCTGCCATTACTAAGCTGTCTCGTACTACCATGGCCGTCATAAAGTAAGTACTGCGGGTCAGTGATGTTAACAGCTTGTGCTAATACATCGTCGCCAATAACGTAGCAGGTGGTATCGGTTCCGTCATCTTCAACAAAGGTTTGAGCATAGCCTGTGTGATTATAGGCGTCTATCAGGTAGGTTGTGGTGACACCGCCAACGGTCTTTGCGATGCGATTGCCGTCGGGGTCATATTCATATTCCGTAACAGTAATACTGCCGTCGTCAACGGTCATCTTCGCCAGTCGACCTTGCAGGTTATATTCATAAGTGACGACTTCGAGAGTTTCCTGAGAGGTGATTTTTTTGGTGGTTTTACTCGTGACCGAGCCGTTGTCATCGTAGGTATAAGTGATAGCGCGATTGCCGCTTGCCCAGTCGGTGGTAGCTAATTGGCTGAACGCTATATCAGCCTGTGATAGCTGATAAAAACCTTCCGGGCTGATGAACATTATATAGGCAATAAGGAGAATCAGGCCT
>Ga0315554_1001935_pt1 | contig 12150 bp, 9 predicted proteins | sample SalMarSW160370MG_FD_202114 | JGI IMG/M metagenome (GOLD analysis project Ga0315554, IMG submission 202114) | Salt marsh sediment microbial communities from the Plum Island Ecosystem LTER, Massachusetts, United States - Salt Marsh Sediment SW1603-70 ... | reverse complement strand
ACCACCGACTCATCGCCTCCATTCTATACTACTTGTGGAGTCTTGACCACACACGTAGACTCTGTCGTTCTCACCGGTTACAACATCTTTGATTGCTGCTCCTGATGCTAAATTTGGCTCTTTTTATTTATTTGGCATCATATCGGAATAGGCCTCTAAGGGAAGTGCGATGGCCTCTTCCTTCTCTGTTGGATCATCTGTTAAGTAAACGATAAAGTGACCAGGCCTGAATTCCTAGATATAGAAACGACTTACCCGATATTTCGTTACAGTATTAATGATTAGGGCAGCAATCAATCAAAGGGGTAAACAGGGTATTAACTGGTAATTTCATCCCGAGCCTGAAATTTTCGCGGCAATCTTACCATGGATCAACCATATTTCTACGTAAAAGGTCATCTTTGAGCAATGACCTCTGTCACTTGTAAATCGGCTCAAAATACTCTAAAATATCAACGACAAATTCTATCATTAAAATCAAAAACGGAGAGATTTTCATATGCAGATAACACGTCAAGCCGATTATGCCCTTCGTGCGGTTCTTTACTTGGTCGATCTAGGATCTGAGCGCCGGGCAGCGACAAGTCAAATTGCTGAAGAACAAAACATTCCGCCTTCGTTTCTAGCAAAGATTGTCTCCCAATTATCGGTGGCAGGGTTGCTTCAGACTTCTCGCGGCGCTCGTGGCGGTGTTTCGTTAGCACGTCCTCCAGATAAGATTTCCTTATTGGAGGTCGTTGAGGCGATCGATGGTCCTATTTTGCTCAACGAGTGCGTGGTTGATAGTGGCGCTTGTGTATTTGGTGAAAACTGTGCCTTACGCCCAGTCTTTTGTGACGCCCAGGCTGAGCTGGTCAATCGCCTTGAGCGGACTACTTTTGATAAAGTTGCCCATACAAACGGTAAACCAGTAGCTGTCTAAATAGATAGGTTAGCCCTGGGGCACTTGCACGAGATGAAATTTGCGGTATGATGTAGGCAGAGCGAGGTGCAGAATGCCTAGCGGAATGCCTATCAACCGCCAATGGATTTATATCCTCAGAAATGGTACTCCCGTTTTTGATTGGGGAGACGGGTTGGCTCAAGACCTGATGAGTGGAGATTTTCTCGACTACGAAAAAAATGACATCAGCCACCCCATTCAGGATAATGAGTTGGAGATGCTGAAACGTGCTGGCAGGGTTGAGCGTTTTGATGCAGGTCAGGTTTACGTTTTTTCTATGCCGGAACCGCCGCACCGTACCTTGGATTGAACCCTTTACGTAATAATTTTATCAGTTTGGTAGGACTCTCTCTAAAGAATCGTACTTTTATAGGTAAGATTTCCTTCGTTTATTAGTAGTTTATAAATATCGCCTTATTTGTAATCACTGTTGTCGGATCATCCCCTCCGGGCTTATAATCTGCCTGAGAGGGGATTTCTTTTTATAAAGGAGGTCATTATGTCCAAAGCACGAACGGTGCACGCTCCCCGAGGATCAAATATAACTTGCAAATCCTGGCTTATTGAAGCTCCTTACCGCATGATTCAAAATAATTTAGATCCAGAAGTGGCCGAACAGCCCCAAGATCTAGTAGTGTACGGTGGTCGTGGCAAGGCAGCCCGTGACTGGGAAAGTTTTGAGGCGATTTTAGAAGCTTTGAGAAGTCTAGAGGTCGATGAGACTCTACTTGTGCAGTCGGGAAAACCGGTGGCGGTTTTTAAAACCCATCCTGATGCGCCCCGAGTGCTGATAGCCAATTCCAACTTGGTTCCCCATTGGGCTACCCAGAAACACTTTGATGAATTGGCCGCCAAGGGTCTGATCATGTATGGGCAAATGACGGCAGGCTCTTGGATTTATATAGGTACGCAAGGAATCTTGCAGGGAACCTACGAGACGCTGGGCTCACTGGCCGGACAGCGCGGCTGGCCCTCGTTAAAAGGCAAATTTGTGCTGACCGCAGGACTTGGTGGTATGGGCGGTGCCCAGCCATTGGCTATCACCATGAACGAAGGGGTGGGTTTGATTGTAGAGGTTGATCCAGACCGCGCCCAACGCCGGAAAGAGATGGGTTATGTCGATCTGGTAGTGGACACCCTTGAAGAGGCTATGACCCTGGTCGAAGAGGCAGTAGAGAAAGAAATCCCTAAATCCATTGGATTAGTCGCTAACGCAGCTGATATCTACCCTGAACTAGCCGTGCGAGGTGTGATTCCTGACGTTGTAACCGACCAGACACCGGCACATGATGTCATGATGTACGCTCCCACCGGCCTAAGCCTTGCAGAGGCAGAACGCTTACGCATGGAGGATCCGGACGAATATACCCGCCGCTCCATGCAATCTATGGCTCGCCAGGTGGAGGCGATGTTGGCGTTCCAGCAGCGGGGTGCAGAGGTTTTTGATTATGGCAATAATTTACGCCAGCGGGCCTATGATTATGGCGTGAAGGACGCCTTCAACTATCCGGGTTTTGTGCCTGCTTATATTCGCCCGCTCTTCTGCCAGGGGAAGGGTCCTTTCCGGTGGGTGGCGCTCTCTGGCGACCCAGAAGATATTTATATGACCGATGAAGTCGTCAAGGAGCTCTTTCCTGAGGACGAGCACTTGCATCGCTGGTTGCGGATGGCACGGGATAAAATCCCCTTCCAGGGTCTACCTGCACGCATCTGTTGGCTTGGCTATGGCGAACGGGCTCTGGCAGGGCAAGCTTTCAATAATTTAGTGGCAGAGGGGCTTGTCAAAGCGCCCATCGTGATTGGGCGCGATCACCTCGATGCCGGTTCGGTGGCTTCTCCCAATCGTGAGACCGAAGGGATGCTTGACGGCAGCGACGCCATTAGCGATTGGGCTATCTTAAACGCCTTGATCAACGCGGTGGGGGGAGCGACTTGGGTATCGTTTCACCATGGCGGTGGCGTGGGTATCGGTTACAGCCAGCACGCCGGGCAAGTGATCGTCGCTGATGGTACCGAGGCTGCTGCCCGCCGTCTCAAGCGCGTTCTGACCACGGATCCGGGTTTGGGCATTGTGCGTCATGCCGATGCCGGCTACCCAGAGGCTATCGCAGCTGCCAAACGACACGGTATCAAGATGCCTATGCTCAAGTGAATATCACCGCAGCACTTCTCTCTATGGTAAGTCAGCCCTAAACCCGAAATCACGATATCATGGGAAAATATGAGTTCCCTAAAGAAATCTCCTTTGTCCTTGTTCTTCGTTATTCTTGGACTTATCGCCATTATGACCGCGCTTGGTCCGGCGGAAAAAACACTAGGCGCTAATGTCAGGGTGGTATACCTGCACGGTACCTGGGTGTGGACAGCATTGGCTGCTTTCGTGTGCGCGGGTGTTACCGGCCTGGCAGGAATGGTAACCCGACGTCACAGCCTGAACCTCTGGTCAAGAGCTTGTGGGCGCACTGGTTTGCTCTTTTGGATCACTTACCTGCCCATCTCCTTATGGGCAATGCAGACCAACTGGAACGGCCTCTTCTTGGCTGAACCTCGCTGGCGTCTGGCGGTGATATTCGCATTTGGTGGATTAGTTCTGCAAATTGGCTTGGCTTTGCTGGATGAAGCCATTTGGGATTCTGCGCTCAACCTGGTATTTGCGGCTATTTTAATGTTGGCTTTGCAGAATACGCAGCAAGTGATGCACCCTCCTGCTCCTATGTTGACCTCCAATGCCTGGCGTATCCAAACCTATTTTGGAGCCTTGTTGGTGCTCACGCTGCTGGGCGCATTGCAGGTAGCTCGCTGGTGGCGTAAATTGGACCTTGGATGAATGGGGTTAGGAATTCGTGCAGTTGAAGCCTCAAATCGCTAGAGCATTGGAACATCCCCTACGGATCCAGATCATAGCATTCACTGCTACGCGAACGGTGCTTAATACTATGCATCGAATGATCTATCCCTTCCTGGCGGTTTTCGGGCGGGGTTTGGGGGTAGACCTGGTCGTGCTTTCGCTGGCCTTATCGTTTCGCGCTTTGGTGGGAGCGTTCGGTCCTTTCCTGGCTTTAGTGGCAGACCGCAAAGGCCGTAAAACGGGCATGCTCCTTGGGCTTTTTATATTTGTTTTCGGCGCGGGTCTGGTCACCTTCAAACCAACTTACCTTACCTTTCTACTGACTTTAGCCTTGACGCTGATCGGTAAGTATGTTTTTGATCCATCTTTGCAGGCTTACATTGGAGACCGGGTGTCTTATCGCAGGCGCGGTACGGTAATGGCGGCCACAGAAATTGGTTGGTCACTCAGTTTTATCCTGGGTGTCCCCCTAGTGGGCCTGCTGATAGCCCGAATTGGCTGGATGGCGCCTTTTCCATTGCTGGGTTTACTTGGATTCATTGCTTTCGGTCTGCTGGCCTGGATGCTCCCGCGCGATCCCGCACCAACAATTGACATGCCCACTTTGTGGGAAAACTTCCGCGGTGTATTGACTTCACCACCGGCATTAGCAGGCCTATCCATCGGCTTGCTGATCAGCACCGCCAATGAAATTGTAAATTTAATCTTCGGTGTATGGCTGGAGGATTCGTTTGGGATGAAGATCGCCGCGTTGGGAGCAGCCTCCGCGGTTATTGGCCTGTCCGAACTTAGCGGTGAATTGATGGTGGGAGGTTTCACCGATCGTTTAGGCAAATTGCGTGCCGTCATGCTGGGAGTGCTGCTCAATAGTCTTGCTGCTTTAGCCTTACCTTATCTCGGGCGCAGCTTGATGGGCGCCCTGGCGGGGCTATTCTGCTTTTACGTGACTTTTGAATTTACCTTGGTGAGCTGTATCCCCCTCATGACTGAAATCCTACCATCTGCCCGTGCTACCCTGATGGCAGCCAACGTGGCCGGGTTGTCCTTAGGACGCGCCCTGGGGGCATTGTTGTCGCCCCAAATTTATGGGTTGAGCGGATTGTTTCCTTCTTTGCCGGGGATATCGGTAAGCGCCCTGGCGGCTGTGCTCTTCAATTTGCTGGCGTTAATCATGTTGCGTAACCTTGTAAAAGTCGGGGGAGAATAGACCCATACAACCTTACCTTTGGTCCTGGAAAAACGGGCAGCCAGTTTGTCTTTGCAGCACACTTAAAGAGGCTCTAAAAACCACGGCGCCTGGGGAAACACTGAGATGGTAAAGTACTTTCTTAAAGGTATTCGAGCACGAAGAACTGGTCCAACCAGGTAAATTTTACGGCTTACTGATTATTGCCAGCATCTGACGAGCGTTTTCCTGCTCCTGTGCGAAGTAAAGGCGATTACGGAGATAAGCCTATCTGCCGCACTGCATGCCAGGTGCCGCGTGGTAATAGGTTTAATGGGATTGATCCCGCTCGGGTTTTTTCTTTGTGAGGGATTGTCGCAGCTCGCTGCGATGTTCTTTACTCTCCGGTAGGAACCCAGATATTTTTAACCTGAGTAGCTTCGTGTAGAAACTGGTGACCTGCGCCCTGCTCAGGGCCAAGCCAATCGCGCTTGATGCCGTAAGAAACCCAGGTGCGCTTCATATTAGCCGCAGATTCATACTCAACATGGTAGCTGCCCTCACCTGTTCCAAAGTACCAGACGGCGTCCACATCTTCATGCTGGATAAGGGTTTTCACCAGGTGATCGCGATCGCCAGTGACGATGTTGACCACCCCGGGGGGCACGTCGGAGGTGTCCAGCACCTGATAAAAATCGGTGGCGCTGAGCGGGTATTTCTCACTTGGGAGCACGATGACGGTGTTGCCGCGGGCGATGGCCGGTGCCATCAACGAGACGAACGCCAGCAGCGGGTATTCGTCCGGGCAGGCGATGCCGATCACGCCGATTGGCTCGTTGACCGCCACGGTGACACCATGCAGGGTGGTCTCCTGCAACCTGCCACCAAACTTATCCGCCCAAGCGGCATAGGTAAAAAGCCGCTCTACGGCCTTTTCAACTTCAGCCTGGGCTGACTTCAGCGAGCGACCTGTCATAGCCCTGATACGCCTGGCGAATTCGTTGCTGCGAGCGTTCAGGTTCTCTGCGATGAAATAGAGAATCTGAGCGCGGTTGTAACCGTGACGCATGGCCCAACCGGGTTTGGCCGTGTGAGCAGCATGGGCTGCCTCCACGGCATCACGCACATCCTTGCGGTTGCCGTCGCCTACCTGCCCGACGATCTCTCCTTTTGGACCCATTACAACCCGGGTGTAGTGCCCATCGGGTCTTAGCTGCTTGCCAGCGATGTACATCTTGGGTGTGCGATCAACCTGCGGACTTAAATTACTATTGGCCTTACCATTGGTTGGCATGCTTGGACGGGAGGGTGTGTGCGTTCCCCAGTTGGATGACCCTTTGGTTGCTTCAGATAAATCAAAGTCAGGGCGGGGGCGCTCTTGCCAGGCCGGACGAAGGTATTCGAATAAACCTTCTTTTCCACCTTCACGCCCAAAGCCACTCTCGCGGTAGCCGCCAAAACCAGAAGCCGCATCGAAGAGATTAGTGCTATTAACCCACACCGACCCGGCCTTGATCTTACTGGCAACATCTAGAGCCAGGTTGATGTTTTCACTCCAGACGCTGGCAGCAAGACCGTAACGAGTATTGTTTGCCAGGGCAATTCCTTCAGAAGGTGTACGGAAGGTCAGGGATACCAGTACCGGTCCAAAAATTTCTTCCTGCACGGTCTGGGCTGCTGGGTCGAGGCCGGTGATGAGCGTAGGAGGATAGAAGCAACCCTTCTCGGGCATTTTGATGTCTGGCTGGAACAACTCACCGCCCTCTCTAACGCCTATCTTGACCCATCCATCGACGGTGTTCCACTGAGTCTGGTCGACGATGGCTCCAATGTCGATAGCTTTATCCAGCGGGTCACCTACGCGCAAATGTTTCATACGCTCCTTGAGCTTGTGGATGAAGCGGTTTGCGACATTTTCTTGAACGAGCAAGCGGGACCCGGCGCAGCAGACCTGTCCCTGGTTGAACCAAATAGCATCGACGACGCCCTCAATAGCACTGTCAAGGTCTGCGTCCTCGAAGACAATGAAGGGTGACTTACCGCCTAATTCCAGGGAAAGCTTCTTGCCTGAGCCTGCCGTTTGGCGGCGTAGTATCCGGCCAACTTCTGTTGAGCCGGTGAAGGCAATCTTGTCAACATCCGGGTGGGTGACGATCATCGTGCCTGCTTTGCTGCTGCCGGTAACTATGTTAATGACCCCCGGGGGCAGCCCAGCTTCAGCAACGACTTCAGCGAAGAGCAAGGCCGTGAGACGTGTGTATGAGGCTGGTTTGAGCACCACCGTGTTGCCCATAGCGATAGCGGGGGCGATCTTCCAAGCGAGCATCAATAAAGGAAAATTCCAAGGGATGATCTGCCCGACAACGCCAACGGGTTGGTAATCGTGCAATTCGGTCTCCATCAACTGTGCCCAGCCAGCATGGTAGTAAAAATGCCTGGCGAGCAAAGGCACATCGATGTCACGCGATTCGCGAATGGGTTTGCCGTTGTCCATTGACTCGAGCACCGCCAGCAAGCGGTGGTGTTTTTGGATATTGCGAGCGATGGCATAAAGATAGCGCGCCCTTATGAGACCAGGAGTTTCCCTCCAAATTTTAAAGGCCTGCCGAGCGGCTGCCACTGCGGCATCAACATCTTGCTGTCCGGCTTGGACTGTGTCAGCGAGTTTTTCGCCGGTGGCTGGATCATAACTGGGGTAGTATTGGGCATCTCTGGGGGTTATGTATTCATTGTTGATAAACAGCCCAAATTCCCGCCCATGCTCATCCAGCCAGGCGTTGGCAGCAGCTGCAGATTCGGGAGCGGGTCCGTATTCCATCGTCCTGAAGATTTGTAATATGTCCATGTGTCACTCCAATTGGATTCACCCTTCAGATGTTAACCCATCGGCATATGATGGCGGGCGGCATAGTGACCTGTGATGTAATGGTAGAGCTGTCGTTCCAGGTCGGTGAGCAAGCTGCTAGCACCTATGCGGAACAAATCTGGCATTAACCATTCGATACCAAGTTCCTCTTTCATCAAGGCTTGCCAAGCCAGGGTTTGCTTGGCTTTACTGATGCCACCAGCGGGTTTAAAGCCGACCTTGTAACCGGTGCGTTCCCAATATTCTCGAATGGCGCGCGCCATCACCAGACCGAATTCCAATGTGGCGTTGAGGCTCTCCTTGCCAGTCGAGGTCTTGATGAAATCAGATCCAGCCATCATGGCAACCAGGCTGGCCTGGTAAACTTGCTTCAGGGTGCCGAGGTCACCGGTAGCCAGGATGGTCTTCATGTGGGCGGCGCTCCCGCATATCTCGCGGAACTGCTTGACTTCGTCGTAAAGAGCCTGCCAGTTTCCAGTCAGGACGTGGGTTCGGGTAATGACGATGTCGATCTCTCTGGCGCCGGCTTCAATTGCCTGCTCGATCTCGGCGATGCGCTGGGGAAGCGGCGTTTGACCAGCAGGAAAACCCGCCGCTACTGAAGCTACGGGGATGTCTGTGCCTATTAGCGCTTCAACGGCATCCTTGATTCGGATGGGATAAACACAAACTGCACCGACGGTAATATTTTGTTCGTCCGCGCCCAGCGCGGCGAGCATGTCTGGGCGTACGGGTTGCCTGGCTTTAGCACACAGGCGCTTCACCTTGCCAGGGGTGTCATCGCCGGCAAGGGTGGTGAGATCGATACAGGTGATGGCGCGCAGAAACCATGCTGCTTGCCACTCTTTCTTGATGGAACGCCGCGCTGGCAGGCTGGCGGTGCGACGCTCAACAGCACTGCGGTTGACCCGTGCAGCCATTACCCAATCCAGATCAAGTGGCATTCCCAGGTTGCGATCATTTTGGGAGGCCATAAGATAATCCTTATGCTGTAGAATGATGCGCTAAGGAGTGCGCGAGATATCGAATTTTTCTATACACCAAATATACCATGTTGCTTACTGCATTGGGAAAGAAAGCCGGACATCATGTTTCCGGTCTTATATCAACACCCGGCGCGCCAAATTCCACCGATGGAGGTGGAAGGAAATGGTTAACCTTACTGATCAAAGGCGACCTTGTCAAGTTATTATTCTTTAAAAAAGGTTTACAGACCCAGAATCTATCTGCGCTTTTGGGTCTGCTTGACATTTACCAGTAGATTTTGATATGTCAAAGAATTTAATCGATCAAATAGTAACCCCCCTTTTTTAGGGTCAAGCCGAAGTCGAGAAGCGAAATGGGAAATTAGGAAAATTAATCGATGGTTATTACCATCAGCGTGACGAGATTGGATCCATAGTGGATATGAAACTATTTGTCTGGTCGATGAAACTGTCTAATTAAACCCCCCTTGGGTTTTAAGACAGGTCTTTCATCAGTCCATGAGACGATTTGCCTCTAAGCCATAACCAAGTCCTGGTACAGTTTTCAGGTAGATTGGATTGGCAGGATCCGGCTCAATCTTTGAACGTAAGCGGCGTACGAGCTGGCGCAACATATCCCGATCCGCTCCGCGTGGGCCCCAGACGTGATCCATAATAGCGTCGGCAGAAAGTACAAAACTGGCGTTGGTCATCAAATATGTGAGAAGTTTACCCTCCAATGGCGTCAGTGCAATGGGATCGCCTTGGCAAACGCGCACCTCCCGACGGTTAGTGGAGAGGTACAGGTCGCCGACTTGTAAAGGGGCAGGGGTAGATGACTGGCCAGCACGCCGCATTACAGCGTGAGCTCTAGCTACCAGCTGGCGGGGGCTGAAAGGCTTAGCGATGTAGTCATCGGCGCCCAGCTCCAGACCCCGGACCACGTCGTCGTCTTCCCCACGAACTGTGAGCATAATGATGGGGGTATCTGATGTTTGGCGAATCTGTTGACAAACGGTAAACCCATCAATTTTGGGCAGATTAATGTCTAAAACGATGAGATCAGGCTGTTCCTCTTGCCAGCGCTGTAGAGCGGTGGACCCATCATACGCCTGGATGACCTGAAATCCTTCCCGGCGTAAGGCAAAGGCCACCACATCTGCGAGGACTCGATCGTCATCAATAATTAACGCCTTCATATGCTATCCAAATGCATCATACCTGAGATGGGATGAAATCGGGACAAAGCTCTTTACATCGCCTCACGATAGGTGGTCGAATCATCCACTTTAGGTAGGGTAAACCAAAAGATGGTTCCGCCAGATGGATTATCATCCACTCCTACCCGACCTCCCTGAGCTTCAACAATCGCTTTTACGACCGAGAGGCCCAATCCAGCACCGACCTTGGAGCTATTCTCACCGATATCAGGAAACGAGAAGCGACGAAAAAGATCTCTGCGGTATTGAGGTGGAATACCCGGCCCCTGGTCGGTAACTTCGACCCGTACCCAACCATTTTCTATGCTGGTGATTATGGTAATTTCTGCATCTGCTGGGCCATATTTGCTGGCATTAGACATCAAATTAACCAATACCTGCACCGTTCTGCGAGGGTCTGTTCGTACCTGTGGGATTGGAGTTGGTAATTCAACCACCAGGCGTTGACCGTATTTGTCCAATAAGGGGTGCATTGTTTCAATTGCCTCAGAGATGATTTTACCCAAATCATAGGGTCTTGAGAACACGCGAAAATGCCCGGTTTCTATGCTAGAGCTCTCCAATAAATTGTCTACAAGGTTCTGCAAGCTGAGAGCGCTCAGGTGAAGTGAATTGAGCAGCTCTTCCAATTCTGAGGGATTTAGTTCGCGGGCCTGATCCAGCAACAGCTCAATAGAAGCTGCCAGGGCGGAAAGAGGCGTACGAAACTCATGGGATACATTGGCTAAGAATTGCCCTAACAAACGATGAACACTCTCTTCTTCGCTGACATCCCGAAAAACGAAGGCTCGCTGTATTTCTCCCGCCTCGAATAAAGATAATTCCGCACCGGTAACTGACAGGATGGACTGGTGACCATCAGCCATCCCCACGTTTATGTTAATTTTTTCGCCACGTTGAGGCAGGAATTGTGTGAAAGTGCCGTCACTATCGAGCAACTTAAAAAAATCATCGCAAAAGTGATTTAGAACTTGATCCCGATCCCAACCCGTAATTCGCTCTGCACCGCGGCTGAAAAATGTTATGCGCATCTGCTCGTCCAATGTAACGATGCCTTCGACGATTGATTCTAGCAAGTGATTAGTCCAATCTCTCTCGCGACGTAATTCTTCCAATGTGTTGAGTAAATCGCCTCGAGCTTTTTCGAGTACTCGGCTTACCTGTACGATTTCACGTACCCCAGCATTGAATTCAACGGGCGAGCCCAGATCACCTTTACTAAAGCCAGAGGCTATTTTGGCGAGGCTTTCCAGTGGTCTGCTGATGCGCCGGGTTAAGAAAACTCCAAGGACCGAGCCCATAAGGGCTACGATCAATATACTGCCTACTAAAATCCCGATCAGGCGGTTTTGTGTGGAGGTGATATCAGATACTTGCAAAGCGACTTCTGCTTGCAGTGCGGATGCATTTAAGGTTAGCCTGCTTGCATAATAGGAGTGACCATTTAATTCATAAATTATGGGACCGTTGTCAGTTGATGACTCAGGGGATGCGGCTGGCAAGGTGGGCGCTTTCAGACTTTGAGACCCGACGTCAAAGCTAGTCGCCACGATTTGCCCATTAGCAATTAATGTATGTGCCAACCCGGTTTGAGCCTGCATACGGGTAGCAAAGGCGTTGTCTAACTTTAACCCCACGATCACGTCTTCTGACCTATCGATTGCGATACCGAGCGGTCGGGAGGCTGTAAGCCAGGCTTGGGTTGAGGAGTCACTCGAAACCAGTTGAAACCCATCGTGCGTCCAATCTTCACATGGATTAGCAGAAGTTATTTCAAGGGTCGAGGCAAGGACTTGACGGTTAGAATCGCACACCACCACAATATCAAAGCCCGCACCGGATTGGAGGGTTTTCAAGTAGATTTGTAATGCAGACCGGTCATCCTGTGCAAGCAAACTCTGTATAGTAGGGCGTTGAGCTGTAAGTGTGGCAAAATTAGACACTTCGGATTGTTTAGCTTGATAGAGCGCTTTAGCAGCCTGTTGGCCCTGTTCAACCTGGGTCCAAGCCTGTCGATTCAATTGCTGACGAAAAAGCCAGATTGCCGGAAGTCCAGCAGTGACAGCGGTCAAGATAACAACCAGGATAAAAGTGGAGACCAATTGAGTTGCAAGGCCAGGAAGTTCAGATTGTGATTTCATCG
>Ga0315554_1001934_pt1 | contig 12152 bp, 10 predicted proteins | sample SalMarSW160370MG_FD_202114 | JGI IMG/M metagenome (GOLD analysis project Ga0315554, IMG submission 202114) | Salt marsh sediment microbial communities from the Plum Island Ecosystem LTER, Massachusetts, United States - Salt Marsh Sediment SW1603-70 ... | reverse complement strand
GTAGCTTTCGACAATGGCACGGGAAATAGTGATTTCATCCATAACCTTACATCTCCTACTAATATCTAAATCCTAAATAACTCCCTACTAAAATGCAAAATGACAGAGCAAAAGTCAAAATTTTTTACATTTTGAGTTGTCATTTTGATTTTTTGCCCTTTGATTTTTGGATTCCCGTATTATTTAGTATTTCGTATTTAGTGCGTGGAATTTTCTCCTCCCAGTCGGCCTCACTTTAGCTACAGGAGCAGTGGCCTTAAAGACGTGCCAGCTAGTATACCCCCGTCGTCAGGCAATGTCTAGCCACTTAAGAGCTTCTGGGCACTCTCAACCATTTCTCATTTGTTATTGATTATATGAAAACGCTCGTGGCAATCTCTTGCCCATCCCCCAAGATTGCTTCGGCTGGCTTCGTCAGCCTGGCAATGACGGAGCAGGGTGTTTTTCTGAGGCGAAGCTCTGAGAGGCACAGGTGCCACCGATACCCGCTTGCTGTGATAGAATACGAGGGAGATGCTCTATGTTCTTTTTGGCCAGGACGGTTTCTCCCTTAACCAAGCTGTCCAGGGAATTAAGACTGGCCTGGGCGATCCGGAAACGGTGGCGACCAACACCACCAGCTTAGAGGGGCAACATCTGACTTTAAGTGAGCTCAGAAATAAATGTGGTGCGGCTCCCTTTTTATCTTCATATCGCCTGGTTGTGGTTGACGGCCTGTTAGGGCGCTTTGAGGTAAAACAAAGCCGATCACGGTCCGGCAAAGGCAAATCGAGAAACGGGTTGGGGGAATGGGAAGACCTGGATTCTTACATCAAGCAAATGCCCGAAACGACCGTGCTGATGCTGGTTGATGAGGAGGTGAATGGTCATAATCCCTTATTAAAGAAGATTTCACCATTAGCTGAAGTAAGGACTTTCCCCTTGTTGCGGAGCAGGGACTTGAAGGACTGGATACGACAACGGGTAAAGGCAGAGGGCGCCGATATCACTCCCCAGGCCGTGAATTTGCTCGCTGAGCTGATAGGTGGAGACTTATGGGCGATGGATGGTGAAATCCAGAAACTGCTTCTTTACAGCCAGGGGCGACCTATCAGCGAGGATGATATCAGACAACTGGTAAGTCATATGCAGGAGGCTAGCATCTTCGCTCTGGTGGATGCAGTGGCAGAAGGTCGGACCGAGTTAGCCCAACGGATACTTCATCGGCTATATGATGAGGGTGTGGCACCAATCTATATTCTCACTATGATTACCCGGCAATTCCGCCTAATAGCCCTAGCCAGAGATTTGGAAAAGGGGGTGTCTCGCCTGCAAATTCAGGACAGGTTGGGGCTGAAATCAAGCTACAGCATGGATAAGACGCTTAGCCAGGCCAAACTGTATGATTTTGAGGGTGTAAAGCGGGCTTACGATAAGCTTTTAGAGACCGACTTGGCCATCAAAACTGGTAAATACAGCGATAAGTTAGCTCTAGAGCTCCTGGTAACCGAACTTGCCTGCCTGAATCCAAGAAGGAGGGAATAACGATGAACGAGCAAGAGAATGTACAGGTAGTGCAGAAACTGTTTGCGGCCTTCGGGCAAGCTAGCATTCCAGCTGCTCTGGACATTTTGGCAGAGGATGTAGATTGGCAGTCACCGGTAAGCCGATCCCCACCCAGCGAAATTTCATGGACTAGACCCCGTCACGGGCGCGCGGAGGTGGCAGAATTCTTCACGGAACTCTCTGAAAAAATGCAAATCGAACGAATGGAGACGTTGGAGTTCACCGCTCAGGGTGACCGGGTAGTCGTCGAGGGAAAGAATCGTGGTAATGTGAGGTCTACCGGTCGCACCTATGAACATGATTGGGTGATGGTGTTCACTGTGCGCGGTGGTAAAATCGTCAAGCACCGGCACTACTACGATACCGCTGATATACTGGTGGCCTTTCGCAGTAAGTAGGCTTCGTATTGCCTAGAGGCATAATACACGATTTATGACAGGCTTAATTAGTATTGTGCCTTGGAATCGCGAGGAGGGTTAGCAATGAAAGCATGTGAAGGAAGAATTGGCCGGGTTTTCGTGATACGGCTGGAGGATGGGGATGTTGTGCCCGAATGTATCGAGCAGTTTGCCAAGAAGAAGCGAGTGTCCGTGGGACAGGCTATCCTGGTGGGGGGCATTGGAGGTGGCGACGTCGTTGTCGGCCCGCGGCGTTCAGAAGATAAGCGACCAGAGCCCATGCTCCTGCCCGTTGACGGAGCACATGAGGTGGTGGGGGTGGGTGTGCTCGCCCCCGGTGAAGATGGCAAACCGGTCTTGCATATCCATGCTGCACTGGGGCGGGCGGGGCAGACCATGACCGGATGCCTGCGTCAAGGTGTCACCACCTGGCTTGTGGGAGAAGTCATTCTCTATGAAATCCTCGGCGCAAAGGTGGTGCGTATTCAGGACAAGCAAAGTGGCTTCGAGCTCCTGGAGCCTGGGGACAACTAACGAAGAATTCTGTGGACATAATACCCGATTTGTAGTGGGCTTAAGTGGTATTGTGTCCCTGAAAATCCGGAATTCCCTTGGCAAATGTTGCGTTGCAAGACTTGACCCTCTATTCTAGTATAATGAATAACCTGTTGCTCCGCGCTATTTCAAATCTAGTTCTAACTGCACGTGTTTTGGCTGCGGAGTTACCTGCTCGCCATCTTCTTTTCCGTATTCCTTATTGATTTCATAGTAGGCAGACGGGTCAGACTTGCTTTTCCCAGTTCTCTTGATGAGATCTAATCTAACGAGGGCGTTTAGTATTCTTTTTACTCCTCTTTCGTCGCTATAACCTGATTGATAAAATATCTGTTTCGCATTAATCTTGGTGAATGTCTCTACGATAGATAGAATCTTTCGTTGTGGATTTCCTAATTTGAGTAGCACTTCACGTGGAAAATACTTTTCAAGACGAATCTCATCTGTGCCGAAAAGCTCTACAAGAGTGTAGTACACACTCTTGCCTCTACCCAGTTGAATCAATAGTCCTGAGGAACATAATTCTCTCAATTCATTGCCAGCAACATGTGTACTTACGCCATTAATTCTCTGATATATCGTATTTGTGATCTTCTTTTGATGCTTAGTATATGCAAGAGCTAAGATTTGACGAAAATTGATGTCAATCGGCAATCTAGATGTGGTGTCTTGAATCCACTGAAGCGTCTCTGCATCAAGAAATGTATGTGTGCGAAAACATAAACGTGTTTCCTCACTAGATACATTTAATGTGGGTTCAGGCAAGCCATTTCTTCGCAAATTATCTAGCATCGTTTTTAAGCCTATTCCCCATCCCTCAACAAATCCCATCTCACTCAAGACTTTCAGAAGTACCCGATTTCGGTGCTTAGGTTTATCTACTAGATCCGCAAGCTTGGTTCCCCCTAGAGGTACACCCATGTTCCTAATCTCCAATCGGTCAGGGAATACTTCAATGATGATATCCCCAGGAATTTGGTAATCATTGTGAAAGAAAGCATTGTGTATCGCTTCCTTAATTGCAAGATACGGATACTCTGTGATTTCATGGCGCTTACCGGAGATTAAGTAACTAGGTCTACGAATTAAGCTCCACACCTTCTTGTCTGTTTCTTCTAGGGTTCTGACAATGGGACCTGTCAATACTGCTGAGTCTTCAATGTCACTCGATCTTTCCAAAGTGGAATATCTAATTATGCTCACACGAGTCCCATTAACCCAAACATCCGGGGACTTGCCAAACAATATCATTCCGGCAATAGTAGGAAGCAGCACACTACTTGTGTCCAGACGAAGTATTTGAAATAGCTGAAGGACATCGTTCCTGCCTTGAGTTATGTATGGAGCCTTTTCCCTAAGTCTATTAAAGAAAAGTTCCATCGAGAATTCGTCAAGGTCTCTAATGGAAGCGTCACTTAGAATTTGCCTTTCATATGAGTAATCTTGCAGCTGAATAATGGCCCTGCGTGAAGCTACACGCTTCACAAGGGCGCCTCTCGAGGATATTCTCTGAATTCCATCAACAGGTTTAGGAATCTTCACAACTACAACCCAGCACGACTTGTTTGGCACCCGAAAAGGCTTTATCTGTATTCCAACTGAAGGGATAGTCGTCAGATCTCCCTCCTGAATGGAAATTTCATTGGTTTTATCGAATTCCTTTATCTTGCCCGATGGCGTTCCGTCATTATTAAGGCCAAAGATTAATAGGCCACCACGGTTATTGCTGAACTGTGCAATATAATCCGATATAGAAGCCGGCTTGAGAATATCATCCTTGAGTTCGATCACTTCTGACTCATTTTTGCGAGCTATCTCTAAGAGTTCACCCAAAGTTAGTGCATTCAGGTCTATAGCTGTAATATTCGTTGCCTCTTTAAGATGTAATCCCATTTAGGTAAACCTTACCAACTGTATTATAGCAAAGTAACGCTTCACGCAGTAGTGAATTTCTCTTCATGAGACTTGGTAATAGTCTACCCTGCCTAATCTGTTTCAGCCTTCCACATTTCTATCCACGATTGATGTTTTTGGAAGAGACTATATGATTGGAGAGATAGTGTCTGATTTGTAACAGGGCTAATTGGTACTGTGTCCCTGGAATTGCTGCTAAAATAGGATTGTGACAGTAAAGCTGATAGCCAAGAAAGGCTCGACCTTCCATGATTTCCCCTACTCTCATCCGGAACGGAAGTGCTTCCACTGCTGGATTATCAATGTCACGCCACCGGGTCCAAACCAATGTGTTCATGGTTGTATCTATTGCTATGCCAGAGAAGCTATTTACTCCAACTACTCCAAGGACAGCCTGATTTATGACAACCTGCCTGAGTTAGTGGAGAGGGACCTTAAAAAGCTGACTTTATGCCCGCCAATTTCCCTGTCCAATATCTCCGACCCCTGCCAGGACATACCTGAATTGAAAAGAGAGGTGAAAAGACTGATACGGCTTCTTATGGACTATGGCGTCTCCTTTTTCATCACCACCAAAGGCGACCCGTCCTTTCTTCTGGAATTGCCGGGCTTCATCGAGTACAAGACTAAATTCATAGCTATAACCATCGAAGGGACTCCTGAGGTGCTCGGGCTTTTGTCACCACGGGCGCCTTCGTTCGACGCCCGGGTAGCTGCTGCCGGCGATCTATCTAACATGGGTATAGACATCGTCATTCGACTCGACCCCGTTCTGGTCCATTTATTCCAGGCCCTTTACGGCGGTTCCTGGCTTGAGGAGATAGCCGGGCTGGTGGATGTCTTTGCCGCCGTGGGAGCCAAACATGTCATCGCCAGCACCGGCAGGCTGTCCAGGAGACGCTCTGTATTAGCCGGTCACGAGGCCACAAGTACATGGCAGCGAATACACAAAGTCATCCACAGCCAGTCGCCACTAGCCGCCAGGAGATTCGAGCAGGAATACATCTACGAGGCACACTGGTCGGGTGGAGGCTATCGTCTGCGCAGGGACTTGAGGCTCAGCTTCCACCGTGAAGCAAAGGAATTGGCTGAAGCCAGGGGAATGACGTATGCCACCTGCCAGGAACTTTCCGCTGAGGAAAGTGATTCTCCGGGCACACCGCACTGCGAGGGATTGCCACTGCCCTTTGCCCGAAAGCAGGCTGATGGTAGGTTCAAGCCTGTGCCGGGTTGCACTGCTAACTGCCATGTCTCTTGCCGGGGGTTGTCCAGTCCGCCCTGCGGGCAATCCGAACTGATAACCTGCGAGCCGCTGCGTCTCAAGAGACTACGCTTTGAACCAACGATTCTGGGGACATAGTGCTTGATTTGTAGGAGGCTTAACCAGTATTGTTGCGGCGGAATTAGAGAGGGAGTAAGGGAACTTGCTGAAATACCCGCTCGGGCGTTGCTCCTATGGTTGCCAACGGGAGATTGACAGTACGGGGAGCCTGTTATACCATTAGTTCAAAGCCAAAATTTCCGGGAAAACCGGACTGTTAAACAGATGCAGGACCACGGAATCAAGTGGCAAACGTCAGGTGGCGGCAGGCAGAAGTCGAACAGTCAAGCGACGTATCCAGGTTCAAGGCAATGAAGATCAAGGAGGTGTCCAAATGCTAGCGTTGACTGATAGGATAAGGCAGACGGTTGAACAGGCAGCCAGGGTTATGGATGAATACAAGCAGCGGCTCAGCGAAGTTCTTGTGGAGGAAGTGGAGAAGATCAGACAAGAGGCTGAGCAGGAAGCAGCCGGTGTTCTTACCAGAGCCCGCCAGACAGCGCAGCAAATCATAAGCCAGGCGAAGGTGGAAGCAGAGGAGCAAGCAGCGGCGTATCGTAATGAAATGAAGCTGAAGGCCGAGCAAGAGGCGGCGGCCTATGCGGTTTCGGCAGGGGAAGCAGTTGACCAGCGGACAGCACAAGTGTTAGAGCAAGCAAAACAGAAAGCTGAAGAACGAGCCACCGACATTATCGAGGGGGCGAGAGAGAAAGCTGAGCAAATCACTGCGGAGGCTGAAGCCGCAGCCAAAAAGCAAGCTGCGGAAGCGAAGCAGCGGGAAGTAGAACGCATAATCAGCAAGGCTAAAGAGGAATCAGCCAGTATTGTCGCCAAGGCGGAACAAAGGGCTGAGGACGAAAGGGACAAGATACTGGCTAACGCCCAGAAAGAAGCGGGCGCCTTGATGGAAGAAGCCGACAAGGAGATTGAAGAAGCGTCTAGGGCTGTCGCTGCGCTAAAGGAAAGCGCGGAACAGGAGATTAGCCAGGCAAAGCAGGACGCACAGCAGGAAGCTCAACAGCTCCTGAACCAGGCCAGAGAGCTAGGCCAGAGGGATGGTGAGGAGAAGGCACAAGCAATCATCAGTGCCGCCATTCAGAGATCGCAGAGTATCATTGGCGAAGCCGTAGAGAGTAGGAGTAGGAAGATGGAAAAGGAATCGGCTGAGGTCATAGCCGAGGCAAGGGCTAGAGCAGAACAGCAAGCCAACGAAATCATTGCTGCTGCTAAGCAAACGGCGAAGCAGATTGTTTTTCAAGCGTTCCAGCGTTCCCTAAGTACTTTGCTGGATAAGGATGAGGCAGCGCAGGAGGGTGTTGAGGATGAGGAGGATGGCGAAAGCCAGCACGCTACCAAAGACCAAGCCACGTAATATCTCTGATGTTAGAGGCAAAGTCTAACGATTTGTCAGCTCCACTACTGTGACGCCATAGTCTCCTTCGCCATAATCACCAAGGCGATACGATTTGACCAGAGGATGCTTGGCCAGTGACTCGTGTACGACATGGCGTAATTTTCCTGTCCCTTTGCCATGAACAATGCGCACAGAGGACAAGCCAGCCATAAAGGCATCGTAGAGATATTGGTCAAGCCGGTCTAGGGCTTCTTCGACGGTAAGACGGCGCAAAAGTAATTCCGTGTCTATTAGTTTCACTCCGACCTGATAAACTCCAGACGAAGGATTTCTTTGCTGGCTTCGGTAAGCTTAACTCTATCATCAATGCGCCAGCCTGCTACCCAGATGATTTGTTGAGGGGAACAGACGATTGGGATACGGCCTCGCCAGGAACGCGGTATCTTGGCGTCGACCATGAACTCGTGGAGCTTCTTGGGCATCTTCATACCCAGGGGCTGAAATCTGTCTCCGGGGCGACGCTTACGGACGCAGAGGTTCATTCCTGTTTTCTGTAAGTCGAAATGAGCAACGAGGTTGCTTTGATAAGTCTTCTCGCTTGTCCTTCTGGCGCCTCCCGATGACAGAAAAGCTAGTTGCTCTCGAACTATGCTGGCCAGCACGTTCCATCCCGAGAAGGTTATCTTGCCGGGCACTTTAAGATGAAATTCGTCTGGCAGCGGAGGGAAAGGACAGGGGGGAAGCTCAGATTGCTCGGCTGTGCTCGCGACGACGAGCTCATGATATCCTCCCTGACAGATAAGGTCATGGGGGAGAGCGCTTATTTTACCAGCTGGTTTATTTAGCAGGCTCCTGGCCGCTTCAATATGACTGGCTTCGATGTCTCGAACGTCCCCCGCTAACCTGGTCACAGCCACTCTCAATAAGTGCCTCTGCAGGGCTATCGGCAAGCCAGCCATCTGTTTCTTATCCAGGTAGATGGCGTTATCCTCCTGCCTGGCTACTTCATCCCACAACCCAGAAGCTTGCTGTTCAATGAAGGCATTATCTTCTTTGGCGATATCAGCTAACCGGAGCAGGGCCTGGTCAATACTCGGGTTATATTGTCTGAGCAGAGGCAACAAGTGAAGGCGAAGGCGATTTCGGAAGAAGGAAGGCAACAGGTTGGAGGAATCAACACGCGTCTCAAGCTGGTGTTTCTGGCAATAGTTCGCTGTTTCCTCTCTGGTAATGTCCAGAAGAGGTCTGATTACTAAGAGATTGCTTCGTTGCGCCTTCGCCACGCTTAGAGCCTGGGCTGGCAATGACACTCCCTGGCTATCATAAACCAGAGGCGAGCAAGGGACCAAACCACACAATCCGGCAATGCCTGTTCCCCGTAATATGTGCATCAAAATGGTCTCTACCTGGTCATCCCTGGTATGACCTATGGCAATTCGATGGGCTCCGACCTTTCTGGCTACCCTGGCAAAGAAGGCATAACGCAGTTCCCGGGCAGCTTCTTCAAGAGAGCATTTTCTTTCGGTCCTGTAGGCAGCTACGTCCTGCCTCTGACTAGTGATGGGAATGCCCAGCGAGCCAGCCAGATTGGAAACGTATTCAGCATCAGCTTGGGATTCAGCCCCCCGAATTTGATGGTTGAGATGAGCTACGTGAAGTCTTATCCCCAGTCTCTTTCGCCATTTTGCCAGAACGTGCAGTAAGCATACTGAGTCGGCACCACCTGAGACCCCAACAACGACTAGCTCTTTACGTTGGATCAAGTTACACCGCTGGATGAGGTCTGTAACTTCTGACTCTAGGTTGGTCTTATTCATAGGAATTACTTCCCTGCTCTGCCCCTCGCAACTCTAAATAAACCCAAATGTCAAAGGTGCCTCTTTTACTCATTTGGGTTTTGAGCTTGATTTGGCATTTGAGCTTTGTCATTTGTTATTGCCATTTGCCTTGCCCTCGCAGCTAACACTAATAGGAGGTGTCGTTGAATGTCACCAAGCGGGCTCCATAATCCCGGAACTCAAGAATGCTTACTCCACCAAGGTCTAATTTGAATTTGATAAAGTAGTCCAGAGGCAAATTCAAAGCTTTGAGAATGATGGCTAAGGTAACGAAATAATGGCTGACCACTACCGCCGTAGCGTCTTTGTTCGGCTCGGAACTGGTTTTATGCCTTTCTAGCAGACCCTCAATAACCTTCCAGACTCTCTGCTGCAAGTCGACAAGACTTTCTCCATTGGGCAATTTCATTGCTTCTCCGTCTTGCCACCATTGGAGTAAAAACCGGCTGAACGTTGTACTTAACTTTGAAATAGATATGCCTTCCAGGTCACCAACTTTGAGCTCTCTCAGCCCTGGATCAATCTCTACGGACAATTGGTGCCGGCTGGCTATGACTTCGGCTGTAGCTATAGCCCTTCGCAAAGGGCTGGAGAGTATAGCAGTAATCGGCTCTTTTTTGAGGAAAGCCGCTAGCCTCCTGGCTTGCTCCAATCCGGTATCATTCAGTTCGATATCGCTATCGCCTCCCTGAACAAGCCCTTCCTTATTCCAATAAGTTTCGCCATGCCTGACCAAAATAAGCTTCAAAAGGCCTCCTTAGATTGCCTCGCTTCGCGAGCAGCGAGAAATATAATTATGAGCTAGTTTTATCCTCTCATTATAGGTGGGATGGTCATAAAATAGAAGTTTTGCCCACTGGCCAGGCTCGGCCTCCGCTAGATTCTGGTCAGTCAGCTTAGTCATTAACGTAATAAAGCCTTGAGGATTATTCGTCAGCGCCAATGCAGTTTCATCTGCCGCTCTTTCCAGGCGGCGACTGTACCAATTAAGCGCTGGTTGTAATACGAACATAAGCATGGCCAGAACGAGAATTAGCCAGGGAAGGCCGGCGATATCACTTATTCCCTGGAGAGAGAATAATACCACTCCAGCTCTTAGGGCTAGATTGGCCAGATAAAATGCCAATAGAAAGGTGGCTGCCTGGATTCCTATGAGCTGGGGAATATCATGGTGGAGACGATGTCCTAGCTCATGTGCCAGAGTTACCTCTATTTCATCCCATGAATATCCCCGCAATAAAGTATCGCTGAAGATAATACGTCGAGATTTGCCCCAGCCGCTCAGCATGGCGTTAGCTGTGGTGGCTTTGCTGCTTAAGTCCATGGTAAGGCACTCTGCAATATCAACTCCAGCCTTCCTGGCTAAATCTACCAATCTCTGTTTGAGCTGTCCTTCTTCTAAGGGCTTTAATTTATAGAACAAAGGTATAAGAAACGTGGGCGTTAGCCAGGTGAGGATTAAGCTGACTAAGAACATAATCAAGGCAATTGCTAGCCACCACAGCGCCGGGAGATGCCCTATAAGCCAGTAAACGATTATAACCAGACATAAGCCCAGAATTAACTGCAGCCCCAGAGCTTTAACCCTGTCCCTTAACCAGCTTGCCAGGGCTTGCGTTGATAAGCCATAACGATGGGGCAAGATAAAACCGTAGTAATAGCCTAACGGTGCCATTATCACTCCATAGCCTGCTCCTAATGTTAAGAGATATAGGGCTGCTGACCATGGGAATGGAAAAGCCAGAAGGCTGGCCAGTGTAGTCGAGGCAGGGGTGAAAAGAAGGGCTAGCAGTAGAACGAGCCCTATTCCGAGCTTGATAAAAGAGCCCCGGCGCAGTAGTCTACTGTATTCTCGGGCTTTTTGCTGGCGCGCCGGGTCAGGGGCAATCTCCCTTAACCTCTCAAGATCTTCCCCCAAAATCGCACCATGTTAAGCTAGAATGAACTCAAGCTCCCCTCTGACCTAGGATGCGGCAACACTCTTTTCCCTGGTCACTATGACCTTCTCTATCTTCATTCCACGCATTTCAGTGATAACAAACTTCAGGTCCTGGTATTTGAAATGCTCCCCCTGTTTTGGTATCCGGCCAAGGTGACTGAGAATAAAACCGGCCACAGTCTCATAATCACCGCCGGGCAAATTCAGCTTTAATTCCTCGTTAGCTTCCTCAATCCTGAATCCTCCATCCAATTGAAAGGTACTGTCGCCAGTTACAATGAAATCCTTTTCTTGATCCGTTAGCTCATCGTGAATATCACCAACAATCTCCTCAGTTAGTTGTCCGAGGGTAACCATTCCCGCCATTCCCCCAAACTCGTCGACAACAATTGCCGCATGGTGACCACCATCTCGCATCTCAGCCAGAAGCTCTCCCAGGCGTTTGCCTTCAGGCACAAAAAATGCAGGGCGCACCAAATCGTCGATGACGCTGTCTCTTCTATCTGATTCATCAGTTAGTTTCAGCAGCACATCCTTGGCATTCAAAATACCCACCACATTATCGGTATTATCCTTATATACGGGGAAACGGCTGTATCGTCCCTGGGTATAGAGATTCAAGAAATCACTTAGCTTCGTCCCCTGCTCCACCCAGGCAATTTCTGTTCTGGGAACCATTATCTTGCCCACGGGACGGTCCGTGAATTCAAACACCTTGTGCAGCATCTCTGCTTCATTACCTTCTACTACTCCTTCAGCCTCCCCTATGTTGATAGCTGTACGAAATTCTTCCTCACTAATGGTCGGCCTGGCAATTTCGCTCTCCCCGACTAACTTTGTGAACCTAATCCCGATATGGTTCAAAATGTAAACCAGAGGATAGAGGAGGGTAGAGATTATTTCCAAAGGTTTAACATATCTCAGAGCCAGTCTCTCTCCGTAACGAACTGCCAAGCTCTTGGGAACAAGCTCAGCGAAAATTAAGGTTACTATAGTGATCACGATGGTAGCAACGGCCACTGCCCAGTTCGCATCTCGGATTAGTGACACTGCTATGATTGTGCCCAGAGTGGCTACTGCTGTCTCAAAGAAGTTGATCCCCAAAAGAACTGTAGCCAGAAATCTCTCTGGCTGTTCCACAATCTTGGCCACCCTTCGGGCGGAAGGGTGCCCGCTCTGGATGAGATACTGTAGACGCAGCTTCTGCATGCCAATGAAAGCAGTCTCAGCACTGCAGAAAAAAGCGGCACACCCAAGACAGAGGAAAAACAATATCACAAAGAGGCCG
>Ga0315554_1001933_pt1 | contig 12152 bp, 10 predicted proteins | sample SalMarSW160370MG_FD_202114 | JGI IMG/M metagenome (GOLD analysis project Ga0315554, IMG submission 202114) | Salt marsh sediment microbial communities from the Plum Island Ecosystem LTER, Massachusetts, United States - Salt Marsh Sediment SW1603-70 ... | reverse complement strand
GACTAATTTTTTATTAAATCGACATTTTTAGCGGCAGTGTTATACTGGATGGAAATCCGGCAAGGTGCCGGGCATAGATAATTTACAGTATTTAGTTAGGAGAACGGATTATGAGTAATGGAATGCTGCCAGATTATGTGAGTATGGCCAAACCGAATCCGGCCGGAAACAGAGCTCCCTGGTACAAGAACACGGCACCAACGTATGCGGGTATTTTCCTTTGGTTTGTGTTCTGGAGCCAGGCGCCGAGTGGCGGCGGTGCTGGCGCGGCTGGCGGAGTGCTGGGTCAGGGCATTGGCGTGGCGCTTCTCGGCCTAATTGTAGCAGCGCTTTTGTGTCACTTTCTGTTCTATCTGGTTCCCGGTCTGCTCGGCATGAAGACGGGTTTGCCGCTGTATGTTGTTGGAACCTCGACGTATGGTGCGCAAGGCGGGTTCTTAATGCCTGGTTTTCTTATGGGTGTTTTGCAGTTTGGCTGGCTTGGGGTCAATGCTTATTTTGCCTCTCAGGCCTTATCGCCTCTTTTCGGCGGCAGTGTTGTAGCCCAGAAGATTATTGCGATAGTTTGGGTCGCCATTGCGGCATTCGTAGGGCTTAAAGGCATTCAGTACGTTGCCAAAGTTGCCACATTCCTGCCCCTGATTCCTTTAGTTATCCTTATCATTATGTTGGGCAAGACCCTGGGTGGTATAAGTGATTTCAATGCGGATGCTATGGTTACAGCGGGTGCCGTAGACAGTGGCGGTGCAGGTGGTTTAAGCTTCTTTGGTGTGATGGCGTTGAGCATATCGTTTGTAGTTGGTTTTTTCGCCACGGCGGGAGCGGCCGGTGTTGATTTCGGGATGAACAACAAAGATGAGAAGGACGTTCAGATGGGTGGCTTGTTCGGGATTGCTCTGGCCACGGTCGTGGCTGCCGGGGCTGCTATCCTTATTGCTGCGGGGTATTTCGGTGCCACCGGAAAGTATGCCATGAACCCGGCAGATGCCGGTTTTATGGGAGATCTTATGGGTTCTCCCGGTGCCGGTAAAACAATGGCACTTTTGCTTGCTGTTGCAGCTTTTCCTCCGGCATGTTTCTCCTCGTTCATTGCGGCCAATAGTTTCAAGACGACTTTGCCGAAGGTCAATCCCTTCATATCGGTAAGTGTTGGTGCTGCTGTTAGCATCATTCTGGCGGTAACTGGTTGGGCAGGCAAAGCCGGTGATGTCTTTACGGTGATCGGTGCTTCGTTTGGTCCGGTTTGTGGTGCGATGATGGTCGACTATCTCATGGCTGGCAAGAAGTGGGCTGGTCCTCGTGCGGGCTGGAACCTTGCCGGGTGGATATCCTGGGCGGCCGGCTTTGTAGTTGGGATACTGCCTTTGGTTGGCAATGTCAATATTCCTGCAGCGCCATTGGTGGCATTCATTGTTGGTGCAGTGCTGTATTTTGTGCTTGCCAAGGCAGGGCTTGAGTCAAAAGTGCTCGCGATGGCCGCTACTCCAGCCGAAATCCCAAGTACGGAATAGAGCGGCTGAGAGATCAAGTTTGTAGAAAACGTAAGAAACTAAATATGAAATTAAGGCAGGGATTCGGTGTTGGCGGATCCCTGCTTTATTTGGCCTAATCGTGACAAATGCCGGGGATGTTGTTAATTTGTCGATTTGTCTCCGAATCGACGTTTTTTGACGTTCTTAACCAAAAACGATTGTCAGTGAAAAGAAAAATAACTGCGTTACCTGACTTGACAGCTTCGCCCGTTTAATATAGAATACCGGCTCTAATTAAGTCGTGCAAACAGTAGTTTGCTGAGAAAAATGTGTTGTTTTTAATTTAGGATTTTGAGGTTAAAAAGAAATGATGAGAAAAGGTCTTAATTCAGTTGTGAAGGTTTCTATCAGTGTTTTGGTAGTGATGGGTTTATTGGTCGCTGTATCGTGCAAACAGTCCGAGGAAGAAGAGACACCGCCCGAAGTGCAAAAACAACACAGCCCGAATACTCCTGTTGTTTCAGAGAAGCCCGATGTGCCGAAAGTAACTCCACCACCAAAGGAGGAAACTGAAAAAGCGCCGGAGCCTGTCAACAAGGATGCAAACAAATCCGGGTTGGTGCCAATACCTCTCGAGCTTCCGAAACCAATGTTTGTTGGCACGCCGCAGGATACCAAGGTGCCGAATCTTGAGAAGCTGCTGGGCAAGCCCAGGCCTGATTTCTACGCCCCGGCCGGTGTGAAGAATGTGGCCTTTGAAAAACCGGTGAGCAGCACCGACGAAGAGCCGATTATTGGCGAGATAGAAATGATAACCGATGGTGACAAGGAAGCGGCTGACGGCAGTTATGTCGAGTTAGGTCCTTTTAAGCAAAGCATTACTGTCGACCTTGAAGACGAATACGAGATATACGCCGTTGTAGTCTGGCACTACCATAAGCAGGCCGTCGTCTATTTTGATGTGGTAGTCCAGGTTGCCTCTGACCCCGATTTTATTTCGAATGTCACCACCCTGTTCAACAACGATATTGACAACTCCGTTGGTCAGGGAGTCGGCAAAGATAAACACTACACCGAAACTTCTGAAGGCAAACTGATAGACGCCAAGGGTGTCAAGGCCCGCTATGTCCGCCTCTACAGCCAGGGCAATAACAGCAACGACTTAAATCACTATATCGAAGTGGAAGTTTTCGGCAAGCTGCCAGGATGAAATGGTCAAAAATAAGTGTCGTCCTGATTTTGGCCGCGACAATTGGTGCTGCTGTTTTGCGCCTGCCGCGGTTAAAGCAGCGTCCCTTGCATGGTGACGAGGCCGTCCATGCCTTCAAATTTGGAGAGCTTCTGGAGGATGGTTTCTATGACTATGACCCCTATGAATATCACGGCCCCGCACTTAATTACCTTACCCTGGTTACCGCCTGGGCCGCCCGCGCTCAAAAATTCGCAGACCTAAGCGAAACCACGTTGCGCATTGTGCCCGTTTTCTTCGGCGTGTTAATAGTGCTGCTGCTTTTGCTGATGGTTGATGGCCTGGGTAGGGCTGGTTCAGTTTGTGCCGCCGTATTGACCGCTGTCTCGCCGGCTATGGTTTATTACAGCCGGTACTATATTCAGGAAGTGCTGCTTGTTTGTTTCACCTTTGGAGTGATTGTCTCCGGCTACAGGTATACCAAAAATAGGAATATTGGGTGGATTTTACTGGCCGGCGTGTTTTTGGGTTTGATGCATGCGACCAAAGAAACATGTATCATTGCCTTTGGTTCAATGCTGCTGGCTCTTTTGCTTACGCTGTTGGTGCGGGGCCGACAAAATGGTTCTGTCTTAAATACCGTAAAAGCCGTGAAACCCTCCCATCTTATTGCGGGTCTTGTAGCTGCTTTAGTAGTTTCAGCCCTGTTTTACTCATCATTTTTCTCCAATCCCATCGGTGTTTTGGATTCCTTTCGAACTTATACAACTTATTTGAATCGGGCCGGTCAAAACCAATTGCATATTCATCCCTGGCATTTTTACCTGAAGATGCTTCTCTATTTCAAATATGGTTCGGGGCCCGTCTGGAGTGAAGCGTTGATTGTTATCCTGGCTGCGGTTGGCTTCATAATCGCAATCAGAGGAAAGGGCTTAGCCGGTGTTAATTTTCACCTGCTTCGATTTATTGCCTTTTACACATTACTAATGACGGTAGTGTATTCTGTGGTACCGTATAAAACTCCGTGGTGTCTGCTGGGATTCCTGCATGGAATGATTTTACTTGCTGCCGTCGGGGCCGTGGGGATTATTAAGGCGGTACCAACTGTTTTACCACGGTTAATCATTGCATTATTATTACTCGCTGCTTCCGTTCATCTTTGTTTTCAGGCCTATCTTGCCAATTACAAATATTATGCGGACAGTCGAAATCCTTACGTCTATGCTCATCCGACGACGGATGTATTTACCATAACTAAGCGGGTTGAAGAGTTGGCTAAGGTGCATCCGGATGGCTTGTCAATGCCCGTTCAGGTTATCTGCCCGGGCGGTGACTACTGGCCTTTGCCGTGGTATTTCCGTCGCTTTGATAAAGTGTGGTGGTGGAGCGATATTGATAAGAACATAATGCCCGCTCCTGTTATTATTGCCTCCGCGAGTATGGAGCCGAAACTAACGGAGTATTTTTATCTGCCGCCCCCCGGCCAGAAGAACTTATATATACCTCTTTTCGATACGTATATAGAACTGCGTCCGCAGGTAGAGTTGCGTGGTTATGTGACGAAAGATTTGTCGGACAGTTACGACCAATATCAGTCGGAAAAGGAATCTTCGCAAAGCCGGAGTGAAAAATGACTCAGCCGCAGGGAGAAACTCACTTTGTCAAGAGCGATTGGGCTTCAATCACCGGCATCCGGCGTTTTTCCCATGAGGCCATGGCGACGACCTTCGAGGTCTTCATCCTGCACGAAGACGGCCATTACGTCCGGCAGGCGGCCCAGGCCGCTTTCGATAGGCTTGACCAGCTTGAGCAGGAACTGAGCCGATACATTGAAAACAGCGACATCTCACGAATTAACAACCTTGATGCCGGTCAATCTCTGCGGATTGGCCTGGACACGTTTGAATGCCTTCAGTTAAGCCGCCGAATTCATACCGAAACCAACGGTGCTTTTGATATAACAGTTGGGTCTCTGATGAGCTGCTGGCTAAATCCGGACAAAACATTGCGCGTTCCTTCTAAAGAGGAATTGAATCTTGCCCGTCAGCGAACGGGAATAAATATTCTAAAATTGGACGAATCCCAATTCTCGGTGAAGTTGCTAAAAGGCGATGTGCAGGTTGACTTGGGCGGCATCGGCAAGGGATACGCAATTGACAAGATGGCCGAGCTGCTGGGCGACTGGAGTATTGATGTGGCTCTGATTCATGGGGGATACAGTACGGCTCTGGGCATAGGCTCACCACGAGGAAAACAAGGCTGGCCCGTGACATTAAGCAATCCGCGTAATCGCAGGCAGACATTGGCCCGACTTTGTTTACACAACCAGGCACTCAGCGGCTCAGGTCTGCAGAAGGGCCGGCACATCATCGAACCCCGTATTGCTTATCCGGTGGAGGGTAGTTCCGCTGCCTGGGCCTGTGCTTGTGACGCCGCAACAGCAGACGCCCTGTCAACCGCATTTATGGTTATGTCCGTCGATGAGGTCAGGCAGTACTGCTCACGTTATAAGGACGTGCTGGCTATGCTCATACTGCACGAGGAGACTAAAAAGAAGCAAAAAGAAAAGATTTTACATTTCGGAAAATGGAAGAAATCAGACTTACGCTGAAAATCAGAACTTTTCGGCACTGTGGCAAACTCAGTTGTTCTTTTTGTTCTTCAATTACCCGCAGTAAGTCTAATGACAACTCGTTTATGCGGCTGCTTTGAAGCGGATAAATCCGGCAGAAATCTGGGTGGTGTGATTTTAGGTGTTCTGGCAATGGCTTTAAGCTCGGCTCTTTGAACACCAAAGTTATTCATCGGGAAATTCTTAAAGCCCAGCTTTATGGCAGGAGAGTTTTCTTCGACTCTGAAATCTCCGTTTGTCGGGTCAATAAACATCGGATTGCCTACGATTGAGTTCTCATCGCAGCCGTGAGCCGCGAATTGTCTGCGGTCTGCATCATTGGTTGTAAAGAGGTTGTGGTCGACTTCTTTGCCCCACTTTCCCTTTGTCATGCCGCCTGCCGGCCGGTAGGGACCCATCACGATATTACGTGTGAAGACATCCTGGCTGTTGTCATACCAGACATGCGGATGGAAACTGTTATTAATGATGATATTGTTGTAGGCCTTGCGGTGGAATCCTTCACGAAACTTCAGGCCGCCTTTTAAGAGCAGATTATTATATATCTCGTAATTACTTGAACCGTCATCGAGGTCAATATCCCAGCCGTGGTCACACCGCCAGCGGCTGTTGCGTATAATCGTTTTTTCTGCGTCAAGCAATGCCAATTGTGGTAATTGGTCCGCAGGCGCATCTTTCAATCCCCAGAAGCGGTCACGCCCCCACGAATTAAAGCTGCCATGGTCTCCCGTTTCAAGAACTGTGTCAAATACATCGCAATACTCGATAAGGTGGCCGCCAAAAGTACCTTCACTGATATTAATCCCGGCCCGGCCGACATCGTAGATTGAACAATGCCGGATAGTAATGCCCCGCGACATGGAAACCTGAACACCTGTGGCTTGTTTTTCAACCACACCGATTCGATGGATTAGGCAATCTTCAACAACACAATCTTCCGGGTAGTTTTCGGTCTTTGGTCCGGGAGTCTTATCGATGTCGGCATAGCTTTGGCGCTGCCCGTATTCGAAGAGCGGATTGCGGACTGCACCAGGGTCACCAACTAAGGCTACACCGCTTGCTCCTGCGCCGAAAATATGGCAGCCCTGTACGGCAATGCGCCGGTTATAATTATTCACAAAGACGCCATTTCCGCCAACCTGGTCAAATGTAGAGTCTTCAATGGCGCAGTCTTCTGCGCCGTTGAAAAACACCGCTCCCCCGCGATAGATTGTCCAGTCACTTCGCAGCAGCGGCTCTTTGGTGTCCATAAAAGTACGTGCAGTATGACGGAACGTAAGAGCCGCAAGCCTGATAAAGCGAACCGGCTTTTCCTGCGAACCCTGGAATTCGACCAGGTGACGCAATCGCACGATTTCGATTGTGGCATTTTCCAGGTCAGTATCCTTTGGAGGATAGTAGTAAAGCGTTGAAGTCTTTGCATCGTGGAACCATTCCCCCGGAGCGTCCAGTTCCTCGAAGATATTTTCAACAAACCGGTGCTCTCTGTGCATGCCCATCTTGCGGTTGTTCTGCCAGCCGCCTTCGTAGGTTATCGTATTGTCCGCTTTTTTCCCGGTGATGCGGTAGTGGTAACCGCCCCAGCGATGGCGGTGCATTGCATGGATGAACCCGCCGGCAGGGTCAGACCAGCCCGAGGCCCTTTCCTTGCTGAAAGCATCCCGGGAATAGCCGTGATAAACCAGGACCTTCGGATCGTAGTTTGGATAGCGGGCCATGTGTTGGCGTATGCCATTAACAAAAAGCTGGTCTATCTGGAGACCAACTGGTGTTTGGGCCTTCATTATACCGTCCCGATACGGTTTCCAGTTCAGCTCCAGTCTCTGTCCGCCACTAAGAACAACTTTTTTCCCATCAGCAGCCCTGTAAATCACGGGAGCCTGCTTGCTGCCCGAGTCTTCGGCGGTAAATACCAGCGGCTCATTTAGATAATAGCTGCCGCCCCGAAGGTAGACCGTGATGGGGCCTTTCGAGGTCTTCTTTATATGACGTACTGCGTCGCGGGCGTGAGTGGGTGTAGCGAAAGGTCGGCCTTTTGTGCCGGGATTGGTATCGTGGCCGTCTGGGGCCACGTATAATTCCACAGCAAAAGATGGTACACAGAAGCTCACTAAAATAACAACACCCAATATTAGTCTTATCATAGTTTACTCCTGATTTGTTAATGATAAAAAAACGGCCGGGTTGCAACGCTCTGCTCGGATAAACACACCCGTTCCTTATTTGCCAATGTCAGGTAAAAGCTTCTTTTTTTAGGGATTCCCAAATGCTCCTTATTGTGTTTGGAGTTCCTTATCCAAAGCTCGTCTGATAGTGATTAGTTCTGAAAGGACCCGCCAGGAGCTTCGTGTCGGTGATAAACGGCTGTCACGGTCACAGGACCAGTCAATGGGAAATTCTTTTATGTGATAGCCCTCTTTTTGGGCACGCAATATGATTTCCACATCGAAAATAAATCCGTCGGTAATACATTCCCCGTACAGGTGCCGGGCGACATCGCCCTTGTAAATTTTGAATCCGCATTGCGTATCAGTGTATTCGGCGGGGACTTTCATATAGTGAATCACAAACCGGTGGAACATTTTGGAACAGATTCGGCGATACAGGCTTTGGGTCTTCTCAATATGGCATCCCCTCATTTTTCTTGAACCGTGTGCTATATCACAGGCCCCGCTTTTCACTAATTGAAGCCCGCGTAAAATGTCTTCATAGGGTACACAGCTTCCGCTGTCGGCAAACATCACGTATTCGCCGCTTGTTTGTTTTATACCCGTTCGAATAGCGTATCCTTTACCTCGGTGATGCTCGTAGCGAATGACTTGTCGTTTTATTGTTGAAGGGATATTGACGTTTTTTGCGATTTCGGCGGTGTTGTCTTTGCTGCCGTCATCGACGACTATAATTTCTCCCGCCAGACGATTGCTCTCTAAAAATGCCGCTGATTCTTTGACATCCCGACCAATTTTTTTGCTTTCGTCAAGAGCCGGTATAACTACAGATAGGTCCATTAGGTATATTTCTCGATTATAAAAACATCCGCAAGCTGCTTGGTCTGGGCAGCTAAGCAAAAACTTTTTTTGCTGGCGCTATACAAAGAACGGACATATTATAATCAGTATACGGCAGAAAGCAATAGCGCAATGGTTCAAACTTTTCTTTCCATCCGGCTTGGTAAGCGATATAATAATGCATATAGTTTTGTTTCCAGGGATTATCCGTAAGTAAAGTATAGACAACTGGATTCTACTGAACATAGCTTCAGATGATGCGGAATCTCATATATTTGTTTAAAATTATGCTGGAATTTGTAAGCCTAAAAATGCCTGTATATAGTAGGTTTACCTATTTCAAGTGCTATATATATGCCTTTTTGCTGAATTTCGCAGTAATTTAGGAATTTGGAATGATTTTTTTCATTTTTACAGATTGACATTGACTTAGGCAAAAAGTTAAGTTATAATTAAACTGCTGCTAAACAAATGACGAATAAAGACGTAATAGACTTTAGAGACGATCTGTTAGTCAAGGGGCCGTGCGCTATTGTAGCTTATGCTCGTCGGAAGAATGGCAAAAGACCTGCGAAAGATTTCATTGAAAATTTGGAAAAATCAGACCAAGCAAAACTGGCGAAGTCTTTTCGTTATATCGCAAATGGAATAAGTCACAATATCGAAAGATTCAGGAAGCTTGGCGGAAAAAGTGGGAAAATATACGAGTTCAAGATCTATCCCAAAGTTCGCGTTTTATGTTTTCAGTTGGGGAGAACTTGGTTACTTACACACGGCTTCAATAAAGAAACTGGAGACACGCCCCCAAGACAGATTAGACGTGCCGAAGACATAATGAATGAACATAATTCGTTATTAAATAATAAGAAAAAGTGAGGTATCCATTATGGACGAGACCTTCATACAAAAACTGATGTCTGATGAAGAAGGCAGAAAACTTTACTTTCGTGAGGATTTAATATTTGAAGTTACAGAGGCCATCAGCCAGGCCATGGAAGAGAAAGGAGTTAATAAAGCAGATCTATCAAGACTTGCAGGCGTTAGTAAAAGTAATATCACGCAACTCTTGAGTGGTGACCAAAATATGCGCCTCACAACCGTAGCTGACCTTCTGTATGCACTTGATTCAAAGCTTGCGGTGTCCGCTGTTCCACTTGATATCAATAACATACTCGAGAGCACTACCTTAAATCAATGGGCACCGGCTGTAGATATCGTAATACAACAATGTGAATATCGAGAGATTAATGAAGAGACAAAAAAAGATTTATCTCAGGCAGCTTAAATCATGGCGAAAAAAAAGAGAAAAACCAAGGCTTTAAAAGGGGGAAACAAGGTTACTGCTGGTCTGTTGGTTTCTGATCGAGTACAGTTAAAGGATGTAAGGTTAATAAGCTGCAAATGTGATCAAACTCCAGAAGCCACATTGGGTAAAAAGTCGTACAAGATCGACTATTCAACTGAAGTGCAAGTTGACAAAAGAAATGGCTACGTTATTGTAACTACGAAATTCCACTTTGAAGCTTTCACTGAAAGCAAAACTCAAAAACCAGTTATTCTCATTGATGCTTCTTTTCTTTTAGCTTACAAAATAGAAAACTTCGAAGGCTTAAGTCAAAAGGGATTTAAGCAATTTGCGAATTTAAATGGGATTTATAATGCTTGGCCATATTGGCGGGAATTTGTACAAAATACTGTTACTCGAATGGGATTACCTTCGTTGTCAATTCCAGTCTTTAGAATCGTGGAACCGCCAAAAGAAAAAACCATCAAGCGAAAGGTAGGAAAGAAAAAAGTAACAAATAAAACTGTCTCCAAAAAATAAAGTTTACATTATTCGGCTAAGGCGTAGTGTTTTTGTTCATAGAGCTTGATTTTTGAAAAGTTAATACGGGGGCGAATGGCTTCGACCGGATGGAGGATAGTCAAGTCGCATGCCCAGGACGCCGGTTGGCCTGGCTAATCATCCGGCAAAACTTTTAATTGGCAACTACCAGTTGCAAATGGCTGCTTAATTTAGCGGCTCGTCCTGTCCGACTTTGCCTGTGAGTTTGGCAAGGGCGTCAAAAAGCAGGCTGGCCGAGCCGGTTGTTTGGGCCGGTAAGGTGAGAACTTACCAAAATAGCTGAACCAAGAGCCTGTCGTTTGGCTTTTGGTAAGGCGAAATAAAAATAAAGCGACTAAGCATGTAGAAGCTTGTCTTGAAACATCTCGGGACGGGGGTTCGAATCCCCCCGCCTCCATTCTGCGTCGCTCGCCGAAAGCGAGCTATGCAGAATGCCCTACGTAGCTTTAGCGAAGTAGGGCTTTTCTTGTATTTGTCCCATCTTAAGGGGAATTAAATAGTAATGAAATACATCTATCTATTGGAGAGTCTCTCACATCCCGAAAAACGATATGTTGGGAAAACTGTAGATTTGAAAAATCGATTGAAAGAGCACAATGCTGGAAAGTCCCCACATACGTCTAAGTTCGTACCTTGGCGAATCGTAGTAGCTATTCGGTTCGCCGACGATCGAAATGCAGATGCTTTTGAAAAGTATCTTAAATCCGGCTCCGGTCATGCTTTTGCCAAAAGGCATTTTTGGTAATATCAGTTTAATAATCTTGGAATTGTAAGAAAAGGCCGGAATCCCCCCGCCTCCATTATTCCTTCGTAAGCCTTTGCATATAAACAAGTTATGTAGGACAACTCTTATGAAGACGTTAGCTGGAACATACCAGACTTCTAATGTTCGATTTTTGGCTTAGCTCCCCCCTGATTCGCACATCTCATCTACACTTTTGTGTTATACTTCAATGTATCTAATGGTTCTATTATGTTCAGATACCGGTGCTGATTTGGCAAGATGCCTTGGCGTATCCGGAGACAGGAGTAACCCAGGTCCTCAAGTGAGTTATAAACCACCAATAAAAATATAAAGTGGAAACTGCCAATTTGAGTGCAAATTAAAAGCAGAAATTTCTTGAGATTTATGGAATTGCGGAGTATAATGTTGGTGAAAATTGGGGTGTATTGACAACATGAAATAAATCATATGACTAATCCTGATATGACATTGCAAGTTTAGAGCATAAAAACCAATTATGACCAGCCTTTTTCCAACAGAGAGCTTATATTTGAACTATCAACCGAAACCTGCTCCTTATTTCAATCCTGATAGAATCGTATTAACCAAGGGCAGTGTTCAGACTCTACAGCAACGTGATTTTATTAATGCAATTTGCAAACTTTACCCTCAGGCCCAGGTTGTTGAAAGATTTGATATTTCTCACAACCGTTTTGAACTACGTAGTCCGGACCCTTTGGAGCTGCATTACAAGGGCAAAAATACGTTGGTTTTTGGAGTACATAAAAGTGCCCTTAGATTCAGCGATGAAGATGGCAACACTTGCCCGAACTATTGGCATTTTTCTGTCTATGGTTTTTGTCCTTATGATTGCCAATATTGTTATCTGGCGGGTACGCCAGGTGTAAAATTCTCACCAACGGTAAAAATATTTGTGAATATCGACGAGATTCTTGACCAGATTGCCGGTGTTGCTTCCAAGCTATCCGAACCTACAGCATTCTATTTAGGAAAACTTCAGGATGGTTTGGCTCTTGACCTGCTAACCGGCTATTCACGCATAATGATTCCTTTTTACGCTCAGCAGAAATATGCCAGATTAACGTTATTGACAAAAGCTGCTAATGTGGACAACCTTCTCGACCTTGACCATCAAGGTCATACCATTGTTTCGTGGAGTTTAAATCCCACTGAAATTTCCACTGCTTTTGAATCAAACCTGCCTCTACCTGATGAAAGAATTGAGGCTATGCGAAGATGTGCAGATGTGGGTTATCCTCT
>Ga0315554_1001932_pt1 | contig 12154 bp, 19 predicted proteins | sample SalMarSW160370MG_FD_202114 | JGI IMG/M metagenome (GOLD analysis project Ga0315554, IMG submission 202114) | Salt marsh sediment microbial communities from the Plum Island Ecosystem LTER, Massachusetts, United States - Salt Marsh Sediment SW1603-70 ... | reverse complement strand
GGGATGTTTGCGTATGTCTTGTCGCCTCTACTCGGCATGGAGAGCATATCCTTCCATGCTTTCGTATTCATATCCGTTCTTGCCGGACTGATATCCGGGGGTTTTCTCCTTGTAATGACGTTCATAGTAACATTCAAGTCTTTCAACAGGGGCTGGGACCCTGACAATATAGTAGCGCCCATCATAACAACAGCCGGCGACTTCTTCACAATACCTTCACTGCTGCTCTCAGCCTTCATTGTCATGTCAATAGAAGATATTGTTCCGATAATATCCTACCTCATAATAATAGCTGCGGTTTCAAGCCTGTTCTTTATTTCAATTAAAAAAGGGGGATGCAAGAGCATTGTCTTACAGAGCCTTCCTGTCCTGTCTCTCACAGTTTTAATGGCATCCTTTTCCGGCATTATCATAGAGAGCAACATTAAGACCTTGGTTCTTATTCCGTCTCTTCTTGTGCTGCTGCCTGCGTTCATAGGGCAGTGCGGCAACATTGGGAATATAGCCTCGTCAAGGATCTCTACACTGTTTCATCTGGGTGTTATACACCCAAGATTCAGGTTTAACAGACAGACAGGTGCGGAATTCCTCAACTCATTTGTTCTTTCTGCTTTTGTATTCCCTGCTATAAGCCTGCTCACTTTCTTATTCTCGTCCATTGTCGGCATCCAGACAATAGGCCTTATAGATACCATAATCCCGGTAATAATTGCCGGGTTTGGTGTTATATTTATCCTCTCCTTTGTCGTCTTATTCATATCGATAATAGCTTTCAAGTTCAACATAGACCCTGACAATGTCATGATACCAATAGTGACAAACATAGCGGACATAATCGGGGTTCTGTCGTTGCTGACAGTTTTCAACCTTCTCGGGATTTTATAACCGTAACCTATAAATGCAGGCGTCAGTATAATAGTATATGGGGGAATACAAAGTCAGGCTAACAGGCAATCCTAATTCTATTATAAGATTTGTAACAGGGGTTCTTGATAGATACCAGACAACAGAAAAGGCCTCAAGTTGGTATCAGGATAATGGATTTCATGTTTTCCAGCTTCATGAAAAAGAAGACCTTGAAAACCCAGTTGACTATATGCACAAGCTGGCATCAAGACGTAGAATTAAGCTAGAGATTATTTCTCCTTCTGGTATTCAGCGTATGAATAGACAATAGTATATACAGAAACAGCAATAACAGGCAGGATAACGAACCATATTGCGTATTCATCAAACAATAGCCCGAATACAGCAATTATGCCTGCCAGCTTGAAGAGCCTTCCACCAAGCTTGTGCGTCTTTCTCCAAACAGTATTGCTGCTGAGCGTCCAAGGCGTTCTTATTCCGATAAACCAGTTCCTCTTTGCATTCTCGACGAGAATGCCTGCATAATAAAACATTACAGCAAATGCCGGTATCATCATTTGCACCATGTCAAACACATGCCCAAGGCTCCAGAGCAGAGTCAGGAGATAGATGTAAAGGAAAAAGCCTATTATAATTATTATAAAAGTATCAAAGTATCTCCTGAATTTCGCTATGTTCCGCTTTAACGGATCTATTCTTGGAATTAACAGGAAGAGTAAAAGGACTCCTACGGAGATAAACGGCATCAGGAACAGCCCCCAGAACTTCGACATGTAGCCGTCAACAATGCCCTGGGCATTCCAGTGAGAAGCTATCCTATCCGGCATCTGCGGATACAGGTAGATGCCTATAGCAAAGGACACCAGCAGTATTAACAAAGCAGCTATAGTTGCTGTTCTCATAATTTACACGTCTACACTACTTTAATGCGTCAGCCGGGATTCGAACCCGGATCATCAGCTTTCTTCTTTCCGCCAGCGCTTTCTTTTTAAGAAAGGGCTGTTGGAAGGCTGAGGTCCTAACCGTTAGACTACCGACGCATAAGATTACTTAACCATCAGGAATTAAAAGTTTTAAGAATTTTGCTCCCATGTTATTGAAATGTCCTTTCGCGGATATATCGGGCGTCTAAAGAATAACATCACTGAAAAAAGGTTTAGGATAAGTGGAACTGAGCCTTATGAAGGGACTTTTTCTCTTCCCTGTCCTTATGTCGTAAATGCTCTGGTCGCCAACACAAGAAGCAATCCTGGCTATCCTTTAGGATTTGAAACAATCGAAACCAATCTGCAGAATCTAATGCAATTGCCAGAACTGAAAATCAGTAAGAAGCTAGAAGTAATAATTGATAAGAACATGGAGCGTGGGGATTATATCAGCAAAAATTAACTGATTCGCAGTAAAGTTGATTTCAATGATTAGAGAATATATAAGTAAAATTATATTAGAGGCTATTCAGAAACACGCGCTCAAAGAATATGAGAGATACCCGCGTTATTATACAGTGGATGAATTACGCGAATATGAAGAGGCCTACAAAAAATATCAAGAAGGTGGATCAGGGGGATGTGAAAAATGTCATGACGCTCTGATTTGTTACAATATTGTTAATGGGCAATATCATAAGCAGTTTTTACCTGACCAGAATCCACCAGGTGTTGTTGTTTCTTTACCTGAAGAATTTTCTTAGTGCAGGGTGCATGTCCTCTGTGTAGCGCATTGATATCTGCTCATAGAGGTTGTATACAATCATAACAGTAAGCAGGATTCCTGTGCCTGTTCCGAGCGCACCTGTAAAATTAGCTAAGGACGCAAGTAATCCTATGAATACACCAGATATTATTGCCAGTGTCGGTATGTAGCGATTTAATACCTGCTCCACTATACGGGGGTCGCGACGGAAGCCTGGTATCTGCATCCCCATTCCCTCTATCTGCTCTGCAACGCTACGTGCATCCATGCCTGATGTGGAGACCCAGAAGATGGAGAATATAGTTGCGCCCATAATCATTGCCATCATGTATACCACTGCCCTTAATGAATCGCTGAGTGTTGGCAGCCCTACTAATCCGTTTGTAACCACTATTGCCAAGATAAGACCTATTATGGCGGATATCATCACCACCCTGGTTCCCTGCCTGTAACGGAAATAAAAAGCAAGGAAGGCAGATACAAAAATAATAGCCAGGAATATGAGGAAGAATATCTGTACAGACAGCGAGCTTGGCGCGTGAAGGTAGTAAGCAAGCCCGGATGATGGGTTTCCGTTGCTATCAAAGCATCCGAGTATTCCGCACCTGAGGCCCTCTTCTGTCGGGCTTGTCAGCATCGACCCTACTAACTGCAGATTAGCGAGTAAAGCAGTTGTAAGTATTATAGGGATAACATTCGTATAAATCAAATTCAGCGGCCATCTTCTTGAAAAGCCTCGTATAGAGCCAAAGGCCAGTGGTATCTCTACTTTAATGGCCTGGGCATATACAACAACTACAAAGACCAGTATGGTTGCGAAGAGCGGAAGCAGGGTTATTACTGCCTGAAACGGGTCTATTCCTAGCAATGCAAAAAACTGTGGTATCAAGCCGGACGGCATTGTTTCACCCAATGGCGTTAGTGGATTCAATGCCCTAATGAATATGCCTTTGGTAACGCCTGCTGCAATGAACAGGGAAACGCCTGAGCCAATACCCCACTTGCTCACAACCTCGTCCATGAGCAGTATAATGAAACCGCCGAATGCTATCTGACCTATCAGCAGCAGCAAAGTAGAAGATGTCGTGTCAACTGCCTGGATAGCGCCGAAGGCTACGAATGCGTACGCCTCAAAAACGCAGAAGAAGATTACCATTAGCTTCTGGGTACCCTGGAATTTTTTCCTTCCTGCTTCTGTCTTGAGGTCCCATGGTATTATCTTGGACCCTATCAACAGCTGCAGAATAATAGATGCAGAAACTATCGGCCCGATACCAAGTGTTACCAGCGTACCGAAGGATGAACCAAGTATCATTTCCAGGAATGCGAACCTTCCCATTGCCTCAGGCGAGACACCGAAAAGGGTGATATTGCCCATCAGCAGGAAAAGGAAGAGTACAATAGCAGTCCATTTCAGCCTTGATTTGAAGCTCAGGTGAGTTTTTGGTTCTGCTATTCCCGGCAGCCTCGATGTAATCGCACTCAGCATTTTTATCAGCTCATTTATTTATCTGTTCTTCTAGTTTTTTATATGTAGCCTTCAGTGCCTCTGATATCACCTTGGTATCAGCTATCACAGGCATGAAGTTCGTGTCGCCCTTCCACCTGGGCACCACGTGCGTGTGGATGTGCCCAAAACCAGCTCCTGCTGCTTTTCCTAAATTCATCCCGATGTTGAAGCTGTCAGGCTTTAGTGCCGTCAGCAGCGACTTTGCCTTTATAACCATGTCAAGGTGCTCTTTTCTTTCATCGTCAGTCAATTCCTCTATGTCAGTAACATGCCTTAAGGGAGCAACCATGAGATGGCCATTGGTATACGGATAGGCATTCATTACAATGAAATTTTTTCCGCCCTTAAGAAGTACAAGGTTCTCTTCATCGTTGCCTTTCAGGGCATCACAGAAGATGCAGCCTCCTTTCTTTTTGCCCAGGTATTCTATTCTCCATGGAGCAAATATCTTCTCCATATCACTCACTCACGCTTCCGCCTGCCTTCTCTATCTTCTCCTTTGCTTTTTTGCTTGCTCTCTTTATTTTTACTGTAAGCGCTTTGGTAATCTCACCAGCAGAAAGCAGTTTTGTATAACCCATCGCAGTTAAATCTACTTCACCATCTTTGCTCAGTTTCTCCAGCTCCTTGATATTAACAACAACGTCCTTTTTTCTAAGGGAATGAAAGCCCTTGTGGCCGAAATGCCAGGGCTCCTTGGCATAAATATAACTGCGGTTGTGCTTTGTCGAGCCGCCGTAACCCTTGCCGCCGCGGCTGCCTTTGCCGCGATGCTTTTTCTTGGCACCGTAGCCATGGGTCTTGCTGCCGCGCATTTTCTGTGTTTTTTTCTTGGACATCTACATCATCCTCTTTATCAGCTCGTTTATTTCCTTGCCCCTGTAGCCTAGATCCCCTTTAGGATATGCCTTCTTTTTTGCCCTAATACCGCTCTTTGGCGGCTTGAGGCCGACTGTTTTCTTGCCGGCCATCTCCTTTTCTAGCTCCTCTGAAAGCTCTCCCCATGTTACAAAGCTTTCAACCTTTTTTATCATGCCTATTACAGCATCTGTTCTCGGAAGCACTACCATTGTATGTATTTTCTTCAGGCCAAGCATTTTCATCGTTTCTGAGAAATCCCTCCTAACGCCGATATTGCTCCTTAACCTTATAACAGCCAGCATATCATCACTCCTCTGCTACAGCAGAAGCCTCTTTTTCTTCCTTCTTTTCCTTTGCATCTTTTTTCTTCTTTACTGCTTTTTTCTCTTTCTTCTCCTCTTTTTTAGGCACTGCCTCTTTTTTCTTCTTCACAGGCTTTGCCTTCTTTTCTTTCTTTTTTTCTTTAGGCACTGTCTCTTCCTTCTTTTCTTTTTTTGCTTTTTCTTCTTTTTTTTCTGTCTTCTCCTCTTTTATTTCTTCTTTTTCTTCTACTACCTTTGCCTCTTTCTTTACTTCTTCTTTTATTTCAGACTCTTCCTCTCTTATAACATCTTCGCCCTGCACCTTCATCATGTTCATTGCCTTGAATGCATTAAACAGAGCAAATATGTAATTAACCCTTGTCCTTGGGTCGCCGAATGTCTTTGACCAGATGTCCCGTATGCCTGCCATCTTGAGCAGCTTCTTGGCTTCAGCATTTACGCATAAGCCAATTCCCTTTGGTGCTGGCTTTAGTTCAACAATAACAGAGCCGGACTTGCCCCTGGTAGAAACAGGTATGCTGTGCTTCTCGCCGCAGCCGCATTCCCATGAACCGCAGCCCCTTTTTACCGGCACTATGTTCAGCTTTGCAGCCTCTGTGGCCTTTGCTATTGCAACCGTATGCTCCAGGCCTTCGCTCTTGCCAATACCGATGTAGCCGTTCATGTCGCCGACAACGACAACAGCCAGTATATTATATCTTCTTCCTGACCTGTGCATCCTTGCTGTTCTCTTGGTAGGGGTTGGCCTGCTTCCGCCACCCTTGCCAGGAGAGCCTCCTATGAATATCAGTTCGTTCTGCAGACCAGGCAGCAGCCTGTCAACTATCTCAGGCTCCTTTATCTTCCTGCCGCTCTTGAATATCTCGTCTATGGATGTAATCTTTCCTTCAGCAACATCCATGCCTAATGCTGTTTTCGGCTTCCAGAAAAATTCCTCCTCTTTTTCGTTCATCTTAACCACTCTCTGCAATCTTCTTCTTTACCTCTTCAAAATGATCAGGCAGTTTCTCAGGATCCAGGCTGTTTTTCAAGTACGTTGCAAATTGTCTATCGTATCTCTCCTTATCCTCTTTAATTTTTTTGGCGTACTCTGCGATGTGCATTCCGCTAATTCTGCCTTTGCTTGGCAGTATGCCCTTGTTCACAGGCAGCTCCATCCCTGCTTCTATTGCCCCGGATACTGCAGCGTATACAGCATTTTCCTTGACAGAGGTCTGCAATCCGATATCAAGTATGGCTTTTTTAATTCCTTTTTTAATGCACCTGAGGCCTGCCAGAAAACCAGTAAGGTAAGCTGCTGGCAGGTTTGCAGGATGTCCCTTCCAGCCGTAGGCAGTCAAATTCTTTGCAGACACCTCAACCACGGTTTTATCGCCAGACTCTGCATACTCTATTGCCTGAATATGTACACTGTTGATGGTCCTTCTCACGACTAGCCTGACACTGCCGGACTTAAGCATACCAAGCCTTTTCCTGTAATCGGTTTTCTTTTCCCTTCTTCTTCTGAACATAACATCACTCTTTTGACTTTTCTTCTGACTTCTTTACCAGGTCGTGCTTCTCCATGTATGTAAGCATGTGGCTCCTGCTCCTGAAGAGCCCGCTCTTTGCTTTCAGGTACATGTTCCTGTATGTTTTCTTTGCTATGCTGTTGTCTTTTCTTAGTTTCTGAAGCTCGTTTCTCAATGCACGTATCCTCTGTATCCATACTTTTTTCTTCGGCAGCCTTGTCCTGAGCTTGCCTTTTCTCGTACCACTGCCTTTTCTCCTGCCTTTTTTCAGTTGTTTCATCATCTTCTTCCTCCTGTAGGAGCTGATGCCCTTCTTTGGCAGTGCCTTTATAACGCCGTCCTTGATAAGTCTCCTTATGTCATTGGCTGTTATTGCATCCTTTATATCGCCCATTCTTGCAGGATTAAGCCATACCCGGCTCCTGCCGCATTTCAGCAGCCTGGCAGCAAGCTTTTTTTGCGAACTCAGATTCATAATCATCAACCTACCTAGCACCAATCCATTTCCATATCCTTTTCTGAAAATACAAAAAACCTGTCAAATACTGTCTCGCAGGCAGTGCAGTGAAACATATCTTCGCCTATAGCTTTTCCAAAACTGCCGCAAAACGGACATCTTCCCTGCTTGAAAATCATATCATCACTTCTCTGCTAAAGCGGAAGCGGCTTTTTCTGTTTTGATTCCAGTCTTCTTCTCCTTTACTTCTTCTTTCTTTGCTGCTGCCTTCTTTTCAGTTTTCTTCTCTTTCTCCTCTTTTGTTTTTTCTTCCTTCCTTTCCTCTTTTTTAGTTTCTTCTTCCTTTTTCTTTACTTCCTTTTCTTCTTTTTTATCCTCTTTTTTCTTTTCTGCCTTTTCTTCTTTTTTTCCCTTCTTTTCTTTTGCCTCTGCCCTCTTCTTTTCCAGTAGCTTTTCCTTTTTTAGTGCCCTCTTTACCTTTTTCATGTTCAGGATCTTTATCCCGGCTTCTTGGGCTTTTTTCGATATCAGTATTACTTTTCTGGACCCCAGGCCGGATGAAATTATTATGCTTCCTTTTATGCTGTCAAGTGCCTTCAGCTCATTTACAACTATTGGTTTCTCTGTCTTCTTTTTCCCGTAGCCGATGCTGACCTTTTTGCCTGAACCGCCCTTCCTAACCCTAAGCTTGCTTTGGCTGCCTTTGGGCCGTCTCCATTTTCTCTTCAGCCTCTTGTGCACAGTGTAATCCTGCCTTAGGAATTTCATAGCTTCTCACCATTTTGCAAAAGTTTTTCTGAAAGGTAGATACCATCCTGGTAGACCCTTCTGTCTTTTCTGCCTATCTTGCATGCCCGCTCTATGTTCGCGCAGGTCTGGCCGATATCCTCCAGGTTTATGCCTTCCACAAGTATTTCATCCTTTTTCACGCTGACACTGCTGTTACCGGCAACCTTGGCTGTTCTTGCTCCTTTCTCGCCAAGGAAGTTCTTTACCTCCACGATGCCATCCTTTACACTCACAGCCATTGGGAAGTGTGAATAGAATATCTTCATCTTATACCTGAACCCGACAGTGACGCCGAGTGACATGTTTTTTATGTGGGAGCATATGGTGCCTATCATGGCTGCAATTTTTCTGTTGTCAGCACTGCTCTTAACGATTATTTCATTGTTTTTTTCTATGGTTATCAGGCTGTTGAAAACAGGGTTGTCAAAATCCTTTTCCAGTTCGCCCTTAGGCCCTTTGACCTTTACCCTTAGTTTGTCTACCTCGACCGTTACATCGTCTTTTATTGCAACCTTTTTTTCAATCATCGAATCACCTAGTAGATAAAAGCCAGGAGTTTTCCACCAAGCTCCTTTTTCAGAGCGTCTTTCTGGCTCATAACACCCTGCGGTGTTGACACTATAAGCACGCCGAAATCTCTTGCAGGCAAAAATCTTGTTTCCCATGCTTCGTATTCATCCTTCTTGACAGAAAACCTTGGCCTTATTGACCTTGCCTTGTTTATTCTGCCGATGAGCTCAACCCTGTATTTTTCCTTCCTGTCATCAGCAAAAGCAAAGGAACCTATATAGCCCTCTTTCTGGACTACAGTAAGGACGCTCTTCACCAGTTTCGAAGCAGGTACTTCACAGGAGCTCTTGCCAATGCTCTCAGCGTTATTCAGTACAAACAAAACATCCGACAGTATATCATGCCTCATATTCTCACCTCAACTTCCTGAAGCCAAGATCCTTGGCAACCTCCCTGAAACATCGCCTGCAGTAATAAAGGTTGTATTTCCTTATTATCCCGTCCATAGAGCCGCATCTAACGCATTTCCTGGCTCCCTTTCCGAATTTTCTTTTAATTGCCTTTCGTCTTACCATATCTATCGAACCTTGACTCCAAACTCCTTTTTCATGAACTCTATTGCCTCTTCTTTCTTTATCAAATGCTTTTTGCCAACCCTGCCTGAGACCTTCCTTTTCTTTACAGAGTATCCGGGCCTCTCAAGGGTCACGCATACATCAAAGCCTGTAACAGGTATGTTGGGGTCGTATTCCATGCCAGGCACGTCGATATATTCCTTCACCCCGAAGGACAGGTTGCCCGTATTATCGAAATTTGATTCCTCTAGGTTTTCCTTTGCCTCAAGAAGCTTCTTTAACAGCTCATTCGAATCCTTTCTTATAGTTACCTTGCAGCCGATCTCCTTTCCTTTCGGGAAATTAAATGTTGATCTTTTCCATGTCTTTATCAAAACGGTCTTCTTGCCTGATACCTGTTCCAGAATCTTTCTTGCGTTCTCTAGCGAATAGGTTGTTCCGCAACCCATGTTAAGCACCACCTTCTCTACACGTATCTCTCTCATCTTATTCATTATCATCACCCAGTGAAATAACAGGCTTGTCTTTCCCGACAACGAAAACATAATCCTTTGGAATAGCAACATCTTTGTCTTTAAGCTTTATCTTTATCTGGTTCGGCTGCGTACTCTTTGTAACAATTATCTTTTCTATCTTGCCTACAGAACCGATGTTGTGGCCGTCTGTTATCAGAACAGTTGCCCCCTTTTCGAATTTCAGAACCTCTTTGATGCCCTTTTCAAGGTCGATTACAACAACATCACCTGTCTTATAACTGCCTTTTTCAGCAAGTATGTTTTTGCCGTCATGCAGGTTAAGCTGTAGCTTGCCTTTAACACAGCTCTTGTTCTTTATCATGCTGAGCTTTACCCCTGCTTCCTCCTTGCCTATTTTCTTAAGATAAAGAACCTTCTTGCCTGGCAGAACCCTGTAATACTCGTTGCCTACTGATATTACATCCATAAGCCCTACTGGAAAGCTTTGATCCTTCACTATCCTTGCATCTACCTTAACAGCCCTGCTCTGGAGTATCTCTTTTACCTCCTTGAGTGTCTGTGCATAATTCAGCATATCCCTGAGCACAAGGCCAAGGGGTATGCACTTGGATTTAAGGTGGGGACCTGGTCTGGGAACTATCACAAACTTCCTTGTCTTTTTCTCTATTGGCCAGAACTTTGGCGCTACAAGTCTTTTCATTCCTACACCTCAATCATCATTAAGTCTTCCGGCACCAAGATTTCGCCGTCGAACCTCTCCTTTATCTTGCTTATCATATCGTCTTCCTTGCCTGTGCAAACCGGGTAGAGATGATTCAACACAAGTTTCTTGACAGCTGCCTTTTCAGCCACCTCGCCCAGCTCATCTGCAGTAGTATGCCCATCAACATGGCCTTCTGGGTATGAACATTCGTGTATAAGCAGGTCTGCGTTCTTAGCAAAACTGATAATAGCATCAGAAGGCTCTGTATCGCCTGTGTAGACAACTGTTTTTTCTGCAGCTATTTTGTATGCAACAGCATTAGGGTGCACGGCAGGAACGCAGCTTACTTTACATCTGCCTATCTCAACTTTATTCATCTCATTGATTTCCGTGTATTCTTTATAACCAAGCTCTTTCATGTACTGCATTTGTGGTAATTCAAATATTTTTTCCGTAATCTCATCAATCCCTTTTGGGCCATATACGTTCAATATCGGGACGTCTTCATTTTTCTTCGCAATGCCCCTTGACAGCAGGATAGGGAAATAATCCGCAATATGGTCAAAATGGAAATGCGTTATGAAAAGATGCTTTATTTCATTTACATCATGACCTGCCTGAACAAGCTTCTGCATTGTGCCTGGCCCGCAATCAAATAGAAGTTTTTCCCCGACGTCTACAAGTATGCCTGAAGAAAACCTCTTCCTTGTTGGCAATATCGATCCTGTTCCCAGGAATGTTATCTTCATTTTCAAAACACCTCTAGATTTCTGTTTTGAATTGAAACGTTAAGTTTCATTTTTTCACCTCTTTCTCACCTTTTCTCTGCAGGGACTTTTTTCTCATCTTGTCGTCCAGGTTCAGTTTTGTTATCATTACATTGCTCGGATCCAAAGGCAGCTCGAACTCCTGGCCAGAGGTCTTTTTCCTCTTTACATTGTCTACAAAGATTTTTAGATGCCTTAGATCGACCCTGATTACGCTGCCCTTTTTCTTCCTGAATTCGCCTCTTACGACAATGACTTCGTCTCCTTTCCTTATAGAAAGGGACCTTTTTCCATAATTCTTCCTGAGTTCTTTTGCTAGATGTGCGGAAACAAGATTCTGCCTTACATGCATCGGTGCGTTATGCCTGTATTTTCTCTGCTTCCTTGGCTGGATGCTTCTTTTCCACGATACTGAAAACTTCTTTTTCATAATAATCACAACACTATGCTCGCTATCTTGCCTATTGCAGTAAAGCGCTCAACAACCTCCTTTGCAATAACAGTCCTGATTTCCGTTCCTGTTGGCTCGAATGTTTTCTGGTTCACCAGAACAGCTGCGTTATCGCTGAATTTTATCCTTATGCCGTCTGCTCTCCTGTATCCCTTTTTCTGCCTGACAATAACAGCATAGACAATCTGGTGCCTCATTTTTTCTTTCCCCTTTTTAACCGCGCAGACTATCACGTCGCCCACGCCTGCCCTGGGCAGTCTCCTCAGCCTGCCACTGTACCCGCGGACAGCGATTAGTTCCAACTCCTTTGCTCCGCTGTTGTCAGCGCAGACCAGTCTGGCGCCTAATGGTATCGGCTTTGTGATCTTTGCTCTGACTGCTTTCATACTTATTTCACCTTTTCAATAACTACAAACTTCTTTGTTTTTGAGATGGGTCTGCACTCGCCAACCTTGACTACGTCGTCTATGTCTACTTCTATGCATCCGGGGCAGTGGGCAGATACCCTTGTCTTTCTTCTTTCGTATCTTTCATATTTCGGAATATAATGGTAATAATCCCATTCTACTATCGCGGTGTTCGTGCTCTTTGTCGAGACCACCCTTCCCTTGAACACCCTGCCCCTGACCTTCAGATGGCCATGGAACGGGCAGAGCCTGCTG
>Ga0315554_1001931_pt1 | contig 12157 bp, 11 predicted proteins | sample SalMarSW160370MG_FD_202114 | JGI IMG/M metagenome (GOLD analysis project Ga0315554, IMG submission 202114) | Salt marsh sediment microbial communities from the Plum Island Ecosystem LTER, Massachusetts, United States - Salt Marsh Sediment SW1603-70 ... | reverse complement strand
ACGATTACTTCGACTCGGCGTGGGGGTCGCAAGCCGAGGACAAGGCCGTGGCGGAGTTCACCGTGCTGGTGGCCAACTACCTGATGGAGGCTGCGCTGGCGGCGCAGGCGGCCGCGGGCGGCTGACGCCGGCACCGCCGGAGCGTCGGGCCGGATGGCCGGGCGGCACGCCGGCGCACGGCTCGGCCCGGTGGGGTTATTACGCTGCGTTGACAGGCTCTTGCGGTCTCATATACTTGTGGCCCACAACCGATAGAAGGAAGAGGGAGCGCTGCTTCCCACCCGGCCACCTGCAGGTGCGCCGAGGTCGACTCGACCGGAGACGGCAGCTTCCTGCCGTCTTTCTTTACGCCATCAGCGGGAGGAGCTATAGCACAGGAACTCAGAGTGAACGACCGGATCCGGGCGCGCGAGGTGCGTCTCGTGGCTCCCGACGGGAGCCAGATCGGTGTGAAGAGCATCGACGAGGCCAAGTGGCTGGCCGCCCAGCTCGAGTTGGATCTCGTCGAGGTCGCTCCGGACGCCAGGCCGCCGGTGTGCCGCCTCATGGACTACGGGAAGTACAAGTACGAGCAGTCCGTGCGTCAGCGAGAGGCGCGGAAGCGGCAGGCCCGAACGGTCATCAAGGAAGTGAAGTTCCGTCCCACCATCGACAACCACGACTACGAGACGAAGCTCCGCCGTGTTGTCGAGTTCCTGGGAGAGAGGGACAAGGTGAAGGTGACGATGATGTTCCGAGGCCGCCAGGTGACCCATCCGGAGATCGGCCGGCGGGTTTTGGAGCGTCTCACCGCCGACGTGGAGGGCATCGGAGTGGTGGAACAGGCTCCGAAGCTCGAGGGCCGCTTCATGACCATGCAGCTGGCCCCGGAACGCAAGTCTCGCAAGGGGACCAAGGAAGAGAAGGCAGAGGCCCCCAGCGACTAGGAGTGAGCCAGGATGCCGAAGACCAAGACAAACCGGGCTGCGGCCAAGCGCTTCAAGGTGACCGGCAGCGGCCGTATCCTCCGCCGCCAGGCTGGCCGCAGCCACCTGAAGGTGGGGAAGAAGACGAGCCGGCGGCTGCGGCGCCTCAAGGGTGAGGTCGAAGTGACGCGGGCCGACCGCACCCGGGTCGGCCGGATGTTGGGGCGTTAGCTGTGGCAAGAGTCAAACGCTCCACCCACAAGCAGAAGAAGCACCGCAAGGTCCTCGATCGGGCCAGGGGCTACAAGGGCGCTCGCAGCCGGCGTTTCCGGGCCGCCAAAGAGCAGGTCATGGGGGCCATGCAGGATGCCTACCGGGACCGGAGGAGCCGGAAGGGCGACATGCGGCGGCTCTGGATCACCCGTATCAACGCAGCCGCCCGGCAGAACGGGACAACCTACTCGCGGTTCATGGCCGGCCTCAAGGCTGCAGAGATCGATGTGGATCGCAAGATGCTTGCCGACCTCGCGGTCAACGACCCCAAGGCGTTCGGCGAGCTGGTCAAGACGGCCGCGGGAGTTCACGACGGCTGATCCGGTCTCCTCGCCCCGCAATCGGCGGGTGCAAGACGTCCTCAAGCTGCACCGAGCCCGGGGACGGGCCAGCTCCGGCTGCGCGCTCCTGGAAGGCCCGCACCTCGTCTTCGAGGCCCTGGGAGCGGGAGTGGAGGTCGTGTGCGTCTTCGGTACTCGAGGCGACCCTTCGATCGACGCAGCCCGGTCCTCGGGACTCGACACCGTCGTGGTCGCCGATCGGGTGCTGCGCCGTCTCTCCACGACGGAGTCTCCGCAAAGCCCTATGGCGGTGATACGCATTCCGGACCAGGTGATTCCCGAGTCCGGCCACCTCATCGTGTCCTGGGGCCTCGGAGATCCCGGGAACGTCGGCACCTTGATCCGCACTGCGGCGGCCTTCGGCATGGGTTTCGTAGCCGGTCCGGGGAGCGCCGATCCCTGGTCGCCGAAAGTGCTGCGCTCGGCCGCCGGGGGACACTTCCGGACGCCGGTCGGCGCGGTTGCCGACCTGGCCGGCTTGGGCGGCAGACGACTCGTCGCCACCGTGGCGCGGCATGGGGTGCCGCCGGGCCGGCTCGATGGCGGCCGCCCCTCGGCAGTGCTGGTGGGTGACGAGGCCCATGGCCTGCCGGGAGACGTCGTGAAGGCGGCCGATGTTGCGGTCACCATCCCTATGCCGGGCGGAATGGAGAGCCTGAACGCAGCCGTTGCGGGCGCCATCGTGGCCTTCGTGCTGACCGGACACGACGGGACCGGGAGCGGCTCCCTCTAGGACTAACCTGCCGCACCATGGCCCTTCTCGAAGATCTCCACCGCCTCGACGAGGAGGCGCGGCGCCGTCTGGCTGCCGCGGGGACCGTTGACGAGGTCGACACGGTGGAGCGCGATGCCGTCGGTCCTTCTTCGCCCGTGGCCGAGGCGCGTCGCAGCCTGCGCCGCGTCCCCGACGAGGAGAGGCGTCGGCTGGGCCGGGTCATCAATGAGATCGCCGACGGCCTCTCGGCTGCGATAGCCGGGCGGCGCCGGGAGCTGGCCGCCGCCGAGGAGGCGGCCCGGCTGCAGGCCGAGCGAATCGATATCACCCTCCCGGGCCGGGCCCCGCCTCTCGGCTCTCTGCACATCGTCATGCAGGTGTGGGAGGAGATCACCGACATCTTCGTAGCCCTCGGCTACACGGTCGCAGACGGGCCGGAGGCAGAGACGGCCTTCTACCACTTCGATGCCTTGAACACGCCTGAGACGCACCCGTCGCGTTTCGAGAGCGACACGCTGTACGTGGATCACGGCGACGATCCGATCGGGGTGTTGCTGAGAGCACAGACCTCTCCGGTGCAGGTTCGATACATGGAGCAACATGATCCGCCGGTGTACGTGGTGTCTCCGGGCCGCGTCTTCCGGCGCGACACCACCGATGCCACCCACACTCCTGTGTTTCACCAGATGGAAGGGCTGGCCGTGGACAGGGACATCACGTTCGCCGATCTGAAGGGCACGCTTGGGCACTTCGCCAGGGAGTTCTTCGGCCCGGATGAGAGGGTTCGTTTCCTTCCTCACTTCTTTCCGTTCACCGAGCCGTCGGCCGAGATGCTCGTCTCATGCTTCTCATGTGGTGGCGCCGGCTGCCGCACCTGCGCCAACACGGGCTGGATCGAGCTGCTCGGCTGCGGGGTGGTCGACCCCAACGTGTTCGAGGCCGTCGGCTATGACCCCACCGAGGTGACCGGGTTCGCCTTCGGCGTCGGTATCGATCGGCTCGCCATGATTCGACACAACGTGCCGGAGCTGCGTTTCTTCTTTGATCCCGATCTGCGGCTTTTGGAGCAGTACCGATGAAGGTCCCGCTCCGCTGGCTGCGCCAATTCGTCGACCTGCCTGGCGACGATCCATCCGAGCATGCCGAGGCTCTCTCGAACCTGGGCCTCGAGGTGGAGGGCATGGAGTCGATCGAGGCCTCTTTCTCGGGTGTGGTCGTGGCGCGCGTGCTGGAGATCCGCCGGCACCCCGAAGCCGACAAGCTCGGGCTGGTGCGCCTCGACACCGGTTCCGGCGAGCAGGAGGTCGTGTGCGGCGCCTGGAACTTCGAGGCGGGCGATCTGGTTCCCCTGGCCACGGTCGGGGCCGTCCTAGACGGTGGTCTCGAGGTGGGGGAGCGGGAGATACGGGGCATCACGTCGGCAGGCATGATCTGTTCCGAGGCCGAGCTGGGGCTGGGCGACGACGCCTCGGGCATCCTGGTGCTCGAGGAGGACGATTTCGAGGTGGGGGATGATCTTGCCGCCTCGTTGCCCTACCCGGATGTGGTCTACGACCTTTCGATCACGCCGAATCGCGCCGACGCCATGTCGGTATACGGAGTGGCTCGTGACCTGGCCGCCTTCTATCGGGTCCCCTTGGCGCCGCAGCAGGGCGATGTCGTGGAGACGGGGGAGCCGACTACGGCGAAGGTCGTGGTCGAAGACCCAGAGGGCAGCCCGCGGTTCACCGCCAGGGAGATCCGGAACGTCGGCATCGGGCCGTCTCCTCTGTGGATGCGGCTCATGCTGCGCGACGCCGGGATGCGTCCCATCAGCAACGTCGTGGACGTCACCAACTACGTGACCCTCGAGTACGGCCAGCCCATCCACGCCTACGACATGGATCTGCTCGACAAGGAGACGCTGGTGGTCCGCAGAGCCCGGGCCGGCGAGAGCCTGACCACCCTGGACGGCGTGAGGCGCACCTTGCACCCGGACGACCTCATCATCTCCGGGCCCAAGGATGCCCTGGGCCTGGCCGGGGTCATGGGCGGCGAGTCGTCCGAGGTCGGGGAGCGGACTACCCGCATCCTGCTGGAGGTTGCTCACTTCTTTGCCCCCGACGTGCTCCTGACCGGCTGGCGCCACGGGCTCCGCAGCGAGGCGCAGGCCCGCAATGAGCGCGGCGTCGATCCGGAGCTGCCTCCGCTGGTGTCGGCGCGGGCGGCCCAGATGATGGCCGACCTGGCCGGTGGCGAGGTGGCCCCGGGGTTCATCGACGTCTACCCGAATCCGATCGTTCCCGTGCAGGTGTCGCTGCCGACTGGAGAGGCGAAGCGGCTGCTGGGCATCGAATTGGAGCCGGCGGAGATCATCGACCTGCTCACCAGGCTCGGTTTCGCCGTTGAGGGCGACGGTCCCTTCGAGGTCGCCGTTCCCACCTGCCGGCCCGATGTGACCAGGCCCGCCGATCTCGTTGAGGAGCTGGCCCGTCTCCACGGCTACGACAAGATCCCGTCTCGGCTCCCCCGGGGGCCCGGGGAAGGCCTGCCCGCCTGGGAGCGGCGCCGGCGCCTGGTGCGGCGCACCATGACCGGTGCCGGCTTCTACGAGATCATGAGCTACTCGTTCCAGGGGCGCTCCGACGTCGAAGCCCTCGGTGTGCCCGAAGCGGACCCCAGGCGGCGCATGGTGGCCGTGCGGAACCCCCTGAGCGAGGAGCAGGGCTTCATGCGATCGAGTCTGCTGCCGTCAGTTCTGGGGGCTCTGAGGGTGAACCTGGCCCGGGGCCGCTCCGGGGTGGCGGTGTTCGAGGTGGGCCGGGTCTTTTTTCCCTCCGACGACGAGGTCCCGCATCAGCCGCAACGGCTCAGCTTCGCCGCGGTGGGACGGCGCCCCGGCGCCCGCTGGGAGCGCGAGGAGCTCAAACGTGACGCCAGAGACGCCGTCGGCGTGTGGGCGACGCTGGCGGCGGCGCTGGGCGTGGAGTACACGCTCGAGCAGGCCGAGGAGGCGCCTTTCAACCCGGGGCGCTGCGGTGTGGTGAGCGTCGACGGTTCCTACATCGGCGCGGTCGGCGAGCTGCACCCCGGCGTGGCGGCGGCATTCGGCATCGAAGGCAGGGTCGCACTGGGCGATTTCGACCTGGGTCCGCTCCTCGAGGAGCGGACCCCGTGGACGTTCCGTACGCCGAGCCCTCTTCCGCCCGTGGTGTTCGACCTGGCCTTTGAGCTGGAGGAATCGGTGGCGGCGGCCGCTCTCACTGTGGCGATACGCCAGGCGGCGGGGCCCGATCTCGAACAGCTGGAGATTTTCGACCTGTTCAACGGGCCCCCGCTCGAAGAGGGGCGCAAGAGCATCGCGGTACGGCTCACGTTCCGCCACGCCGAGCGCACGCTCACCGATGAGCAGTTGGTGCCTGTGCGCAAGGCCATCGTCGAGCGGGTGGCCGCTGATCTCGGTGGCCGGTTGAGAGGAGGATGACATGGACTTCCTCGGCGTCGCCGACCTGGGCGGGGAGGGACTGGCGGAGGTGCTTCGGCTGGCGGCCGCGGTGAAGGCAGACCCGGGGTCGGTGGCGGGCAGCCTGGCCGGCAAGAAGATCGGGCTCTTCTTCGAGAAGCCGTCGACCCGCACTCGGGTTTCCTGTGAGGTGGCGGCGGCGGACTTGGGGGCCGTGCCGGTCGTCCTGCACCAGGCCGAGGTGGGCCTGGAAGAGCGCGAGTCGGCCGGGGACGTTGGGCGGGTGCTGGACCGGCTGCTCGACGTCATTGCCATGCGGGTCTTCGAGCACGGCAGCCTGGTGACCATCGCCGATGCCGCAGAATCGCCCGTCGTCAACCTGCTGTCCGATCTTGAGCATCCCTGCCAGGCGCTCGCCGACCTGCAGACTCTGGCGGAGGCCCGCCCGATCGAGGGGTCGGTGCTGGCGTATGTGGGCGACGGCAACAACGTGTGCCATTCGCTTCTGATGGCCGGTGCCCTGGCCGGCGTGACGGTGCGGGTGGCGACGCCGCCGGGATATGGGCCTTCGGCGGACATGGTGGCGGCAGCCCGCTCGGCGGCGCGTCCCGGCGCCGAGATCAACGTGGGCAACGACGCGGCAGGGGCGGTGGCGGGCGCTGACGTGGTCTACACCGACGTCTGGGCCTCCATGGGCCAGGAGGAGGAGGCAGAGGAGCGCCGCCGCGCCTTCGAGGCCTACCGGGTCGACGAGGCGCTGTTCGGCCTTGCCGCCGGCTCGGCCATATTCCTGCATTGCCTGCCCGCCCATCGCGGTGACGAGGTCACCGATGGGGTAATCGACCACGAGCGGAGCCGGGTCTTCGATCAAGCGGAGAATCGTATGCATTCGTTCAAGGCGCTCCTGTTGCACCTGGTCGGGTGAACGAGCTCTTTGATCTGCTGGCTGGGGACGTCGTGGCTGCGGCCCGCGGTCTTCTGGGGCGGCGGCTCAGCAGCGAGATCGACGGCGAGCTGTGCGCTGTGCTGCTTACCGATGTGGAGGCCTACGGCGGCGCCGACGACCCCGCCAGTCACGGGTTCAGGGGCTGCCGCAGCGCCAATGCCTCCATGTTCGGCGACGCCGGGACGCTGTACGTCTACAGGTCTTACGGGGTCCACTGGTGCATGAATATCGTGACGGGTGCCGCCGGGCAGGCGGCGGCGGTGCTGCTGCGCGGAGGCCGGCCGGTGGCCGGTGCGGATGTGATGCGCCGGCGGCGGGGCCGCTACGACCACCTCGCCGACGGCCCGGGCAAGCTGGCCCAGGCCCTTGGAGTGGGCGGCGAGCACGACGGGACGTCGGTGTTCGCCGGGCCGGTTTTGCTCGGGGGCGACGTGGAGGCCGGGGGAGTGGTGCGCGTCGGCGTGCGCGTCGGCATCAACCGCGCCGTGGAGAGGCCCTGGCGGTTTGTGCTCGACGAGGGTCCGGTAGCTAGGGGTTGACCCGCAGGACGACGGTGCCCGCGTCGGCGGGCGTGTCGGCGGCGGGGGTCTGGAGCCACACGAGGCCGGATCGCTCTTCTGCCCTCTCCTCGTCCGGCTCGGCGGCCACGATGATGTCGGCGGCGAGCCCGAGCCCGCCCAGCCGGCGCACCGCCTCGTCGATCGGAAGGCCGATGACTTGAGGGATCGTGGTGCCCGGCTCCGGCCCCACGACCGTGAGGTCGACTGTTGAGCCGGGAGCGAAGTCGCTGCCGGCGGCGGGGTATTGCACTATCACGGTCCCGGGAGCTCTGTCGGCGGATCCCACCCACTGCGCGGTGACTTCGTAGCCGGAGACCTCGAGGAGGGTGAGCGCCTGGGCGAGGTCGAGGTCGGTGACGGCCGGCACGGTGCCGGGCACGAGGTTGGGCATGCCATCGGGGTTGTGGATGGGGCAGAGCACGGTTGGGGCCTCGTCCGGCCGGACGTAGATCGTGGCGACCTGGGAGCGGGGACACAGCGGTCCGGCCAGGAAGCCGGTGGACAGGTCGATGTCCACCGGCACGAGGTCGTCGTTGTCGACGCCGGGCAGTGCGCTGTAGGGCACGCCGGACAGGGTCCCACTGGCGAAGCGCGCCCAGATCTGCGCCGGCCAGGAGCCACCGGTGATGGTGTATGGCGTGTAGGGAGACTCGAGGGGATGGTCCCCCTGGGGAAATCCGACCCACACGGCCGCCACCAGCTCGGGGGTGTAGCCGACGAACCAGGCGTCGGATTGGCCTTCGGTTGTCCCGGTCTTGCCGGCAACGGGGCGCCCGATCTTGGCTTGCTGGCCGGTGCCCCTGCGGACGGCCTCGGTGAGCGCGGCGGTCACCTGATCGGCGATATCGGCATCGATCACGCGGCGGGCGGTGGGCACCGACTCGAAGAGGACGTTGCCCTCAGAGTCCTCGATACGGGTGACGAAGGTCGGTTCGATGTGCAGGCCGCCGGCGGCGAACGTGGAGTACGCCGACGCCATGTCCAGCACGGTGACCTCCTGGGTCCCGAGCGCCAGTGAGTGGACGGGCTCGATGCTGCTGGAGATGCCGCTGGCGGCCGCGATCTCCGCCACGCGCTCGGGGCCGACGATGTCGATGACCTGGGCGTACACGGTGTTCACCGAGAAGACGGTGGCCTCGGCGAGGGTGAGGTTGGGGAACTTGAGGTTGTTGTAGTTCATCACCCGCCATTTCCCGGTCGGAGTGTCGATCGTGATGGCGCGGCCGCCTTCGAACTCGGCGTCGAGGCCGATGCCGGCTTCCAGGGCGGCGGCGAGGGTGAAGACCTTGAAGGCGGACCCCGGCTGTCGGAGTCCCATCGTGGCGAGATTGAACTGCGCCACCGGGTCGGTCGGGTCGTAGTAGTCGCGTCCGCCCACGAGGGCGATGACGTGGCCGTTGCGCGGATCGATGGCAACGAGGGCGGCTGCCGGCCCGGTGTCGGGAAGCACGGAATCGACGGCGGCCTCCGCGGCGGCCTGGACCGCCGGCTCGATCGTCGTGTAGACGCGCAGCCCGCCGTGGTGGAGCAGCTCGAAGCGTTCCTCCGGGGTATCGCCGAGGGCTGGATCGGCGAGCAGGCGGCGCCGCACCTCGTCCGTGAAATAGGGGAAGCGCATCAGATCGGCGTTGCCTCGAGGCTGCAGCACAAGGTCGGCGGCTTCTGCGGTCCTGGCGGAGATCTCGTCGAGCCATCCCAGCTCGACCATCTTGTCGAGCACCGTGGAGCGCCGCGAGATGGCACCGTTCGGGTTCTCATACGGGTCGAGGAACAGGGGATCCCGGATTATGCCGGCGAGCAGGGCGGATTCTGCCAGGGTGAGCTCGGCAGGGGTTTTTTCGAAGTAGCGCTTGGCGGCGGCGGCGATTCCGTAGGCACCGTTGCCGAAGTACACGGTGTTCAGGTAGCGCTCGAGGATCTCCTCCTTGGTGAGGGTCTCCTCCAGGGCGAGGGCGAGGGCGGCTTCCTCGAGCTTGCGGTCCAGGCTGACCTCGGAGGAGAGCAGGACGTTCTTGACGTATTGCTGGGTGATCGTCGAACCGCCCTCGATGATCTCTCCGGCCTCGTAGTTGGTCTGCACGGCCCGGGCCACCGCCCGGGCGTCGACACCACCGTGGAGCCAGAAGCGCTGGTCTTCGATGGCGACGACCGCGTTCACGAGGTCGGTGGGGAGGTCGCCGTACGTGATGAGCGTGCGGTCTTCGCCCGCGTGGAGCTGGGTGAGCACCGTCCCATCGGCGGCGTACACCGTGCTGCTGAGGCCGCCCGCTCCAATCCCCGGATCCTCTATGGGCTCGACAGAGCAGGCGGCGGCTATCAGCGCGATCACCAACACGCCCGCCGTGCGGCGAGGCATAGGTAACGGTTCTCCTGCGCGCGAAGGGTAGTGACACGGCCGCGCTTCGCCGGGGATTTGGCGCCGGCGATTGGGTCAGACGAAACGGGCGAGGAAGTAGCGCTTCTTGCCGACCCGCAGAACGACGGTGCTCGTTGCGGCCACGTCGCCGCTGCCTATGACGCCGTCGATATCGTCGGCACGCCGGTTGTTGACGCTGACGCCGCCTTGGGCGATGAGCCGGCGCGCCTCGCTCTTCGAACGAGCGGCACCGGTTTCGACCAGGAGGTCCTGGAGCCCGATGCCGCTTTCGAGCCGGCGGCGGGGCAGCTCGACGGATGGCGCCGATTCGAAGGCGTCGGCCAGGGTGCGGTCGTCGAGGTCGGTGAAGGGCTCGTCGCCGAAGAGCACTCGGGTGGCTCGCCGTGCCGAGGCGAGGCCGTCTGCGCCGTGGACCACACGCGTCACTTCTTCGGCGAGGGCACGCTGGGCGACGCGCCCTGCCGGGTCCTTCTCGAGCTCGGCTCGCAGCTCGTCGATCTCGTCGAGCCCGAGGAAGGTGAAGAGCCTCAGGAAGGGCACGGCATCGGCGTCGGCCGCGTTGACGAACCACTGGTACAAGGCGTAGGGAGACGTCAGCTCGGCGTCGAGCCAGACGGCCTCGCCGGTCGATTTGGAGAACTTGCGGCCGTCTGAGGTTTCGATGAGGGGCCAGACGAGCCCGTAGACCTGGGCGCCGTGGAGGCGCCTGGTGAGATCGATGCCGGCAGTGATGTTGCCCCACTGGTCGGATCCGCCGCACTGCAGCTTGCAGCCGTGGTTGGCGTAGAGGTAGGCGAAGTCGTATGCCTGTAGGAGCTGGTAGCTGAACTCCGTGTAGGAGATGCCGTGCTCCCGCTCGGTGAGCCGGCGTTTCACCGACTCGCGGGCGATCATCGCATTGACGGAGAAGTGCTTGCCGACGTCGCGCAGGAAGTCGATGAAGGCCAGGGGGTCGAGCCATTCGGCGTTGTCGATCATGAGTCCATCGGAGAAATCGATGATTCGGGCCAGCTGACGGCGGATGCCCTCCACGTTCTGCTCCAGGTCCGCAGGTGACAGCAGCTCGCGCTCTTCGTCGCGGCCCGACGGATCGCCGATGCGGCCGGTGCCGCCGCCGGCGACGGCAATGGGCCTGTGGCCGCTGCGCTGCAGCCAGGCTTGGGCCATGATGCCGACGAGGTTGCCGATGTGGAGTGACGAAGCGGTGGGGTCGTAGCCTACGTAGTAGGTGACCCGTTCGGTGTCGAACAGCCGGCGCAGGCCGGGCTCGTCGGTGACGTCGTGCACGAATCCCCGAGAGCGGAGTAGGTCTATCGGGCTGGGCATGGATCGAGACGGTAGCCTGCCTGCAGCGGGCCACCAACCCGCGGCCGTGGGTCGGGCGACGACCGCGGCGGAGCGGAGGAGGGAAGCGTGGCTGGGATCAACGGCTGCAGGCTCGCAGGGACGGTCGTGCTCGCATTGGGCTGCGCGGTGGCCGTGCTGGGGGTACTGCTGGGGATCTTCGGTCTCGACTCCGACGAGCTGCTGGGTCCGGCGGTGGTGGCTTCGGCCGGAGTCGTGCTCGGCGGCGTAATCGCCTACGGCGGCTGGCGGCTCAGGAGGGCGGCGGACTCGCGCTGACGACGTGGATCGGCGGCCCATGGCCACCTGGGGATCTGCATGGCGGCCGGGTTCGGGCCGGGGTGCACCGGCGTGATGCCGTGGCCGGGATGAGAAAGCGCTCACGTTGACGTAGTCCGAGGCCGAGGGTACGATGGTGGACCGCATCCGGCGTCGGTGCGCCGCGCCGGCTGTTTGGGGTGTCCAGGCTCCTTGACAACTAAACAGTGTGCCAAAAGCCAGTTTTGGCCTCTCGCCGGCAGACGGCTTGCCGTCTCGCCTGCGAAAGGTCGTACTCGAGCAAGCATCAACGTGGCAACGCGCTGATGTCAGAGCGGGTGAACGGTTTGGCCAGACACCCGCAAACACTCACCATTGAGGATTCCGGCCTTCGGGCCGGCGTCTTTCGTTGGAGAGTTTGATCCTGGCTCAGGACGAACGCTGGCGGCGTGCCTAACGCATGCAAGTCGAACGAGGTCCCCACGATGGGTAACCACCGAGGGGTTCCTAGTGGCGAACGGGTGCTTAACACGTGAGGAACCTGCCCCGGAGACCGGGATAGCCCAGGGAAACCTGGATTAATACCGGATGTCCTCATCTGGTCGCATGTCCGGATGAGGAAACGGTCAGCCGCTCTGGGATGGCCTCGCGGCCTATCAGCTTGTTGGTGGGGTAACGGCTCACCAAGGCAAAGACGGGTAGCTGGTCTGAGAGGACGATCAGCCACACTGGGACTGAGACACGGCCCAGACTCCTACGGGAGGCAGCAGCGGGGGATTTTGCACAATGGGCGCAAGCCTGATGCAGCGACGCCGCGTGAGGGATGAAGGCCTTCGGGTTGTAAACCTCTTTCAGGAGGGACGAAGCGAGAGTGACGGTACCTCCACAAGAAGCCCCGGCCAACTACGTGCCAGCAGCCGCGGTAAGACGTAGGGGGCGAGCGTTGTCCGGATTCATTGGGCGTAGAGAGCTCGTAGGCGGCTCAGTAAGTCGGCC
>Ga0315554_1001927_pt1 | contig 12170 bp, 11 predicted proteins | sample SalMarSW160370MG_FD_202114 | JGI IMG/M metagenome (GOLD analysis project Ga0315554, IMG submission 202114) | Salt marsh sediment microbial communities from the Plum Island Ecosystem LTER, Massachusetts, United States - Salt Marsh Sediment SW1603-70 ... | reverse complement strand
TGGTCATCGCCTATATCATCCTCGATATTGTCTGGAACGGGATGCCGACGATAAGCTGGAAATTTCTGACCGAGATGCCGCGCCACAGCGGGGCCGAGGGCGGCATATTTCCAGCCATTATCGGGACACTGGTTCTCGTCATCGGGACCATCGTCGTCGCCCTTCCTCTGGGTATGGCCACGGCGATTTATCTTAGCGAGTATGCCCGCCGGGGGCGGTTCACGGGAACGATCCGGCTGGCAATCATGACCCTGGCCGGGGTACCGTCGATCGTCTTCGGTCTTTTCGGTCTGGGGCTTTTTGTCATTTTTCTGCATTTCGGCGCCTCGATTATCGCCGGCGCGTTGACCCTGGCTTGTTTGATCCTGCCGACCATTATCGTGTCCAGCGAGGAGGCGTTGCTGGCCGTGCCGAAATCATTGCGCGAAGGGAGCCTTGCATTAGGAGCTACCAAATGGGAAACAATTCGTACAAACGTCCTGCCGTACGCCATACCGGGTATGTTGACCGGGTCGATTCTGGGGATCGGCCGGGCCGCCGGAGAAACGGCCCCGATTCTGCTGACCGTGGCGGCCTTTTATCTTCCGGAATTGCCCAAATCGATTTTCGACCAGGTGATGGCCCTGCCGTATCACCTGTACGTTCTGGCGACCCAGCATCCCGACGCCGCCAAGGTCCGCCCGATGCAATACGGGACGGCGCTGGTGCTGATCGGGCTGGTGCTGGCCGTAAATTTGTCGGCGGTATTGATCCGGGCCAGAATACGGAAAAAATACCGATGGTAGAGGACGTACATCAGCTTAGCGGACTGGAGACCAAGGTCGAGGTCACCAATCTGAATTTTTATTACGGGACGGTTCAGGCGCTGTTCGATATATCCATGAATATCCCGGCGCGCCAGGTGACGGCGCTGATCGGTCCTTCGGGCTGCGGCAAATCGACTTTTCTGCGGACGTTGAACCGGATGAACGACATCATCGACGGAACGCGGATTGATGGCCGAGTGCAGATCGATGGCGCCGATATTTATCATAACGGGAGTAATGTCGTGGCTCTTCGCAAGAAAGTCGGCATGGTTTTCCAGAAGTCGAACCCTTTCCCCAAGACGATTTTCGACAATATCGCCTATAGCCCCCGTTTGCACGGAACAAAGAACAGGCATGCCCTGACGGAAATCGTCGAACGCAGTCTGATCCGCGCGGCATTGTGGGACGAGGTCAAAGACCGGCTGGATCGGAGCGCGCTGGATCTTTCCGGCGGCCAGCAGCAGCGGTTGTGCATCGCCCGCGCCCTGGCGGTCGATCCCGAAATTCTACTGCTCGACGAACCCGCCTCGGCGCTCGATCCGCGCTCCACGGCCCGCGTCGAGGAATTGATAACGCAGTTGCGGAACGATTATACAATCATTATCGTGACGCATAACATGCAGCAGGCGGCGCGGATCTCCGACTTCACCAGCTTCTTCTTCGAGGGCCGCCAGATCGAATTCGGGACGACCAAGAAGATTTTCACGACCCCGAGAGAGAAACAGACCGAAGACTACATAACGGGCCGTTTCGGATAAGGATTGAAATCATATGTCGGTTCATTTGCAGCGAGAAATTACCAATCTCAAGAAATCCATCCTGACGTTGGGGGCGAAGGTCGAGGAATGCGTGCGCGAGGCGGTCAAATCGTTTTTGGAACGCGACCGGGAACTCGCGGAAAAGGTGATCGTGGCGGATGAGGAAATCGACCGCACCGAAGTCCGCATCGAGGAGGACTGCCTGAAAGTGCTGGCTCTGTATCAGCCGGTCGCCGTCGATCTGCGTTTCCTCGTCGCCGTTTTGAAGATCAACAACGATCTCGAACGGATCGGCGACCAGGCCGTCAATATCGCCCAGCGGGCGATCCGGATGGACGCCAAATCGCAGAGATGCGGATCGCTCCATATCCCCGTCATTGCCGCCAAAACACAGGCGATGCTCAAGAAAAGTCTTGATGCCTTGGTCAATTCGGACGCCGTACTGGCCCGTGAGGTATGCGCCGCCGACGACGAGGTCGATGACCTCAACCTGCAAACATTGCGCGAAGTCCGGGGATGTATCATGGAAAAACCGGAGACGGTGAAAGACGCTCTGAGGCATTTGGAGGTCTCGCGGCAGCTGGAGCGGACCGCCGATCTGGCGACCAACATCGCCGAAGACGTCATCTACATGATCGAAGGGGAGATTATCCGCCACCCGACCGCCACCCGCGATGACCGTCCGAAATAATTCTGCGATTCCGCAATAAAATACCCCCGGCGGATAGCCGGGGGTTGGAACCTTTGTATATGTGTATGTCGTGTAAGGAGCCTGTCGTGCCGCATCACGCGGCTGGGCGACCCACACACGCCCTGTGACCAGCACACCTTACATTACTAATATCGACAATGCGGTCGTGTTTGTCAAGTGAAATCTGCATGCGTGCGTTTGGGAAGCGGCAATCATGATTCGACCGCAGAAAATGCAACACTTGTATTTGATCCTATGTATCAACAGGTCACCTTCCGGACAGGCTACGGAAATCATTGCCGGTCGGCTGCTGGAAGACGCGCAGATCGAACATCGGCACCACCGCCAACAAATGATCGAAAATATCGGCTTGAATGGCCTCGTAGTTGGCCCAGACGGTGTCCTTGCTGAAAACATAAATTTCGATGGGCAAGCCGTGCTCGCCGGGCTGGAGATGCCGCACCAGAAACGTCATATCCTGTCGGATCATCGGATGGTTCCGCAAAAAGGCGACGGCGTAGGCACGAAACGTCCCGACGTTGGTCATATTGCGACCGTTGATCAGTTCAGTGGTATCGATCCTGTTTTCGGAATTATAATCCGCGATTTCTTTCCGCTTCGTCCGAACATATTCGGTTATCAGTCGAAATTTCTCATAGCGGTCGAGCATCTCCGGCGAGCAGAGTTTTATAGTCGTCATATCGATATTTATATGGCGCTTGATGCGCCGCCCGCCGGATTCCTTCATGCCCCGCCAATTGATGAACGAATCCGATATCAGGGCGTAGGCGGGGATGGTGGTGATAGTTTTATCCCAGTTTTGCACTTTTATCGTCAGAAGGGAGACGTCAACAACGTCGCCGTCGGCGCCGTATTTGGGCATCTGAATCCAGTCGCCGATCTGCACCATATCGTTCAACGACAACTGGACGCTGGCCACGAAGCCGAGAATGGAATCTTTGAATATCAACAGGATGATCGCCGTCATGGCGCCCATGCCGGACAGTAGCGGCCAAGGCGACCGATTGAGGAGCGTCGCCAGAGCATAGACGCCGACGAAAATGGAGATGATAATCATGCCGATCTGGACATAACCCTTGATCGGCTTTTCACGCGAGATATCGTATTGATTATAAATGTCGACGGCGGCGTTCAGAAATCCGTTGAAGGCGTGCAGGCCGGCCATAATCATATAGACCATCGACAGGCGCTGGATAAGGTCGGTGACGGGCGGGAAGAGGCCGGCCGTGGAATAAAACACTATCGCCGGCGCGAGGTGAGCCAGGCGCACGAAAACTCTATGCCGTAAAAGCGCATCGTCCCAGGTGGTCCGGGTCCGTTTGACGAGGTAGGAGACACCGCTGACCATGATTCGCCGCGTAATGAAATTGGCCAGATAGGCGACGATGATAACCGCCAGGGCCAGACCTGCCCACGAAGCGTATTCGGCGAGCGGCCCGGATAAGCCCGCATTCATCAGCCAGTTTTTGAACGTCTCGACCATTGGGATAATTCCCCTAATCGAATTCGCGATTCAAACACATATATAGCCAAAAATGACCGCCACGCGCAACCCTGAAATTGGTTCAATTCTTTCCTTGCAAGACCTTGATCGCTGCGTCAAATGGCGTAAATTGCGCGCATTGATCATAGAGCAGGAGGAATCATGAGCGGGATAGTGTTCTTCAAAACAAGAATGCTGGATAAACTGAAAGATTTCTATACGAGGCGGGTCGGCTGCGATATATGGCTGGAGCAGGCCGACTGCGTGCTGCTGCGGCACGGGAATATGATCTTCAGATTCTGCCAGAGGGATGAGGCCGACGTCAACGGTATCATCACGTTTTTCTATGAGAGCAAGGACGCCGTCGATCAGATGTATGAGAAATTCAAAGAGACTGCAGTAGCAAAGCCGGCAGCGAATGAGAAATATCGTATATATCAGTTCTTTGCCTGCGACCCCGAGGGACGGACGATTGAATTCCAATGGTTCAATCATCCGGTCGAGAGTCATTTTATGGGCGACGAGCTTCTTCTGACCCGGCGCAGTCATCGCAAATACGAGGCCGTCGATGTCCCTCAAGATACGCTGGATCAGCTTTTCGAACTCTGCCGCTACGCGCCGACCTCGGTCAACTGCCAGTCATACTACTTCCGCATCGTTCGCGATAAAAGCATCATAGATAAATTATCGAAGGTTCGCGACAGGAGCAGCTTGCCTATCGGCAATGCCCCGATGGCGGTGGCCATATGTGCCGATCCGGCGCTGTCGCGGCGGTATATCGAGGACGGGTGCATCGCCGCCTATCATTTCATGCTGGCGGCATGGTGTCTGGGACTGGGGACATGCTGGATCGCCGCGTTGGACCGCGACAATGTCAAGGAAATGCTGGATATTCCGCAAAACCACTACGTGGCTACCGTAACGCCGCTGGGATACCCGTCACAACGAATTAAGCGGGCGCCGGATCGCAAAGATGTCGCCTGGTTTCTCCGAGAATAAGATCCCGCTCCCTGGCTCCGACGAAATCAGGAGAATCCCTGCATGTTTATGGTTGACTTGACCGCTCGGCGATCGGTAGATTGGGGGCGATGTCCATGAGATCGACGTCGCTCACGCGAAACTAACGACAAGGGACGTTTATTCATGAACCCGGAGCTTCTTTCACGCATCCAGTTCGGCCTTACCATCGCGTTTCATTATCTCTTCCCCCCGCTCAGTATCGGTTTGGGCTTGTTCCTGGTCATTATGGAGGGCATGTATCTCAAAACCAAGAACGAAGTCTATCACCACATGACCCGGTTCTGGGTCAAGATTTTCGGCCTCATATTCGCTCTCGGGGTCGCCACCGGTATCGTCATGGAATTCCAGTTCGGCACCAACTGGGCGACGTACTCCCGGTTCGTGGGCGATGTTTTCGGCAGCGCCTTGGCCGCCGAGGGAATCTTTGCCTTCTTTCTGGAGTCGGGATTTCTGGCTATCTTGCTTTTCGGCTGGGACAAGGTCAAACCTCGGACGCATTTTTTTGCGACCATCATGGTTGCCGTCGGGGCGCATTTTTCGGCCATATGGATCGTGGTCGCCAATTCGTGGCAGCAGACCCCGGACGGGTATCATCTGGTCCAATTCGGTGACGCCATGCGGGCGGAAGTCGTCGATTTCTGGCGGGTCGTATTCAACCCGTCTTTCCTGGAACGTATCAGCCATGTCTTCATGGGCGCCTGGCAGGCGGCGGCCTTTTTCGTCATCAGCGTCAGCGCCTTCTACCTGCTAAAGCATAGACATGCCGAGGTTGCCAAGCGCGGGATCAAGATCGGACTAATAGTAGCCATGTTCGCATCGGTCATGCAGCTCGTCACGGGCGACCTGAGCGGCAAGGAAGTCGCGCGCACTCAGCCAGCCAAGCTGGCGGCGTTCGAAGCGCATTACCCCGCCGACGCTCCGGCGGGGATGTATCTGTTCGGGTGGGTGGACGAAGAAAGTCAAAAGGTGATCGGCCCGAAAATCCCCGGTCTGCTGAGTTTCCTCGTGCACGGCGATGCCAGTCAGCCCGTCACCGGTCTGAACGCGTTCGCGCCGGAGGATCGGCCCCCGGTCAATTTCGTCTTTCAAACCTATCATCTGATGGTCGGGATCGGGACGATTTTGATTCTGGTAAGCCTGCTGGGGATGTTTATGTGGTGGCGCAAGAAGCTTTTCACCGGCAGGTGGCTATTATGGATATTTGTCATCGCCGTTCTCCTGCCGGAGATCGCCAATCAACTGGGATGGTTCAGCGCCGAAGTGGGGCGGCAGCCGTGGATCGTCTATGGCCTGCTGCGGACGTCGGAGGCCGCTTCGCCCAGCGTCGGGTCGGGCCAGATCGTCACGTCGTTGATATTATTCTGTCTTATTTACCTGTTATTGTTCGTGCTGTTCATCTATCTGCTGAATGAGAAAATCCACCACGGCCCGGACGAGGAGTCGATAGAAGGACGTCGGGCATGACATTCGCACTTGATCTCAATACCATCTGGTATATGCTGGTCGGGATTTTATTTACCGGCTATGCCATCCTCGACGGCTTCGATCTGGGCGTGGGCGCGCTGCACCTGTTGACGAAGACGGATGAACATCGCCGGATCATGCTCAACTCGATCGGGCCCGTCTGGGACGGCAACGAGGTCTGGCTGGTGACCGGCGGCGGCGCGTTGTTTGCCGCCTTTCCCGAAGTGTACGCGACGGCGTTCTCCGGGTTCTATATGGCTTTCGTGCTTCTATTATTCAGCTTGATCTTCCGGGCCGTGGCGATCGAGTTTCGCAGCAAGCGGGAATCGGCCTCATGGCGGCGATCATGGGATATCAGCTTCGCCGTCGGGAGTATCGTCGCGGCGCTTTTGATCGGCGTCGCGCTGGGGAATATCGCCCGCGGCGTGCCGCTCGACAAGAATTTTGAATATGCGGGAAGTTTCTGGACTCTGCTCAACCCCTACGCCCTGCTGGTCGGCATAACCACCGTGGCCCTGTTCATGATGCACGGCGCGATATACCTGGTGATGAAAACCGACGGCGAATTGCATGAAACCATCCGGGGATGGGTCAACAACACCATCATCTTCTTCATCATCTGCTACGCCACCACGACCATGGCGACACTGCTGTATGTCCCGCATATGGCCGCAAATCTTCACGACAGCCCGGCGTTTTTCATCCTTCCCGTGCTGAATATGCTGGCCGTCGCGAATATTCCGCGCGAGATATACCATCGCCGCAATTTCCGGGCATTTCTTTCGTCGTGCGCGTCGATGGCGGCCTTGCTGGCGCTGTTCGGGCTCGGCATGTATCCGAACGTTATCCTGTCCCGGCCCAACATCCTCAACAGTCTGAATATCTACAATGCCGCCTCATCGCCGAAGACATTGGAAATCATGTTGATTATCGCCGTCCTGGGGATGCCGCTGGTGCTGGCGTATACGGTCAGTATTTACTGGATATTCCGGGGCAGGGTCAAGCTCGACGCTCACAGCTATTAGACGGTTCCATCGCGGGGATAGAATCTGCGTCCCCGGTTTCCCTACAAATGATACAGCATGAAGTAGACGATTATGCCGCTGAGGGATACGAACACCCAGACCGGCCAGAGCCAGCGGGTGATCCGAGTATGTTTGATAAACTTCTGCTTCAATGCATAATACACCGCGGCCAGAATGAATGGAACCATGATTGCGGCGAGGGTAACATGGGGAATGAGGACGGCGAAATAGATCGGACGAGTCCAGTTATGATAGGGATACGGCGTGGAGCCGGCTTCGGCGTGATATATCAAATAGCTCGTCAAGAATAACGCCGATGACACCAGCGCCAAAAGCATTAATCGCTTATGCGCCGTCCGGTTGCCCCGTTTGATATAGATAAATCCGATGATCAGCAAGATGAGGCTGCAGCCGTTGAGGATGGCGTTCAGCGTCGGCAGATTCGATGCCGTCACTGCGATTCCTCGCCGAGCAATCGGAGATTGCCAAGCAAAACTTTGATGCTGGTCTGATCCATGCCGTCATAATAACCGCGGATGCGGCCCCTGGCGTCGACCAGCGTGAACCGCGTGGTGTGCCCCATCGGGAGCTTTTCCGCCGGGAGCATGAATCCCTGCTCACACAGCTGCTTGACCTCGGGAAGCGGCGCCCGCAGAAACACCCAGCGGTTATCATCGACACCCATGTCTTTTGCATACGCCTTGAGCGCGGCCAGAGAATCGTTCTCGGGATCGACCGAGATGGACAGAAAATGCACCTGATCCGACCCCTTGAGGGTGCGATACAGTTCAGCCATGTTACCATTCAACACCGGGCAAACCCCGGGGCAGGAGGTAAAGAAGAAATCGACGATAGTGATATGTCCCAGCATATCGTCGCGGCCGAACGGCTGACCGTTCTGATCGGTCATATGGAACTCGGGAATTTCGCCGAGCACCGGCAATGCACCGCGCGACGCATCCGCCGCATAGTTGACGGACACGCCGATGAATATCATGAAAGCCAGAGCGGGTATGACCCATTTTAGCCGCGGCATCACGGTCGGAACCGGCGACGACGTGGTTTCGTATCGGAGGGTGGGGATCAGCAATATCAAAACGCCGACATAAAGAGCCGAAACGAGTAAATGGAACAATTCCAGGACATCGGCAACGCCCGCAAAAATGAGTATCCCGCCGATGATGACCTGGAGAGTCACCAGAATCATGAGTGCCCATGTGGTCTGGACTATTTCCGGCGCGGGGCGGTCGACGCGTTTGAGAATAAGCGCTCCCACCTGCCACGTGACCAGCGTGACAACGATACCCAACACGGTATGTATGGTGCTGATCGATCCCACCTGGCTAAGCCACGCGCCTTTGGCGAGAAGCGGGAATTTTTCGGCGACCTGTTCGAGGGCAGTGCGCACCTGGGTGCCGAGGAAAACCTGAATGATGGATAGGGAGATAAGCCCAAACAGCCACGGATTGAACCGCCGGGCCAGCGATGACGGCGCCGGTCTGGCATCGTTCTCGATATAATAGGCCTGCTGCGTCACATACAGCATGAGCGCGGCGATGACAAATGCCACGCCCATATGGATCGACACCAGATACGGTGTCAGGTTGGCGGCGATCATCTGACCGCCCTGCCATCCCTGATAGGCGACCATGATCCCCGCGAGGATGGAGGGGACGACGATTCGGGGATACTTGGTGAATTTGATCAGCGCCCAGATGGCGGTAACCGCGATTAGCGCGCCGAGGATAACCCCGGCGAGGCGGTTAATGTATTCGATCCAGGCCAGGGCAAAATTGAATTGAGCGGGATCGATGTCGGGCGGAAGCTGGCTGATATCGGTCGGCGGGAACCATCGCCCGAAACAGGTCGGCCAATCGGGGCAGCCCAATCCCGCGCCGGAAACGCGCACCAGCCCGCCGGCGAAGATGACAAAATACGTCGCGACCGTGGCCGCGAAAGCGAAACGTCGAAAGTTTTTCATACGATCACCCCACCCGGTTTACAAAAAAATTATTTCATGCGATAACGCCGTAAATAATCGTCAATGTTCCGTGTTTTCCTCATTACCGACGGTATCCGCCGTCGATTCATGCGCCTCGCCGTGCGTCACTGCCGTGGAATCACCCGCGGTTTGCATGCGGTCATACATCGCGGCGTTCGGCTTGATGGGACGTCCGGCGCCTTCGTAAATGTCGTCGCGGCGCATCGTGTCGAACATGGTGAAAATAATGAATATGCCGACGAACAAAATGGCCAAGAGGAATACGACCAGAAATATTTTCTTATCGTACAGCAGGTGCATGAAAAACAGCGCCACCAGCGTCGCCTTGAGCGTGGCGATACCCAGGGCCACGACGACGTTCCATCCCCCCAGCGGAATGAATGATACCGCGACGGTGATTCCGGTCAGGATAAAAAGGCCCCCACCAACCGTGAGATAAACCCACAGAGGAACGATATGACCTGCGTGTGCGTTCGATTTTGTCGTCATCGTATCATCCAATCAAATACAGGAGCGGAAACAGGAATATCCAGATCAGGTCCACTAAATGCCAATAGAGACCGGTCATTTCCATCGGTGTATAGTATTCCGGCGAAAAACGGTTCCTGATAGTCTTCACCAGCACCCAGCTTATCGCGATCATCCCGGCGATGACGTGCAGGCCGTGCAGGCCGGTCATGGCGAAATAGACGCTGAAGAAGATATGCGGGTTGTCGCCCTGAATGCCGGTGAAGGTGTAATATTTCCCGGGAAGCTGTCCGACGTGGAATTTATGGCTGTACTCGAAATACTTGATTGTCAGAAATACCGCTGCGAACACCAGAGTCGTCACGAGAAATCCGATGGATATTTTCCGTTTGCCCAGTTGAATGTTGTGAATGGCCAGCGCCATCGTCACCGAACTGGAAATGAGTACGATCGTGTTAAGCGCGCCCAGCTTGACGTCGAGGAATTTGTGAGCGTTGTAAAACATATCCGGATTCCATGACCGGAAAATGGCGTAGGCGCAAAACAGCCCGCCGAACAGAAGGACTTCCGTCAGCAGAAAAATCCACATCCCCAGTTTGGCTGACTCCCGCTGCTGTTCGGCCTCGCTGAAATGATGCGCCAGATACGCCGGACGGCCTTCGGCATCGCTCATATGCGCGCTCCCATGCTATTCCCGCTCCACCAGGACTTTGTCATAATCGTACGGCCCGTGCGTCATTTCCGGAGGCGTGACGAAATTCTCTATCGGCGAAGGCGACGGCGTGCTCCATTCCAGCGTCAACGATCCCCACGGGTTCCCCGAAGCCTTGCGGCCTCGAAACAGGGAATGGATCAGGTATATAAACATGATTAAAAAGCCCAGGCCGAGTATCCATGATCCCACCGAGGAAAACGCATGCAATGGTTGATACTGGTCGAGATAGTTGTAATAGCGCCGGGGCATGCCCTTCGCACCGAGAATAAACTGCGTGAAAAAGGTGACATTGAATCCGATGAATATCAACGCCACGGAAATTCTGCCCCATTTCTCGCTGTACATCCTCCCGAACATCTTGGGCCACCAGAAATGAATCCCACCGAGAAAAGCCATGACCGTGCCGCCCATCATGACATAGTGAAAATGAGCCACGATGAAATAGGTGTCGTGCAGATGCACATCCACCGCCAGGGCGCCCAGGAATATGCCGGTCAGTCCCCCGATGGTGAACAAGAAAAGAAACGACAGGGCATACAGCATGGGCGTTTCCAGGCTGATGCGGCCCTTGTACATCGTCGCCAGCCAGTTGAAGACTTTGATCCCCGAGGGTATGCCTACCAGAAAGGTCAAAAACGAAAATATCCCGGCCGCGAATTCGGACTGGCCGCTGGTGAACATATGATGCCCCCAGACCAGGAAACTGATGAAAGCGATGGCGAGGCTGGAAAAAGCGATGGCCTTGTATCCGAAAATTTTCTTATGCGAAAAAGTGGCGATCAGCTCGCTGATAATCCCCATTCCCGGCAGAATCATGATATACACGGCGGGATGCGAATAGAACCAGAAGAAATGCTGATATAAAACCGGATCGCCGCCCATGGCCGGATCGAAAATCCCGATGCCGAAAGCACGCTCCAGAATCAGCAGAATCAGCGTGATCCCCAGCACCGGCGTCGCCAACACCTGAATAATGGCGGTGGCGTAGAGCGCCCACACCATCAGCGGCATATCGTACCAGGTCATGCCCGGAAGCCGCAGTTTGTGTATTGTCACGATGAAATTCAGGCCGGTGAATATCGACGAGAATCCGAGGATAAACACGCCCAGCGTCATTGAAATCACCGATGTGGTGGTCGAGGTGCTGTAGGGCGTATAAAACGTCCAGCCGGTGTCGACCGCTCCGGCCAGGATGGAATAGATGGCGAACAACGATCCGAATATATAAATGTACCAGCTGGCCAGATTCAGGCGCGGAAAGGCGACGTCCTTGGCGCCGATCATCTGGGGCAGGACGAAATTCCCCAGCGCGGCCGGGATCGACGGGATGATGAACAGAAATATCATGATGGCGCCGTGCAGGGTGAAAATCTGGTTATACGTGTTGGCGTCGACCAGATCCTTGCCGGGATGCAGCAGTTCCAGCCGGATAATCAGCGCCAGGATTCCGCCGATGATGAAGAACGTCATGATACCGGCCAGATACATGATGCCGATACGCTTGTGATCCAGCGTTAACAGCCAGCTCTTGATTCCCTTCGGCTGTTGCAGGTAACTCACATACTCGGTCGCACTCATTGCCTGCGCCTCATTTTCGTAACGATTTAATATATGCGATCAACGCATCCACCTGCCGGCTGTCGAGCAGTCCCTGATAGGTCGGCATCACCGGCTGATACCCGGCCACGATTTTGGCCTGCGGGTGAAGAATCGATTC
>Ga0315554_1001923_pt1 | contig 12182 bp, 12 predicted proteins | sample SalMarSW160370MG_FD_202114 | JGI IMG/M metagenome (GOLD analysis project Ga0315554, IMG submission 202114) | Salt marsh sediment microbial communities from the Plum Island Ecosystem LTER, Massachusetts, United States - Salt Marsh Sediment SW1603-70 ... | reverse complement strand
AATATTTTATTCTTGATTCCCAGACTTTGATGTCTTCAGGCTGAACTGGCATGTCCGAGACTTTCGGGTAGTCTTCTGGGATTATGTCTCTTATGGTGCCTTGGGGGCGACCGCCGATTGCTAACGGGTCAGTTGCCACGATTTTTGTGACTTGAACGTTTTTGTCAAGCAGCGCGTCAAACCTTTCTTCGATTTCGAAGTGGTCAAAGCCTTCGTGCTTCATGAGACGGTCGATTTTCTTCAATTCATACGGTGAAAGGTTTGTGAGGCAGTAGGGCTTGTGCCCTGTGTTGTCGTACCAGAAGTAGATTTTGCCGCTTGTCGGCTCGTACAGTTTGATAAGCGCTTTTCTGGAACGCCCATCATACGTTGCGGAAACAAAGTATGACGGAGGCAGGTTTTCAGGAGCCACAGGCGGAAAGGTGCGACGTTTCTTTTCTTTTTTTTCAGTCTCGGGGATGGCTTCGATTGTGGGAGGCGCTTCCGCTTTCGCCTCTTCTTTCGCAGGCTTCTTCTGCGCTGGTGAATATTCAAGTAAACTCTTCTGTGCCATCCCGCTTCTCGCCCTCGGCTACTTCTATAGGTACCACAGACTAAAATCTTTACTGACTATTACGGTCATGTGGTCCTTTTCAGACTACCCCTTCGCTTATAATATACATTGAAGCTAGTTCACTTTGACGCGCGGATTTTTATTGAGCCGCCGCATGCTTTAGGCTGTGTGAAGAGGTTGCTGAAGGACGCTTGGACGGTTGCCATCGAAACCTTGAGCTGGATAGAGCTGCAGAAACTGAGCGAACGCTTGGCTTTGGCGCGGACGGTTAAGCAGCTGGGCGTACGCAACCCTGACGCTGTCCGATACGCCTATGGATTGGTTGTTGAAACTGTTCGGCGGAAAAACCTGATAGACAAGTTTGTCAACAGCGTGCTGAAACCTAAGGAGATCAGCGAGTTCAACATGGGCGTTCAAGCGTTCCTGAGGCTTTACGTTTACCAAACTCGAATCGTAAAGCGCTGGCTTGAAATCGACTTGGAGGAAGCTGAACGCATAGCCAAGCTGGGCAGGGCGATTTTATGTTGGAAAACCCTCAGGGAAGTTGAGCCGATGCTGGGTTTTCTGCTCACACGCCAGCTAGACCCGATTCTGAAAGCGGCAGGCGACGAGGAAAGGGTAGGTCTCCAAACGTTCCATCCAACTTGGTTCGTCAAGTACTGCTTTGACCTTCTCGGCAGAAGTGAAGCCATAGCCTTCCTAGAAGCAAACGTGGACCCACCGCCCGCCTGCATCAGAGTGAACACGCTTAAGGCTTCTGAAGAGGCGATTCTAGAAAAACTCGTTGCGGAAGGCGTGCAACTAGAAAAAATCGAACCTTTGAAACACGCCTACAAGGTTATGGGCGCAAAACAGCCTTTAACGAGTGCAGAGAGTTTTCGCGAAGGCTTGTTTTACATTCAAGACAGGGCAAGCTGTTTCGCCGCAGAGGTTGCCGACCCGAAACCCGAGATGACGGTTTTAGATGTTTGCGCGGCTCCTGGAGCCAAAACCACGTACATAGCGCAGCTTATGCAGAACCGAGGCAGCATTTCCTCAGTGGATTACTCTGTGCGGAGGATGCAGACGTGGAGAAGAGAAGTGTCACGTATGGGCGTGAAAATAGCGGAACCAGTCATCGCCGATGCTTGCGTTTCTCTGCCATTTACGCTGGAAGCAGACTTGGTAGTTTTAGACCCGCCGTGCACGAGCACGGGCGTTTTTGCCAAACAGCCGTCAGCTAAGTGGCGGCTTACACAGAAATCGATTGACAAGATGGCTGAGATTCAATGGCGGATGATCAACAACTGCGCTGAGAAAGTGAAAGCTGGCGGCGTTTTAACCTACTCCACTTGCAGCATCACGGTTGAAGAGAACGAGATGATTATCGAGCGGTTTTTGAAGCGGCATCCAGAATTCACTCTGGCGGAGATAGCCCCCAAGCTCGGTGTGTCTGGTCTCAGAGGGCTGGACAAGTGCCAGAGGCTGTATCCGCACCTTCACGAGAGCAACGGCTTCTTCATCGCAAAACTACTAAAAACATGAACGCACCCCACTCGTCAATACAAAGTTCACTCACCACTTCAGCCTTTAAATAAGGGGGCTATAGTCTTGTGAGCGCATTAGTGTTCTGCACCCTGCTTCACCACGTTTCCTATCTGCGCGTTTTTTCCAGTTGGCAAAGCACTTCAAAAATCACTTTGGCAGCGGTAACCGCCGAAATCCCCTGGTCATAAACAGGCGCAATCTCCACAACGTCAAACCCGACCACACGCTTATCGCATAAAGCGCACAAAATATCCAGCAACGTATGCGTTTCTATGCCTTCTGGCTCTGGATTTTGCACTGCAGGCGCAAAAGCAGGATCAAGAACATCCATGTCTATCGTCAGATAAAGGTGCTCATATGGCTCAAGCTCTTCCTTAAGCCTCTGGATGATTTGTGCTACTCCTTCTTTTCTTATCAGCTGGGATGTGAAAAAGTTTATTCCAGCCTTTTTTGCGTAAGCTAATTCTTCTTTGCACACGGCTCTTGTGCCCACCTCAATTATCTTCGCTGGCTTCACTTCTTCGTTTATCCCTCGCATAAACGTGGTGTGCGAAAGCGTTAATCCCAAAAACTCCTTGCGCACGTCAAGATGAGCATCAAAGCTGACGACAGCGGTTTCTTTGGCTTTGTCTCCTAACCCTTTCAAAATCCCCCGCGTTATCGTGTGTTCTCCGCCTATGGCTACTGGCATCTTTCCCGCTTCCAAAACATCCGCGACCACAAGTTTCAGCATGTCAACTGTTCTCTTAGGGCTGGTTGACACGTGCAAATCGCCCAGGTCGTGCAGCGGCAAGTCTTCAGCGTCCATTCCACTGCGGAAACTGTACGTTTCTATGTTCTGAGAAGCCTGTCGAATCGCGTTGGGTGCGAACCGTGCTCCCGTTCTATATGTGCTTGTGACGTCGAATGGAACGCCGAAAACCACGTATTTCGCCTTTTCAAAGGGTTTTTGAATACCGCCGAAAATGTTTGATTGCGAAACGAACAGCTCCCGGTTGCTCATCTTGCTCAGTCCTTTTAAACTGCTTATCGCTGGTTGCTCTAAACTTTTTCGCTCTGATATCCTTTTCTATTTTTGCTTAGCTGAACATTAAATTTATTAATTCAGTGCTGAGTGGCGATGTCTCCCGCACAAATTTCCCTTTTTTTTAGTTTTCGTAAGAAAGGTAAATGTATATTTAACTAACCAAAAAGCGCGCGCATTAGAAGAGTCTATATGACAGTTAATTTTCCATATTTCCCAGTGGAAAGCTGCAACACATTTCTGTAAGATTTAGCATAACCATTCTCGATTTTGACTTTATTGCCAACCATAACCTGCTTAACCTGTTCATTCCAGAGCGTTAAAGTTATTTTTCCTGTTTCATCTTTGAGCGTAGCATCTGCAACCATTAAAACTCGACCGTATTTACTGCGTACCTCACGGGCGTAAGATTTTTCCGTAACTTCTGCTTCAATGTTGATTTCACTATCTCCCTCTTTAATATCGCTTATTTTCACTTTATACACATCCCTTATACAAACTCTTCCAGCCGGTGATAAGGACTATCCCCTTCCCAAACATGAGCAACCAACTCAAAAGTTTTACGTCTTAGAAAATTACTTTTAATGTATCATAAGCTCGCGCTACAACTTTTCGGATTTAAACTTATTCCCGATGAATGGTGATGTCTCCCGCACAACCTTCCCTTTTTTACACGTAAAGTTTTAGCGTGCGAAAAAATTTATTAATTGAGCCCTAATGCATAAGTGTAAAGGCGGTCAAAAGTGTCATTCGCATCTAAACTCAAAACTGCAGATGCCCGAACATTAGCGCCAGCTGCTTTTTACGGCGCTGTTGGCATCATCTTTCTCGTGTTGCTACCGTTCGCCAATTTTCCGCCTCACATAGGCTTAACTGGAATACTCAGCCTCGTAACCGCCTATGGCATTCTCAAGAAAAGATTCTGGGCTTTATGGCTAGTTGTTGCCCTGCTTGCTGTAGCCACAACAATTTCCCTATATACCCTCTACGTGTTTGCCTTCACAAACGTTATCGTAGGCGTAAGCATGATTGTTTACGCCGTTCTGACATGGGCATTCACACTTTACATAGTGTTAAAAAGAAAGCCAACGGAAGCCTAACTCTAACTCACACGGCTTCTTTCAGAAGCGCAACAGTCACCTCTTCATCAGCATCAACGAACTGCTGGTTCTCAGGAATTTCAACGAATCCGTCAGCCTTGGCAAGAGTCGTTATGGCTCCTGAAGCCCCAGTTTCAACAGGCTCAGCCAAAAGCCTGTCCAACCTATCGCGTTTCAGCTTGACCATGACAAACGTTCGCCTGCCTTTAGCTTGAAACATCCTTGCAGCCGCCAACGCTTTAACCGTCTTAGCTTCCGTTGCAGGTCTGCCAGACATAAGCTGGATAACAGGACGAGCAAGCAGATGAAACATCAACAAGGCAGAAGTCGGATGACCAGGAAGCGAAAAAACTGGTTTCCTTCCTATAAGTGCTACTGTCGTGGGTTTTCCCGGCTTCACCGCAATTCCACTAATAAGCACGCCTGGTTTGCCGAGAGAATCCACTATTTGCGGAGTTAAGTCTCTTGGACCCACGGAAACTCCGCCAGAAGTCAGCACCATATCCGCTGAAGCCAACGCGTGCTCCAAAGCCTTTCGTAGCGCAGCCTTATCGTCTGGAACCACGCCCAAATAGACTGGTTTTCCACCGCTTTCACGAACTGCTGTGCTCAGGCTATAGGCGTTTATGTCGTAAATCTTTCCAGCAGGCAGCTCTTTGCCAGGCTCGGTTACTTCTCCTCCTGTTGAAAGAACGGCAACCACGGGAACCTTGAACACTTTAACCTTGGTTAAGCCTAAAGCGGCTAAAACACCTATCTCTGATGCACCCAGAACCTGACCTGCCTTAAGCACTGTTTCGCCCTTTTTTATGTCTGTTCCCTTCTTCATCACGTTTCCGTCTTTAGTTACAGCACGGTAAACGCGCAGCTCAGCATCTTCTCTGTCGGTGTCTTCAACCATGACAACAGCGTCAGCGCCTTCTGGAATAGGTGCACCTGTGACGATTTCCGCTGCTTCACCTGTGGCAAGGCGGATTTTTGGTGGTTCTCCCAAGTTTACAATGCCGCAAAGCTTCAATTTCGCAGGCTGGTTTTCTTCCGCGCCAAAAGTGTCCTCAGCTTTCACCGCGAAGCCATCAACAGTTGACCTGTTAAAAGGTGGAATATCCAAGGCGGAAACCACGTTTTCTCTGAGAACGCGATTATATGCCTCCAACAAGGAAATTTCTTTTTCACCTAAGGCTTCGGGCTTCAGTTTTTCCGCAATCACCCTTTTCGCCTCGTCAAACGTCATCAACTTTCTAAACATCTTAGCTCATCTCCATGTTTCCAAACAAGCGAACAGTCACAACTTCGCCTTCCGTCACACCTTCCCTGTTCTCAGGCACCACCACAAAACCGTTGCCTCTTGTCATGGTAGAGATTGCGCCAGAACCCCTAGCGCTGACAGGTTCAGCTAGAAATTCGCCGTTTTTCTGGGTCACTCGAACCCTGACAAAAGTTCTCCTTCCAAGTGCCGTAGCCGCTTTCCGTGTCATAACCGCGTTAACCATTGGTCGCGGTTCCGCTTTTTTCATTCCAAGCATCTTGCAGATTAACGGTCTCGCGAACACTTCGAAGCCGATTATGGCGGCTACGGGGTTGCCTGAAAGAATCATCACTGGTTTTCCATCCAGCGCGGCTATAGCTGTTGGCATTGCTGGTCTCAACGCCATGCCGTGAACGATTACGCCTGGTTTTCCCAGATTGTTGACTGCGTCGGGAACAAGGTCGAGTCCTCCAACGCTGGTTCCGCCAGAAGTGATTACCGCGTCACAACTTCGCAGTCCTGTTCTGAGCTTTTCAGCTATCTCGGCTACATCGTCTTTGGCTATGCCCAAATCCACTGGGTCTGCGCCAAGCTCGTGGCACATGGATGAAAGCATTATGCGGTTTGACTCGAAAATCTGGTTTTCAGATGGTTTGCTGCCCACCTCGGCAAGCTCGTTTCCAGTGGCTAATATGGCGATTCTGGGTTTCTCAACGACTTTGGCTTCGCTGTTGCCCATGGCAGAGAGCAACGCTAGATGGTAAGGTTTCAGGCGAGTGCCTGCTTTTATTATGTTTTCGCCTTTTTTGACGTCTTCGCCTTTCTTGGACACGTTTCCGCCCACTGCCAGTTGGAACCAAACCTTCAATTCACCATCGCTTCTTTTAGTGTTCTCTATCATTACCACTGCGTCTGCGCCTTTTGGAACGGGGTTTCCAGTCCAGATTTGCCTTGCTTGTTTAGAGCCGATTTCTTTAGACTCCGTTAAATTGAATGTGACTGGTTTGAATTGTGTTGCGCCTGTGGTGTCTTTAGCTCTGAGAGCGTAACCGTCAACAGCTGACTTGTCAAACCTAGGCAAGTCTTCTTTGGCAACTATGTCCCTTGCTAAAACACGGCTAAAAGCCTCATCAAGAGGCACTGTGACTTCTCTGCACTTTTTGACCTGCAAAACATTAAGCCACTTTCGCAACGCGTCATCTATAAGCGTCAGTTTTTGGAACCCTTTCAACCTCGCCAACGTGCATCCTCAACTAAGAGCATTGTGGCTTAAAGTAAAAAAGCGTATCGAGCAGAGCTGCATTATTTGTTGATTATCTTCTTACCTAACGCGTGAGAAAAGTCTATAGCCCCTTATTTAAAGGCTGAAGCGCTGAGTGAACTTTTGGCGTAAGAGCAGGCTGGTGCAGCTTTTGGTAGGCGATTCGGGCTTATTTTTTTCCGAAAGTTTTGGGGTCGATCTGCCGGCGTTTTCCGTCCTTGTCTATGACGTAGAAGTGGAAGTCGTATTCGTCGCAGTAGTTCTTGAACTCCATGTACCGCTGCTTGTCGCTTCCGAAGTCTTTCTCGGTCAACACTTCGCAGATACGTCTCAAACAGCCTTTCCGCGCTTCGATGTCAGGTGTGAACGAACCGATTTTAGCTGGCTTCTCCTCGCCTTCCACGTTCGCCTTCACATCCCACTTATCCTTCTTCAACTCGTCAGCAATCTCCCGAACACACTCGTCATGACTTTTCCGCTCATCCGCCTTTTTCTTGCCCATTTCATACACCCAAAAACCGTAATGCTTAACGCATTTAATTAAGAATTTGGCTGGTAAGAGTTATTAACTGAAAATGGGTTTAGCTTAGGCTATGCCAGACAAAGTTCATTGTGCCCACATTCTTGTTAAGTCCGAGAGTGAAGCTAAAGTCGTGTTGGAGCGCTTGAAGAAGGGTGAGAAGTTCGGGCGTGTTGCTCGGGCGGTTTCGCGTTGTCCTTCTGGGAAGCGCGGCGGCGATCTCGGCACGTTCACGCGGGGTAAGATGGTTAAGGAGTTTGAGAATGCTGCTTTTGCGCTTAATAAGGGTGAAGTTTCGGGTGTTGTGAAGACGCAGTTTGGGTGTCACATTATCAAGCGGTTAGAGTAGCCGAGAAAGTATATTAGTCGAGCGTTATCGAAAGTGCAGGTAGCGGAAGGTTATTTTTGTTTGAGTGGGTGTCTTTTTTGATGGTTTGTGTTTGTGGATTGTTTATATTCAAAAGATATATCTTTAAAAGAAATATTTAAATCCACGCACACCCTAAAATAACATACAAGAAAGGCGTCAGCGGGGGCAACCACTATTACACAAGAAAAAACCAAAAAAATCGTTCTCAACATCGGCGGAATGACCTGCGTAAACTGCGCACGCGCCATAGAGAAACGACTCAGCAAGCTAAACGGTGTCGCCCACGCCACCGTCGTCCTCGCCGCTGAAAAAGCTATCATAGGCTATGACCCCGCTGTGGTAGATCAGAAAGCCATCGAAGACGCCATCACCGAAGTCGGCTACCAAGTCATCCACGAAAAAATCACGCTGCAAATCGGCGGCATGAGCTGCATAAACTGCGCCAAAACCATAGAAAATACCCTCAGCTACTACGAAGGCGTCTACAACGCTTCTCTGAATTTCGCCACAGAAAAACTTATGGTCGAATACAATCCTGAACAGATAAGCGTGGCCAGCATTAAAAAAATCATAAAAGACGTCGGCTACCAAGTCGTGGAACCCGAAAAAACCGCCGCAGGCACAGAGGACGCGGAAAGCAAAGCCCGCAGCCGCCACATCCAGCGCCTGAGGTACTTGTTGGCAGCTAGCATTGCGCTGAGCATTCCGACAGTTCTCTTCACGTGGTTCCCCGTCCTGCCCACGCTGGCAAACAACATTCTGCTGTTCATTCTTGCAACTCCCGTACAATTTGTCGTCGGCTGGACTTTCTACGTGGGCGCCTACAAGGGGTTAAGGAACAGAACCGCAAACATGGACACGCTCGTCGCCATGGGCACATCCACCGCCTGGATATACAGCACCATAATCACGTTTGCGCCAAGCATATTCCCAGGCGCAGGCGTCTTCTTCGACACAGCCACCATGATAATGACCTTCATCCTGCTGGGCAAACTGTTAGATGCCATCGCGAAAGGCAGAACCTCCGAGGCTATCCGAAAACTCATGGGACTCCAAGCCAAAATCGCCAGGGTCGTCAGAAACGGCGAAGAACAGGAAATCCCAGTTGAAGATGTCCAAGTCGGAGACATCGTAGTCGTCCGACCTGGCGAAAAAATACCCGTCGACGGCACCGTCACCGAAGGCTACTCAGGAGTAGATGAGAAGGTCATTACGGGCGAAAGCATACCCGTCGAAAAGAAGAAGGGCGACCAAGTTGTCGGAGCCACCCTCAACAAAACAGGCGTGCTGAAGTTCAAAGCCACCAAAGTGGGGAAGGATACGGTTCTCGCTCAAATCATAAGCATGGTCGAAGACGCCTTAAGCTCCAAAGCACCCGTGCAGAGGCTAGCGGACATCGCGTCGGGGTACTTCGTGCCTGCCATCATACTCACCGCTACGCTTTCGGCGCTGGCGTGGTACTTCATAGGAGGAGCAGATTACATCTTTGCACTTACCGTCTTCATCGCTGTGCTCATCGTTGCGTGCCCCTGCGCCCTCGGACTTGCTACTCCAACCGCCATTATGGTCGGTGTCGGAAAAGGAGCAGAAAACGGCATCCTCATCAAAAGCGGCGAAGCCCTCGAAACAGTGCACAAGCTCCAAGCGGTCGTGTTCGATAAGACGGGGACGCTCACGAAGGGCGAACCCGAAGTCACCGACATCATCCCCCTCAGCAACCCCTCGCAGATGAACGAGGAAACGCTTTTGCAGCTCGCCGCCATCGCAGAGAGAAACTCGGAGCATCCCCTCGGAGAGGCTATCATCAAAAAAGCCGCCGCCGAAAACCTCACGGTTAAAGAACCCGAATACTTCAATGCTGTACCCGGACTCGGCGTGGAAGTCAAGCACAACGGCAACACGATTCTGGTGGGCAACCGCAAACTCATGCAAACCAACGGCATCAGCATCGACCAGCTTGAAGCGAAAATGACGATGCTAGAGGAAGACGGAAAAACTGCTATGCTCATGGCAGTCGACGGAAAACCTGCGGGCATAGTCGCAGTGGCAGACACGTTGAAAGAGAACTCCGCCGAAGCCGTGCGGACATTGCAGAAGATGGGCTTAGAGGTAATCATGATAACAGGCGACAACAAGCGCACAGCAAACGCCATCGCGCGACAGGCAGGCGTAAACCGTGTGCTCGCGGAGGTTTTGCCCGACGAGAAGGCAAATGAGATTAAACGTTTGCAGGCGGAAGGCAAAGTCGTCGCCATGGTCGGGGACGGAATAAATGATGCTCCCGCGTTGGCTCAGGCAAACATTGGCATTGCGGTTGGCAGCGGAACCGACGTGGCGTTGGAGACGGGTGACATCGTGTTAATTAAGAATGACCTGAGAGATGTGGTGGTGGGGATTCAGCTGAGCCGCGCCACCATGCGGAAGATTAGGCAGAACCTGTTCTGGGCGTTCTTCTACAACGTCGCCCTCGTTCCCTTGGCGGCAGGCGCCTTCTACCCCATCCTGCATGTGCTATTCGACCCGGTGTACGCGGCAGCCGCCATGGCAAGCAGCTCAGTAACAGTGGTTACAAACGCCTCGCTTCTGAGGAGGTTCCGCCCGAAGATTTGAGGCCAAAAAAAGCGATGTGGAGGTGAAAAATGGTATGGCTAAAGATTTGGTTTGCGGTATGGATGTTGATGAGAAAACCGCGAAGTGGAAGACAACCTACAAAGGAAAAACCTACTACTTCTGCGCTCCAGGCTGCAAGTACATGTTCGAGGAGGAGCCAGAGAAATACATCAGCGGCGGCGGTGGCGGAGGGATGGGGCACAGCTGCTGTTGCGGAGGACACTGCTAAACCGTTGCGCCCGCGCTAAGAAGCGTTTTTCTCCTTTAATTTCCTTGCTCTATCTTTTTCCAGAGCTTTTTCAACTTCTTCGCGTATAGTGAAGCCGCCGATGTGCAAGATGGGTTCTTTGGTTTCTGGGTCTGTGACCATGGTGGCTGTGCACGGGTAACTGTGATGCGCCTTAGCGATGGCGTCGTACAAAACGTCCTTTTCGGTGGAAACGCCTGCGAGTTTCCGTGCTATGTACCATGTGGAGCCGCATGGGGCGCTGCGCCTCACAGCGGCGTACTCGATTACTTCGTCTTTGCCGATTTTCATGGTTGAAACCTCCAGCAGCGGACGCCCCACTTTCGTCTCTTCAATAAACCGTGCAATAGTAGGCTTGTCCTTTTCGGGTTCAAGCGTGCAGAAAGGCTTAGGAAACGCGCACTCAAGCCCGAGTTCCTCACATTTCTCCTCTAGTTGCTTCTTTATGCCCGTGGGAACCTCTTGCCAATCCTCTATAGGCGCGATTAACGCTTTGATTCCCGCGTTCTTTATGTGCTGAGGCAGCTCCAGCAGCAGGTCTTTGTGCAGACCAGATGCCAAACAGATGTCGGCTTTCGGCAGCTTCTTCGGCATGTACTCTTCTGGGTTGTCGATGAACGCGGGCAGCTCGGATGCGTCAGGCAGTTGGATGGCGGCGCGAACGTTGCGAACGAAACTGTAAACATCGTATTTGCAGGATTCGCAGTAGAGCCCGCAGGACTGGCAGAAGCAGGGGTCGTTTATCAGGTTTCGGATTACGCGTTCCATGAAGTCTTTGCTGTAGACGAATAATAGTGAGAGGCTTGTTTCGCTCATGCTTTGCAGTCATCCCTGAAACGCGCCGAGAACCACGTGTTCCGCGAACAAATCCTCATTGAACGCGCCGACAAACTCGATTTTCTCGTTAATTATCACTTTTGGGACGCCCATGACCGCGTATTTTTGGGCAAGTTGCGGGAATTCGCTTCCGTCTATGACATCTGCTCGTATCAGGTCGCTTTCAACAGCCAACTTGTGCGCAACCGCCGCAGCCACGGGGCAGTGATGGCAAGTTAAGCTGACGAAGACTTGGATGTGCACAGGCGCTTTGACATCAGAGAGGATTGCTTTCGTCTTGTCCGATAGGTCTGTTTTGCCCCGTGAGACGTTTATGACTGCTTCTATCAAGGTTTGAAGCTCGTAGCCGTAGGGTATCCCGTAGATTCTCACGCCGTAGTCCTTTTCGCCGATAATCGCCAGTGCAGGAATCTTGTCAATCCCGTATTCTTTGGCTTTTGCGGCGTCAGCCACGAAATCGTAAACTTCAGCCGTGATTTTGTCGTTCAAAGCTGCCAGCTCTTGGGCTAGTTGCCGCGTGTCAGAGCAGAATCTGCACTCGATTTCTTGGGTGAACATCAAGATTTTCACGGGTTTTTCCAGTTTCTCTTTGAACTCGTTTTTGAGCAATTCCTTCTTGTCGTCAGGTATCAAACTCATTTTCTTCTAACCTCCAAAACGCGCTTCTATTTTCAAGGGCAAGACGAATCTTGGCTTCATCAATACTGAGTTTTCCTCACATATTATCTTTATGAGTGCTTTTTCACGTTTTTTCTATTCCTGTAGTGTTTTGGACGAAACGCATATAAGCGGTTGTGAGTATGAAAGTTTTGCTGGTTTTGACGAAAAATAACGAGTTGATAAAACATGGAAAACAAATCTGAACCAAAAAATGGTGGAGACGA
>Ga0315554_1001921_pt1 | contig 12184 bp, 12 predicted proteins | sample SalMarSW160370MG_FD_202114 | JGI IMG/M metagenome (GOLD analysis project Ga0315554, IMG submission 202114) | Salt marsh sediment microbial communities from the Plum Island Ecosystem LTER, Massachusetts, United States - Salt Marsh Sediment SW1603-70 ... | reverse complement strand
AAAGCCATTTCGGGAATGGTTGTTACTTCTTCCGGTGGCATCGCCCTGAACAGCTGGCGAGGTGATTGGAATATCCGCGATGGGAGCCTATTCGTCATTAACGAGACAGGCAACGAACCCGAGATAGGAAAAGAAGTAGATCTCGGATTTGCACTTGAGTCATGGCAACTTGTCAATTCCCATCTGTATCTGCTTGCAGATGCCAATGAATGCTTCTATGACCAGGCAGCGCTTAGGTTCTTCGACGTGGATCTTAGCAATCCTTTGGATCCATCCCTGGTACGCACAATCATTCCGCCTGAAGGTGTTACCGGACCTTTCGCGATCATCAACAATCGTTTATCCGTGCAATATGTCCCCTCACTCGTCGACGGCGAATCCGAAGACTCCATCGGCATTTTCATGTACGATCTAGATGGTTTTTCATCTGAGGCCGTTCCACTCGCGCAGAAAAACCAACCTGGGCGACTACTGAACCTCGTATCTCACGGCAATGGACTCTTCGTTGAAAATCAAGTTCGTGATCCAAACGATCAATCGCTGAAGTGCGAAATTCATTTCTGTGAATATGATGGACTCGCCCTTGTGAATGACAGAGCGATCCTGACCGACCTTGATCCTTTCGCGACATTTATAGTGAAGGGCAATCTGCTAGCGCTTGCCGAGCCGACTTACGAAGCCGCACCGAACAGGGTGACACTCTATAATGTCGAGGATCCCTATGCCCCACTCGCGATTGCTGCCTACTCAACGAAATTTCCTTTGAATTCCTACGATATCAATTCGCAGGGTTTTCTAAGCGTTCACGAATCCGTCTTGTGGACTCTTCTGGAATTAAATGATGAGTTGATTCCCAATACAATCGACGATCGAGTACAGGGAATTCCGGATCGTTTCGAGTTGACGAATATATACCCCAATCCGTTCAACAGCAGTCTGGCACTGAAGATTACGCTGCATTCTTCTGCCAAATTGAACGTCCGTATCTTCAACATCCATGGACAACTTGTTGCGACTCTCGCCGATGGAGTATTCGAACCGGGGATTCAGCATTTCAGCTGGAATCCACGAGGGATGGCTACTGGTGTTTATCTTGTACGAGCCAACGTGAATGGAGTTACTCAAGTTCGGAAAGCTGTCTATATAAAGTAGCACAACCTTGAGACGACGGACTTCAATTGAAAGCGTACCCACGGCTTCGCAAGCGTCGTGCTGAACAGTGAACTGTTGGAAGTAAACGTAAAGGCGAATCTCAAAGTTTCGCCTTCTTTTTCACCCTTTCCGTCGGGCTTTGCTCAATCGAAAACCAACTGTTCGAGAACCGGCAGCAGTTGATTCTGTATCTGATCCCGTACTTCACGGAATTTTGCAAGAGCGATTTCCTCCGGTTCGTCTGAATAGGGCGCAGGGTCCTCAAAACCCACGTGGATCTGTTTGACCGGATGCGGGAACACCGGGCAGGTCTCGCGGGCGTGATCGCAGACCGTAACGACCAGGCTCAAGTCCTCCCGGTCGAGAAATTCCTCCACGGACTTGCTGCGGGCGCCGCTGGCGTCGATCCTGAGTTCAGCCAGGACGCGAATCGCCCAGGGATTCGGCGTTTTCGGTTCGACCCCCGCCGATTCCGCATGCCACCTCTCCCCCAGCTCACGGTTGACCAGGTATTCCGCCATCAGGCTGCGGGCGGAATTCCCGGTGCACAAAATCAACACGTTTTTCATTGCCCGCTCTCCACGACTGCCCGACACGATCACCAATTGTACGTCCGGTTTGTTGGGATCATGTGAAGTATCACGATCCACTATCCGCAAAATCCCTCTTCGCTTCGTTCGCCCACCATTTGGCTCTCAACCTGTAAGCAGCGTTGACCAACATAATCAACGCCGGAACCTCGACCAGCGGACCGATCACAGCCGCAAACGCCTCACCGCTGTGGATGCCGAAAACCGAAACCGCAACCGCTATCGCAAGTTCGAAGTTGTTCGACGCGGCCGTGAACGAAAGCGACGCTGAACGCGAGTAATCCGTCCCCATCCGCTTCGCGATCCAGAATGTGATAAAAAACATCACGACAAAGTAGACCAGCAGGGGAATGGCCACTCGCACGACATCCAGCGGGAGCTCCAGAATCGCACCGCCTTTGAGGCTGAACATGACCACGATGGTGAACAGCAGTGCCACCAGAGTTATTGGACTGATTGCGGGGATGAATTTTTCCCGGTACCATTCATCCCCCTTCGCCCGGCGGAGGACAAGCCGCGTGAGGAAACCCGCAATAAACGGCACGCCGAGATAGAGAAAAACACTTTCCGCGATCTGTCCGATGGATATTTCCACCTGATAGCCTTCGAGGCCAAAAAAGGTCGGCAGCAGAGAAATAAACACCCACGCATAGAGCGAGTAGAACAGCACCTGGAACACGCTGTTGAACGCAACAAGGCCGGCGGCATACTCCGCGCTGCCTTTCGCGAGATCGTTCCAGACAATCACCATTGCGATACAGCGAGCCAGCCCGATCAGGATCAGCCCAGTCATATAGGCGGGGTATCCCCGGAGGAAGAGAAGCGCCAGGCCGAACATCAGCAGCGGCCCGATCACCCAATTCAGAAACAGCGATGCGCCGAGAATTCGCAGGTCCCTGAACACTTTCGGCAGCTGCTCGTAGCGAACCTTGGCGAGCGGTGGGTACATCATCAAGATCAGTCCAACAGCGATGGGGATCGAAGTTGTACCCACACTTAATCCCGTAGCCGCTCGCGGCACAGCCGGCAGATACGCCCCGAGTGCGACTCCCGCGGCCATCGCCAAGAAGATCCAGAGAGTCAGGTATCGGTCGAGCAGCGAAAGCCGTCTGACTCCAACTCGGGGGGCTGCGCTCATCATCACTCCCACGTTTCTCGCAATTGTGAAATCTTCAGCGGCCTTGATTCACGTCAGAATCTGCCCTTTTGCTCCTTCACCAAAACAGCGTTCGATCAAATTCCGCGGTCACTCCTCCAACCACTCCCGAACCACGCCGTAGGAAGGAATCCTGCCGCTGGATTTTAACACTCCGTCCACCGCTACGCCGGGAGTGGCGAGCACGCCGCGCGATGCGATCTCTTGCGGTTTCTGCACCTTTTCAACAACGTACTGTTCGCCATCCACCCAGCCCATACTCGCGGCGGCCTGACGGATGATCTGCTCCGTTTTCCTGCAGTTCGGACATCCCGTGCCGAACACCTCAATTTTTCTCATCATTGTAGCCCCTTCAAATGTCCCAGCACTCTTTCAATCCTTGCTGAAACGGTCGTCCGCAATCCCCTCAGACGAATCTACGTTGATGCCGTCCACCCAGCCCTGGCGAACCCCGGGATAGCTGTCAAAAGCCTGGATGTACGGCTTGATGTCGAGCAACGGCGTGCCGTCCAGAATGTCCATATCCTCGACCTCGAGGATGTTTCCCTTCACACCGAGCAGCCGAACCGGCGACATCCCGACGTTGTTGTATCGGCTCGGTGCGCGGGTGGCGAACAGACCGCGTTCGGTGGTGTCCATGTACGGCTTGACGAGGGCATTCGGGCGCCTGCTCCGGTGAAACCAGTAGAGCAGCCAAATCCGTTCGAAACCGTCGAGATCCTTCAACGCCGGCGCGAATTTCGGATCGACTTCCACCGTGCCGCGAACCCTCCTCCCTTTGAACGGCTGAATCGGGACCCCCGCCGCGTGCCCGTGCGGCGAATGGATGATCCCGATCGATTTCCAACTTCCCCTGTGTACTTTCATGCGGAAATCCTTCCAAAGAGCATACCGGTTAGAGTCGAGAGGCCGATAACCAGAAGGACATAGACGGCGGTGCGCTTTAGGCCGATCACCCTGCCGATCACAACCATGTTCGGGAGGCTCAGCGACGGCCCGGCGAGCAGCAGCGTGAGCGCCGGACCCCGGCCCATGCCGAGATCCATCAGAGCACGGACAATCGGCACCTCGGTCAATGTCGAAAAATACATCAGCGCTCCAAAAACACTGGCCAGCAGGTTGTTGTTCAGCGAATTTCCGCCAACCCAGCGTTGCACGACGGACTCCGGCAGCAAAGCTTTGACAACGCCCGCCACAAAAACGCCCACGAGGAGAATCGGTACGATCTTCTTGACCAGATTCCAGGTTTCCCGCATCCATTGGGCGATCTCGCGACCGGTGTACCAGCGCACCGCCATCACCACGACAGCCGCGAGCAAGACGAGAGCAATCAGCGCGGGCATCGGTTTGCCGTCAAGCGCCATCACCCACCGTCCGGCGTCGCCTCGGGCCACCCCGACGACCAGCCCGATGGACGAGGCCGCGACGAGGAGAAGCACCATCGCAGCGAAATAAGGGATGACCTGCCTCAAGGGGTGGGTGCCGTCATCCTCGCCAGAGTTGTAAGCCCATTCGTCGTTCGCAGAGTGTGTTTCTTCTTCCTGCTTCCTGAAAATGACCGCCATCAGTAGACCGATCACGAGCGAGAAGGCAATAGCTCCCACGGCTCTCGCCACTCCCAGATCCAGTCCCAGCAGTTGCGCAGAATACATGATCGCGAGGACATTGATCGCCGGCCCCGAGTAGAGAAACGCGATCGCCGGTCCCAAACCAGCCCCGCGCTGGCGAATTCCCGCAAAAAGCGGCAGTACCGTGCAGGAACACACCGCCAGGATCGTCCCCGATAAAGAAGCTACCGCGTACGCCAGCCAGCGATTAGCCTTCGGGCCGAAGTACCGAATCACCGCGGTTTGACTGACAAACACCGCGATCGCGCCGGCAATGAAGAACGCGGGCACGAGACAGGTGAGCACATGGGCCGAAAGATACTCTGCAAGGGCCCTGAAACCGGCCAACAGCAGCTTCACAGGTCACCTCTTAATGCATTTATGCATCATTATGCATGAATAATTCCTACTTGAATGCACCTATCGCCTCATGAGCGCGACGTTGCGCCAGATCTCGCACGATCAAATCGGCAATCTCAAGCAGACGGAAGACTCTCGGGTCCGCGATCCAATAGTTCACCGCCACTCCCTGCTTCTCCGAGTCGAGAATCCCCTCGTCCCGCAGTCTGATCAGGTGCCTGCTGATCACCGACTGGTCCTCTTTCATCACCGGGGTGATCTGGCACGCACACTTCTCCCCATCCCTTAGTAAATAAAGAATTTGCAGCCTTGTGGGTTGGGCCAATACAGAAAGCAATTTCGCTTCCAGTGACACTTTCGCGGGTTCCACCATGGCGGACCTCTAAAATTAATGCATTCATGCAGCGGTATGCATAATATAACTCCCGCAAAACGATTTGGCAAGCGGCAGTTAAGATGGAGAACACTTCAAACATTGAGAACAAATGGAAACTATCGGCAAGAAAGCATGAGTATCATTGCCTATTAAGAAATATGAAAAAGGCCTCGCTGGCTAAACCAGCGAGGCCCTGGAAGTCATTCCGGCTTTCGTGCTCGAATCTTAATGCTCATGATGCGGCCTGCGAGGTCGTGTTTTACCCGGTTAAGCCACTCATCGACCTCGGATTCCTCGAGTTCAATCCCCCCGACGTCCGAGTCGACTTCGGACTTTGCAATAAGCCGAACTTGCATGCCGTCATAGGCCAAGCGTTCAATCACCTCTACGTCGATCAATCCCGCTGCCTGCAACCCGGCGATGTATTCCTCCTCGGAGATCGCTCCGGCGATGCAGGAGTTGTAAAGTAGGGGATCTTCAACTACCCGGTCCGGGAGATCCCTGGCGACCAGATCGGAAACCTGCATAGTCCCGCCGGGGCGCAAAACGCGGGCAATCTCGGAAAACACCTTTGGTTTGTCCGGAGACAAGTTAATGACACAGTTGCTGATCACCCAATCAACGCTGTTGTCGTCCACAGGAAGCGCTTCGATCAATCCTTTACGCACCTCCACGTTCGAAACCCCCGCCTTTTGAATGTTGGCGTTGGCCGCTTCGATCATTTCGTCGGTCATGTCCACACCGATCACCTTTCCGTTCAGACCGACGCGACTCGACGCGATGAGCAAATCGATGCCCGCCCCACTGCCGAGATCGACCACTGTTTGCCCGGGCTTTACCTCCGCAAATGCAAGCGGATTGCCACATCCGAAGGAGTTTTCGACCGCTTCGCTGGGAATCGATGAGAGCTCCTCCGCCCCATAGCCCGCCCATTTGACCGCTGTTCCTTTCGGATCACCGCAACACCCGGCGCTGGGGCCCGAAACCGCCATTCCGTAGGCTTGTTTTACCTGCTTGTGAATCTCCTTTTCTTCCATGGTGATTTCCTCTATTCACGGTTTTTCCCGGCATCTTCACCCTGCTCAACGCTCTCGTCGCCAAGAGTCCGGTAGCGCCCTGCCAGATCGGTCAGCGAAACGACAATGCCCCGCATCCTGTCCGCTACGTCGCTCACCCGCACCCAGTAATAGACCTGCTTCCCCCTGCGTTCCGATTTGACTACTCCTGCATCGCGAAGAGCGGTCAGGTGCCGCGAAACCACCGAAAGGTCGCGGGGGCAGCATGCCGACAGTTCGGTTACCGTGCAGGGACGACCTTTGCGCGCCAGTTCAACGAGGATGGCGACACGGTTGGGATCGGACAACGCTTTGAAAAATTGTGTTTCAAAGAGGTCTTCGATGCCGGGGCAGCAGACATCGTCGTTGTTAGTTGTCCTCTTCTCCTGATGGAGTGGTGGACCATCCGACGTATCCTGGCCCTTCTGTGTCCCTTCGGGCTTCGAGGGAAGCGGTTGAGAGGCGTCCGCGTCTTCAGGAGGGGCGTTCCACCCCGGTATTGCCTCTAGCGACTCGTCATCCTCGATCTGTTTTCTCGAAACCTGCATCTTAAACTTTCCTAAGAAATCCCAACTTGCCTTATACACATTCTGGCTGACCTACGCTTGTATACTTGCACAAGTATACAACTATAATAGCTGACGGTCAATACGAAGAGGCAAGAAGAGAGCCTTGTTCCAGCGGAGCCTTAGCCTCATTTGCAGTTAGATGCAACAATAGCTAAGAAAAGTTGACTTAGTAGTCAAGAGCTTGAAAAACAGGAAGGTTGAGTCATTCATGCATCCCTGGACAGGGATCTCCCTCCACCTGGAAAGTCGTGTGCGCGATGTCATAGTTGGAGGCGATCATGTCATGGGCGGCCTGCAAGGCTTCATCATAGGAGAATCGTTCGTTAGGAATAAGGTGCGCCGTGAGCACCGGTTCGCCGCTGCCGACCAGCCAGACGTGCAGGTCGTGGCAGGATTCCACCTGTTCGAGCGCCTCAAGATCCTGGCGCACCTTCGCTAAGTCGACGTCGGGAGGGGTGCCCTCGAGCAGGATGTGAACGGATTCCTTGACGAGACGGATCGCCCCGCCGAGAATCAGCAGCCCGATGAGGATCGATGCGATTACATCCGCGAGCTGCCACCCTTTGAAGTAGATCGCGACTCCCGCGGCGATGGCGGCGAGGGACCCGCCGGCGTCGACAGCCAAATGGAGAAACGCCGCACGGACGTTCAGATCATCGTGGCGGTAGGCCATCAGCACTCCCGCGCTGGCGAGATTCGCGATCAGGCCGGCCACGGCTACGGGCAGGAGGATGTTCGCGTTGACCGGGTGGGCACCGCCGATTCGTTGAACGGCTTCGTGAAAAATCAGCGTCACCACAATGAGCAGCGTGAGGCCGTTGAACAGGCCCGAGAGCACCTCGGCGCGCCCATAGCCGTAGGTCGTTCGCTTCGAAGGCGGTCTTTCGATCACATGCGAAACCCACAGGGCGATTCCGAGCGCACCGACGTCGGAGAACATGTGACCGGCATCCGCGAGCAGCGCGAGCGATCCGCTAATCAACCCACCCGCAATTTCGATGACGAGAAACAGCGCATTGATCGCAAACGCCCACAGCAGGGCGCGCCTCCGCCTCCCCGTCCTTTCGCCTATGCCGTGTCCAGCGTGATCGTGCATCCTTACTATCTCCGTTCATCCGCTCGCGCAGACCGCTCCGCCGCCATTGCACCTATTTAGATTCGATTTGTAGGATAGGTGTTGGCAGGCTGTGCGCACAAACCCTGCGGGAGCGAATCGTATGAACACTCTCGAAGCGATTTTCACACGCCGCAGCATTCGCAAATATGCGAAATCGCAAGTGTCCGAAGAACAGGTCGAGACCCTACTTAAAGCCGCGATGGCTGCGCCCTCCGCCCACAACGAGCAACCCTGGCGCTTCGTCGTTATCCGCGACCGCGCCGTGCTCAACGAAATCCGGGACGTTCACCCCTACGCGAAGATGCTCTCCAGCGCCGCCCTGGCGATCGCAGTGCTAGGCGATCGCCGCCGTGAACGCCATCCGGGGTACTGGCCGGTTGACTGCAGCGCGGCAACCCAAAACCTGCTACTGGCGGCTCACGAGATGGGGCTCGGCGCAGTCTGGCTGGGTGTCTATCCGCGAGAGCAGCGGATGCGGGATATCTCGCGGATTCTCCACCTCCCCGATCACCTTCCGCCGCTGAATGTCATCGCGCTGGGCGTTCCCGCGGAAACCAAACCGCGGGCAGACCGTTTCCGGCCGGAAGTCGTCTACGTAGACAGGGTTCCCGAGGAACGATAGCGGATTTAGTTGCGTGGAAACGCCGTCCAACTCGACCCCACCCAGCTCGCCCAGATGTACTCCGCACCCGCGTAGGTTGCCTCCCCGAGATGCTGGCTTTCCGCGGGAAGCGCCGCAGTAGAATCGGCCACATAGGCCATGCTTCCGCTTCTCGGATAGAATACGGGATCCTCGATACTGTTCGGCCTTGTCAGTTCCGGGTCGGTACCGCGGATCACCGCGGAGGAATCCGCCAGCCACTCCGCCGCGTTGAATCCGCTAACGGTAATGTCAGGAGAAACCGCGAGGCTGTCACAGTCGAAAACGATCGTATGGCTTACTATTAGCATGGAATCCAGCGCCCGTGATGCGGTCTCATTGTCCTCGACCCGGATTGCCGTACGAAAGCCCTGCACGATGCTGTTCCGCAGGATGCCCGCGGTGCCGGAGGTCAACTGGACCCCGGCAGCCCCCGTGTTTCCCACCAGTGTCAGGTTGTAGAGCAGCGGCGAGGATCGCGGCAGCGCAGAAAACGACATTGGATTGTTCCGGCCTAAAATGCCGTTTCCCGCTGCCGCCTGCACAATCCAGAACTGGCCCTCGCCGCTCCAGCCGAGATTCCAGGAGATGCCGAGCACACCGGGTTGAGTGATCAGCAGGTGGGTGAGTGCGACATCCCCGCCCTGCACTCGAACCCCCATTCCCCGGCTGCGGTGCACCTGAACGTAGTCAACATGAGTGGCGCTGCCAACGCCATACAACCCGATGCCGCACGAATCGTCAGCGCCCCCGGCAAACTCGACTCGAAGGAAGACGAGGAACCCGCTGGAATCAGCTTCGACATCGCCGCCGACTCCCGATCCCGGGTCGTTGCTGGGCGCTTCGCCGCGAATGGTGATCCCGCCCCAGTCCCCCGCGGTACGTCCGCCAACCGGCTGATCGCTGGTGAAGACGATCGGGGATGAGAGCGTTCCCTGGGCGTCGATACGCGCACCCTTGTCGATGACAAGCCGTCCCCGGGACGCTTTTTCGCCGAGTACCACCGTGCCCGGCCGAATCGTCAGCGTGGGAGCCTCCGCAGCGTCCGGTGCCGGACTGACGACGACGGTGCCGCGCAGGAGATAGGTGGAATCCGGAATCAACGTCCGCGAGGAGTAGAGAGTGTCCTGAAGAACCACGATGACATCCGCCAGGGGATTCACGCTGGCTCCGCTGTCACACCCGAAGGCGCCAATCAGCATCGCGAGCAGAGCCGCCACCAGCAGCAGTCCGCCCGCCTTCCGTCGCTGTGCAATCGTTCCGCTCATCCACCCCTCGTCCTGTTCCGCGTAATGTACCGGACACCGCCGCTGAACTCCAATGCCGCCTTTCCCCGCGGGGCACTGCCAAGGCGCAAAATAAAACAACGGGACGCATCGTTCGACACGTCCCGTTGCCCGATGATGGGTAGCGAGGAAGCGGTATGGGCAACCGCTTTCCTCTTGGGGGTAAAGCTTAGTTCATCTCAAGCGTTGTCCAACCTTCAAGCCAGTTGTCGTTGGGATCGATGCCGCCGATGTAGTCCACGGACTCGAAGAAGCCGTCATCAGGCGGGGCGGCCGGCGTCATCGTCGCGGCGAGACCGGTGGTGGAAGGCGCAAGGCCTGCCACTGCGGTCATCGACTGAGGATCGCCGCTGAAGCCGGGATCTTCCTGCGAGTTCATGTTGGCGGCGTTGGTCACGCAGTCCTGCGAAGTGGCATCATCGTACCAGTTCGATGTGTTGTCGTAGAAGATGCAGTTCTTGACCGTCAGGCTGCCCGCCTCGTAGTTGGAAATGGTCACATCGTGCTGAATCCGGACACCGTCGAGGAAACCGTAAATGATGCCGTTGCGAGCGGTGACTTTCGTTCCCTCACGGTAGAGCATTCCATGGTCGCACTCTGGGGCACCGTTGCCGACGATCGTGAAGTTGTAGATCGTCGGATCCGAATACGGCGTGGCAATGTTGTTATCCGCGCTGTTGTCGCACTCGAAACCGCGGTTGGCGGCATCGCTGAACTGCAGGGCGACCCAGAACTGGCCCTTGCCGTGGAAGCCATCGGTCCAGTCGAACTGGTCGTCCGCGCATCCGGTGATGAAGATGTGCTTCGCTTGGGGATCGCCACCGAAGAACTCGATGCCGTCGTCGTCGTTCATGTGTACCTGGATGTACTCAAGGGTGGTGCCGGAACCAACGCCCTGCAGGGCGAGACCGTTGAGCTCGTTGTCAGGGCTGATTTCACGGCCGGCAAACTCGATGCGTGTGTACATGATCGTGCCGCTGTTGTCGGCCTCGATTGTTCCGCCGTAAGGGCCGGTGTCGCCTTCGCCGTACGCCTCTGCGCCGGTGTTCAGGGGAGCGCGGCCATTGATGATCACGCCGCCCCAGTCGCCGCGCGCGCGGGAACCAACGGACTGATCAGAGCTGAAGACGATCGGGGCATCCTTGGTGCCTACAGCATCAATCTTGCTGCCGCGACGGATAACCAGCATGCCGTCCGTTGCCTTCTCGCCGAGAATCGTGGTCCCCGCGGGAATTGTCAAAGTGACGCTGACGCTGGCGTCGTCCTTGCCCACGAACACTCCGCCACGCAGCAGGTAGGTCTTCGAGGCGTCCAGCGTCATGTCGGAAAGGATCTCGCCGCTGAGCACAGTGTAGTCACCGGCAGGAGGCGCGTTCAGGGTGAAGCTGCGAGCCTCAGAGTACTCCGATTCGCTCGCGTCGCTGAGAATGCTGGCAACGTGCCAGTAGTAGGTCGTGCCGAAGCGAATCCGTGTAAGCTGCAGATCGTACGACGTTCTGTCGATCTCTTCGTCGTTGATCACCGAGCTGGGCGCAAAGCCGTTGTCGCCGGCGACCTGAACATGGTAGGACACCGCGCTGTCCACCGAGCTCCATTCAAGCACGAATCGCTCGCTCGAACTAAGGGTCGTGGACGCTCCATCATCCGGGCTAACCAGGTCCGGGGTGTTCGGGTCGGACACGGGACCCGTTCCATTATCGCTGCCGTTGCTGCTGCAACCAGCACCGAAGGCTACGAGGCCGAGGGCCAGGGCAACACCCATCCAACTGCTGTGAATACCACGCTTCCGCATCTTTCTCTCCCGTTTCACGTTGTTTTTCAATCCAGATTATCGGTTTCCAAAATCGTTCTTAACTCGACCGTCAACCGTGCTGCGCCGCCAGAACGATTCTGGACTTCCGATACGCGGAAGCGTGAACCCGGCGCGAGCTCAGTTTGTGTAGCTCAACCCCACAGAGATTGTTCTGCCCTTGAAGTAGGACCAAGTCACCTTGCCACCCTGCAGATAGCGCACCTCGGAGTCGAGCAGGTTGACCGCGCCAATCTTCAGCTTCAGGTTTTTGTTGAGCGGATGGCTCGCGGTGAGATCGAGGTCCGCATGAGGCTGCTCATAGATGTCGGGCAGGTTGTTCGCCCCCGCGGAGTTGATCCGCGGCCCGAAGGTGTTGAAGAAGAGGCTGACCTGAGTTCCCCGCGTCGGATGCACCCAGGCGAGGCCAACATTCGCCAGGTAGGGCGACTGCCCGGCGAGCGGCCGCTTGTTGGACGTCTGGATT
>Ga0315554_1001920_pt1 | contig 12188 bp, 9 predicted proteins | sample SalMarSW160370MG_FD_202114 | JGI IMG/M metagenome (GOLD analysis project Ga0315554, IMG submission 202114) | Salt marsh sediment microbial communities from the Plum Island Ecosystem LTER, Massachusetts, United States - Salt Marsh Sediment SW1603-70 ... | reverse complement strand
ACTATTATCTGGTATTGGGCAGCCAGTTCGGGAAAACTCATCACGGCGATTTCTATTTGGGAAGGAAAGACGTTGACTCCTCTTATGATTAGCATATCGTCGGATCTTCCTCGGACTCTTATCATTCGTGCGTGGGTGCGACCACACGCGCATTTTTCAGTGTCTATCACCGAGATGTCCCTCGTTCTGAATCTCAACATGGGGATACCCGTTTTGGTTAGAGTTGTAAAAACTAGTTCGCCCTCTTCGCTTGGAGATAAGACTTCGCCAGTTTTAGGATCAATCGTTTCTACGATGAAATGGTCTTCCCATATGTGCAGTCCTTTGTGCTCGTTGCATTCGATTGAAACGCCTGGACCGCATAATTCAGTCAGCCCATACACGTCAAACGCTTCGACTCCTAGTTCTTCCTCGATTCGTTCTCTGATTTTTTCAGACCAAGGTTCTGCTCCGAAATGCCCGATTCTGAGTTTCAGGTCCTTTTTCGGGTTGACTCCTTCCTTAATCATCGTTTCAGCAAGATAAACCGCGAAGCTCGGAGTACAACACAGCACTGTGGCGCCCAAATCCTTCATGAGTTTTATCTGTCTCTGTGTCATTCCTCCGCTTACGGGAACTATCGTTGCTCCAATTTTCTGAGCGCCGTAATGGAAGCCTAAGCCGCCTGTGAATAGCCCATAACCGTAGGCGATGTGGATTACGTCCTCTTTTCTTCCACCAGTAGTGTAGATAGACCTAGCCATCAGTTCTTGCCAAGCGTCCATGTCGTTTTTGGTGTACGCTCCGATTATGGGGTTTCCAGTTGTTCCGCTTGAGGCGTGAATTTCAACTATGTCAGCAGGGTTAACTGTGACCATGCCGAAGGGATAATTATCTCTGAGGTCAGTTTTTACTGTGAAAGGAATTTTTTGGATGTCCTCCAACGTTTTTATGCTTTCAGGTTTCAATCCAGCGTTGTCGAATTTCTTCCGGTAAAACGCGCTATTTTCATAGCAGTGTTTCACCTGTTCTTTGAGTTTACGAAGTTGATGCTTTCTTAATTCTGGAACAGGTATGGTTTCGATTTTTTCGTTCCAGTATTTGCCAATAGTCATGTTCATCTCTCCTATAGGCCCATGTATACCTTTTTTATGTGGTTACTACATAAGAGTTCTCTACTATTACCTTCTAGGATAATCTTGCCTTGCTCAAGAACGTATCCCCTGTCGGCAATATCAAGAGAATCGCGAATGTTCTGCTCAACTAGAAGAATAGTTACTCCTTCTTCGTTGATTTTACGCACCGTGTCCAAGACTTTCTCCACAATTAAAGGGGCTAACCCAAGAGAAGGCTCATCCAAAATTAAAAGGTCAGGATTTGACATCAAGCTTCTGCATATAACAAGCATTTGTTGCTCACCACCGCTTAGGGTTTGCGCTAGCGCTTTCTCTTTCTTTTTGAGCACAGGAAAAATTTGATAGACTCTTTCCTTAGCCTCTTTCACTGTGCTCTTGCCTTTAGCCGTGTACGCTCCTAGCTTGAGGTTTTCTTCAACGGTCATTCTGGGAAAAATTTCTCTACCTTCAGGAATCAAAATTAAGCCTTTTTTGACTATTTCGTATGGAGGCAGTTTTTCTATGTTTTCTCCTCTAAAACGAATTGTTCCAGTTTTTGGGTGCAATAAACCGCTAATTGTTTTAACAAGGGTTGTTTTTCCAGCGCCATTAGGACCGATTATGCTAACAATCTCTTTTTCTTTAACTTGAAACGATATGTCCCGAAGTATTTGGATCATGCCGTATGACGCAGATACGTTTTCAATGTCTAACAATTTTAATCCTCACAAAGTGAAAACCTTTTTCCGAGGTACACTTTCACAACTCGTTCATCGTTAGCTACTTCTTTAGGTGTTCCTTCGAAGATCTTCTCGCCGTGATGCAGAACCGTCACGCGGTCGCATAAACCCATAATCACTCTCATTACATGCTCAACTATCAGCACGGTTACTCCCTGTTTGTTGATGAGCCTTATCAACTCGATAGCTTCTTTGCATTCTTTTGGAGTTAAGCCTGTGAGCAGTTCATCCAAAAGAAGTAACTTGGGCGTAGTGGCCAAAGCCTTAGCGAGTTGAACACGTCTTAATTCAACAACATTCAAATTTTTTGCGGGCACATCGAATTTTTCTTGGTTTAGACCGACAAATTCCAAGAACTCTTTTGCTCTGGGAAGAGCTTCGGTTTTTTCTGTGTTATTTTTGCGGTTAAAGAGTACTCCCGTGAGCACGTTTTCAATTGCGGTCATTTCTGGGAAGGATTGAACGGTCTGAGAGGTTTTTGTTATACCCTTGGAGCAGATGACGTAGGGCGGAAGCTTGGAGACATCTTCATCTAGGAAAAAAATTTTCCCTGAATCTGGCTTGTATACTCCGCTGATAAGGTTCAAAAGCGTTGATTTTCCAGAGCCATTAGGTCCGACAAGCCCAGCAATCTCATTCCTGTTCACTGTTAAGTCGACTTTTTTTAATGCTTGAAGTCCTCCAAAGCGCTTCGAGACTTCGGTACACTTTAGCAAACGAACTGTCTCCCCAGTAGCGAACCGTTAACTATACCTTACGTGAAAATATAAATATTGTCTGAAGCTAATTGAGTCTTGGTGCTGTAGATGCCCATACCTCAGGTGAGCGTTTATCTTGATAACAGGCCTGGTTCTCTGTCTGAAGCGATGGCTCAGCTGGACAAGAATCAGATTAAGGTGTTTGCCTTGTCGATTGCTGACGCTGGCGAGTTCGGTTTAGTCAGGATGATAACGGAGGACCCGGAAAAATCCACTAGGGTTCTGGAGGATGTTGACTATAACCTTGCGAAATCGAGAAAAAACACGGAAGTAACCGCGGTTTTCATAGGGGAAGAAGACAAAATCTCGAAAATAACCAAGATTCTGGCCGACGGCAGCATAAACATTGAATACGCTTATTCATCCGCCGTGCATGTAAACGGCAAAATCGCGTTGATACTGCGAGCCAGCGACATAGAAAACGCTGAGAAAATACTAAAAGCAAACGGCATCACCGTTCTATCACTAGCAGAAATCAAAAAATACTTCCAGTGATTGCGTCCTCTTCACAGAGTAATAGCGTTTCAACAATTTTTAACTGATTTTAGAAGGACCACCGCTCTGATTAAACAGTCAACTTAAGATTACTTTGAGTTTGCGGCGAACCCGTTTCAGGCTTCTCAGGTTTATCTGCCTGTTTACAATGCCGTTCCAAAGCTGAAGCCTCAAGCCTTTTTTGAAGCAACCCATCATTTCCTCTTCTGGAATGGGCAGTTTTATGGGCAAGTTCTTGTTGTTTGAGAAGGCGTCATGTTTTTCCACGATGTCGTGTAGTTTGGAGCCGATGATGGGGTTGGCGACCGACCATGACATGTAAGTCAGCAGTTTTTCCTTCAAAAGTTTTCTAACCGTTTCAAGCGTGTTTTCCACTTCTTCTGTTGTCTCGTACTTTAACTCGCCGTTTTCTTCCCATGCATTGTACAGCATGAAGAACCCGTACACTTTGATTTCATATTTCTTGAGAGTTCGCAGTGTTTGCTCGATGTCTTCGTAAGTGACCATTTTGTTGACGCCTTTCAAGACTCGATTGTTGACCGATTCTAACCCTATGTGAACCAGCCAACAGTTGATTTCGTGTAGTTTCTCGGCAAAATCTTCATCAAGCTTGTCAGCGCGCAGGTTACACTGGAAAAACAGGTCCTTCAAGTTTAAGTCTTTGATTTTCTCGCAGACAGACTTAGCCCAGTCAAGTTCTGTGTTGAAAGTGTCTGCCCGAAGGTAAATTTCTCTTACTCCTTTATCGTAAAGATACTTCACTTCCTCAGCTATGTTCTCTGGAGAGCGCATTCTAAGCCAAGGTTTTGACAGTTTCCAAACAGGATTAGAACAGTAAACACAGCTGTAGGGGCAGCCTCTCGCTTGAAGCAGGTAAGCAAAAGGATGTTTTTTCCTGACGGGACCGTCGTACTTGCTGAAGTCAACCATGTCCCATGCTGGTAGAAAGTTTATGTCGCTGAGCAACTCGCGGTGAGGGTTAAACTGGATAAGACCTTTCTTGTCTCGATACACTATCCCTTTAACATCGGCTAATTTGCTGTGAAAACTTGAGGAATTGTTTTCCAGAAGAGCTGCCAACAGTTCACGAAAGGTTTCTTCTCCTTCACCGACAATGCAGACGTCAGTTTCAGAGTGCATAAGAACATCTTCGGGGTCGATTGTTGGATGAGCTCCTCCCGCAATAATCAAGGCATCAGGGACAAGGCGCTTCACTTTCTGAATGGTTTCGTAGCCCAGCGCCTTTTTTTGAGTTGTGAATGAAGTGCCGTAAACGTCTGGCTTCAGTTTCTCGACTTCAGACAAATGCTCTTCTAAGCTTAGAAGTGGCTCGAGATAGTGAAATTCAACGTTTTTCAGCCGTTTTCTGACGTAGGAAATGATGTAGAGAATGCCGAGGTTAGAAGATTCAGTGACTGCTTCGCCTTTTAAATGCGCCATTGGAACGTCAGCTAAAACGACCTTCAACATGCTTTTCTTCCTACCTCTAGTTGCCCTCGGGCGACTTTAATTAGTTGCGGAATCTTGCCTGCGGTTCCAACATTCCCTTGATATATGATAAGTACGCCTTCAACTCCCTGAATGGAAAGAGCTCTATCTATGCCCTGTTGAATAGCGCCACGGTAATCATCACCTTTAACCACGTTGCCCACCGCAGTAGCCGCGGCATCCGCCAAGCCAGCGTTTCTGCAGAAAACCGTAGCTGCCTCAGCGTCGCCGAAGCTTAAAGCATGGCTAAAACGACCTGAACTGGTGGCAATGCCCACTGGAAAATCCGTTAGTCTAAAGCCGAACCGTTTCGAAAGAGGCACGTCCCCAGCGGCAACCGCCACGTCAATAGGCACGTTAGATAAGGCGGAGATTTCGCCGCCGTTTTCCACAACCGCCACCTCGCAGCCATCAGCAATCATGTCTTCTACGGCTAGGTCGGCTAAGACCCCTGCAACCGCAGCCATTGGACCCACGTTCGCTTTTTCAGCTGCTTCAGCCATCAGCTTAGCCACCAAAGGCTCGGCAGGTGCGGGAATGGGTGCAAGCGTGTAGAGAAACGTGGGATGAGCTTCACCGTATTCTTCGAGGGCTTTCCTGTTCTGTTTGATGGATTTTATGGCTGTTTGGATGCCCTGTTTATTATCGGCGATTATTTTGCACTGGGTTTCTTTGAAACGAAAAGCTTCTCTGAATAGCTTCATTATTTGTTTTCCGTTTTCCTCTTAGCGCGTGTTGTTCGCCAGTTCCGCGTTGTTCTGCTTAACCGATTTTATAGCTCCTGCTGGACAGGCTTCAACGCAGGCGCTGCAAGTGCTACCAACGCATTTCTCTTTGTCGAAGTTCACGGAGCAGTCCTCGGCTACGGTGATAGCCTCCACAGGGCAAAGCGAGACACACGCGCCGCAGTCAAAGCATTTTTCTTTGTCTACTTCAATGAGTTTCGGCAGAGTAACCGTAGCGCCTCTCTGGCGAAAAGCCTTAACCACTGTTTCCAGCGCCTCGTCAGAGATGTCAACCAAATAATCGCCGCCCTTGGAGTCGACATGAGCCGTTATTATGTTAATCGGCACTTTATGTTCAAGGATTATCTCAGCCGTTGTCGGCTTTGCCACAAGCTCCTCCGAAAATTTAATGAGAATCCTAACCATGCCTTTTTCACCTTCCTAAAAACTTGGAAACATCTTCAGCTGTCACTATTCCCAACACCTTTCGTTCAGCGTCAATAACGGGCAACGCGGAAATGTTGTGCTGCGCCATCCGCCTAGAAGCCGTCTCCAAAGGCTCATCAGATTTAGCCGTCACAACACGTCGCGTCATGATGTCGGTTAACGCGGTTTTGCCTTCAGCCATAGCCCGTGTAATGTCCCATGAAGTCACGATTCCGCCAAGTCTGTTGCCATCATCAACCACGACAATGTGATTGACGGACTTAGTAACTATACGAGCCGCTATGTCCCTGATAGCCTCGTTCTCTTTGCATGTAATCGCCGTCTGCATTACGCTGGCTACAAAGGGCGTTCCCTCCGTCTGTCTCATAGGCTTAAAAACGCTGTCAATCGGAAGCCTCTCAACAGGTGCAGTCAGATAAAACGAGCCGCTCGCAATCCACGATTTTAAGGTTTCAGCAATTTCCTTAGCCATTTTCAAGCTGGAAAGCGAGCTAACTCTGACCTTTTTGGCATCCAAGGTTATTGCACCTGACTTCAGCTCTTTGTAGCTCACCTTTTTCAGTTTTGGCTTGTCTCTGCGCGGCACGCCATAATCAACAACATGCGTGAAGATCTCCTCGTCCCGTATTGCCGTCTTTTTCGCTAAGCCCTCGTTCAAGATAGGTATAGGTATGCCTAAGCCAATGTAAAGCGTGGTGCCGTAATGCGCGAAAGTTGCGCCTTGAAGGAAATCCGGTGACATGTTCTTGCAGTTTCCCCGAACCATCAGTGTTCCATTAAGGTTTTTGGGGTCATGCTGGGTTCCTTCGCCGATGATGTAGCCTTGCGCTCCGCCGAGAAAGATGCGAGTGCCAATGCCGATTGTTTCATAGTCTGGATCGTTCATTAGCGGGTTTAGTTCGCCTGCGCCTGAGAAGGTGGCGTTCCGCAATTGCGGCAGAAGCTTTCCCATGTACGTGTAAATCGTCTCGTCACGGCTGTTCACCGCGCAAGCGTAACGCTGATAGCAATTGCGAAAGTTAAGCAGGTAAAACTGGTTCAGATCATCCTTTGTTAAGCTGGTTGTGATCTGAGTTCTTGGGTAACAGTCAGTTCCATAAGAAGTGGCTCTAAGCTCAACTTCTTTCCCGCGCACAAGATCCTCAATCACGTGTCCTCCGCCGTACTCGAAAGGCTGCGTTTCTGACATGGCGGTGGCGCCGATGTACAGGTCAACGGCTGCGCCTGGATGACAAGCTTCTACATCGTTTATCCAAGCTCTTTCAATTTTTATAGGCGGATCAGAATGCCCAAGGTTTACAATGGCGCCCGAGGAACACATGGCTCCAAAAGTGCCAGTCGTGACCACATCAACCTCTTTAAACGCAACCTCAACGCCGCTGCTCTCCACTAACTTCTTCATTTCCTCAGCTGTCAAAACCTGAGCGTCACCAGTCTTTATCTTGGCGTTGATCTCTTCTATGGTGCGAGTGTTCTTCTTGGAGTTAAGTTTCAATGTCTCCAACCGATGCCATTCGAAAAGGGTGTGCTACCGTATTAATTTTTTGGAAGAAGCGATTGTTTACCAAAGCTTCCAAGGAAGTTCGTTCATGTACTCGTTCAAAGAGCGAATCGAGTTTCCATTATGGTCTCTCTGCTTTAGAACTCGTACAAGAGCTGAAGCTAACTCCAGGTTCGTAATCACTGGAACGTTGAATTCTACCGCTTGTCTTCGGATGAGGTAACCGTCCGTCAAGACATCAGAGTAGTTTCTCTGTTTGTTCGCCACTGGAACGTTTATGACCAAGTCTATCTTTTGGTTTTGAAGGTAATCAAGAATGTTCGGGTTTGCGTCAGACTCTTTAACTTTGCTCAACACTGATATGCTGTTTATTCCCGCCGCTTGAAGCACCTCAGCCGTATGCGCAGTAGCGTAAATCTTGAAGCCCATCTCCTCAAAAGCCTTAGCCAAAGGAACAGCCCTTCTTTTTGGTTCTTCACCGCCAACCGTTATGAGCACTGAACCGCCCTTAGGTGGAATACGGAACTCTGCAGACTGCAACGCCTTCGAGAATGCATCCGCAAAGTTCTCGCCTAAACACGCTACTTCGCCTGTGCTGAGCATCTCAACCCCTAAAACTGGATCAGCCCCGCTTAAACGCATGAAGCTAAACTGGGGCACTTTTACGCCGAAATGGTTTGTAGGCGGCAACCCACATGTCTTAAGCAGCTTTTCAAATTTCTTGTCAAGCATTGCAAGTGTTGCAAGCTCGATGAGGTTTATGCCGCGTGTTTTGCTCACGAAAGGCATTGATCTTGACGCACGCAAGTTACATTCGATAACGTAGACTGCGCCTTCTTTTACAAGATATTGGATGTTGTAGGGTCCTTTAATTTTAAGGGCTTTCACGATTTTCTGGGTTGCATCTTCAATTTTCTTCTGAATCTCAGGGGAAAGCGTGTGAGGGGGGATACTCATGGTTGCGTCGCCGCTGTGAACACCCGCGTTCTCCACGTGCTCCATTATGGAGCCGATCAAGCAGGTTTCCCCGTCGTAAACGCCGTCAACCTCGACCTCTTTGGCTTTGTTAACAAATTTTGAGATTACGACTGGCTGGTCGCGGGAAACCTTGGCTGCCAACTTGAGGAAGTTTTCCAGTGCGGTTTCGTTGTATGCCACACGCATAGCGGAGCCTGACAGGACATAGCTGGGGCGCACGATGACGGGGTAGCCGATTCTCTCCGCGAACCGTTTAGCGGCGCTTATTGATGTGAGTTTGCTCCAGCTAGGCTGAGGAATACCCAGTTGATCCAAGAGTGCGCTGAATTTTGACCGATCCTCGGCTACGTCGATGTTTTCTGCTGAGGTGCCGAGCAGCTTCACTCCAGAATTTGCCAGTTTCAAAGCCAAGTTGTTTGGAATCTGGCCGCCGACGCTGGCGATTACGCCTAAGGGGTTTTCTTTTTCGTAGATGTCTAGAATTCTCTCAGTGGTTAATTCTTCAAAGTACAGTTTATCCGAGATATCATAGTCGGTTGAGACGGTCTCAGGGTTGTAGTTGACCATTATGGCTTCGCGGATGCCATTTTTCTTAAGCGCCCATATCGTGTTGACGCCGCACCAGTCGAATTCCACGCTTGAGCCTATCCTGAAGACTCCAGCGCCTAACACTATCACTTTGCTCTTGTCGTTGCTTAGTTCTATGTCGTCCTCGTCTCCGCCATAAGTCAAGTAAAGGTAGTTGGTTTTGGCTGGCCACTCTGCAGCTAGCGTGTCAATCTGCTTTATTGATGGAATAATGCCAGCGGTTTTTCTGAATTTCCGTATCGCCGCTTCGGTAGTTTTTTGGCAGATGGCGATTTGTTCATCGGAGAAACCTATACGCTTTGCTTCTCTAACAATTTCTGCCGCATCATCATCGCCGAGATTCAAGGTGCGGAGTTTTGTTTCCATGTTGATAATGTTCTTGATTTTATGGAGGAAGAATGGGTCAACCCCGCCTAGGCGGTAGATTTCCTCGATTGAAATGCCCATCTTTAAGGCTTTAACTATCTTGAAAAGTCTCTCGTCAGTAGGGTTAGCCACTGCATCCTTAATCTTCTCTATCGATTCGGGTTCAGAATCGTCTTCGTTGCAAACCAGCCCATTCTTTCCAATATCTAGCATTCGCGTGGCTTTTTGAAGCGCCTCTTCCAAGCAGCGTCCTATCGCCATTACTTCGCCTACGGAGCGCATTTGGGGTCCTATGTGGCGGTCTGCTTTTTTGAATTTCTGCAGGTCCCATCGGGGGATTTTAATTGTGACGTAGTCTAGGGCTGGTTCGAAACAGGCTGTGGTGACCTCGGTCACCTTGTTTATGAGTTCGGGAAGAAGATAGCCGATAGACAGCTTAGTAGCGATGTAAGCCAAGGGGTAGCCTGTTACTTTGCTTGCGAGCGCAGAGCTTCTTGACATCCGCGAGTTGACTTCTATCACGCGGAACTCTTCGGACTTTAGATGCAAAGCCCACTGTATGTTGCATTCGCCGATTATTCCTAAACTTCGTATAGCGCTTATCGCGGCGGACCGCATAAGGTGATATTCGCGGTTTGACAGCGTCTGAGAAGGCGCAACCACAATGGAGTCGCCCGTGTGGACACCCATGGGGTCCAAGTTTTCCATGTTGCAAACAATCAGGCAGTTGTCGGCGTAGTCGCGCATGACTTCGTATTCGAGCTCCTTCCAGTGACCCACGTACTCTTCGACAAGCACCTGGTTTATGCGGCTCTGCGCCAAACCGCGTTTGACTATGGCCCTAAGCTCCCAAGCGTTGTGGGCTACACCTGCGCCCTTGCCTCCGAGAGTGTACGCTACTCGAACTATGACGGGGTACCCAAGCTGGTTAGCAATTTTTAGAGCGTCTTGAACCGTTGTGGCAGCCTTGCTCTTCAACGGCGGAACACCAGCTTTAAGCATGGCTTCCCTGAAGCGCTCTCTGTCCCCAGTGTCCTCTATCGCCTCAACAGGCGTCCCCAACACCTTCACGCTATATTTCTCCAAAACGCCGCTTTTTGCGAGTTCAATGCCGCAGTTGAGCGCGGTTTGCCCTCCGAAACCCAAGAGGATGCCGTCGGGCTTTTCCTTCTGGATAACTTTTTCCACGTATTCAGGCGTCACGGGCAAAAGGTACACTTTTCCTGAGAGGCGCGGGTCGGTTTGTATCGTGGCGATGTTCGGGTTGATCAGAACTGTTTCGACGCCTTCTTCCCGCAGGGCTTTGAGGCATTGGCTGCCTGAATAATCAAACTCGGCGGCTTCTCCGATTTTTATGGCGCCGCTTCCCAGCACCAGAACTTTCTTTATCCACTCGAACTTCGGCATTTTTTAGGCAGCCTCCAGCGTTTTTGCGAAAGAGTCAAAGAGAAATTCGGTGTCATAGGGTCCAGGTGACGCTTCAGGATGCCACTGCACCGCGAAAACTGGTTTGCTCTTGTGCTTGACCCCTTCAACGGTCTTATCGTTGGGGTTCATGAACCAAGCATCTAAAGGAGTTTTCTTGATAGACTCGTTCTCGATGGCGTAACCGTGATTCTGAGTGGTAATGTAACAGCGGTTTGTCTTCAAGTCAAGCGCAGGCTGGTTCTGGGAACGATGCCCATACTTAAGTTTGTAAGTGTCTCCGCCCAAGGCTAACGTCAAGATTTGAGCACCGAGGCAAATCCCCATCAACGGCACTTCTTCAACAAGTTCGCGGATGCAGTCTATGGTTTTGACGCATTTTTTCGGGTCTCCAGGACCGTTACTCAAGAAAACACCGCTTGGCTTATACTCCATGACTTCTTTGGCGGAAAAATCGTACGGCACGCGTACCACGCTGATTCCGCGTTTCAACAAGTTGCGGATGATGCTGTATTTGACGCCACAGTCGATTAAAACGACAGTGTGTTTGCCGTCGACCTTGTAGTGAACAGGCTCTTTCACAGAAACCTGACGCACCAAGTCGGTCAGGTTAGGGTCAGGTATGTTTTTCGCTTCTTTCAAAAGCTTGTCCAAGCTGGGTTCTTCTCCAGCCTCGCACACCTGCAAGATGCCAAGCATTACGCCGTGTACCCGAAGTTTCTTTGTAATATGTCTGGTGTCTACGCCGTAGATGCCTGGTATGCCTTCGTCGGATAGCCACTTGTCCAGAGTCCGTGTTGAAGCCCAATGATACGGTTCACGGCACAGTTCATGGATGACGAGACCTTGCACTTGAATGTGATCTGACTCGAAGTAGAGGGGGAGGCCGAAGTTGAGGTCGTAAGACGGCACGCCGTAATTGCCCACGAGCGGGTAAGTTAAGGTGAGAACTTGCCCTTTGTACGAGGGGTCCGTAAGCGCTTCGGGGTATCCAACCATGGAGGTTGAGAAAACTACTTCGCCTGAAGTCTTCTTTGGTGCTCCAAAACCTTTGCCGACGAAAAAGGTGCCGTCTTCTAAAAGGAGAACCGCTTTTTTGTTTTTGCTGGAATTAAGTTCTGGGACCAAAGCCCTATAATACCTACCAGTTTGAATTTTTAAGTTTTATGTTTTCGCTGGAACTCATGGGAAAGTATGATTTGACAATCTTCTCCAGTTGTTTTTCAGCCTCTTCAAGCTCCTTGTCCATCTGCAATATATTGGATTTGGTTAGAAACCACTTTTTCTTCCATGTTTTCAACGCTTTTTTCACCTCGGTTGGCGCGGGTCCGCCTTTGACGTTGCAGGCTTCAACCAGCGCAAGCGGGTCTGAGAGCGCTTTCAGGTCTTTAGCCTTGACGGTTAGTTTGATGTTTGCAACGTCCTTAGCCGTTTTCTGCAGTAGCTCAGGTGTAGCATCTGCGAAAGTCAGTTTCGCTTTTATTAACGACTTGACGAGGGCACCGACTACCTTGTGCGCTGTTCGGAACGGAACATCATATTTGCGAACAAGCACGTTAGCCAACTCGGTTGCCGCCACAAAG
>Ga0315554_1001919_pt1 | contig 12193 bp, 11 predicted proteins | sample SalMarSW160370MG_FD_202114 | JGI IMG/M metagenome (GOLD analysis project Ga0315554, IMG submission 202114) | Salt marsh sediment microbial communities from the Plum Island Ecosystem LTER, Massachusetts, United States - Salt Marsh Sediment SW1603-70 ... | reverse complement strand
CTCTCGTCGCTGACCCGGAATGTCCGCGAGATGAGCGGATGGGAAGCCTTGGCGATGAGGGTAATGCCGAATTAATTCCGGACCGGAACGGTTTCTAGGAACCACTGGGAGAGTGCGAGATAACGGGGACAGTCCCATGCCAGTCATTGGGGTTGTCCCCGTTTTCATTCCAGAATAGGCCGGAGCGGGAGTAAAAGCGGTATTCGTCGGCAAATGCTGCGCGACACGGTTTGTGAGCCGAGAGTTCAGAACCGCTCGTGAACGGCGATTCTTCTTCCGTTGATCTTCACTTGCCGCTGCATCGGCTGCTCCCGGTATTTTTTAAGCAGCGACCTCACCATGAAACGGTAGCCTATCTCAAGCGTCAATCCGCCCACATACAAGTCGCCTGTCCGTTTGAAATAGGGACCGGAATACTTCGTCAGCGAGTAATTCAGCGAGAGGGAGGTGAGCTCGGTGCTACCGACTTCGCGGAAATTGATACCGGTGCCGATCAGGAGTCCGGCCGCGGTGTGGGGTTCGGTGGAGGATTCCCGGCGGGTCATCGTGCGATCACCCGAAGAGTTCACCTGGTAGATGTCGTAGCGAAGCTGGGTTTTAAACCAGGTGTACTCTGCGCCGAGGCTGAAATACCAGATTGAAATCGCCCGGATAGGAGCGTAATCCATACGCGCTCGAAACCCCCACTGCCACCAGTTTGTTTCCTGCCTGCGGAGGTAATGATAGATGACTCCTGGGGGGGGTGGATAGGGTTCGCCGTAGTAGATCTCCTGGTTTTTCGGGAGAAACGCCCGGAAGGACGCCTGTGCGTTCATCCGCTGGTTCCACGAATAGCCGCTGCTGATTCCGAGGCCGAGCAGCTGATTGTTGTCCCAGCCGAGGCCGACTTGATTGGTGATCCCGAGCACGTAGTTGTCGTCCACCAGGGGGCGGCTGTCGAGGCGTTTCAGGTTGAACGCGTAATCTCCCTGGGGAAAATCGAAATTGCCTGTGCCGTTCGGCTCGAACATGTGCAGCGTCACGCCCATGTTCCAACCGTGCAGGGGGTGCGGCAGCGCCGGACCGGCCGAGACCTCCGGCGCGGCGATCGCGAGGAGGCCGGCAGTAGCCAGCGGCAGCAGCAGCGCTCGGCGTATGTCGCAAATCATTCTAATCCTCCAGCGGCGGTGTCTATCTACAGCCGCGAAACATCAATTTCCAGGCTTATGGGGCAATGATCCGAACCCATCACTTCCGGGTGAATACCCGCGTTGACTACGGCATCGACGAGCGACCGGGAGATGAAGTGGTAGTCGATGCGCCAGCCGACATTCCGTTCGCGGGCCCGGGTAATCATATCCCACCAGGTGTACGCATCCCGCAGATCGGGGTTCTTCTCCCTAAAGATGTCCACGAATCCCGCTTGAATCCACCTGTCAATCCAGGCGCGCTCCACGGGCAGAAAACCGCTCGTCGTCTCGTTTTCTTTCGGTCGCGCTAGGTCGATCTCCCTGTGCGCGGTGTTGACGTCGCCGCAAACAATTACATGCTTCCCCTTGGCGGCCAGTTCCGTGAAAACCTGCTGAGTTTTCTCGTAAAAGGCGAGTTTGTAGTCGAGCCGCGCCTTGTCCCGTTTGCCGTTGGGGAAGTAGATGTTCGCCAGCAGCAGCTTTCCGCCCGCGTGCTCGGTGATCGCGATGCGCCCTTCGCTGTCCCACTGCGGATCACCGTAGCCAATCTGCACTTTCTCCGGGATATCCCTACTGAAGGTGGCGACGCCGCTGTACCCTTTGCGCTCCGCCTGGGCAAACGCCGAATGCCAGCCGCGAGGATGGAGTTGATCGGCGGTCAGTTGCTCCGGCCACGCCTTGGTTTCCTGGAGGCAGATGACATCCGCGGTCTCCCCCGCCATCCAATCGCGGAACCCTTTTTTCCAGACAGCTCGATACCCGTTCACATTCCAGGATATGATGCGCATGCAATTCCTCCGGTTGCGACAGCGCACAGCTTTATCCCCACGGTCCCGGAAAGGTACGGTTTCCCCTCCCTGCGGGCTCACTCAGCCGATGCTGCGGGGTCGCTCCGAGTGCACCGGAATCCGGTTTCCGTTGAACTCATTCGTCCCCTTCGACGGGCACCCGGAGAGTATCCGCGGGCGACTTGATCAGCGACGAACCGATTGCGGGATCCTCAAGCCGGTACACCCAGGATTCCTTGGAGTGGTTGAACTGCGGATTCAGCTTGTGGAGGATCGCGTCCGCCAGACTCGGGCCGGTGTGCCAGACCTGCTTCAGCGGACCGAGCTGAGCCTGCAACGACGGCAGGTAATCGGCCGGACCTTTGTGCGAAAGGATCATCACGTGAGTCGGCGGGGGAGTGTGGCGGACGTCGTGCACTCTCCGGACGACCTCTTCCAGGTCTGCGAGTTCGCCGGGCTTCATCACGTAGTAGAAATCGTCGCCTTTCAATTGCGCGTAGTAGTAGGGCAGCCATTGCGGGTGCTCGATTGTGACAACCACGATACCGCCGACACCGGGAGTCCGCCCGAGCCTTTTGAGCGGTTCCACCCGTGCTCTCTGCGAATAGTCAAAGGTACCGATCGGCAGCAGCAGCAGGTTGACAATCCAGAATGCGGCCCAGATCCAGCGAACCCATTTATTGTCCCGCCAGGGAACCATCGCCCAGCCGGTGACGGTGAGCACGATCAGCGGGCCGAACGCCGGGAGAATGAAGCGCTCCTGCTTCTGGGGAATCAGGCTGTGGACGACAAGAAAAAGCAGGGTCGCCCAGAAGGTGATCGGCACCCGTTTCGCAGCGCGGACCATCCAGAGAAGAGCGAGCAGGCTGAACGGCGGAATCAGGACGGCGAGGATCGTGCCGAGGTAGGTCCACCAGGGGCCGGTTACGTATTCGTTGAGGATCTGCGACTGGCCATAGAGGCTGTAGAACACGCTGGAGAGGAAGGTTCCAAAGCTGGCGTAATCGACCAATCCTTCCACAAGCAGGATAACCACGCCGCCGAGAGCGGTCCAGGAGGCGTCACGCCAACGCCGCTTGACAAGGAGCGTGAGCACTGCGCCAATGCCGAAGAGGCCGGTCTGGATGCGCATCATGAACGCCAGTCCGAGCAGCACTCCGGCGGTCAGCGTGCGCCGCGGATGACGGCCGTCGGTGTCCTCATAGGCGATATCTTCGAGCAGAAACAAGCCGCCGAGCACGAGCGGCTGGCTGACGACCTCGACGAGGTTGCGCACCGCCATGAACGGCATGATAAAGTGCGCGGCAGCGATCATTCCGCCGAGAAACGCTGCCCGGCGGTCGGCGAAACGGCGCAGGAAGAAATAGACGATGGGGATCAGGGTCATCGACCAGGAGGCGTGCAGCAGACGATTGATAAACATCTGCGCGCCGGGATCGTGAATGCCCAGATGCTCCAGAATCCAGAGCAGAGCGAAGATCAGGTACGGATAGAGGATGCCCCGTTTGATCGGCGTTCCGCTCTCGAACCAGGTATGCTTCCCGTTAAGCCAGTCCCAGGCGGGGCGGATGACCAGAAAGTGATCGTCGGAGGCCATGTACCCGGCCGCGAAGATGACCGCCAGCAACCGGAGAAATCCGGCAACGATGAGAATGGTCAGCAGGGGATGCTCCCCGATGAACCTCTTGATCGGGCGATCGTTCACTCGGCGGTCTCCCCGTTCACCGCGCGCAGGTCAGTTGTCGGCCCCCGTCGACAGGGAGCGTGATCCCTGTGATCCAGCCGCTTTTTTCCCCGTCGAGCAGCCAGGCGATCGCTTCGGCGATCTCCTCGGGGTTGCCGACCCGGCCGAGAGGGTGGGTTTCGGTGCTGTGCTCGAGGAACGCCGCGTAGTTGTCTTCAGCCATTCCTCCCCGGCGGTGCAGGTTGGTGACAACGACGCCGGGATTGACGGCGTTGACGCGGACGCCGTGGGGAGCGCCATCCAGCGCGGCGCAGCGGACAAGCTGGTCAACCCCCGCTTTCGAGACGCAATAGCCGACGAGCCCCGGAAAGCTCCGGAGTCCGGTGACACTGGAGACGAGCACGGCGGCCCCGCGGCTGACTTTCAGCGGCTCCCAGACCGCTTTAAGAACGCGCCAGCTCGAGTTCAGGTTGACCTCGATCTGGCGTGACCACCCTTCGTCCGTTTCGCCGTCCATCCCGCCTGAGGTGAGGATTCCGGCGGCGTGCACCAGTCCGTCGATTCGGCTCGAGACGTCGAGCAGGCTCGCGATCAGGGAGTCCGCGGAGTCCGCCTTGCTCAGGTCCGCTGCGAATGTCCACGTGGCCGAACCATTCTCCTCTATCTCTTTCAGGGCGGATTTATCGCGGCCGGTAGCCGCGACACGAACACCGCGGGCCGCGAGCAGGTTGGACGTCGCCCGTCCGATCCCGGAAGTGGCTCCGGTGACCAGAACCACGGGCTTTGTCTCTGAAGCCATGTTCGATTCCTCCTGCTGTGGCGGGCGCGGTTTCCACTCTCTCGCAGGCGCAGCTTGCAGGCGTTCACGGCACCTGCGTAGTTTCATCGAGAGTCGCCGCGTTCCGGCTATTCAATCGCTTCGGGCGGCAACGTACGTCTCCGGTCTTTGGCCGCGCAAGCGTTTCGCGATGGGCCGGGGTACAGCGGCGGCGCACCGGTGCAGCGCATCGCAGTAATGGTGTGCTCGCCTTTCACGTACCCGTGTCCGAATCCGGGAGGCTTTTTTGTCCAGCAAGACGGCCTTTGCGATCCTGCCAGCGGTGGAGGCTCCTGCCGAGAAGGTGGTTCACAGCCTGATGGCACTGAGCCGCTCGACGGTGCCGATAATCTATATGCACCGCCCGGGTATCCAGGCGCCGCGCGGGCCGGAAACCCGCGCCATCGCTTGCGAGTGCGAGACCCTCGGCGAACTGCTGGAAATCGCGTTTCAACGGGAAACGGCGGATCTTTACCTCTGGGTGCCCCCGGGCGTCGAGGTCTATCGCGGCGGTCTCGAGGCCTTTCTCGATATGTTTGAAGCTCACCCGGACGCGGCGCTGCTGGTTTCAAATTATCGGCAGGGCGACCGCACGGTGGAGGTTACCCCGCTCCGGGACGATCTCACCGAACGGGAGGATTTCGGCGCTGTCTGGGGGCTGACGCGCTGGGCGCTCGAAAAGGTGGGCGGCCCCGACACCGGGCTCAAGTTCGCCACCTTTTATGACCTGCGCTTGAAGCTGATGGAAGCGGGCGAGGTCGTTCATGTCCCCGAGGAGACGCATTCGGTGGAGGTTCCCCGTGAGACTGCGTCGGCGTCGGATGTTCTGTTCTTCCCGGGGCGGGGCGCGTTCGGCGGATTTTCGTACCTCTTCATGGATCCTGCGGAGGAAAAGGAGATTGAAGAGGTTTTTTATTCCTGTCTGAGACGCCGCGGTGCCTGGCTTGAACCTCCGCGGAACAAAGTGGTACCGTCACCATTGAAGGACGGCGATCCCGCGGTCAGTGTTATTATCCCGGTGCACGACCGCGCCCGGTTTCTGCCGATGGCGATTGAATCCGTACGGCAGGGATCGTTTCAAGACTTCGAACTACTGATTATCGACAACGCCTCGATGGATGACAGCCTGGCCGTGGCCGAGGGGTATGCCGCAGAAGATCCCCGTGTTCGCACCTTCCCGAATGATGTAAACCTGATCAGCAAAGCGCTGAACCTGGGCGTTCGCAATGCCAGAGGGCGGTACATCGCGCAGCTTGACAGCGATGACGAATACACTCCGAACACTCTGGCGACGATGGTGAAGCATCTCGAATCTCATCCCTTCTGCGGCCTTGCGATCAGCTACTATGAGTTGATGGACGAGCAGGGAAAGACTCTCGAAGAGTTCGGGGTGATCAAACACGACGAGTACAACCCGAATAACATCCTCCGCGTCGACGGGGCGGGAGCGGTCCGTGTCTGGCATAAAAGCGTGATCGAGGAGTTCGGCGGATTCCAGGAGCATGATTTTCCGAACTACGGGGAGGATTACGATCTCGTCCTGAAGGTCGGCGAGCGCTACCAGGTGGACCGGGTTCGCGAGGTCTGCTATCGGTACCGCCGCCATCCCGGCAACACGGATGCGCTTCGCAGGCCGGAGGACAAGATCCGAGCGAAAACCCTTGCGCGGTCGCGTGCGCTTGCACGCCGCCGCAGGCTCAACGGGTATGAGGCATGAATAGCTCGTCGTTTCGCGGCAGCCACTGGGCGATCGGCATCGATGCCGGAGCTACCTCCACCAAGGGGGTGGTCGTCAACCTCAAGGGTGAAGAGCTGGCTACTCAGGAAACCAGCCCTTTTAATCTTCGCTGGCAGAAGGTCGATGAATTCGAATCAATCACCTACGACTTGATTCACAATTTGATCAGCAGCGCGCACCTCGGGGGGCATGCACCGGGCGGCATCGGTGTGGGAGTCGCCGGAGCCGGCCGTGAGCAGGACCGGACGATGCTGCACGATGCTCTCGCGAACCGGTTTCCTCAATCAAGGATTTATCTCCACCATGACGCATGGATCGCTCACTACGGAGCGTTCTCGGGCGGCCCGGGTGTGCTGATCACGGCGGGCACCGGGTCGATCGCGTTCGGCCGCAACGAGCTGGGGGAGGAGGCGCGCACCGGCGGCTGGGGCTGGCTGCTCGGGGATGAAGGCAGCGGTTGGTGGGTTGGCCGGGAGGCGGTCCGCGCTGCCCTCGCGGAGTGGGAAGGGAGTGGGCCTCCGACGAAAATATCGCCGCTGCTGGTGGAAACCTTCGACTTGGACAACACTTACGATGTGATCTCCAGGGTGTACCACGAAAAAATTACCCGACGCGACATCACCCTGCTCGCCGAGGATGTCGGCCGGCTCGCCAAGGACGGTGATATGGTGGCGCAAAAAATCTACCATCGATGCGGCCAGGAACTCGGGAAGCTGGCGGTAATCACCGCGTCCAAACTGGGGATTGAACCGGAAAAATTGCGGGTTTCGATGCTGGGGTCAATCGCCCTGGGTGACTGGGATCTGCTGGCCACGAGCGTGCGTGAGGTACTGGAGGAATACCGCGAGCAGGGCCTGATAAAAATCGCTGCCGCCAGTACGCCGCAGGAATCCGCGACCAAGGAAAAGACGCCGCAGGGCGAAGGGCAAGAGCCGTCCGGGCAGGAGCGGGTGGTGCCTCCGATGCCTCAATTCCCCCCAAAGGACTTGACACTCTCCGAAGAACCAGGTCCGCACCTGATCCGTCCGGAGATGACTGCAGTTCGCGGCGCGGCGCAGTGGGTGATCGACCAGATCAACGAACAGATGTTCGCGTAAGCAACCGTGACGCTTTCGAGTAAACAGCTCGTTCAGATTCCACGCTCTTATTCTTGCCTTATTCCTGTGCGGCCTCGAGCTACCTGCCAAAGTGCAACTCCTTGGCGGTGTGCAGCTGAGCCGGACAAAGCATCATTTCATCCCGCTAGTCCTTCGGTGTGAACTGATCCAGATCGTAGATGCCGAGGGTTTTCTCAACAGCGGCTACACGACCGACGAATTCCTCAAATCCACCCTCTCCGAACTGTTCCTGCTCGATCTTCTCGAACTCCTCTCCCAGCGAATCGTACTCATTCTGCGAAACGATTTCGTGCAGTGCGGGAAAGAGCACGGTGTCTTCGCGGGCTTCATGAGGTGCGTACATCCTGACAAATTGACGCATCGAACCGGTCAATTCCCGGCGGCTGTCTGGGTCTTTGATCCCGGCGAGATTGGCGTGTCTAAGAATCGTGTCGGTCAGCCGGCGGCCCGCCTGATGCTGTTTTTCGAGAACGGCAAGCAGATTCACCATGCGGTTCGCTCTCCGGTAGCGGGGGAATAGATGATTTTCCTCGAGCAGTTCATGGTAGTCCTCGATGAACGAACGGATGATCTGGGCGGAATCAGCGAGGGGCTCCGGCGGCAACTTCTGTTTAGCGTCCAATCGACGGATCGCCTCCTCGTACACAAGGAGGATCCGTTTCAGAACGCCATGTTCCCGCATCAAGTCTTCCCCGGGTGAAACCATCTCTTCCGTTTCAGCCTCCTCGGCGAACGCGGAGGCGGCCAAGCCGTTCCAGGCCGTTGATCCGAGGAGCAGGGGTACACCGGCGGAGATCGTCTTGATGAACCGGCGGCGCTCCGGCCCGATCGCGCTTCGCTCGTTACTTGTTTCCATGATTCCTCCCCTCTGCTGCGCATTTGCAAATGCTCGGCGGGGATCCAGCGTTAAGGAACTTCGCTGCCGCCGGCACGTGCGAATAAGCCGTTGCGGCGCATTCGACGGGCTGCCAACGAACCCGTCGAGCCGTTGGGCGGACGGTTACCACGGTCAACACGAGTGTACGCCATCCGGGGAAGGGAAAACGATGAATCCGGACAGTGTTGTCGATGCGCCCGCCATTACGCCGGCGGGTTTGCGCATGTTGATATGGTCCCGCCGCTACGATCAACATTCAAGCGTCGTACACTCGTCACATTCGTCCGTAATGCTTGAGGAACTGGACGCGCTCGTAGAAGGCGGGATTGCTGACAGCGTCCTGTTTCAGCTTTCCGCGGAAATCGTCAGTGCGTTTGAAACCCTGCCCGTCCATCCACTTGGAGATGGCCGCATTGGCCTTGCCGATGATCCCCACCTTGTTCTTGTACACCGTCGAGACCATTTGCACGACGGACGCTCCAGCGAGCAGCATCTTGATTGCCGTCTCCCCGTCGTGCACGCCGCGGGACGCCGCGAGGTCGCATCCGACGATCCCCGCGGCGATAGCGATCCAGCGAAGCGTGGTCCCGGCGTCCGAGGGATTCGAAAAGGGATCGCCCTCAACCAGAGCCATTTTATTGATGTCGATGTCCGGTTGGTAGAAACGGTTGAACAGGACGATGCCGCGGACGCCGGTTCTCTCCAGGGACTGGAGGGTGCTTGCGAGATTGCTGAAATAGGGGCTGAGCTTGACCGAAACGGGAATCTTGACGTCACGGAGTACGTGCCGAACGATGTCGAAGAGAGTCTGCTCAACCTGCATATCCGCCGTTCTTGGGTCGGAGGGAAGCACAAAATAGTTCAGTTCAATAGCATCCGCGCCGGCGTTCTCAAGTCGTTTGGCGAACGTGGTCCATTCGGAGAGGGTCATGCAGTTGATGCTGGCGATTACCGGGATTGCCACCTTCGCCTTTACCGTTTCGATCAGTTCAAGGTAGTGGGTGATGTGGTATTCCCGGGTGTAGGCCGCGAAATAGTCCGCCCCCTCGGCGTGGAAACCGACCTCTTTGCCCGTGGGATCCCCTTCGATCAGGATCTGCTCCTCGAAGACGGATTTGAGTACAACCCCGCCGGCGCCCGCCTCCTGCAGTGCTTGGATCGAGTCCACCGTATAAGTCAGACCCGATGATCCGACAAGAATCGGGCTGGCAAGTTGCAGTCCCATGTAGCGAGTGGTTAGTTCGGCCATTGCGTCCTCTCGATTGTTCAACGTACCGGGTTTCTCAGGATTCCACGGTGAACGCAGGAGTTTACGCATCCATAGGGGTTTTGCGCGAGCCCCGGGAGGCGCATGAATGCCTTTGGCAGGACTTCGCGGGGGAGCAGGAGCTGCGCTTGTGGTCGTCGAATCGTCTCTCTACCTTCCGCGAGATCGAGACCGTTAGCGGAGGGCTGTTCACGATGAAACTCGCCGGCCGTATCGACCGCATCCCCCCATACCTTTTCGCCCGCTTGGAGGAGAGGGCCGGGGCGATGCGCCGCAAGGGCGTGGACCTGATCGATCTCGGAATCGCCGACCCGGACCTGCCGCCGCCGCCGTTTCTGAAGGAAGCCGTGATCCGGCATCTCGACGATGACGATGCCCATCAATATCCGACAAGCCGCGGAGATCCCGAAGTGCGGGAGGCGATCGCCCGCTGGTTCGAGGGACGGTTCGGAGTTCGACTGGATCCGGCATCCGAGATCGCGGTTGTCATCGGCGGCAAGGAGGGACTGGCGAACCTCTCTCGCGCCTTCGCCGCTCCGGGCACCACCGTAGCGGCTCCCGATCCGGGATACCCGGTCTATTTCAACGCCGCGGCGATTCTGAACGACGCAGAGGCGAGGTCGCTGCCCCTGACTCCTCAGCGTGGCTTTCTGCCCGAATTGAGACAGGTTGAAGGTGCGAGCCTGCTCTTTCTTAACTATCCAAACAATCCCACGGGTGCAGTGGCCCCGGAAACATTTTACCGTGAGACTGCGGAGTTTGTCGAAGCCCACCCCGAAACCCTGGTCACCTGGGACGCGGCGCATTGCGAATTGACGTTTGAAGGGGAGCGTCCGCCGAGCCTGCTGCAATTCACCCGCAATGCAGTGGAGGTGCACAGCCTTTCAAAGATGATGAATGTCACCGGCTACAGAATCGGGTTCGCCGTGGGTCACCCCGAAGCCATTGCGGCATTGGTGAAGGTTAAGACCCAGCTTGACAGCGGTGCGCCGGTGTTCATTCAGCGGGCGATGGCCGAGGCGCTCGACCGTTACGACGGCCCCACTCCGCCCGAAGAGTGCCGCCGGTCGCACGCGGAGTACGGCCGCCGTAAAAAAATCGTCGAGGCCGGGTTGGCACAGGTTCCGGGCGTGTCCGAAGTGTACCCGAGCAACGCGACCTTTTTCGTCTGGGCGAAAGTTGAGGACGATGTCGCGTTTGTCGAACGGGCGCTCGAGGCGGGTGTGATCCTGACGCCGGGACGAGGATTCGGAGCGAACGGGATGGGATTTGTGCGTGCGGCGGTCACCGCTCCCGCGGACCGTCTTGAAGAGGCTGTGGAGAGACTGGCTGGGAAAGGGTGAGCGACCCCGCGGGGCGGAGGGGGTGAAGTTCGTTTTTGTGGCAGCCCGCGTACAGCGGGCTGTTTCCTTGCTGCAGGGGCGGTTCAGCGATGATGAGCCGAGAGGAAGGTGAGCGGCAAGAGGTAATTGATCGTGAATTCAACCTGGACCAGTTCTCTGTCGATGTTGATGAGCGCTTCGACAGTCGTGCGGCGTCCAATCCGTGAGCCAATCCCAAAACCGGTGCTGACACCGGATTTTTTTTGTATGCGGGATAGGCTGACCCGTTCGAGCATGCCAGCGGATTTCGTTGGTAGCGTGCCCCGTTCGACCGACTTCCAGGTCCGCAGATAATAGACGGGGCCGGCCAGGATATAGGTTCTCCGGCGGAGGGATATCAAAACGTTCAACCCAACGCGGACTGTTCCCATAGAACGGTCGACTTCGATAATTCCGTCTCCTTCCTGATAGGGATTGTTGTCCGGAATCTGGTAGGTCTCCTGGATCGAAGGGAAATAGGCGCCGTCGAAATGGAGTCTCCCTCCAAACGGACCATGAAGAAACACGGTAAGGTGGAGTGATCCGCCAAGTCCGATGTGAGGCCGCGGCTCGCCGGTGTAATCGTAGCTGGACAACGGGCTGGCGTAAGAGGTCGCGGAAACCAGCGGTGCGAGACCGAGTGTCGGCGCGGAGGCCGCCGGATGGGGAAGTCCGAGAATGGTGACAAGGGCGAGTGCAGGCAGCATCTGCCGGAGTCTCGGAACGGCCTTCCTGGCGAAACGTTCCACGACAACTCTCCTGTGATGACGTATAGCGTCCCTCCGGCTCAACGCTCAATGTAATGCCTGTTGTGTGAACGGTTGGCAAAACCGGGCAAAGATGCAGCGGCGAAAGAGTACTGGCGGACAGATCGAGCGCCTCGAGTTCGGGAATTCCTCACCCCGATTGGTCTCTCCCGGCCTGTGTTTCGGAGATCTTGTCCCTGTACTCTTCCTTCCGATCACGGAGCAGGAGAACAACCACGATTCCTCCCAGGAAAAGCACGGTGCCTCCCGCCAGCATTCGACGCACATCCACGTAAGGGTGACGGAGCATCTCCTCGTCCGGAATTTTCGATCCCGAGTCGCGGTAGAGAGACTGGGGAACGATCTGGATCGGCAGGTACTCTCTCCTCGGCTGAGGGGCGGGCAGGCTGTCGGGCACAGCGGGTGGCGGTGACCACGCCGGATGCAGCCCGAGAAAACGGCCGTCCGCGTATCGCCACGGCGGGAACAAGCCGAGCAGCACGAAAAGCAGGGCGATCCCGCCCATCGTTAAACGCTGGCGGTGGTTGAAAAGGGTCATGGTGTTGACTCCCGCCGATGCCACCATTCGTGAAACCGCTCGCAGAGGTGGTCCTCGGCCATCTCTACC
>Ga0315554_1001915_pt1 | contig 12212 bp, 10 predicted proteins | sample SalMarSW160370MG_FD_202114 | JGI IMG/M metagenome (GOLD analysis project Ga0315554, IMG submission 202114) | Salt marsh sediment microbial communities from the Plum Island Ecosystem LTER, Massachusetts, United States - Salt Marsh Sediment SW1603-70 ... | reverse complement strand
ATGTCGGTTTCGGCAATCGGCACGCCGCTGCCGAGCGCCTAGACCGTCAGGGCAAGGACACGCAGCAGAAACAGCGCGCCCATACCCATCAAGACGCCGCCAGCCAGGCGTTCCGGCACAGCGCCGCCGAGCCGTTGTCGAACAGCCTGCGCATCGATCGCCGCGACGAGTGCGATCATCGTGTATACGCTCATGCTGACCAGCACGAGATGCATCAGGAATGATAAGCCCGGCGGCATGACAAAGACATACACGAGATAGTTGTAGAACACGAAGAACAGCGCACCCGGCCAGAAGAGCAGCCCGATCAATTTCCCCCGCCACGTCAGCCACATGGAAACGATCAAAATCGGCAGACCGATGCACAGGTTGACCACGTCGTTCGGCAGGAACGATTGCAGCAAGTCATCCGTCGGGTAGACGACACTGCGATTGAGGATTCCCGAAATTGAGGCGGCCGCCACGAGGATCGCAATGAGTATCGTGCTGACGAATATCAATTTGAGGTCTTGCTTGATCGGCAATCGTGTGGCTTTCACCTTGGATGTATTCATAAATGTGCCTCTTTATCATGGAGTATAGATTTATGTACCTACTCTATTCTCGTGCAGGAAAAAAGCATAAATGTCTCGTTCGGATTTACTGTCGTCCTTACTCAAGGGAAACGCACACGGGGCATGATTGGAACGACGGATATCGTCATGCCGCCAACGAGAGTGATAACGAAGGATTTCATAGTGATCTTCCACAGCGAAAGTCACGCGAAGATACCCCTCTTCATCATCCACCCCGTGTCAGTGGCGATGCTCTATCAGGTGTGTATCTCCATCGGAGTGAGGAGACAGCATTGTCTTCAACATGATCTAGAATAGCAGAATCACGCCACAACTGATATAATTCCACTCTGGTTTTGCGGACGATAGATTCGCCGCACCATTAAAAACGTACTAAGTAGATCATCATCGGGCTGAGAGTGTGACTTGGCTCAATGGAGTCAAGGAGTACTTTCAGTGAATTTCGAACATTTTTCTCTCGACCCGCGCATTGCCTCTCAAATCGAGGCCATCGGTTTCACCACACCCACTACTATTCAGCAAGAAGCAATTCCACCCGTCCTCGAAGGTCGGGATGTGATGGGCATCGCCCAGACCGGGACCGGAAAAAGCGCAGCATTTCTCCTGCCGATTCTGCAGCGATTGATCACAGGTCCTTTGCGTTGCGTGCGGGCGCTCATCGTTGCACCCACACGCGAACTCGCTGAGCAAATATATCAAATGAGTATTGACTTTGGCAAAAACACCAAAGTACGGAGTGTATCCATATACGGTGGTGTGAGTAAAGTCAATCAGGTCTCGCGCCTGAAGCAAGGCGTAGAAATCGTCATTGCTTGCCCTGGACGCCTGCTCGACATCGTAAGTGATGGCGACATCGATCTTTCCCGTGTAGAGGTGCTGGTACTGGACGAAGCGGATCGCATGTGCGACATGGGTTTCCTGCCCGATATTCGACGCATCATCAAGCTGCTCCCGCCCCGACGCCAGACACTTTTCTTCTCAGCTACGATGCCAAAAGATATCCGCAATCTAGCAGACAGCATCCTCAAGGATCCGGTCACCGTTCAGATTGGCAAGATTGCTCCGGCGAAGACTGTTTCACACGCCCTGTATCCGGTGCCCAACAATCTCAAGAAAAATCTTCTAATGGCACTGTTGGAACAAACAGCCACCGGCCGCGTGCTGATCTTCACCCGCACGAAGTATCGCGCCCGCAACTTGGCGCGTGATTTGAAAAAGCGCGGCTATCGCGCAGCCGAGTTACAGGGAAACATGTCGCAGAATCAGCGTCAGAAATCGATCGACGGCTTTCGCAATGGAAAATTCGATATTCTCGCCGCCACCGATGTCGCTGCGCGCGGCATTGACGTGTCGGAAATATCGCACGTGATCAACTTCGACATCCCCGATACAGTCGACGCCTACACGCACCGGATCGGACGCACCGGTCGCGCCCACCAATCGGGCGAAGCATTCACCTTTGCAGGACAGGCGGACGAGCAGATCATACGCGACATCGAAAAATTATTGGGCACTCGTATCGAAAGGCGGCGTTTACCGGATTTTAATTACGGCAGTTTTGTGCCGGAAAACCTGTTCGATACGAGTCAGTCCAGTCCACCACGAAAGAGACAGCCACAAATCAAGCCCAATCAATCGCCCAGCAGGTATGCTCCTGGCAATAATGGGGGCAACGGGCATGCTCGCAGCAGCAATACTCGTGACAGACATGCGAGCCATAACGCCGGGGGAAATTCCCAACGCCGCCGTTCGCAACGGCGAAAATAAGGATTCGCCAGTATGTCACCTGCAGAAAGACGCCGGCGGAATTCTTGACTTCACCTCGCCCCACGATTTGCATCAAACTCGTACGCTCCCATGTCGCAGTGCGCATCACCATCACCATCCCCATCGACAGGACGATCCAATCCCAGCAGGTCAGTCGCCGTACAGATCGCGTCATCGGCCGCATCGATGGCCGGGCTGCCTGACGCCGGACTCATCCTGAAGGCAAGACCGAAGAACGGCCCATTCAGACGCGGGTCCTGGCACTTGTCGTGATTGCCTGAGATGACATAGGCATCTTCGCTGCCGCAGGTGAATTCCTTGACCTGGTGAACGAGGTTGTAATCCGAGTCGAGTCGTAAACCGTCACAATCTTCCTGATAGAACAGGAAGGTGCTATCACCGGGATCGAAGAAGTCGACGTCCCCCAGAAAGATGTTATTGCGAGCTTCGATGCGTTCCGAGCCGTCGCAGCTGTATCCCTCACGCGGCCCGGCGTAGATCAGACCATCCCCTAAGCCGTAGAACGTCGAGTTGATAATGCTGACCTGCTCGCCGCCGGTAAATGTGATTTCCAACGCATTGCCAAGCGCCCGGCAAGGATCGACGTTAAAGGTAAAGGGCTGATCATCGAAAAAGGTACAATTGCTTACCAGCAGGCTGTTGCTGAGCGTGGTCAAACCCGTCACTTTAACCGGGTTGCCGGCATTGCCTTCGGCGTGTACGCCATTGAGTATGACCGTCCCGCCTTCGCTGTGATAAAGCAGGTCCAGCCCATCGGAAGTGTTGTGCAGGAAACTCGCATTCTCGATGATCCAGTCGCCGCTTGTGGCTCCGGTACCGACTCCGTCGCCATATCCGCCCGCGGATTGCCCCCAGCAGCCTACAGGCTCCTGTTCCGGATAAGTCTCACCGCATCCGTTCCACTCCACGAGCCAATGGCGAAACGCCAGCGTACCGGCGTTCGAGTCGTCACCTTCGATATCCCCATCCCAACCAACCCAACCATTTGCGGCGATACGCACGTTTTCAACCGTCCAATCCGTGAGTCGTCCGGCCAAAATCCCGCTGCTCGCCAGGCCGTGAATGTTCAAATCCTTGAGCAGCACTTTGGTCGAGTCCTGTGCATAAAGCCCGATCGAGGCCCAATCGCCGTAGGGCAGATCATCCCGATTGCAGGCCAGGCCACCCGAATGGAACTCGACACAATCCGAATGATCGGTGATTTCCAAACAGGCGACCACCGCATTGCTTGTATCCGTCAGGTCGACGATCTGCCACGGGCGGCCGGTACCCCACAACTCGGGCGGATTGTCGCATCCGCTGTCCCATCCCCGGCCGACGATGCGAGTGGGCCGATTCGGGCTGGGACCACTGGGCACCGGCGGCATACGGCAGTCAAACGATCCTTCTTCTTCGCAGTCATCGCTGCCCGGGGCACCATAACCCATACGGTAACTGCCCGACCCGATCACCAGCGTACTTCCGCCCCCGATGCGCGGCGTTCCGCCGGGCGGCAGCGCCCGGAAGGGATGATCCCAGGCACATGCTTGCTTGCTGCCGCTTCCCGGGTAGGCGGCGTCCACGAACCCGCTGCATTCTTCGGGTGTTCCGCCATCGGGCCGTACATAGTAGGTGTTCTCATCGGGGGTTGAAGTATTACTATTGAACGACGCGCTTGTTCGTTCCGAAGCGAGGGAAACATCATCAAGCCGAGATGTTGTATCGCTGCTGCAACCTGCCAAAGCCAACGGAGCGAAAAGGATTATCGTCCACCAGGCAGATTTCCGAATCTGTATCATCATCCTTCCGCTTTTAGGCTGTTTGCAGTTTTTGGATTGCACTTTCAACAGAACGTCGATCTTTTGCACTCAAGGAAGGATCGGCCGCCCATTTTTCACAGCGTGGCAGCAGCGCTTTAAATTCCGGCAGAAAGCCGGGCGTCATGCTGCGGATCACGTCGCACAGCGCCCAGGTGGCTGTTGGATCTTGCGGGGGAACGTGACGCTCGAGGAATTCACGTACAAGATCGATCGAGCCGCGGCAGCACAGACGAATGGCGAAGCTGACGGCCTTCTTGACCTCCACTTCCGCATCGAACAGCAAACGCTCCGCCATTTCCAGGCACTGCTGTGTATATTCCGGGCGTTTCATCGGCAGACGGCCCGCAACGGTGACGCCGGCTCGCCGCACCCACTTGTCATCGTCCGTCAGCCAGGCTTCCATGGCGCTCAGCCACGTTTCGGGCTTCTTGCGCACGATGGGCTCGAGGGCGTCCATCGCCAGCCGGTCGGCGTCCTCCCAGGTGATGCAGGTGCGGCACATCTCCTTCAGCAGGGGCACGATCTTCTGCGGAGCGGCCTGCTCCATGGCGCCCAGTGGGATCAGCCCGACGACGCGGCCTTCCCGTCCGTACTCGTCCCACAGCGAGCGCGTCAGCGGGATGAAATCGCCCACCCGCTTGCGCGCCGCTTTGCTCAAACCTTTGCCGATGGTTTTGAGCACCGGAATGGGAATACCGACGGTTTCCTGCTGCTGGCGCAGTTCGGCCTTGATCCCCGCGATGCTTTTCGGTTTGAACTGCAGCCAGAGGTCACGCAGCGCGTCGGCGGTTTTGGTCGGTGAATTGGGGTCGTACGTAGCCAGGATCGGTTCGAGCTGAGCGGCGATGTCTTCATTCATCAATGATCTTCTCCCAGTATCTTAAGCCTGATTGGCTCAATTCCATGGCCTCCTGCTTCAAGGCGTTGTACAGAGAAATGTTTCTCATCCTAATCTATAATTGTTGTCGTTATCGCGCAAGATTAGGATTTCGAGAGGTCCTTGCATCCTCCTAACAGACGAAACTCACAAGCTTAGTGAATGATTCCCATGCATCACTTGCCCACATCCCTTTCGTTCAACTTTCTAGATCCTGATCAGTCCATTCAGAGTTTAGTGTAAGATAGATTCAGCCAGTCGCAAGGAATTGGAGATTTCATGAACACACGTTTTAGAACAATCATCATCTGCTGCATTTTTTTAGCCGGCTGTACACAAGTTACGCCTCAAGCCACATACACACCAACAACCACCCCATCGCCGCAGCCAACGCCCACCGCCGCCTACATACCTCAGGCAATGGAACCAGAAACGCCGTCAGCAGACCAGGAGTTGCTGAAGAAAGAATGGCGCATCCCAATTGAAAATGCCATCGTCCTCTTCACCGCCTGCACGTTCATGTTCGAAACGCATTCCGACTTTCAGCAGGGTGAAATCGGCCTCACAGCGGCGCGGGAGGAGCTCTCCCTGGCAGCCGATTTCCTCGCCTCCGCAGAGTGGTTTTCGCCCGAATCCTACCGCAGTGAGATCTCAGCGAAATTGATGCTGGATCTGGAACTGGACATGCGCGCCCTGATTGAGTTGTACGACGCCACCGGCGACGCAGACATCGGAACCCAGGAAACGCTGGATGCGCTCTTCCCGATCTGTGAAACGGCACAAAATCTCCAAACGGAGGTCGTTTTTACAGCAATGGATGCAGGTTTAACGGACGAAGCCATCTCAGAACTCGATCCGTCCAGTGCGGAGTGGTTCACATATTACTACGAACGCATCATGTTCAACGAATGAGCTATCGAGATCGCCACTCGATCACAGTATGCAGACCGAATCTTTCCATATCTCGCTCTGCCCGTTCCGGGTCGATGATGTGCCTCATTATATGCACGCCGGATAGACCATTGAAGGCACTCGCGAGATATTGGTCGATGAAGGCGACCATCGCTGCAGCGGTGCTGTAGTTGTTCTCTTCATGTTCGAGCTGGACTCGCACATATCGTTCTACACCATCTAGCTCCCCATCCGCCTCCAATACGACAGCGTATCCGGGCAGGTCCCTCTTCATGAACTTCGATGCACTCAAAACGATGCGGGCCAGCGCACGCCAACCCAGGCGAGGTCGGATACCATCCGAGAACACAAGGATTTTACTCACCAGGTAGTTCAGAAAGGCATTGGGAACTGCCCCATCTAGTGCTAATTCCTAGATATTCAATCGATCTGGCATGTCACGCATTTCCGCCAGGTCGAGCAGCGTGGAAGGGCGTCGTCCGTAACGGGGTCCGTAATCGATGATGGTTCGATCCTTACCCAGGGGACGAATCTGCCACCGTCCGTCTTGAAAGATGTTTGGTGGATGCTGGGTCACAGAATGAAAGACGTCGATTACCTGCTCGGTGCGCTCCATGGTCTTGAGACTGAGCGCCAATCCCAGACGCATGCGCCGGCAGCGGTCGAGTTAGCTGCATGCCAGACGGGCGAAAGCCGACGGCGATCATCGCCAGGGCACTCCAACATGAGTAGCCGTAGTATTCCAACAGCGGTGCAGCTCGCAAGATCAAATACCCCGGGTCCGCTTCCCACCACTCGACGCCGCAGAGAACACAGCCTTCGGGGGATTGCCACTCATAGGATTCATCAGTAATCGTATCGAGGACGGCATATCCCAGTTTGATATGCCGTCCATCGGGAGAGATATCAACGCGGTCATTATCGTTCACGACAGCCATCAAGGACGACTCACCATTATCGTCGACACGATAAATCTCGTTCCGATAACGGTAAATAACACATTCCGGTGGAGGAAGCATTGGAAGGAAAAAAAAGTGCTCATCGGTTGTATTATTCGACCCCTCTACCAATGCCGTTGTGGGAACCGTGGTCTGTAGCTGCTTGAAGCCATCAAGATACTGCGAGGTTTCTACAGCACTCGTCACTTGAGTATCGGGAGTTAATGCAGAAGTGCAGGCACCGAAAATAAAACCACATCCCCAAAACCAGAAAACATATACGCTTATCATGGCTTTCAGTCTCTGCAGTTCTTATCGCAAGGCGATTGATTATTGATCACGAGTAATAGACCCTGCATTCGGTGATTCCGCACAACTTCTTCAATTGAACACACTCAAGTGCATGAAGAGAAAGCAGAATATCGCCCCTGTGTAAACTGTACCCAATAGTAAGTGAATATTGGAACTCATCGATCTGAACGATCATGAGAAATATATCGTCGATCGCTCTTGCCAAAACCGTAACGATCCGAAGGGCATCCTCCGCAAAATCCACATATTCGAACTGAACGAGAAATCGTCCATCAAAGTTGCCATCATAGGGATCATAAATCTCGATTTTATTTGGCCGGGTGTTCTCATAGATGCGCCAGGTGCTCTCAACTGACTTGACAGCAGCGCTTGAACTCTTGTTCTGGATCAGTAAAAGCGTTAAGGACTGATTCTCTGTAAGCCAGACTCGCTTCGCACAAGAAACAGGACAATAACGCCGACTGAGAACCTCCTCCTTCTGTTGATAGAACTCGTTACCAAACCAGTAATTCGCAGCGATTACCTCTTCATAATCAAGGATGGATATCTTTGGGTCACCGCAAGTAGCGCCCGGAGTCGATGTTGGCGCGTCGGTTTGGGTCATTGTCCCCATTGCGGTCCGTGTGGCGGCCGCGTCCGTATGTCTTGCATTCAACGTTGGCTGCTTCATCTCAAGCGTCGCCGTCATTCCCATATAGAATTCTTCCGCCCGCCGAGTTGCCTGCACATTTTGAGTCCCCTGCGATTGCGTGAGTAAATCGAATTCAATTGCAGACGGAAGTGGAGTATTGCTGTCCAAGCTGCCGGAGCAAGCCGTACAAAAAAATAATCGTGAATAGAGGTAAAACGAGGAGACCTCCAAACAGCAATCTGTGTATCCGCCTGTAACTTTCTCTACTCACAACCTAGCTCCAGGTTCACGCAGGAAATCGGCTTAAAAATACATTGCCCGTGTTACTTGGAGTCTATCCGTGGAATCGATCCCCTTAACACGGGATTACCAAACGGTAACATCACAGTCTAATCGATACGGCCGTTCCGATTCACAAAGACCCTAAAGGCCTTAAAACCTTCAGAGTCTAATCATTGAACCACCGCCAGGAATTCCAATTCCGACACGCGCATCAAGCCGCTGCCGTCCGGGGCCACGATCCAGGTGCCCGCGCCGGTCATCTTGTACCCCTCGCCCAGAACGATCCAATCATCCTGCGTCCAGGCGCGCGTTTCGAGCAAAGGCTGGGCCTCATCGTCCTCGAAGCCCATGTAGATCGAGCGCCGCTGGCCGGAGTCGAGATCGAAGATCAACACTTCGTTGAAGAGAATCTGGAAATCCATCTGTGCCACGGTAAGCGCCAATTCGCCGTAATCTGGCGAAAAGAACAAGCGCCCGGCGCCCACCGTCTCGGCAGGCAAGTCGTAAACGACCTCATTCCCCGAGGCGGTGTCTCGCACCACGAGATCCCACGTCGTACCCTTCGGCCGCAGGTACGCCAGCGTAAGTCCGTCGGCGGAAAGCGCGGCGTCGATTTTGCCGTAAACTTCATCCGTCAGCGGCACGATGGTTTGTGAAGCCCCGGTTTCGAGATCGAGTCTCGAGAGTGAAAACAGCGAGCCGGACACGTAGATCATTCCCCCACCTTCGATGTGCCATCCGTAGTACAAATAGCGTTCATCGGGGCTGAGAAATCCGAGATTTGGATACACCATACCCATCGAGGTCCACTCCTGTAAATCCGCCGGAGCCTGGAGGGTCACTAACGGCGTCGTGGATCCTTCCGACAAATCGGATTCAAGAATCTCGAACGCCCCCGTCGACCAATCCTCCGGGGGGCGATACCAAAGCAAACGGCTTGCATCCGGCGTCAGGCAGGCGAAGGCCGGATGAATCATTCCCGAGGTGGCGACGTTCGTCGGCCGCAATTGTCCGTCCATGAGGATTTCCACGAGCCCGACATCACCACCACCAAAAAAGTAAACCCGTCCCTCTCCGGCCTTGATCAGATCTCCGCCGATACTCCACATTTCATCATGGGTTACGATCGGCCGGCCGTTTTCCATGTCGACCATCGTCAACCCGCGCTCCTGCGTCTCGAACAGCCAAACCCCCGAAAACGGAACGTCGGCGATCACAGGGGCCGGCATCGTTGGCGTTGGGGACGACTCGATGGAAATCTCCCGCGGAGTGTCCGTCGCCCGTACAGGCGTTTCACCCGGTTCCGGAGTTGCGGATGGAGTTGTGGGTGTACAACATGCGAGCAGGATTACGGCGGCGACCAACAAGAAATAACGAGAAGTAAGAACTCGAGAGGGTTCCATCATCCCATTCCCTTTCTTGAGGCGCCGCGAGGCAGCGCAGCTGAGTACGACCCATCACCGGACAGATCAAGCAGGCGTTCCAACAACGATAATACACTAGAATATTCGCCAAACGAGGATCAATGCGAGCAGGAGGAGAAGCGCCAGGAGGACAAACTGCAGAATTCTTCCGTATTTCATACGTACCATCCAGCACTCTGGTTAAGATTCTATCGAATTTGGATTACCGGCAGGAATGTCGCCATGACGATTGTACAAGTCATTCGCACCAATCTTATTTTGTACTTGCACCCGAGGTATACGCAGGATTTATTTTTTACAGGAACATTAACGAACGTGCATACGCAGGCTATAATAGAATCGACTTGACCGAGCGGGGTATCGAATAACGATGCAAACGCAAGCCAGTATCGAAGAGAGCATACGAAGTGGTGATCGTCCGCTCCATCTGGAGGAGATACGTGCTGCTCGTGACCTGCATCCGTGGACACACCCCATTTACCTCTTTGCAGACATCGAAACCCAAGATCCACTCCTCCGTTCGCTGTCCGCACCGCTGCTCGATAGCTTCAGCAGACAAGGTCACCATGTTCAGGACGACCCAGATGCAAAGACGGAGTTGATGCTGACGACGGCGGAATTTTACGTTCCGCTCGATTGGAGAAAGGCTCTGCTTTTCAATCAACGCCGGCGATTCAAAATTGAACACAAACCACCCATTTTGTGTCTCATACACGCCACGCCGGGCGAACTTGAAACTCTCCTGCTCCGGCTTCAAGCCGCTCTGGACAAGCAGCCCCCCGACCCGGCCGATTTCCAATTCCCCGGCATGGCATCCAGCGCTTACAAAGTCCTGATCGAACAAGGCCAGCGCGGCGGACCCATCCTCGCGCTCGAGCGCGTGCTCCAGTCGCAGGCCAAGTGCATCCGCATCCTGTTGGTCGTCGGGCAGGACCAGCCGGAGTACGCCTACCTGTTCAACCTGGTTGGTGCGCACCCGCGTATTCCCTTCGACTCCCCCGATAGGTTTTGTGACGATGTCGTAAAACGCCTGGTTGCTGAAGCCTGTTCGCACGAAGTGACCAACCACCAGGTCGTCGGAGATGCCATTCGCGAAGAGCAATTCAACGCTTCGAAGGTGCCTGCTGCGATGCGGCGAACGAGTCTAGAGTTGGGAAAACGAAAATTTTTCACGGCCATGGTGCGCATCGCCGATCTGGTTCAAGTTCCGGCGTTGGATAGAGCCATCGCCGATCAGTACAGCGAAGGTTGTTTCGCCACCTGGGATCCACAGCTTAGCGCGCTGATCGCCACGGTGACGGGCAGCGCACGCCCCGTCGACAAGGGCGACTTGACCGACGATGATCTCTCGGTGATCGTTGGCGTTCAGCCGGACGGCAGCGGCGCGTTGGTGCGGCATGTTGCTGGCAAACGCAACGATTCCCCCTCCTCCGAATCCGTGGAAATGATGGGCATGGATCGCTTTCTGCCGCGCATCGAACTCGATTCATCCTGGCCTTCACAAACCGAAGTGCCGGTCGTGCGTTCCAAGCTTCACGGACATCGCGGCATCGCCTCCTACGATCCCAGGCTGGTTGAATACGTCCAGCTCGACCCTCCGTATTACCATTACCCGGTATCCTGCTCCACGGATTCACAAGCGCGCGCCATTACGGCTGCCTTCGCCCGGTCGGAAGCGTTGCAGAATCCCAACGACCCTCGCCAGGCAGTGTTTGCCTTACTCCCCGGCCACGGAATCGTGATCGTGGAAAAGTGGATTTCGGGAAAAGCGCCTTTCCAGATCTTGTGGGAGTATTTCGACTCGGGTGTAATCGAGGTCGTTAAAGAAATCCCCCAGGGTCCGTTAGCCTACGCACCCAACGCTGCCGGACAGATGATCCTGCATACGAGTTGAACTACGAAATCCTGGTATCGTAACCAAAGCAGACCTTTATCGAACCGCTGCGTTTATCCATCGCCGCAGCGACGGCTTTTTTATATTGTTCGAAAGGAAAGCGGTGCGTGATCAACCCCTCGTATTGAATTGCCTCTTCCTCGAACATGCGGATGACCAGATCGAAGGTGTGGAGGCGCCGGCCGTGCCAATTCTCCATGCCGAATGTATGAGATCCGATCAGATCGACTTCCTGGTACCAGACCGGATTCAAGTCCACTTTCATTGTACTCAAGTCGACCCCGACGAGCACCACACTCCCTCCGGCCCGCGCCCAGCGCAGGCCGTCGCTGACGGTCGTCTTTTTACCCACACAGTCGTACACAATTTCGAATCCGCCCAACAGCATGCCCCGGTTCATCGGCGAGCGGTAATATTTCGCCTGCGTGATCTCTGCAAGCTCAGGGTACAGCTCGCCTCCCGTGAGGACCTCATCTGCGCCAAGCTTGCGCGCCATTTCGGCTTGATGCGGATAGCGGGCGAGAGCCGTCACGTGACAACCAGGCTCGACGATCTTGGCCATTTGCACGATCAACAATCCGATGATCCCCGCGCCGATCACCAACACGTGATCTCCCGCGAGCGGAGGTTTCCGCAGCACGCTGTGCAGCGCCACCGAATTTGGCTCGACCAACGAAGCCTGATCGGTCGACATCTCCAACGGTATCGGCCAGATTTCTGCTTCGTGGGCGGTATAGCCATCTCCCCAGCCGCCGCCCACTCCCACGGCGCCGCGGCCCA
>Ga0315554_1001914_pt1 | contig 12220 bp, 12 predicted proteins | sample SalMarSW160370MG_FD_202114 | JGI IMG/M metagenome (GOLD analysis project Ga0315554, IMG submission 202114) | Salt marsh sediment microbial communities from the Plum Island Ecosystem LTER, Massachusetts, United States - Salt Marsh Sediment SW1603-70 ... | reverse complement strand
CCGGCTGATGCTGTGACCAACATTGCAGACCTGGCCGGCAAGTACGCCAGGCAGGACATCTTCGCCGGTCAGGTGATCCGGACGAGCGTCGTGGCAAGCAAAGCGGCACTGGCAGCCGCCGGGGAACTGGCGTCCGCCTTGATTCCCGCTGGCATGGTCGCCTATCCCATCCCCATCTCGGAACTCAGCGGGGTCTCCTACGCCCTCACATCAGGCGATAGGGTAGACGTCCTTATCACACTCCAATTCGTCGACGTAGACAAGGAAACACAGGTCCCGCTGCCGCTGGAACGAGGACTTGAGGGCGACATTACGGGGGTGCAGATATCTCGAATCGTGTCGCAACTGACGCTGCAGGATGTCGAGGTTCTGCGGGTAGGCTCCTGGTACGAGCCGCCCGAAACCACGGCGGAGCAGCAACAGGCGGGGCAGCCCGTGCCGACTCCTGCGCCTCCTGCGGTCGTCACGCTGCTGATGCCGCAGCAGGACGCATTGGTTCTGCAGTTCGCCAGAGAGGCGGGGGCCACCGTGGACCTGGCCCTGCGCAACCCAACAGACCACGACACTGTGACGACGGAATCGGTAACGCTGGACTACATGCTTGCCCGCTTCAACTTCACCGTCCCAATCCTGAGGGATGAGTCGTTGGACACGCTTTCCACTGAATAGCGAAGGGTGGTAAGAGGTACGGAACGGATGACGAATGGCGACGGAAGCAAGCCAGGAATTCGGGTGCTCGTAGTTGACGACATCCCCGAGACGCGGGAGAGCCTGAGGAAACTGCTCTACTTCGAGAAGGACATCGAGGTCGTCGGGACGGCGGCGAGCGGCGAGGAAGCGATACACAAGACGCGGGAACTGAGGCCCGACATTGTGTTGATGGATATCAACATGCCCGGCATGGACGGCATCACGTCCACGGAAGCCATCTCGCAGCAGTGTCCTTTCGCCCAGGTCATCATGATGTCTGTGCAAGCGGACGCGGACTATCTGAGGCGCTCCATGCTGGCAGGGGCGCGTGAGTTTCTGGCCAAGCCGTTCAGCGCAGATGACCTGGTGAACAGCATTCGTCGGGTATACGAACTGGGCCTGAGCCGCCGCATGTCGATGGAACAGATGGAGATGGGCGGCGAAGCGAGGCCCCGCGCCCCGAAGAAGGTCGTTCCAAAAGGAAAGTTGATTACCGTGTTCAGCCCCAAGGGGGGCACCGGAAGAAGCACCATCGCCGTCAACCTGGCCATGGCTCTGCAGAGTATGGGCGACCACAAGGTTGGTCTGGTGGACGCCAGTTTGCAGTTCGGCGATTTGGCGGTCTTGCTCAACTTGCAGCCGGCACACAGCATCGCAGACCTCGTTCCCCAGATAAAGGAATTGGACCTGGACATGATGACCAGCGTGCTGACGCCCCATTCTTCCGGCGTGAAAGCACTGCTTGCGCCAGGCCGCCCGGAACTCGCCGACCTTGTGACGCCAGAGCACATCAAGGCCATTCTGGAACAGATGCTGGCGATATTCGATTACGTCGTGGTAGACACGTGGCCGTCCCTGCACGATTTCATGCTCAACATTCTGGACATGTCGGACCGCGTCCTGCTGGTGGCCACGCCCGACATTCCGGCCATCAAGAATGCGCGGCTCTTCTTCGAGGTCACCGACGCACTGCAGTACCCTGAGGAAAAGACCAGCCTTGTCATCAACATGGCAGACAAGAAGGGCGCCATCGGCAGGCGCGATATCGAAGCCAGCATCAAGCACCCTGTCGCCTTGTGCCTGCCTACCGATGAGCGAAACGTGCTGAAGGCGGCGAACGAAGGCATTCCACTGGTGGTCAGCAACAAGAAGAGCCCATTGGCCCAAGCCATAAACGAATTGGCCGTCCACGTTCTCGAAGGGTTCACATTGGCGACCGAGCCTGAGGGTGCAGACGAAGCGGTGTCTGCGCCCCAGCAGCGCACCGGAATATTCGGACGGCTTTTCTAGGCCAGAACACAGACCCCACCACGGGAGAGGTAGATTATGTCACTGCTAAAGAGAATAGAGGGAACGCAGCCAGCGGAGACGACTTCGCGACTGGATGACCTCCGCGCCAGGCAGTCCGCCATTCCAGGCAAGACCGAGGAGACGTACAAGGCCATCAAAGACACAGTGCAGGAGCGCCTTGTCGCCGAAATGGACCAGAAACTGGACGTCACAAAGCCTGATGAAGTGCGGCGGGCCATCGAAGAACTCTACACCGCAATCCTATCGCAGGAACAGATTGTGCTCAGCCGCGCCGAGCGCCACCGCCTCTTCGAGCAGATTGTGGCCGACATCATCGGACTTGGCCCGATAGAACCTCTGCTGGCCGACCCGGCCATCACAGAAATCATGGTCAATGGCCACACCGGTGTGTACATCGAGCGGCAGGGGCGCATCGAGAAAACGGCCATCCGATTCCAGGATGACGAACACGTGATGCAGATTATCGACCGCATTGTCGCCCCATTGGGTCGGCGCGTGGACGAAGCCTCCCCTATGGTGGATGCACGCCTTCCGGACGGCTCTCGTGTAAACGCCATCATCCCGCCGCTGGCGCTGAACGGCCCCGTGCTCACCGTGCGCAAGTTCGCCAAAATCCCCATCACGTCGAACAACTTGCTGGAGTTCGGCACCATCACCGAGGAGGCGCTGGACTTTGCCAAAGCGGGTGTCCAGGGCCGTCTGAACGTCCTCATCACCGGCGGCACGGGTTCGGGCAAGACCACCACCTTGAACGTTCTGTCCGGCTTCATCGGCCACGACGAGCGCATCGTCACCATCGAGAATGCGGCAGAGTTGCAGTTGCGACAGGATCACGTCGTCACCCTGGAGATGCGGCCGCCCAACATCGAGGGCAAGGGAGAGGTGACGATCCGCGACCTGGTCATCAACAGTCTGCGCATGAGGCCAGACCGCATCATCGTCGGTGAGGTTCGCGGTGGAGAGGCTCTGGACATGCTCCAGGCCATGAACACCGGTCACGACGGCTCCATGACGACCCTTCACGCCAACAGCCCACGAGACGGTTTGGCCCGACTCGAAACCATGGTGCTCATGGCAGGGACCGACCTGCCCCACCGCGCCATACGCGAGCAAATCGCGTCGGCCATCGACCTCATCGTCCACCAGGACAGAATGCGCGATGGTGTGCGCAGGATTACCAGCGTAAGCGAGGTGCTGGGGCTTGAAGGAGACACCATCGTGATGCAGGACATCTTCCGGTTCCATCAGGTCGGCGTCGAGGACGGAAAGGTCATCGGTCGGCTGCGCCCGACGGGAATCCGCCCGAGATGCATGGAGAAACTCGAAGCGTCCAACATTCGTGTGCCTGCGGACACGTTCGGTATGGTCAGTACGACCTTCAAAGGCTAGCAAGGGGTGAGCCCATGTCTGTGGCTCTGATTGTGCCTATCGTTCTAGGACTGGGAGTGCTGCTCATTTTCGTGGGCATCGCACAGTCTGCCTCGTCTAAAAAGAGCGGTATCTCCTCGCGCCTGGACGAATATGCGGCTCGCGACGAGGGTCTGGCTTCGCCGTCGGGAGGACAAGGCATACAAATCGCCACATCGCTGAACCGCGTAATTCGGCGACAGAAGTTCTCGGAGAACCTGTCCACGCAACTGGCGCGCGCAGATTTGAAACTCACCGTTTCCGAGTACGTGCTGGTGAACATAGCGACAACGCTGCTGGCTTTTCTCCTGGTGCTGCTCCTCAAGAAGGACCTGTTCTTGTCACTCCTTGCCGCAGTCCTGGGATACTTCCTGCCCCGCTTCTGGGTGCGCCGCAGGCAGGGAAAGAGAATAAAGGACTTCGGCAACCAACTGGGCGACGCCATCACTCTCTTGGCCAACTCGCTCAGGTCGGGCTACAGCCTTCTGCAATCCATGGAAACGGTGGCGCGGGAACTGTCGCCGCCGATCGCCACCGAATTCGACCGCGTCGTGAGAGAGGTTGGCCTGGGCCTGACCTACGAGCAAGCCATGAACAACATGCTGCGCCGTGTCCCCAGTGACGACCTGGACCTGATGACTACGGCCATCAACGTGCAGCACGAAGTGGGCGGCAACCTGGCCGAGATTCTGGAAACCATCGGGCACACCATTCGCGAGCGCATCCGCATCCAGGGCGAAATCCGGGTGCTCACCATCCAGCAGACGGGGACAGGGATTATCATCGGCCTGCTGCCGTTCATCGTAGGCCTGCTCCTGTACCTCATCAACGCGGAGTACATTCTGTCCCTGTTCAAGGAACCGTGTGGTTGGGCCATGATTGCTCTGGTGTTCATCTTGCTTGGACTGGGGTTCTACACCATTCGGAAAATTGTGTCCATAGACGTCTAGCGAACACAGGAGAGAGGAAAGGAAAGACATGCTCCTTCCAGGTTTGGTGGCTTTCTTGGTCACGGCGGGCATCATGCTCATCATCTTTGGGCTGACAAGTCCGAAAGAGGCCAGCCCGGTCGAGAAGCGGCTGGCAGAATACGGCGCGCGCCCTGCGACGCTGGAGGAGATGGAACTCGCCCAGCCTTTCAGCGACCGCGTGGTTCGCCCCCTCATCAACGGGAGCGCCCAGTTCGTCACGCGGTTCATGCCGAAGCAGTATGTCGAATCCACCCGGCTGAAGTTGGAAATGGCCGGGAACCCCAACAACTGGAGCGCGACCGACTTCCTCGGCGTGAGGGGCCTTGCTGCGCTGCTGCTGGGAGCCGTTGCCTTCATGCTGCTCAACGTCGCCGGCTCGCCCGTAGCCCAGAGAATCCTGTTCACGCTGGTGCTCCTGGTGCTCGGGTTCAATCTCCCCGTAATCTGGCTGGGCAGGAAAATCAGCGCCCGCAAGACCGAAATCTGGCGCTCCTTGCCCGACATCCTCGACCTCCTCACCGTCAGCGTAGAAGCCGGGTTGGGGTTCAACGCCGCCATGTCCAAGGTGAACGAGAAGTGGGACAACGCATTGAGCAGGTCATTCGGGCGCTGTATCGCAGAAATGCGCATGGGGCAGAGCCGCCGGGAAGCCCTCCGCGCTCTGGCGAGCCGAATGGAAGTGCCCGAAGTCACGGCCTTCGTCGCGGCAGTCATCCAGGCAGACCAACTGGGTGTGAGCATCGCCAAAGTGCTCCGCATCCAGTCGGAGCAGATGCGCATCCGCAGGCGTCAGCGCGCTGAGGAGAAGGCACAGAAGGCCCCCTTGAAGATGAGTTTCCCGCTGGTTCTGCTCATCTTCCCAAGCATCTACATCATCCTTCTGGGCCCCGCGCTGCTCATCCTTCTCCACTCGGACGTCATGGGGGTGTTCCTCTGAGAATTGCCAATGGGACGCGCCAAACGACCCTGGCCGGGAGCGCAGTTGCTGCGCGCACCTTTTGGAACAGGCTGCGCGGCCTGATGGGGCGACCGCCTCTTGCGCCAGGCGAGGGCCTTGTCCTGTTTGGGGAAAGCAGCATCCACACATTCTTCATGCGGTTCCCCATAGACGTCCTGTACCTGGACGGCGACCGGCGAGTGCTGCGCCTCCAGCGGGCGATGCCGCCCTGGCGCGTCGGGCCTGTCGTGCGAGGCTGCCGTTACATCGTCGAACTGCCCCCAGGCACCATCGACCGCACTGAGACCGCCGTTGGAGACAGCATACTCCTGGAATGAGAGACATGAGCATCCCCCCACTGCTCCACAAAACCTGGGAGACTCTGCTGGACTGGGTTTTCCCTCCGAAGTGCGGCGGGTGCGGCAAGACGGGCCAATGGTTGTGCGATGCGTGCCTGAGCCAGGTTGCCTACGTCGAAGCGCCGCACGTCCCGCTCCCCCACCCCAAATCATGGACCAGTGGCGGCGTGGCCCTGGAGCACATCTATGCCGTCGCGTGGTTCGAAGGGCCGGTTCGAAACCTCATCCACAACTTCAAGTACAAAGGCCAGCGCGTTCTGCGAACGCCTCTCGCGCAACTCCTTGTGGAGAAGTGGGACACCGTCGAGCACCCCACAGACCTCATCGTGGCCGTCCCCCTGCACCCCAGCCGCGAGAGAGAACGCGGCTACAATCAGTCCTATCTGCTGAGTCAGGAACTTGGCAAGGCCATCGAGATTCCAGCGCCCCGAGACGGCCTGCGGCGCGTTCGCAACACCCTGCCCCAGGTGGACCTCAGCGCGCACGAGCGCTGGCTGAACGTGCAGGATGCGTTCTCCGGCGACCGGACCGTACTGAACGGGCGCTCCGTTCTCCTGGTGGACGACGTCTGCACCACCGGCGCGACTCTGCTGGCGTGCGCCCGCGCAGCCTTCGAAGCAGGGGCCCGGTACGTCTGGGCGCTGACCGTTGCCCGCCCACGGCATGTAGAGGAGTGAGCCATCATGAACCAGTTATCCCTGTTCGCGCCGCTGAGCGTCGAGGAACTCACCACCCACATCAAGGCGCTGCTGGAAAGCGACACGACGCTGCAAGATGTGTGGGTCGAGGGAGAGGTATCCAACTTCTCCCGCCCCCAGTCCGGTCACTGCTACTTCAGCCTCAAGGACGCGGCATCGCAAATTCGGTGTGTGATGTGGCGGTCCACTGCGGCGAGGCTGGCCCGCCTGCCGGAAGATGGCCAGAAGGTGCTCGTTCACGGGGCCGTCGGCGTCTACGAACAGCAAGGCGTGTACCAACTTTATGTAAATGAGGTTCTCCCCACCGGCATCGGGGAACTGTACGTCCTGTTCGAGCGGCTCAAGACGCGGCTGCGGGACGAAGGGCTGTTCGCGGAAGAGCGAAAGCGCCCCCTTCCCCCCTACCCGCGCCGCATCGGCATTGTCACGTCCCCCACAGGCGCTGCGCTGCGCGACATCCTGCACGTGCTGCGCCGCCGCTTCCCGTGCGTGGAGGTGACCCTTGCGCCCACTCCCGTGCAGGGCGCCGAAGCCCCCGACCAGATTGCCGCCGCCATCGGTTGGCTCAACGAACACACAGAGTGCGACGTCCTCATCGTGGCGCGCGGCGGCGGTTCCCTGGAGGAACTGCAGCCCTTCAACGACGAGCGGGTGGCGCGGGCGATTCACGGCTCGCGCATTCCCGTCGTGTCCGGCGTGGGGCACGAGACCGACCTGACCATCGCCGACATGGTGGCCGACCGCCGCGCGCCGACGCCATCGGCGGCTGCGGAAGTGGCCACCCCGGAGCGCGCCGACCTGCTCGGCGCGATTCGAGAGGGCCGCAGCCGGCTCGCAAGGGCCGTCGCCGAGAGCGTGCAGAGTTCGGCAGAGCGGCTTTCGTACCTCACGCGCGCCCTGGAACGCGCATCGCCCATCCATCGGGTCAACTACCAGAGGCAGCAGGTGGACGAGCGGCAGCGGCGGATGATTGCCCGCTGCCAGGGGGCCTTCTCCCGGTGGAATCTCGCCGCAGGCAGCCTCGCGAAACGCCTGGACAGTCTGAACCCGGACGCGACGCTGGCGCGCGGATACTCCATCGTATCGCTGGAGCGGACAGAGGATGTGGTGTCCAGTTGTCGGCAGGTGGAGTCCGGCGACCGCATCGCCGTCCGGGTGAGCGACGGGCAGTTCGGCGGACAGGTGACCGAGAAACCGTGCAATCAGGAGGCACAGGCCAAATGAAGGAAACGCATCACGATATCCAATCCCTCTCGTTCGAAGAGGCCTTCGGGGAACTGGAGAGTCTGGTACAGCAGTTGGAAGAGGGGAAACTGCCCCTGGAGGAGACCATTCGCCTGTTCGAGAAGGGCAGCCTGCTGGCGCAGCACTGTCAGGCCTTGCTGGACAAGGCGGAACTTCGCGTGCAGCAGTTGACAGAGGGCGCGGACGGAGAGCCTCAGTTCACAGATTTCGAGGTTGAAGAGTAGACCATAGCCTTTGGCCACTGGCCCTTGTTGGTTGGGTGTTGGGTACTGGGGATTGGGGATTGGAATTGGCAGTGAGCGCGAGGCGGGTGGGGCTGAGGGGAATTGGCAATGCGCCCTACTCGAATCAGTCCTCGAGAAGTGCCGGGTGATTCGTCCGAAGCCACTCCTCTATCATATTCCTCAAGTGAAGGGCCAGGGCAATCATCTCTTCAGATTCTTGCTCAGAAACAAGACCAGCACGCTCGTATTCGCCGAGGTTGCGCTTGCGCCGAAATTGGTCCAACTGGTGAATCAGATCTGAGTCGATGCCGGCTGTTAGGGCCAGGCTTTGGATAGTGCGGTAATGGTGCATCTCCCGCGCTGCCCGATAGCCGCTGGCGCGCAGGGCCGCAGCCGCTACCTGGAGGGCCGCAATCTCCTGTGGGCTGGTTTTGTGTTCAGCCAGCCAGCCGTTCTTCAACCAGTCTTCTAAGGTCATGGTCTTCTCCGATCAAGAAGACTTTGGGTTCGCGAACAACAGTGGTGAGGAAGTGGTTTCCCTCTTTCAACCTCCTTCGAAACTCCTCCATTGGATAGACTGAGGGGTTCACCTCTCGGCGGAGCATCTCCTGGGTTGGATTCAGGGCAGAAACAAGTTCAGCGAACGCGACCGCGCCCACAACCAGTACGTCGACATCGCTACTGGCTCTGAAATCTCTGTTGGCTACAGAGCCGTATATGAATGCCACGTCTATTCGGTCGGCCAAGTCCAGCAGGGCCGCCCGCAACACATCGGCCACCCCCGCAGTCTTGACCATCAGACTCTGCAATTCCGCAAAGATCGGGCAGTCTCGATTGGCCTGATACGAGACCCGTTTCCCTTTAACTTTCCGAAGGAGAATGCCTGCTTCGGTAAGGCGGCGCAGTTCCCTTTGAACAGATCCCTGTCCGGCCCCTGCTGCGTCAGCGACCTCTCGCATGCGGAAGGCCTTGTCGGGATGAGTATAAAGCAGGGATAGAACTGCTCGGCGGGTCTTTCCGAACAGAGCACTCAATGCGCCAGATGGCCGCGAACTTGCACCCATTTTGGGTGCAGAGCTCATGTTCCACCCTCCTGCCCGTCAGCATCTTGACCCAAGCACTCATATCATAGCAGGAATACCCAACACTGCAAATCCCGGAGGAACACGTCCGAGCGCGCCGTCCTACGGGGCTGGCGTCGGAGTGCCCACGATCCGCAGCAAGTCGTCGTAGGAGTTCATGTACGCAACGGTGAAGAGAAACTCCCGCAGAGAACCAGACCTGCTCCGCAACTCCTGCAACTGCGGCCCGATGGGGTCCACCGAGACAGGCCCCGTCGCGTAGGAGCCGTGGAAGGCGAAATAGGCCTGGTTCAGTTTGCGGATGAAGTAGCCGTGCTCTTCCAAACCCTGCCGCCTCTGCTCCATGTACGCCTCGGCTTCATCCACCTTCCCTTCCGCCAGCAGGTCGTCCACGTGCAGCCGCGTCTCGCGCATGTACGCGCCAAAGTCGAATGCCGGGGGTTCTGCAGGCTCTGAAGGCTCCGACGGCGGAGTCGGCTCCGGCGCGGGCTCGCGCACGTACTCCGGGTAGTACTGCTGGGCCAGCCACTGGCCCACCTCGTCGCCCACGATGTCGGCAACGGTCTCGTTCATGGTGGTGAGTTCGCCCGAAGTGCCGTAGTTCCACCCCAGCGGATAGAACGCCATAAAGTCGTGGACCCACTCGTGGGGCATGGCGCCGAGCACGAACCCCAGCCCGTAGACCTCCGGAATCATCGCCGGGTAGGTCGACAGCCCGCCGATGTGGGTCACCAGCCCGGAGTAGCCCAGGTCATGGATGGTCTCTTCGATGGATTCCATCTCTGCGACGGTCAGGTTCGGCACCAGGTAGTATTCGGCGCGGCGCTCAATCCTGTCCCTGGGCGAGACGATGAGCAGCAGGGGCAGGTCCACGAACTCGCTGGTCACGGGAGGCCAGACCCCGACCCACCAGAGGATGCGGCTGTGCAGTTCCAGGTCGTCCAGCGCCTGTGTTATCTGGGCAGCCAGCACGTCTTCCGCCCCGTCTTCCATGCGGTCCCGCTGCTCGTACAGGCTGTTCAGTTGCGCCTCGATCGCCGCCAATTCGTCTTCGGGAAGCGGCTCCTGGCGGGACAGGCGCTCCGCCTCGCTTCGCAGGCTTTGTATCTCGGACGCAATGTCGAAGAAATCGCGGACCTGCTGCGCCGATTGGGCATCTGCGGACGCGCCTCGGATGAACTGCCAGGCCGTGTCGGCCAGCGCGCTCGCTTCCCAGGACACAAAGTTGCAGCGCTTTCCCGCCGTCAGCACGCCCAGGTGCTGCTCGAGGACCCTGTTGACCGGATAGGTATCCGAGATGAGGCCCAGGGTCATGACGTATAGAAACAGCCCGATGGCAAAGTAGTGGAAAAACTTCTTGAGTGCGGAGAAGACCCGTTTTATCATGGCTGACCGCAACTCCTAGGTTCGCTCATGGTGGATGCGCCGCGCCATCCGCACCCGCCGGCCTGCGTAGTAGGCCATCAGCGCGCTGAGGAGGAAGCCGTGCCCGCCATCCTTGTACCCCTGGAGCGACACAAACCTGCGCCAGAACTCCCGCAGCGGCTGGCCGACCAGCCCCCGAAGGCGCGGCACGGCCCCCGACTCCAGCAGGATTCGCGCCTCGTACTCGGTGTAGTGGCCCTGCTTCTCCATGAACTGGCGCACCGTCTCGTAGTTGTAGTGGGTCAGCGGGTTCTGCAGGAACCCCTCCGCGCCGTCCAGCAGGCCCACTTCGTGGACTTCGCGCTCCGGGTCGTAGCGGGCAAACCCGCGCTTCAGCAGCCGCATCTGGTAGTCGGGCGACCAGCCGGTGTGGCGAATCCACTTGCCCCAGATGATGTTTCGCCGGGGGACCCACCACCCCACTTCGGGCCGCGTGACCACCTCCCGGGTTTCCGCGCCCAGTTCCGGCGTGCCCCGCTCGTCGGCATCCACGAAGAAGACCCAGTCGGCGTCCACCTGTTCCAGTGCGGCATTGCGCTGGGAAGCATAGCCGGTGAAGGGGTGCTGAATCACCCGCGCGCCTGCTTGGCGAGCAATCTCCACCGTGTCGTCGTCGCTGAACGAGTCGAACACGACGCGCTCGTCCGCCCAGTCCAGCGTCGCCAGGCACTCCCCGATGTGCCGCTCTTCGTTTTTCGTCAACACGACTGCTGCGATTTTCATCCGCCAGTCTCGTCTAGAACCAACCTGAACCACGGACCCGTCAACGCCCCAATATCCGCCTGGCTTTACAGCATTCTCGATAACCCCATGGAAAGAAGCATCGAGGAAAACAGACTAATTACAGCTGTTAAATGGAATGATTTTATAAGTGAAACCTGAAAGCAGCCCGGGAGGAAATCCATCATAAAACTCCAGCACCTCACACATAAATTCCGCCTTCTCTTGACTTGGAGCTGGTACAACAATCGTTAAATCATCTGCATCCTGGCCAAAACAAGGCTCTGCTTGGCGCGACAGATCATATAAGTCACCTGGAGTAAGCCCTATGTCAGCATAAAAAGAGTTATTTGAATAAATCACCTCAATCACCTGTTGTCTCAATGATTCCCTGTCTTCTCCATCATATCTAAAGGAAGCCATAAAATATACCGCGTTGTCTCCCCATGCGTCCAAAATCTTCTGCTGCAGGGTCTTCTCTGTTTGAGCGATGGGTGCCGGCATCGGCGTGGGAGGCACAGATTCAGAAGCGGAAAGCGCAGGGAGAAGCACGGGAGACCACTGGGGATAATGGTAGCTGCCAGGATTGTTCGTCAGATTCCTGACCCCGGTGCCATCAGAGTTCATTACATAGACGTCGCACCGGTCGTAGTACATTTCCAGTTTGCCATTTCCATCCGTGTCCTGATCCACACGCAGATAGACAATCTGCTTGCCATCTGGGGACATGCTTGCGTCGAATTCAGGCTGGGAGCTGTTCGTCAAGTTCCTCAGATCGGTTCCGTCGGCATTCACCAGGCCAATGTCCAGTCCGCGCTGAATCAAGTGAACGAGAATGCTGCCGCCATCCGGCGACCATTGTTTTGGGTAGTACATAACCTGCGGTGAATCCCGGAGTAGCAGCCGCGCTCCGGCCCCCTCAGCATTCATCACATACAGCCCTTCTTCGCTGCAAAACCCGACGCAAAAGGCTATGTGCTCTCCAGTCGTGGACCAAATCGGCGCGAAGGCATACCCGAACTGGCCTGTCAGGTTGGTCAGTCCCGTACCATCCGCATTCACGATGTAGATGTCCAAGCGGTCTTCGCTACCGTACGCCCCATCATTGTTCTGGTCCTCCCAATGAGTAAACAGGACGCGCCTGCCGTCTG
>Ga0315554_1001913_pt1 | contig 12222 bp, 15 predicted proteins | sample SalMarSW160370MG_FD_202114 | JGI IMG/M metagenome (GOLD analysis project Ga0315554, IMG submission 202114) | Salt marsh sediment microbial communities from the Plum Island Ecosystem LTER, Massachusetts, United States - Salt Marsh Sediment SW1603-70 ... | reverse complement strand
ACCGGCGCGCTGTTGTCGCAAAGACGCCCGCTGATCGGTCCGGCCGAGAAACGGACCTCGAGCAGACAGGTAGGTGCGGACATCATCGCTGCGCAGGACAAACAAGAGCAGAAGAAGCAGCGCGCCGGGAAGGATGATTACGAAGTACGCCGGGAGGACAGCGTTACAGTAGTCCGCCGGGTAGCACCATGTGGATAGAAAATGGGTTTTTATCCATCGGACATCCAGCCAACGATCGAGCACGACCAGAATCGGCGGGAAAAAGGTCAGAAACAGAATCACGAAAGTCATCACGTTTCCTCGAAGAAACCTGGTATCGGAAAAACGTGATGGTGTACGCCAAACGGCTTGGATCGCGTGCTGCACTCTAGACGACATCTTGATTCAGATCATCACCTGCAGTGTGGACGACAGCAGATGCTGGAATGCTGCCGCTCAATTGGTCCATTGCAGTGGCGTCAGGATTCCAGGCCACGGTGATAAGCGCGATCGTCGTACGATATTTTTCCATCGACATCGAGGATATTATACGGTTGAAGTACATTCCCGCTATCCATGACGCATGATGGGCGCATCAATGAATTGGTCCAGCCTGGCGTGCAGTTTACTCAGGGGTGGATGACATTCGAGTCGAGGTGATTCTGTATCGGATTCTCCGCGACTGTCTGAGTTGCAGATGGGGATTGCGTAATCGGGGCGGTTGGTTCGGGCTGCGTACCTTCGATGGCGGGCAATGAAGCAGAGATCCGATCCCGCATCGCGGCAGTCAGACGTTTCACCATGACCGCCTGATCACATCGAGGGGCAAAACCGAGATCCTTGAGACTGCGGCTCAAGCCAGCCTGGTATGAACGCACACAGAAATAAAGCGATTTTTGCGCACTTATGTTCACTTGCTTCAGGAAACTGATCAGCAAGTCTTCCGTTTGTTCGACCGCAGGATGAATGTAAGCTTGTGCCCAGAGACCTCTGGGGCCGTCTTCCATTTCCAGATACCCAAGCAGTTCATCTTGCTGCCAGTGGACCAGGCTGCGGTTGTTCGACAACGGTGGGGCTTCAACCTGCTGGACCAACGCCGGCACCAGATTGTGGTACAGGCTGCGAATCGCCGCTGCGTCGGTTTCCGTTTCGAGACGCCAATCCACGTCGTTTCTCTCCGGGTCGTTTGAAAGTGGACCGGAATGTTGCCAGATTCTCTGACGGGCATAAACGGCGAAACCCGCTCGGCGCAAGAGCTCGAAGGCGGGGCTGTACTCGTCGATTTCGGCAATCAGGTGATGGATGTTTTGCGATCCAGCAGCCCGACTCAGCGCATCGACGAGATTTAAACCCGGGGACAATGAGAGCGCTTCAACCGGACCGAGAAATGTGAGACGCGCGAACACGTGGCGGATCTGACGCGTGAATTGACCCACGGCGATGGCGTCGTCCGAGCGGGCGATCAAGGTACATGTGTTTTTACTGCGTGAAAATGGATCCGACAGCGCATCATGAAAGGCATCCGGGCCTCGCGTGCTGTCGAGTTGGGAGTCAAGGCACAAGCCATGGCTGCGCAATCGATGCAGCATTGCCAGGTCTCGCCAATGTATCGGCCGTATCATGCGCAATTCATCCTTCCACGAGATCTAGAAAATAGCGATGGAAGCGATCGTCGTGCGTGAGTTCGGGATGGAAGCTGGTAGCAAGCAAACGGTCTTGCTGCGCAGCCACGACGATCTCGGGTGAGCCATTTTCTACCGGCAAGCGCGCGAGTACTTCGACAGTCTTCCCCGTACGTTCGATGATCGGTGCACGGATGAAGACGGCCGGGAAGGGTTCCTGTGGGGATTCCAGCGCGGGGACACTTATATCGCATTCGAAACTGTCGAGCTGTCTGCCGAAGGCATTACGTTCTATGGAAATATCCATCAACTTTAACAGCGGTTGCTTCCGCTGGATGTCACTCGCGAGCAAGATTGCACCTGCGCAAGTCCCCCAAATCGCATGTCTCTTTCCGAAGCGCTTGATGGGATCCATCATTTTATACTGAATCGCCAGTTTCCCGATGGTGGTAGATTCGCCGCCGGGGATGATGAGACCATCAATCTCCTCAAGCTGTTCCGGCAGGCGAACTTCGGCGGTTTCCACGCCGATTCTGCGGAGCATCACGATGTGTTCCGCGAAATCGCCTTGAAGCGCAAGAACACCGATCTTCACGAATCTGCAACTTTCCGCTTTCCACTCCAAGATTCGATCTCGATGGCAAAGACGGTGGTTCGCTTGATTTCGTTGTGGGTGATGGGACGATAGTCTTCTCCAGATATGTGCTCCGGAAAATACTTTTCCAGAAGGCCCTGCAGTGCGAAACGAGCTTCCATTTCGTCCTCGACAATTCTGGCCACTCCGAAGACACAGACGCTGTCGTACGCTACACTGAACTCGTAAGCTTTATCGGCAGGGAGCAATTTCCCCATCGTCGCCACACTGGCACTGACCTTGGGGTTGGATTCCACGTTCTCGCGCGTGCGGCCCTCGGCGGCGGTGTGGAAGTAGAGGGCATGTCGATCGGGATCAAACCAGTACAGATTGGGAAGGACGTAAGGTTGATCGTTTGAGCAAGTCGCCACGAACGCGACCTTTCCTTCGCGCAGCATTGCGGCGATGTCGTCATCATCGATAACTGCCCGGTCACTGCGCCGGATCTCTACTCGCTCATCTTGTGTGCGAGGCTCGCGGTCCATGGAAGTTACCAACCGCGTACCGCCAGCCGCTCCGCTTCGGGAAGCTCGCTCACGCCGATGCCGACCATGGCCTCCCCGAGGCCGCGACTCACTTCGGCGAGAATCTTGGGATCTTGGTAGTGGGTCGTCGCCTCAACGATCGCCTTGGCGCGCGCCGCGGGCTCTCCGGATTTAAAGATACCCGAACCAACGAAGACGCCATCCACACCGAGCTGCATCATCAGCGCAGCATCGGCCGGGGTGGCGATCCCGCCGGCGGCAAAGTTGACCACGGGCAGGCGTCCAAGCTCTTTGGTTTCCTTGACCAGGCCAAACGGAGCGCCGTTCGTTTTGGCAAAGGCCATAAGCTCTTCATCGGGCATGTTTTCAAGGCGCCGAATATCACCGAGCACGGACCGCGCGTGGCGCACGGCTTCCACGATGTCACCGGTTCCGGCTTCGCCTTTCGTGCGGATCATGGCGGCACCTTCCCCGATACGCCGTAAAGCTTCGCCCAGGTTGCGGCAGCCACATACGAAAGGGATCTTATAGGGATGCTTATCGATGTGGTTAGCTTCGTCTGCCGGTGTGAGCACCTCTGATTCGTCGACGTAATCCACGCCGAGCGCCTCGAGGATTTGTGCTTCAACGAAATGGCCGATACGGCATTTGGCCATCACGGGTATGGTTACGGCTTCCATGATTTCGAGGATGAGTTTCGGGTCGCTCATGCGAGCCACCCCGCCCTGGGCACGTATGTCTGCAGGGACGCGCTCCAACGCCATCACGGCAACGGCGCCCGCATCCTCAGCGATGCGAGCGTGTTCCGCCGTGACCACATCCATGATCACGCCGCCTTTGAGCATCTGCGCCAAGCCTTTTTTCACGGCAAAGGTACTGACTTGCTTTTCCACACTTTCCTCCCACGAAGGCATTTCGTCCTTCACTGCGATTTTACCACGCCGACGGATTCAACAGCAATGAACCCAGCTTCGCGCGGAATTTTACAAGCCCATCGCAGATGCATGAAATACCGGGTTTCATCTCCTCGATAGAGCTTGACAACATTGATAATGCTAGTACAATTAGTACAATGAGACAATTGGTACAATGTTCACGATGTTCCTAGAACTCGATTTTCGAAGCCACACGCCGATCTACGTTCAGATCGTAGAGCGCATCAAACACCTGGTCGGCACAGCGGCACTCAAGCCGGGGCAGCAGTTGCCAACCGTGCGGCAACTGGCGACGGATCTACGGGTGAACTTCAACACCGTAGCACGCGCGTATCGTATCCTGGACGAGGCAGGCGTGATATCGACGCAGCAGGGACGGGGCACTTTCGTTCTCGAACCGCCTCTTCCGGACGATGCAAAACGAATGCGCGACGCCGCGCTCGATGCGATAACTCGCTCCTATCTGTATGAGGCGCACCGCCTGGGCTTCGAACCCGAAGAAGTCGAAGAGATTGTGGAAAATCTGCTTGCAAATTGGCGAGATGAAGGCTCGCCACCGGACGAACTCTAAAATTGGAAAGAAAACCCTGAAAGGACCAAGGAAGGTGTGAGATGATACAAAGAGCATCACAAATTTCACGAAGGAAAGAAGGAAGAACGCAGCAGAGGAATATCATCCGTGTTCCCACCGTTGCGGTTGCATTGTGTTTAATAATATTCGCGATCTCCATATTAATGGCACAGTTGATGCGGAAAATCAACGCCCCGGACTGGACAGTCACAGCAATTATGGTGGGGGTCAATCTGATTGGCCTGTTCCTTCTATTCGGGGTGAAAGTGGCCAATCAATGGGAAAAAGCCGTCGTGCTGCGTTTTGGACGATTCGTGGGATTGCGCGGTCCCGGATTGTTTCTCATAGTACCCATCGTCGATCGAGCGTCCACCTGGATCGATCACCGCGTGATGGTCACCCCATTCAGCGCCGAGAAAACGCTAACCAAGGACACCGTTCCCGTCGACGTCGATGCGGTGCTGTTCTGGATGGTGTGGGACGCCGAGAAAGCCGCCCTCGAGGTGGAAGACTACCAGATGGCGATCGCCTGGGCTGCACAAACTGCCCTGCGGGAAGTACTCGGACAGATGAATCTGGCGGACATCCTGGTCGGCAGGGCGCGTATGGACAAGGAATTGCAAAAAATCATCGACGAAAGGACGACTCCGTGGGGAATCACCGTCCAATCGGTGGAAATCCGGGATGTTGTCATCCCGCAAGATTTGGAAGATACCATGAGCCGCCAGGCGCAAGCCGAGCGCGAACGCCAGGCCCGTGTTATATTGGGCGAATCCGAGCTGCAGATTGCCCAATCGTTTGCGGACGCTTCGCTGGCGTACAAAGATAATCCGACCGCATTGCACTTGCGGGCGATGAACATGCTCTTCGAAGGCCTGAAACAGCAGGGTGCCCTGGTAATCGTACCTTCCAGCGCCGTCGATACGATGAATTTGGGCGCCATTGCGGGCGTGACTTCGCTTGCCAGCATCGGCCTGGCGGGCGGGCAGGGTGAACAGGAGCGGAAAAAGTGAACGCGCAGTGGGAGTATACCGTCGAGGTATTGGGAGGTTCGTTGCGCGCCACCCGCCCGGAAGAATTGGCGGATTTACTCAACCAGGCCGCCGAGGAGAACTGGGAGCCCATGCAGATACTGCCGCGCTCATCTAACGGAAATCAGTTGATGGTCGTATTGCGACGGTCCTCCCAATCCCGTTCGCGCGAGCGAAAAAGAGTCTGGCCGTAGCGGGTTACGTTTCACGTGAAACGTCGAGTCGTTGCGTCTGCGAATTACCCGGCTGCTCATGCCGTCGCAGGCGAACCGCAAGCTGTAGCTACTGATCCGGGAGCGATCAATGGACGTGTTTTTCCACTCACTCAACGCACTCGTAATGATCGGACTGCCCATCATGTTGGGAGTCATCTTCGTCAAACGCCTCCGCGTGGAATGGCGGCTGTTCCTGGTCGGCGCTGCGACGTTCGTCGCCAGTCAGATCGGGCATCTTCCTTTCAACTCGTTTGCCCTGCCCGGGATCTTCGAATTCCTCGGTTTTTCCGTGCAGCAAACGGGGTTTCCACTCATTGGAGCCGCGCTCGCCGCGGGGCTTTCGGCCGGCATATTCGAGGAAGGCGCCAGGTACTTCGTCTACCGCTTTTGGCTGCGAAAAGAGCGCTCCTGGCGTGAAGCCCTGATGTTCGGCCTGGGGCATGGCGGCGCCGAGGCGATCATTCTGGGCGGCCTGGCGACCTATGGATTGCTCCAGGCTATCGCACTGAGAGGCGCGGATCTTGCCTCCCTCTTACCCGCAGACCGGGTGGCACAAGCGGCGGCACAGCTCGAGGCGTATTGGAGCATGCCCTGGCACGCCTCACTGCTCGGCGCCGTCGAACGTTGTTTCGCCTTGACCATTCAGATCAGCCTGGCCGTTCTCATGCTGCAGGCGTTCACCCGCAAGCAAGTGCGCTGGGGGATTGCGGGGGTTCTTTGGCATACCTCGATCGATGCACTTTCGGTTTTTGCGTTTCGTATGTGGAACGCTTATGTTGCAGAAGCGCTCATCGCAGCGACCGCGATCGCCAGCTTGGTGATAATATTGAAATTACGCGATTTCGATACGGAATCCTTAGAAACCGCCGCCTTGCCATCGGCAGAACCGCCTCCACCCGCAAAATCGATCCCGGCGGCGGACGCCGATGACATAACGGCAGAACAGGTTGACGACAGCCGATTTGTGTAATCCTACATCATCAGAAGACCTCCAACGCATTTCGTGGGTTCTCCTACAGGACACGATAAGGGGAAAGTATTCCGAAACGCATGTGTGGTCTGACAGGTTGAGAAGATGATAAAAACCGATTCATTGACCAAGCAGTTTAACGACGTCGTTGCCGTGGATCGATTGAGCCTGGAGGTGAACTCCGGTGAGGTGTTCGGCTTTCTGGGTCCGAACGGCGCCGGGAAAACGACGACGATCCGCATGTTGACGGCGTTGATCGCCCCCACATCCGGAAGCGCGGTGGTAGCAGGCTTCGAACTCGGCAAGGAAGACACCCAGATCCGCAGAGTGGTGGGCATCCTGACCGAATCGCCGGGATTGTACGATCGCCTCAGCGCCGAGCGCAATCTGGATTTCTTCGCCCGTCTCTACGAAGTCGAAGACGTTCCCGGGCAGGTCGAACGCTATCTGCGCATGCTGGAATTGTGGGATCGCCGCCAGGAAGCGGTTGCCCAGTTTTCGAAAGGTATGCGCCAAAAGTTGGCCATTGCCCGGGCCCTGCTGCACGAGCCTCAGATTTTGTTCCTCGACGAGCCGACCAGCGGCCTCGATCCGGAAGCCGCGCGCCTGGTGCGGGATTTCATCGCCGAACTTCGCAGCGAAGGGCGTACGATCTTCATGTGCACGCACAATCTGGATGAAGCGGATCGATTGTGCGATCGCATCGCGGTTTTCAACCAACATATTCTGGCGCTCGATACACCTTCCGCGCTGCGGCGTTCCGTCTACGCCCGCACGGTGGTTTTCCATCTGCGCGGCATCCATCCGGGTTTCGTCGAACGGATCGAGAACTTTCCATTCGTGCGCTCCGTGGAAACGATGGACGGGAAATTGGTGGTTGGCCTCGACGAACCCGAGGAAAACAATCCCGCCATCGTTCGGGCATTGGTCGAAATGGGCGCCGATATTCAATTCGTCGGCGAGCTGCGGCGGTCGCTCGAAGATGTGTATTTACGGCTGGTCAATCCGCAGGATCATGACACCGACGATTCGAAGTAACGCAATGCAAAAACGCGTCGCATACTGACGACAGAGGTGATGGATGAACAAGGTTTGGATTATCGTTCGCAAAGAATGGGCGGAGGTGTTCAAGAACCGCTTTGTGCTCTTCACCGTTGCCTTCCTGCCCATCATTTTCACCGCGCTCCCGCTGATCATGCTCTATGCTACCCGCAATTCGGCGGATGTCAGCGGTCTTTCGTCTGCGGACATGCCCAGCGGATTCACACAATTATGCGGCGACCAGATGAACGCCGCAGAGTGCAGCCAATATTTCATCATCAGCCAATTCATGCTGCTTTTCATGATCATGCCATTGGCTATTCCCGTTACGATTGCCTCTTACAGCATCGTCGGTGAGAAATCCACACGAACGCTGGAGCCGGTCCTGGCCACACCGATAACCACGGTAGAATTGCTGGCCGGCAAGGGCCTGGCGGCCATTCTGCCAGCGATTGGTGCGACGTGGCTTGGATTTGTAGTCTTCGCAGTAGGGGCGCGCATGCTCTCAGCCAGTCCCGTCGTGTTGAGCCGATTGGCGGATGCGCTCTGGCTGACGGCGATTTTCGTCGTGGGTCCACTGTTGTCGATTGCTGCAGTCAGCGTGGCGGTGATGGTCTCTTCGAGAGCCAACGATCCCCGGGTCGCCGAGCAGCTCTCGATGCTGGTCATTCTGCCGCTATTGGGAGTCTTCTTCGGCCAAATCACCGGACTGTTCTTCATCAACGACCGTCTGATCCTCTGGATGGCCGCCGTCCTTCTGGTGATAGACGCCGGATTGGTGGCTCTGGCCACACATCTCTTTCAGCGTGAGACGATTCTCACGCGCTGGAAATAGCCTCATGAAAACAATTCGACACACATCGATCATTCTGTTGTTTTTGACTTTCCTCGTTCCGCTTCGCTTCGCCTCGGCACAGGAGAACACCGGTTCGCTCACCTTGAATCTGCGCAGAGACTTCGGCTTCAGCATGGGCGGGCAGATCCAGGGCAGCTTCACACTCTCGGCCTCGGGTCCGGACGATCTCTGCAGCGTGGATTTCATGATCGACGATGCGGTAGTATTTCATGATACTGAATCTCCCTTCGAATTCAAATTCCATACTTCGGCATACGCCCTCGGGGTCCATACACTCCAGGCCGTCGGTTCGACGGCCACCGGCGCGTCGCTGCAAAGCGAAGTCCTTCGCTTCGAGTTCGTCAGCGCCGAGCAAGGTTGGAAATCGGCCTCGGTGATTATTATTCCTTTGTTTATTCTAATTGTCGTAATTGGCGTCGCCGGCGTATTAACTTCTTCTCTGTCCGGCCGCAATAAAAAATTTCGCCTCGGAGAATACGGTGCTGCCGGTGGTGCAGTGTGCTCTCGTTGCGGCCTGCCTTTCAGCCGCCACGTCCTTTCGCTCAACGTGTTTTTCGGAAAACTCGAGCGCTGCCCGCACTGTGGAAAGTGGGGACTCGTTCGCCGGGCGACGCCTTCGGAATTGACGCAGGCGGAAGCCCGCTACCAGGCCGATCGTCAGCAGGGGCGTATCGAGCCGCAGGATGATAAAACCAGGCGGGAACGCCTGATCGATGAATCTCGTTTCGAGGACCAGTGATGGAATCCGAATGCATTCAAGGAGGCAACATTTCTATGCTTTGATCGCTTGAAACGGATTTGGTTGTTGACACATGCGCGTTCGAATTTCAGGTTGAATTCTTTTCTCCTTTCCTTGCAGCGCAACTTGAGGGTACAATCGAAACGATCAGCAAACACCGGCGGCGATAAGCCCCGGTTTTTCTATGGTGATATCGAATGCAAAAGGACCGCCCACCCGTCTGCGATTACGAAGGATCTGATTACCAGATACGTTTCTGGGAAAATGCCGATCGCGCCTACGAGGATCGCGTCGAAGCCGTCGCGCTACGCCGTTTACTGCCGTCTGAGGGCAACTTGCTGCTCGAGGTGGGCGCAGGCGCAGGGCGGAATACACCGCGCTACTCGGGCTTTCAAAAAATCGTCCTTCTGGATTATTCGTATTCGCAGCTGCAGCAAGCCCGCCGCCGACTCGGTGACAGTCCGCGTTATTGCTACGTGGCAGGAGACGTGTATCACCTGCCCTTTGCTGCGTCTGTTTTCGACGGCGCCACGATGATCCGCACCCTGCATCACATGGCCGATCCCCTCTCGGCTCTACAGCAAGTACGCGCCACACTCAAGCCCCAGAGTTTTTTCGTGCTGGAGTATGCGAACAAGCGGAATATAAAGGCGATATTCCGCTGGCTTTTAAGGCGGCAATCCTGGAGTCCTTTCGACCCTGAGCCCGTCGAATTCGCCGAATTGAATTTCGACTTTCATCCCAAAACCGTGCTCAAGTGGTTGGAGGAAGCGGACTTCAAACTCGAGCGTCAATTATCAGTTTCCCACTTTCGACTTGCATTCTTGAAGCGACTCGTGCCGCTCGATCTACTGGTGGCGCTGGATTCTGCACTGCAGTGGACCGGTGCATACTGGCAATTATCGCCGAGTATCTTCGTGCGCTGCAGAACGATCGCCGAATCGCAAAGCTACGCAAAGGACCAATTTTGGAAGTGCCCCGCTTGTGACTCGGCCGATATGCAATCGAACGACGATGGGCTTCGTTGTGCAACATGTGGGCGGGTGTGGGCGATACGAGAAGGGATCTTCGACTTCCGAGAACCCCGGGGAGAGTAGATGCCCCGACAGCACAAGGACTCCCCGCATAGAATCCATCTATTTCCGGCCGCATCCGCAAGACACCTGCCAACAATAACCGTGAATCGACAACCATCCTCGATTCGAATAAATTGAAGAGATAACGTAAAATCAGCAGACGTTCCCGGGCAAGTGCAGATAACCCGGAAAAGCGCGCGACGCCGGAGCCTATCTGCCGTATAGTAAGGTAAAGAACATCAGGAGGTTTGCATGGATACAAAACGACGCTCTAATCTCGGCGCGGGATTGGTGTTGATCTTACTCGGGATCGCATTTCTAGTCGGCCAGTTGTCTCCAAATTGGTATGAATGGTTGGATCCAGGCCGCAACTGGCCCACGATTATCATCGGCGTTGGACTGCTATTGTTGATCATGGGTTTGATGATTGGCGTGCCGGCGATGGCGGTGCCCGCTTGCGTCGTGGGGGGTATTGGCGCACTACTGTATTGGCAAAACGCGACCAACAATTGGGCAAGTTGGTCCTACGCCTGGTCCCTGATCCCGGGTTTCGTGGGGATCGGTGTCATTTTATCCGGAGTGCTCGGTGCAGGATTTAAACAGGCGCTCCGTGAAGGGCTGAATTTGATCAAGATCAGCATGCTGTGTGTGGCAATATTCGGATCGATATTCGGCGCCAACGATTTTCAGGCCCCCGTGTGGCCCATCGTGCTGATCGCCGCCGGTGTACTTTATTTACTCCAAAGTATCTTCCGATGGCCATGAGGGCGCGTTGGCTTCAGTCGATCTCGGCCGGCGGCCGCCGGCTGGTCGTCGGTGATGTTCCTGGGAAAAGGTTGTGGAGAGTGTAATCATGGAAACGAAAAGGATGAGACGCAGCAGCACAGATAAGATGATCGCGGGGGTGTGCGGTGGATTGGGCGAATATTTCAACCTCGACTCGACATTGATCCGCCTGCTTTTCGTGCTGCTGCTATTTGCACAGGGAGTTGGCGCGATCCTCTATCTGGTGCTATTGATCGTACTCCCTTCGGATGAAGAGGCGGGGAAATCGGAAAAGGCTCATTCGATCCACAATCCAAACCGCAGCGCGCCTCGCACATCAGGTGACCAGATTGCATTGATCCTCGGTGGAACGCTGGTCGTGTTCGGCGGCGTGTTCCTGCTCGAAGAAATAAGCCCGTCGATGTTCGCTGCGATTAGCAATTTCTTCTGGCCCGCAATCCTCATCCTGGGCGGTCTTGCTTTAATCCTGCGTTACCAAAGTGTAAAATGAGCTTCCCTGACAAGTCCGTGATTTCGCTTTCTACGGTGTAACTCTGAAAGGAATCGAGAATGTTGACCGCTTGGGATGACCTCATGATCGGAGAAGGCGTTGTCGTTGCAGATGGGGGCATGGGCACCACGCTCTTTTCATTGGGACTCGACCGGGGAACCGCGCCGGAATTGTGGAATCTCGAGCGCCCAGATACGATTGCGGAGATCCACCGAGGCTACATCGATGCCGGCGCACAGATCATCCTGACCAACTCGTTCGGCGGAAATCGCGCCCGCCTTGGGCGGCACAAATTGGCGGAAAAAACGCGTGAAATAAATCGGACGGCTGCGAAAATCGCACGAGGGGAAGCAGATGCCGCAGAAGAGGCCATCCTCGTTGGTGGTTCCCTCGGCCCGACGGGTAGATTGATGGAACCGCTGGGCGATCTGTCGCCCGCAGAGGCGGAGTCGATCTTTGCGGAGCAGGCATCGGGATTGATCGACGGAGGCGTCGACGTGCTCTGGATCGAGACGATGTCGGATTTACAGGAAGTACATGCCGCCCTGCGGGGTTGCATTCAAGCAGGCACCAATCTCCCACTCGTCGCGACGATGACCTTCGATACACACGGCCATACTTCGATGGGGGTCTCCCCCGAAAATGCGGTCACGAATTTGGCGGACTTCAACCTGGCAGCCATCGGCGCAAATTGCGGCAACGGACCGGAGGAGATCGAAGTGGTGATCGTCAAGATGCACGCTGCGGCTCCCTCCAAAATCTTGGTGGCCAAATCCAATGCCGGGATGCCGC
>Ga0315554_1001912_pt1 | contig 12223 bp, 7 predicted proteins | sample SalMarSW160370MG_FD_202114 | JGI IMG/M metagenome (GOLD analysis project Ga0315554, IMG submission 202114) | Salt marsh sediment microbial communities from the Plum Island Ecosystem LTER, Massachusetts, United States - Salt Marsh Sediment SW1603-70 ... | reverse complement strand
CCGACATTGCCTGCTTGAAGATCTGCTAAGCTATTGTATTGGTAATAACCACCGAAAGCTCTTAAAAATAAATTTGTAAAGGAGAAGAATTCATTATGAGTACCAACTGTGATTGTATGATTTCCCACAAAGTAAGAGAAATTGTCGCTTAACTCAAAAATGTTTTGATCCAGTCTGTTTGCAGATGAATATCTATCTGTTCCCATATGATATTGTACGCCATTTTCATCAACTTCTACTTCCGGTAATAAAGTACTTTCCGGGCCTCTTTTATCCCGTATTGTAGTATATCCGAGTACTAATTCGTTAGCCATGTTATTACCAAAAGTGCTATTCAGTTGAGCAACAAGATTATTCGTTTGATTTTTAAACTGGTAAAGATATGAATCAAAACTTAATGCAGTTGATGAAGATCTGTTTCCAAGTATATCATCAGTAGCATTTACAAAATTATAATGAAGATTTAATTTCTGATTTTCTGAAAGGTTAAAATCTACACGGGCGAAAATTTTATCGGTCGGTCTCTTTAGTGTAAATTCATCATAACCACCAGCATTAAATCCTCTGCTTGCTAAAATTGATTTAATTTGATTTGCAACAGATTCGATTCCTGCTGTTCCCGAAGACAATGACACGTTGGGTTCCGGTTCGTTTCGTCCTGTAATTTCACCGTTTACGAAGAAGAAAATTTTATCTCTCTGTATAGGACCGCCTAAACGAAAACCATATTGCCATTCTTTAAAATCACTAATAGGGTTATCTTTCCCTTCGTAATTTTTTCCTACCAAACTTTGATTTCTACCATATCCAAAAACCGATCCGTGGAATTCATTAGTACCGCTTCTAGTAATAGCGTTTATTCCTCCACCGGTAAAACCGCCAAGTCGTACATCATAAGGAGCAATTACAACTTGAAATTCCTGGATAGCATCAAGGCTAATTGGATTTGTGCTTGCTTGACCTCCCGGGGTACCTGAAGAACCCAAACCAAATAGATCATTATACTGCGTACCATCAATCTGAATGTTATTATATCTATTACTTCTACCTGCAGCCTGATAGTTCATTCCGGAAAACATAGGTGACATCTTTGCAAAATTTGCAAAACTTCTGCTGATTGTCGGAATTTCTTCAATTTGTTTTGTAGAAACATCTTGTGCTGATCCCGTTCGATTTTCATTAATAACAGCGCCTCGATTAGCTGAGACTGTAATACTTGAAAGTTCGATTGCAGTCTCAGAGAGCTTTACATTCAGAGTATATGCTTCACCAAGATGCAGCCTGTCTATCGTTAGCTTTTGTGTTTTATACCCAACATACGAAACCGTTATTTCATAAGGTCCTCCAACTTTTACAGCGGTAAAATTGTAATTACCATTCGCACGTGTTGTTGTACCGTATTGGGTACCTGTAGGTTCATGTACAGCGATTATACTTGCTGAAGGCAACGGCTCACCATTCTGGTCTGTAACAGTACCTTGAATAGCAGCTGTCGTTACTCCTTGAGCAAATATTGCATTGGAGCTAAATATCAACCCAATTAAAAAAGAAATTAAAAGGCTAAGTATACCTTTCCGCATAAAACCTCCTATTAATTATGTTAAAGGGAATAAAAAATATTTTATTTAAGGGTTTGAATATATTTATGTTAAAATTTATGTATTTGAAGCTATTATTGGATGCAGTATTAAAGGGTTTATTTCCAACCCTCTGGTGAATTAACACTGAAGCAGAAAAAACAAAAAGAATAAAAAGAAATCTAAATCTCATTAAAAAGTATAATTTAATCGATATTGATTTTTACCTCTTTATTAATAAAGATGACATTTTGTGCCATTTTATTTTTAGTATTTTTCGTTGTTATTTCTAGTTTTTAATATCAGAGGAGCAGAACATATTATTCCCCTCTCACTCTATTTTTTGATATTAAAGAAATAAAATTGATCCAAACACACAAGGCAAGATAATACAGATTAATGAAAAAAAAAATATTTTTGTATTAACTTTTTGTTAAAAAAGTGCTCTTGCATGTTTATCGGCGTGGTAAGAACTTCTTACTAAAGGAGATGACTCTACAATCTTAAATCCCATCTTTAAACCTTCTTCCTTATACAAATTAAATTCCCGTGGAGTAACGAATCTATCCACAGGGAGATGATTTTTTGTCGGCTGTAAATACTGTCCTATTGTAAGGATATCGCAGCCATGTTTAACGAGATTAGACATTAGATTTAAAACTTCTTCGGGTTTTTCACCTATACCTACCATAATACCGCTTTTGGTTTTAAGGTATCTGTTTTTAAACCATTGAATCAATTTTAAACTTCTATCATATTTTGCTTGGGGTCTAACTACATGATACAATCTCGGGACAGTTTCTAAATTATGATTGAGTATATCCGGCGGATTTCTCATAATAATATAAAAAGCTTCCTCTATTCCCCTAAAATCGGGTATTAAAATCTCAATTGTAGTCTCAGGCATTCCCTCTCTAATTAATCTAATTGTTTCTGCAAAAATCGATGAACCGCCGTCCTTAAGTTCATCCCGGTTAACTGACGTTATAACTACATGTCTTAAATTTAATTCTCTAACTGAATCGGCAACTCTTCTAGGTTCGTCCAGATCAAGTTCGTTGGGCATACCGACTTTCACATTACAAAAGCCACAGCTTCTTGTACATGTGTCCCCCAAGATCATAAATGTAGCACTTCTATTATTCCAGCATTCAGCCATATTGGGACATCGTGCTTCTTCACACACTGTATGAAGTTTTTGCCGCCGCATTAAATTTCGAACATCATTATAATTATCCCCGCTGGGAAGCTTTACCTTTAACCAGTCAGGTCTTTTTCCTAATTGTTGATGTTTACTTTCTGCTTCTTCTTTAAATAATTTCTGATATTGATTTATAACTGCCATAAAACTCTAACTTATTTTTTGGTTAAACAATTCAATTTTTAGTTCGAACAAGTTAAATTATAATAAAAAGAGCATGTATGCATGATCTGCATGGTTGCATGCCCCTGCTTATTTACAATAAACTTGAACTTGCTCATGCACTTGAACATGTACTTGAACTCTAAACAACATTACCATCAAAATTCTCCAATATATCCTTTACATATTTTAAAAATCTCCCGCCAAGCATTCCATCAACTAACCTATGATCATGAGATAGTGTAAGTGCCATTGTAGGCTTTATTGCTATTGTATCCGCTCCATCGATTTCTACTACGACAGGTTTTTTAACTACCACACCAACACCTAAAATAGCAACTTCAGGCTGATTAATTATCGGCGTTCCGAAAATAGTTCCGAAAACGCCGTAATTCGTAATTGTAAAAGTCCCATTTGAAATTTCATCCGGAGATAATTTTTTACTTCTTGCCCTATCGGCCACATCATTAATTGCTTTTGCCAAACCAATAATATTTTTTTCATCCGCTCCTTTTATATTCGGAACAATTAACCCGGTTGGTTCAATTGCTACGGCAATTCCAAGATTAATAAATTTCTTCTTAATAATAATCGAACCTTCAATGCTTGAATTTACTAGGGGGAATTCCCTTAAAGCCTTTACCACTGCATGGGCAATAAAAGCCATATAAGTTAACTTAACATTTTCTTTCTTTAAATATTCTTCTTTATGCTGCTTTAAAAAGTTGTAGATTTTTGTGATATCAACTTCAAGCATTGCCGAAACATGTACGGATGTATCACGGCTTCTAATCATATGCTGCATAATTTTCTGACGGATATTATCCATTTCAATTTTTTGAACTTCATTAGATGAATAACCCGGCTCCATCCGCGATACAATTTCAGCAAAAGATTTTTCTAATTCTTTTGAACCTTTTTCTTTTACATCTTTTTTAGTTTTTAATTTTGATGTACCCCTGTTTTCAATATAATTAAGGATATCTTTTTTAGTAACCCTGCCTTCAAGCCCGCTTCCGTCAATCTTTTCAAGCTCTTCATATGAAACATTTTCTTTTTGAGCAATATTCATAACCAGCGGGGAATAAAATTTTGATGATCCTTTTTTCTCTTTTATTTCTTCTTCAAGTGATGATGCCTTAGCTTCGGTGAAATTTTCATGCACAGAAGCAGGTTCTTCTTTTTCTTTTATTTCCGGTATGCGGGATTTTTCTGATTTTCTTACATGTACTGTTGATTTACCATTACCGGAACTTATCTTGGCAACAATTGTCCCAACCTCAACCGTTTCCTGCTCACCAACTAAAATTTCCGATACTACACCTTCGACCGGTGCAGGAACTTCAGTATCTACTTTGTCCGTACTTATTTCAAATAGAGTTTCATCCTTTTTAATTTTATCGCCGGTTTTTTTATGCCATTTAATTACTGTTCCTTCCATAACCGATTCACCCATTTTCGGCATAGTTACTTCTGTAATTTCTCCTGACTCAACTTCTTCACTTTCTTCCGATTTCTCACCAGTTTCTTTTGATTCTGTTTTGGCAATTCTTTTTTCTTCGACTTTTTCTTCTTCCGGTTCTACTTTTTCTTTCTCCTGTTTTTTTAATTCTACATCTTTAGTTTCAGTTTTCTCTTCTTTTTTTTCAATTTTTGCTTCACCGTTGGATTCAATTACAGCAACCACAGAACCGACTTCAACTGTGTCACCTTCGTTTGCTTTTATTTCAACCAATACACCATCTGCAGGAGAAGGGATTTCAGTATCGACTTTATCTGTACTGATTTCGAAAATTATTTCATCTCTCTTAACTTTATCCCCCTTCTTTTTATGCCACTTAATTATGGTACCTTCGCTTACGCTTTCTCCCATTTTGGGCATTATTACGTCCATTGTAGCACTCCTTGCTTAGGCTATATATTCAATAAAAATTAACAATTAAAAATTTACCAGGTACAATTTCAGATTTATTTGTGATTTAATATTCTAAAAGTTCTTTTATACCGCCATAAATTTTCTTCCTATTCGGAAGTATAGAATTTTCAAGTATTGGAGAATATGGAATATGCGAATCTTTTGCAGCAATCCTCCTCACAGGTCCATCGAGATACTGGAAACAATTATCGGCAATTCTTGAGGCAATCTCTGCACCAAAACCTGCAGTTAATGTGTCTTCATGAATAACAACAACTTTATTTGTTTTCTTTACCGAATTAAAAATTGTTTCTTCATCGAGCGGAATTATAGTTCTAATATCAATTACTTCAACCGAGTATCCTTCATCTTCTAATTTTTTTGCTGCATTGACCGAATCCCACATAGAAACTCCGTAAGAAACAACCGTTATATCATCACCTTCTTTAACAACTTTAGCTTTTCCAAAAGGAATTAAATATTCAGCATCAGGTTCGCTGGATATTGCAAAGCTCTGCCTGTACAATCCTTTATGCTCGCAGAATAAAACCGGATCATTTATTCTGCATGCAGTCTTCAGCAGTCCTTTTGCATCTGCAGCATTTGAAGGATACGCAATAAATAAGCCAGGTATATGAGCAAAAATAGATTCGATATTCTGGCTGTGATAAAGTCCTCCATGAATATAACCGCCTATGGCAACTCTTATTACAACCGGCGCAGACCAATTATTATTCGATCTATACCTAATAGTACTTAATTCACTTTTTATCTGCATAAATGCAGGCCAGATATAATCACCGAATTGAATTTCCACAACAGGTTTTAATCTTGTTAATGCCATACCAACGGCAACCCCCATAATACTGGCTTCTGCCAAAGGGGAATTGAAAACTCTTTCTTCGCCAAACTGTTTTGTTAAACCTTTGGTTGCGGTAAACACTCCGCCTTTGCTGTCGGCTATATCTTCACCGAAAATATAAATCTTATCATTCCGTTCCATCTCTTCTTTAAGTGCATGGTTTATAGCATCCACCATAACAATTTTATTCCCGGATGGTTCATTCTTTTCATATTCAAGATTATCTCTAAGCTTACTTTCATCAAAAACAAATTTATCTGCGGAATCAGAATCAGGATCTTCGGATTTTAAAGCTGCATCTGCAGCATTATTTATTTCATTAATAATTTCCAGTTTAATTTCTTCAAATTCTTCAATGGTTATTATACTTTTACTTAGAAGAAGTTTTTTGAATTTTTCAATAGGACATTTTTTAAGATCTTCCTGAAGTTCTTCAGAATCTCTATATTTTTTTTGATCATCCGAAGAAGAATGTGATAATAATCTAACAACTTCAGCTTCAATTAAAGCCGGGCCATTTCCATTTCTTATATAATCTACCGCCTCTTTCATTTTATTATAAGATTCAAAGAAATCTGTGCCGTCAATTTTTTTTCTATAAAGATTCTCGTAACCGCCCATCATTTCTGAAACAGAATTACCTTTGCCGCCGCTTTGCCGTGATACGGGAACCGAAATAGCATACTTGTTATTTTCTATAAGGAACAGAACCGGTAATCTTTCGCGGCTTGCCCAATTTATTGCTTCATGAAATTCACCCTGGCTTGTTGTACCCTCGCCGCTGCTGACATATGCAATTCCTTTAATACCTTTTTTTTTGATTGCCAAAGCCGCTCCGACTGCATTTAAAAACTGCGTACCGGTTGGACTTGATTGTGAGGGCAAATTTAATTTGGAGGAACCCCAGTGACAAGCAAGCTGCCTTCCTCCGCTGGATGGATCACTTTCTTTTGCAAAACACTGCAGGAAAAATTCCTTTGGTGTAATTCCGGCATATATAACCAGGGCGATATCTCTATAATATGGAAAAAGCCAATCTTTTTTCGGATCCAATAGCATTCCAGCTGCGGTTTGCACAGCTTCGTGTCCTGCGCCAGCGATATGAAAAAAGGTTTTCCCCTGCCTTAAAAGATTCATCGCTTTATTATCAATATTTCTGGCAGCAAGCATATTTTTAAGAATATTTAATAAAGCTTCTTTTTTCAATCCATTCAAATTATTTTTTGATTTTTCGGTGAAGTTATCATGCTTATCTTTCCCGTTATCAGATTTTTTCAGGTTGTTCTTTCCTTTTATCAAAGTATCATTTGATGAATTTCTTTTTGCCATCATAAACCTTTCATTTCAACTGCTAAATTCAGCGGTTAATAATTTTTCTTTTGGAAAAACTGAAAATTTATTATAACCAAAAACTTCTTTAAAGTTTTTTAAAAGAATTTCTTTAACCTCACTAACAGGGACAGTTCGGGATAATTCTTTTTGTAATGAAGTTACTTCTTTATCAACAATACCGCAAGGTATAATTCCTGTAAATAATGATAAATCCGTATTTACATTAAAAGCAAAACCATGCATTGTAATCCATCTGCTAATTTTTATACCAATCGCAGCAATTTTTCTATTCTCAACCCAAACACCTGTGTATTTAGGATCGCGCTTACAGCTTATTCCATAATAAACACATGTTTTAATAATAACCTCTTCTAAAGCTCTCAAGTATTTATGAGTATCATTTTGCCAGTCATTCAAATCTATAATCGGATAACCGACAATCTGGCCGGGTCCATGATATGTTATATCACCGCCTCTATCAATATTATATACGGAAATTTTTTTGCTGTTCAAATATTCTTTCGGACTAATTAAATTTTTTTCATCAGCAACTTTTCCAAGCGTATATGTATGAGGATGTTCCAACAAAAATATAATATCATCGATTTTCTTTTGATGCCTGAGTTCAAAAGTATGTTTTTGCAGATCCCAGGCTTCTTTATAGTCAATCAATCCTAAATCGCAGTATATTAAGTTACGCTTTGTCATTGGTTATTCGGTGGTCATTCAATTGTCATTTAGTCATTCGATAGTTATTCTTTGTTATTTAATTGAATTTTATCCCAAGAAGAATTCTTTTTTCCAATCGAATTAATATAATTGTTTAATTTTATGCCAATATTTCTGATCTCTTTATTAAAATTTTCAAATTGTTCAATATTTATTAATTTTCTATTTGATGCCTTAGTTAACCATGTTTTAGTTTCATATAGAGAACCTCTCGAATAATAACAAAATTGTCTTTCTCTCTATAGAAGAATCGGCCAAAACCTTCACTTAAATTTGCTGATATTGAATCAGCAGCTTTAACAAGTTGTTTACCAATTGTATCTTTTTCAAAATAATTCTATTGAAATACTATACCCAAATCTCTTCTGCCATATCCATTGATAGCTGATAAATTTTCAATTCTTCCAATTCGATAATCCCCTCCTTAAAATTATTATAAAATTACATTTGAAGATTTCAAAATACAAAATCAATAATAATATATATAAATAAATGGCAATTGAATGACCACTAAATGACAATAGAATGACTATAAATTACTACTGAATTTCAATCAGGTTAAAAGAACAATTATCATATATGAATCGCCTCACCGTACACTGCACCAGCAGCTTCCATAATAGATTCCGAAAGAGTCGGATGAGCATGAACAGTTTTTAAAATAGATTCAGGAGTTGCTTCTAAAGATTTAGCTAATGCAACTTCAGCGATCAATTCAGTTGCTTCGGCACCGATTATATGTACACCTAAAATTTCTCCGTACTTTGCATCCACAACATATTTAACAAAGCCATCTCTCTCCCCAACCGCAAAAGCTTTCCCGCTTGCCATAAACGGAAACTTACCGATTTTAATATCATAACCTGCATCTTTTGCTTTTTGTTCCGTTAAGCCTACACTGGCAACTTGAGGCTGACAGTATGTACATCCCGGAATATTTTCATAAATAATATCCTGGGTTTTTAAACCTTTTATTTTTTCGACACAATGAATCCCTTCTGCTGATGCTACGTGTGCAAGCCAAGGCGGACCAATAACGTCTCCAATAGCATATATTCCTTTTACATTTGTAGCATAAGTAGATTTATTCACTTTGATATGATTTTTAAATAACTCAACTCCTAATTCTTCCAATCCAAATCCTTCTACATTTCCGGTAACCCCAATGGCATTTAATACTTTATCTGCGATAATTTCTTTTTTTCCATTATTGAGGTTAAAAGTTACTTTGACTTTTTTCCCCTTAACTTCAGCTTTCTCAACTATTGCCCCGGTAAAAATATCTATCCCGCGTTTTTTAAAAATCTTTTCAAGAGTTTGAGAAACTTCCTTATCTTCAATTGGAAGAATGTTATCTAGCATTTCAATAATTGTAACTTTGGTTCCAAGGACAGAATAGAAATAAGCAAATTCAATCCCGATTGCACCTGCACCGATAACTATTAATTCTTTTGGCTGCTCGGATAAAATCATTGCCTCGGTGCTTGTTATTATCATTTTTTTATCGACAGGAATACTGCTTACAGTTTTGGGTCTTGCACCCGTAGCAATTATTAAATTTTCAAAAGTAATTGAATCATTTTTTTTATTTTCATTATAAATATCGATTTGATTATTTGAAATTATTTTGCCGAACCCTCTAATCCTGGTAATCTTATTTTTTTTAATCAGCATTTCTACGTTTTTAGAAATTCGATCCGATATTTCCCTGCTTCTTTTGATAATCCTGTTAAAATCAAAACTTAAGTCTGTATATTTTATACCGAAGTCCTGTCCATGATTTTTAACAATATCGTAGATTTCGGCATTTCTGAGAAGAGATTTTGTAGGAATGCACCCCCAATTTAGGCAGATTCCACCTAAATTATCCTTATCAATTACCACTGTATTAAATCCTAATTGAGCTGCCCGGATTGCAGCAACATATCCTCCCGGGCCACCTCCTAAAACTGCAATTTCAAACTTATTTGGCATTAATTATCCTGTTTCTGGGTTGTTTCTTGAAGCCAAATATAGTTAAGTGGGTAGTAAAATAAAAATAATTAGCTCAAATGGCAGAAGGACTTATAAGATTCTTGTACTTATGGGTCATAAATTTAACTTTATATTTAAACCGGTTAAAAAATAATCTCTAAAACCTTTTTATAAATCTTTTCAGCATTAATTCCCCCCTCTCCTGAAAAATTACACTTATATGGATTACCAGAACATCTTACCCCGCAATATCCCTCATCCGGCATTAAAACATAGGAATAATTTCCTAACGGTCCCCATAATTGCGGAGAACAAGCTGTTAATGGTGAAAACAATGAAAGGGTTCTGTTTTTAAGTGCAGCTGCAATATGCATCGGACCTGTACTTGCAGATATTAATAAATCAAGGGCAGCAAAAGTAATTATAGATTCTCTCAATGAATTTCTAATATTAGGATAAACTATTCCTTTTATATCTTTTAATTCATCTGGAGGGTTTAGATCCGTTACAACTGTTTTTATTCCTTTTGAATTTAATAAAAGTTCAATTAGGTTTTTATATTCTTGCGGAGTAATATTTGGAGCTGATTTTCCGCTTGTAGAATTTATTCCAATTAAAATCTCATCATCGGGACATATTTCTTTTTTTAGTTTTATTGCTACTTTTTTTTCTTCCTCTGTTAAAAAAATTTCCGGGCTTATTGATTCAGGATTTGTTCCTAGTTTTCTAACCATATCAAGACAATAATCAGCTTCATGTCTTAACGGATTATATTTATACCTGTAGACGCTTTTTGTATTTGCAATAAATTGATAAAACTTATATCCGACTCCTATCCTATATTTTATTCCACTAAAGAATAAAATCCAGTTTAATTTTTCCTGCGGTAAAAGCATAAATGAATGAGTAAAGGAATATTCTCTTAACTTTTTTATATATGAAGATGATTTTTCTTTTTCATCATATAAAATTATTTCATCAACATAAGGATTATTAAGATAGATATCTTTAGAATATTCTTTTAAAAGAACTGCAATAAAACTATCCGGGTATTTTTTCTTTATTTCCCTGGGGATGGGGGTAGATAAAACAACATCACCAATTCTATCAGGTCTGCAGATTAAAATTCTTAATTGGGATTTTTCTTTTTCCATTAGCAGTTATCTAATACTTTTTGATAAACTTCAGCAGTTTTTTCGGCAATTTTATTCCAGAGAAAATTATCCTTTATATGATTTTTTAAATTTTCATCTTTGGATTTATTGAGGCTTTTCTCAATAGAATTTTTTATAGATTCAATTGAATACGGATCAGGGTATTCTGCCATTTCTTCGAAATACTCTTTTGTTCCGCCGAAAGGAGTAATAACTATTTTAGCACCCGCAAGCCCTGCTTCCAATGCAGCTATTCCGGGTGTTTCAAATTGCGATGGAAGAACAAAGGTATCACAGGCAGAATATGCAGAAGCAAGTAATTGAGAATCATTTTCCAAAGTATCAATTAAAATTATATTTTTACTATTCTTAATCTCAGACATAATTTCTTTTGCTTCCCCGGCATCTACAATACTGCCGATAATTACTGCAGGATGGTTTATTTGTTTCAGCGCTTTAACTAATGCAAGCCCGTTTTTCCTTTGATATCCCAGGTGACCCACATACAAAATAAAGTTATTAATTCCATATTTTTTTTGAAACAATTCCGGAGCACCTGATAAAAACCTTTCGGAAACTCCATTATATATAACCTCGAATTTTTCTTCAGGGATTGATAGTCCTTTGGAAATTATTTCAGCTTCCGAATGAGTATTGGGCAAAATAAGTTTAGACCAATTACAAATATCCCTGATTATTCCGTAATCGGACCATATTCCCCGTGCAATTTTACGAATTACTTTATCAATTAAATTTATTTTTTTTATAAAATTATAAGAATGATTGGAAAAGAATACCGGTTCGACAACATAATTAATATTTCTTTCTTTCAAACTTCTTGCTAAGCCGAACACTGCAAAATTACAACCTACCAGATGTATCAAGTCATACTCATTTAATTCTTGGTTTAAATTCCACATATCAAAAAAATCAACCCGATGCCCAAGCAATTCAAGCTGTTTTTTAGTTTCTTTAATTTTTATAAATGGTCCGCCGCCTGTTAAAGTGACAGCCGGGTAACTTGCAAAACAAATTTTCATTGCTTTATTTTTCTTAATTTTCCTATAATATCGTATTTAATCATTTTAAAGGTTTTCTTTCGCAATTCGTTTGGATTGAAAGAATGATGAAATTCAATTCCGTCTTCTTCAATTTTATTCTCTTCATCATTTGTTAATGATAAATTAGTTTTATCTCCTGAAGGATAAATTACCCTGCATTTAACTGATTTATCTGCATTATCGGAAGATATAAAAACCTTTCCATCCTTTTCTTGTGCATTCCAATTGATATTCAATCTTTTTTTCCACCACTCTG